>ODAK010000741.1_pt1 | contig 37319 bp, 35 predicted proteins | sample 1539591 | NCBI WGS metagenome assembly ODAK01 (sample SAMEA3539303, study PRJEB22396) | soil metagenome | biome: tundra; feature: field; material: soil | place: USA | collected 2010-05 | depth 0.15 m | reverse complement strand
GCATCCAATAAGATGCCCAGAGCAGGTTACTGTCAGTGATAAAAACGATAACGATGTCCGAGCGGTACGACTGGGTAGATATTGCCCGCCAAACCACGGCGGTTTATCAGGAGGTAGTTTCCGGTGTGTCAGCTTGATTCGATAATTGTTTGATGGCGCGGCCAGGCCATAGTGGTAGCCTAGCCTGAGCCGGAGGATTCCAAGAGCTTTGCTACTTATCGGTGGTAGGGCTACGGGGGGCAGGTCCACTTTCATCATGGCCGTTGGGCAGACGCTATCATTCGCCGAGAAAGGATTGATTTAGCCTCTTAAAACAAATTCACTACTCCACTCATCCTGAAATTCGACCTTTTGTCGGGTAGACTTTGACTCTTTTCTCTTCTTTCTAAATAATCTGTGCCACTTGGCAAACTTATCGAAAGATAAGGACGCAAAGTCACCGGCCTAAGGGAAACTATGGTAGCGGGACCGCGATACGGATGATCGTCCGTGTGTGTAATGTCCCGTTGTGCATGAACCATTTTTTCCTTGCCGCCATTGAAAATGAGTGTAGAGGTGTATTGTAGTTTGCCGGTGATGACTTAATTTTGTACAAACAAGTCTAATCACTATATTATAAGGAACTGCCATGGATCGCAATAATATGAATATACTGGTAAGATTGCTTTCAGTTGGAACAACCGTCTGCGCATTGCTTGCGAGCTGTGGTGGTGGGGGTGGGGGTGGGAACGACACACCAGCTCCCAACATGTTCGGAGTGGCGGGGGGAATTTCGAATGCCCCCCTTATTAACGGCACAGTCAACGTCAGTTGCGCAAAAGGGAGCGCTCTCGCCACCACGAACAGCACGGGAGCTTGGCAAGTAGCCCTCTCTGGACAAACCCCACCCTGTGCAGTGGAGGTCTCTGGCGGAACGCTTAATGCCGTACCTAACACTCAGTTCTATCACTCTATTGCTGTTAATCAAGGCACTGTGAACGTCACACCTCTCACCGACCTGATGGTGGCTAATCTGGCTGGAACGGCCACCCCCAGCACATGGTTCGCGGGGTTAAGTGCAAACCCCGCACCGCTGACCGCTATCACGCAAATTCAAGTGAACACGTCGCTCGCCAATTTGAGCACCGTTTTAAGCGGGTTGCCCCCGTTGAGCGCCATCAATCCAATCACCACAACTCTTACTTATTATTCTGGCAATGACAACTTCGACATGGTGTTCGCTTTAGCTAACGCGATCAACAGCACATCAAGCACGTATGCGACCTTACTGGGCGATGCGGCCACCTCCACCGCTGCAGGTCCGGGCTTTAATGCAGCCTTGCTGGCCGCTTACACAGGCATAACAACTAGTCAGCCAGTGACCGCAAGTAATTTGTCAACTAATTACGTAGCACAAACTGGAGGTTCAACTAATTTAACCTTTGTTCCAGACCCGAATACTCCAGCGAGCCAAGTTCTGCAAATGACATTGGGCGCTAATGATCTTGTAGCGGGTTCAAGTCATCGCACCGAGATTACTCCATATGGAGGCAGTGTGATAGTAGATACCACCGCTCCAGCTAATTCAATTAATGCCAGATGGTACGCCTTCAATTTTTATATTCCTAGCGGTTGGGTGCCTATTACAGGAGGCAATATTTTTGCGCAAATACATGGAAATGATCATGTAACACCAGGAAATCCGGTTGTTGCCCTTGGCGCTGATGGTAGTAATCTGTGGCTAAACCTTAACTATAATACTCATTTGTTTGGTTCAGCAACCCCGCCAACCCGTACCAATCAGACTTCAAATAGTGTCCTGCTAGGTACGGTTACCCCGGGGACATGGTATTTATTTGTGGTTTATGCCGATTGGTCATATACCCCAGGTAAGGGCAGCCTTTCAATCTGGCTTAATGGTACATCGATATATTCGAACACAAATACACCGAACTGTTTTGACACAAGCTATGGGTCGTATCCATCCAATTACGCCAAAACAGGTATTTATGCCTGGAACGGTTTAAACTCTGGACAAGCTTCAGCTTATGTTTTGTCCAGGGGGATTGTCGTAGCTGATCCTAGTGCAACTTACGCTCAAGTCGTTGCTGCATTTCCCACCACTAACTAGACAAAGCCCATAATAGACGAGCAAATATAACTTGAACAGTCAGCCACCCGCATACGGGTGGCTTTATTCAAACCCCGCAGGATTCAACGTCTGCCAGCGCCAAAAATCCTGACACATCCGGTCGATACCCATTGCAGCTGACCAGCCCAGTTTCTTTTTTGCCAATGCAGGATCAGCGTAGCAGCAGGCGATATCCCCGACCCGGCGCTCCACGATACGGTAAGCGATTTCCCGCCCGCTCGCCTGCTGAAAAGCCCTTACCATCTCCAGCACGCTCTAGCATTGGCCGGTACCCAGATTCACGGTGAGCAGCCCCTCGGTTTTTGCAAGATAATCCAGCGCCGCCACGTGGCCCTTGGCCAAGTCCACCACATGAATGTAGTCGCGCACCTCGGTTCCGTCCGGGGTCGGATAATCCACTCCAAAAATCCGCAAAAATTCCCTGCGCCCCACGGCCACCTGAGCAATAAAGGGCATCAGGTTGCTGGGAATACCGTTGGGGTCTTCGCCGATCAACCCACTCTCATAGGCACCCACCGGATTAAAATAGCGAAGGATGCCAATGCGCCATGCAGAATCTGAGACATGCAGGTCGCGCAAAATCTGTTCGATCATCAGGTTGCTGGTGCCGTAGGGATTGGTCGTGCCACCTACCGGGAAATCCTCGCGGATTGGTACGGTATGCGGGTCACCATATACCGTGGCCGGCGAACTGAACACGATGTTGCGCACCCCATGCTCGGCCATCGCTTCACACAATGCCACGGTTGCGGACACATTGTTATCGTAATAGCGCAGGGGTTGCTCCACCGACTCCCCCACTGATTTGAGTCCGGCAAAATGGACACCGACTGCACCGCATGCTGCCTGAACACCTCCCGCAGCGCATCCCGGTTGCGAACATCTGCCTGATGGAACAGCAGACTTTCTCCAGCGATCTTCTGCACCCGCTCCACTGAGGTCGGTTTACTGTTGCTGAAGTTATCCACCACCACCAACTCATAGCCAGCTGCGAGAAGCTCCACTCAGGTGTGCGAACCAATATATCCGGCGTCACCGGTCACGAGTATCTTCGGATTCTCTTTCGCCATCTTAATTCCCTTTGAAAATGGCCTCATAGGCCTTTAGCAGCTTCGGCACCTCGTACTTCCACTCCAACTCGTTTTCCACCCGGTTTCTGCCGTATTCACCCATTTGCCTGCGGCGCTCCTGGTCGTCCAGCAGTTCGACGATTTTCTTCGCCATATCGGCAGGATCATTCTTCGCTGCATAAAGCGACGACTCCCCTGCTGAAAACCGCCCCTCCGTCAGGTCGAACTGGACGATCGGTTTTCCAAGCGCCATATACTCCATGATCTTATTCATGGTGGACTTGTCGTTCATCTCGTTGGCGACATCCGGATTGACGCACACGTCTGTTGTGTTGAGCATCTCGAGGAGTTCCTGATCCGGCACCCGACCGGTGAAGGTCACATAATCGGCCACGCCAAGTTCGGACGCGTACACTTTCATCTCATCTAAAGAAGTGCCGCCACCCACCAATCCAAAATGAATATCCTCGCGGTGCAAATCACGCACGACATACCGCACAGCCTGTAATAGCAGGTCTATGCCTTCCTGCTTGCCCATCACCCCAACATAGCCCACCAGATACTTTCGTCCTTTCTTCAAGGCGGGGACCGGAGGAATAGTCTTCAGCCGATCCAGTTTCGGGCCGCTGCGCACCACATAAACCCTTTTCGGATCCATTCCACCGCGCTCAATGGCTATGCGCTTGTAGGATTCATTGGTCGCGATGGAGACATCTGCAGTCTTGAACGTGATACGCTCCAGCCATACCATCAGCTTCCAGAAAAAATCGCGGCGACCAAACTTGGCTTCATAAAGCTCCGGAGTAATATCGTGGTGGTCAAACAGAAATTTCGTGCCGCAAAACAGCTTGAAGAACCCACCGATCAGAAACAGCAAATCCGGCGGGTTGCAGGCGTGAACCACATCGAAGCCGCGTTCACGTCTCACCTTCCAGGCCAGACGGAACGTATGGAACAGTGCCGCAGCATACTCGACGGCATAGCCCTTCGCGCCTTCAGCTTCCATGGGCAGATCGTAGCGGTAGATATGGATACCGTCGATCTCCTCGTAGAATTTCTCATAGCCCTTGCCCGTGGGGCAAATGATCGACACTCCGTAACCGTGCTCATGCAAAGTGGTCGCCTCCTGCCACACCCGCCGGTCGAACGGCGAAGGCAGGTTTTCTACAAGTATAAGAATGCAATGATTTTTCATAGGTTATTCCAAAGATCTATAGGCAATTATTGATTTTGCTAAGCCAGCCACCCGCTCTTTGACAATAGTTGAATCCGGGAAATAGGTCTTCAATCTCCGCTGACGTAGGGAGGTAGAAATCCGAGAGCGTTTTCTTAATCCAGAATCTATTACTGAGACTGATCACATATAACTGCAATAGTCGCGGAAGATAGCCCACAAATGGAAGCCATGTGTGCGTTTCGATCGGAAACCAGCGGTTTGGAACCTGAACGAAATATCCTTTTCCAAGTCGCCGAATCTCACTGGCAAACTCGGTCTGGTGGATATGCGCAGCGTCCCGAAAGTTGCGACCGGAGCGCTCTGTCCAGAGCAGGCTCTTTGGGATGGTGACATGCTCTAGAACTGACGAGCAAAACACCACGTCGAAAAATCGATCCTCAAATGGCAAAGCACCACTTTCAGTTATAACCACTTGCTGGTAGCCAAAACGACTGTGTGCCTGCTCGACCGCGGCGGCATCAATATCGGCCAACGTAGACATTGCTCGGAAGCACAGCCGACCCCGATAGCACTGAATGCACATGAGCACCATTGAATCCGCCCAAGTCGAGCACCTTTGATGACGCCTGCAACTGAAACATGGAGCGAAACATCTCAGCCCTGCGCTGGCGCGACGCAATTCGCACCCTCGCCACGATTCCATTGATACCCCGGCTACCACGTTCAATTAGTGGTGACGAGTTTTCCGGCTCGTTGTTCATAGCATTGCCGGAAGAGCACGCTTACCAGCAGATGCCATCATATCGATCACTGCTATTGTCCTTGACGATACGCACCAGATCAACCACTACTACCTGCCACACCCGCTGGTCGAACGGCGAAGGCAGGTTTTCGACGAGGATAAGAATGCGAATTTGCTTAATCATCAGTTTTTACTTATTTTTTTGCTTTGTCCCAACATTTTTTTCATCATTCAGCCTTAGATCCGAAGCGCTTGCGAATTTTGAGCATTGGATGTTCCACGTAGTAGTAAGAGGCTGACGCTAGTAAAAACGAAAGAGGCCAATACAGCATTTGCCAACCAAGCCCAAACCTAACCTCAAAAAGTAACCCAGCCAATACCAATGCAAGCCAATGATATAAATAAAGCGAGTAACTCATTTTCCCAAGCCATACGAAAGGCTTGGTTTCGAGTATATTCCTTGAAAAATTTGACCATCTACCATACAGGGAAGTAAAGAAAATGCTCATTAGGGCGAGTCCTTGCAGGGAGTATCTAAATGACTCCCTAAAAGCAACGTCCCGATCAACCAGACAAAAAATTAAAATAGCTATAGAACCAAGGACAATATATTTGTTGTCGAAAATTTTAGCTATACCCGCCAAACCATAAGTAACCTTCAACCAAGCTAGCAATGCCCCCCAAGCGATTGAGTCAATCCTGGCTTCAGTAGCCATATAAGTGTAGCCTGTGCTTAACCAATCAATCGGATTAACTAATATTAAGCTGCATCGCCAGACTAAAGGTGCAAAGCAAAGAACCAAAATAATTGAAATTAGAACCTGACTCCTCCGTATGGCGAAAACAAAAATTGGCGCAAAGAATAGATAGTAATGTTCCTCAATAGCAAGGCTCCAGAGAATCTTTAGTGGCGAAGAGATTCCCCTTAATTCCTGAAAGTGCCAAAACAATTGATAGTAATTTGCAAAATAAAAAAGTGATGCGAACATTTCCTTAAATGGAAAAGTGCGTTGAATGAATAAAATCAATAGCGCCGATAGCAAAATATACACAATCAATGGGGGTGCAAGCCTCCAGAATCTCCTCAAATAAAAACTCGCAAGAGAAACTTCCCCGTTTCGATTCCATTCCATTAACAGCAACGAAGTAATCAAATAGCCACTAATAAAGAAAAAAATAGTTACACCCAAGCCCCCAGGGATAATTTTGCCGGTGCCAGCATGCGAAATAACGACCAGCGCAATTGAAATAGCGCGCCATCCATCCAGAGCTGGATCGTAACGAAATTTAGTAATACCCACTTTAGTACTGTTCACCAGCAAATCCCGTCATACTGGTTATCGCTCTTGTCCTTGACGATACGCACCAGATCAACCACTACCTGCCACACCCGCCGGTCGAACGGCGAAGGTAAATTTTCGACCAAGATCAGAATCTGCCTTGTTTCTGGAGGCAGCTGTATTTGAGAATGCGACATTATCGTTTACCTAAGAAATAGATAGCAGGAAACAGCCAACGCCAAATACCAATTTGATTTAGCAAAGACACCAGGTTGCGTTTGCCTGCATAAACACGGAAGTAGTAATCGGGTGTAATATTATCCACGGTGCTGAAAACGGTTTTCAGTTCTGACTGAAGCTCCTCTAAGGTATAGCCAGCATGGGCGCCAAATTCATTTCTAAATTTCCCTCTAAGCTTTGCCTTCCAGGCCGAGAGGTTCCAACGTATCTTATTACAAATAGTAGCATCTCTGCTTCCAAGATAACCAATCAGTCTGCTTCTATTTGGAGTCCCTATTAAAAACCCGCCGTCTGGTTTCAGAATACGCCTCATCTCATAAAGGGCTGCTCTGTAGTCAGGGATATGCTCTAGCGCATGGTAGGAAAATACAAAATCAAACGAACTATCTTCGAAATCCATCTTTGTGGCGTCGCCAATACGTAGTTCTGCGATCATTGCAGCTCGAGTATCAAACTCTGAAACAATATCTATTCCGACGACTTTGACTCCAAGTTCTTCGGCAAGAACAGCGGCTTCAGTTCCCTTGCCACAAACCACAACCAAAATCCTTTCTGGAACATTTTTCACCCGCAAGCGAATGATCTCTGCGAGTGACGCAGTCTTTCTATCAGCAAATGAATTCATGATAAGTTACCAGCAAATGCCATCATATCGATCACCGCTCTTGTCCTTGACGATACGCACCAGATCAACCACTACCTGTCCAGTCTTCAGACTGGCAGGGACTGGCTTGAACTCTTCGGCACCGTTACCGATGACGATAGTCTCTGCGAAGTCCAGCACCTCCTGCATATCCCCGACCATCAGCTTGGAAATATGCGGGATGTGGTTGAGGATGTAATCCCGGTTTGCACCGGTCAACGTAGCAAGGTTGACGTTCTTGTCATACAGCTTCAGTTCGTAACCCTTGCCGATCAGGTATTCGATCACATCCACGATGGGGGATTCACGCATGTCATCGGTACCCGCCTTGAAAGCAAACCCAAGGATGCCGATTTTGCGCTTGTTCTTGTTCACGATCATGTCGATCGCCTTCTCGATCTGGCGCTGGTTGGAAGGCATAAGGGAGTTCAATAACGGCAGGTCCAGGTCAAGACTCTTGCCTTTGTAGGTCAGCGCACGCACATCCTTGGGCAGGCAAGATCCGCCAAAAGCAAACCCCGGCTTCATGTAGTAGGAAGAGAGGTTCAGTTTGGTATCCTGGCAAAAAATCTCCATTACCTTGTGACCGTCGATACCCACTGCCTTTGAAATATTGCCAATCTCGTTAGCGAAAGCCACCTTGACTGCGTGCCAGTTGTTGTCGGTATATTTCACCATTTCCGCCGTTTCGATATCGGTGCGAATGAGTGGCGCATCCATGTGCTTATAGAGCTCCACCAGCATGTCGCCTGCGCGCAGGTCGGTTTCACCAATCACAGTCTTGGGTGGATTGTAGTAGTCGTAAACTGCGGTGCCTTCACGCAAAAATTCCGGGTTATTGCAAACGCCGAAATCCACTCCGGCCTTTTTACCGGAGGATGCCTCAAGAGTTGGAATCACCACATTGCTCATGGAACCCGGCAACATGGTCGAACGTCCCACCACCACATGAAAACTGCTTTTTTCCTCGAGTGCAGTACCAATCTCCTCGCATACACGCCGCACGTAAGAAAGATCGAGATTGCCGTTGAGTTGCGAAGGCGTGCCCACACAGATAAGAGAAAGATCAGAATTGATAACTGCCTCGCGGGCATCCGTGGTCGCGCGCAGATTACCGTTCTTTACGGTATTGGCAATCATCTCACCGATATCTTTTTCGATGATAGGCGTCACCCCCTTATTGATAAGATCCACCTTGGTCTGGTTTGGATCCACGCCAATCACCTGGTGGTTGTCCGTAGCCAAACATCCTGCAGAAACCGCACCCACATAACCCAGCCCGAAAATACTGATTTTCATCTTTACCCTTTTAAGTCAAAATTCAATAAATCTCACAGTCATTCTTTCACTCAATGCCGGACTATTTGCAGCATGGTCTCGAGCACACACGGCCCTTCAATCAGCCCCGACCACACCACAACCGTGGCTGGCACCTTGCTGTCGAAATTTCTGGAAACCCACCCTAGAGGCGGGCATTCTTCACCTCGGGCAAGGCGCACGGAAAATCTTTTATCCTGCAATGATAAATTAAGGAAGGATTTTTTTCTCGCAATTTGCACGGCGGCCCCATGCAACTCCACCTCGGCATCTTCGTGGCAATGCCAATGAATCTCTATCCGGTGGCTCTTGCGGCATTCCAACGTATCCAGCACCCTTATCGTATTGGCGGCTTTGTCGAACACAAGCTCGCGCCTATGCAGCACCGGATCGGCCAAACGCTGATAGCCATCATGGCTGCCAACCAGCCGATCCTGAATTTCTCCAGTCTTCCAGGCTTCGAGCTTGGCATTCGCATGCTTCAACCACATGAAATTTCCGCCAATCACAGATTGATCCAGCCCATCCACACAGACTGTATTGTGGGCATTGGTTGAACGGAAATAATCGCGCCACTTTACTTGCGTGTGATACGCATAGGTTCCCGGGTCAATAAGAATCTCTTCACCCGAGACCGAGAGGGAAAAAGACAGTGCATCGGCATGACCGTGCGCCGCGATCGAAAGATACCCCAGCGGTGCACAGTCCGCCACGATGCGGATCTCATCTGGATCTCCAAAATTTCTTCCCAAAATGTAGTAACCACCCTGAGGAAAGAAACGGCGCGGACTTTCTGCACCAGACACCTCCAATGCCGCAAAATCCGCAGCAGCCGCATCGCCCAGCAACCAGCGAGTCTTGTCATCGAAGCGCCCGGCCTTGACCTTGAAATCGCCGCGCCCGAACAAGACCGTCCCTGTCGCCAACAGAGACTTATAGGCATCAAAAACCTGCTCCCGGCTAAAACGCACCATCACCGCATCATCCGAATCGCCGATCATTGGCACATTACCGCCCGCATCCATCAGGCTGGCAATGAATTCCAGCATTGCATCCAGGCGATTCCAGAATGCCTCGGAGAACTCGATCTCATTGGCACGCCCCACCAGTCCGCACAGCAGCATCATGTCCGCCACCTCGTGGTGGTACCAGATCGCCTGTTCGCGATTCACTCCATCTTCATAATTCTGTTTCAGCGCTTCACTCTCGAACCCCTGCTGCGCCAACTTTCTCCATCGCGCACTCTCGGGCCACATCGGCCAGGTGATCGCACCGAAAAGTAATCCCATGTACTCACCCAGCAAATGATTGTTGGCCGAAGAATGCAATGAAAAGTGTCCGGCGATAAAGTGACAATGCTGATAAATCACCTCCAGCCAGCGGTGCCTGAATGCCTGCCCAGCCTCGCCCTCAAATAATGGCGAAGCCTCGCCACCCAGCAAATGCCAGGCAAACGACCAATTCACCAGCCGCACTGCATGTTCGAGCGAACTGGTCCAGTTGGGCCCCAAGGGATACGGGCATTGGTCAAACCAGGACACCAGCAGCTCCCGCACGCCCATCGCATAGCGCAACTCGCTGGTCAGGTGAAAAGCCTGGGCCAGCGTAACCAGTTCCAGATGGCGATTGGGCTCCCACAGATATTTGATATCCCCGACAACCTTCTCATCGCGATAATTAAGCATCTTGCCGAACACCATCGGCGCCAACGTGCCCGTGCGGCAATCCCGATTCCACTGTGGTGGGCAACCCAGTTCGACACCCCTCATGGCAAACACATCGAACCGCCCCGCCAAGATAGCATCGGCCGAAGCAACATAGGGAGCAAAGCCAAAATCACTGGCGACCGGGTCGCACCATAACCGTCCGCCTGTCCCAGCAGCTTCGCCCCCCTGAGCCAACCCCATCCCGTAACTTTCAAGACGTGCTTGACCCAGTTTTTTAAATCGGTAGGCGATCTCGACAAGATTCATTGATCGAATCCGCCTCAATTTCCAGCGCATTTTCTCTACCATATTCATCAGGGAGTCAGTTGGTATTCTCTGCACCAAAATAGTGTCCACAATAGCTCCGCGATCCCGCACATATCAAGGCACACTTTTCCGATGAATCCCAGATTCTTCACCAGCAGATATTGGCGCCAGGCCAAGTTCGCGGTACACGTCTTCAAGGCCGGCTATAACTTTCTCCGAAGAAAACTTTGCGATCGCCTTGGCACGCGCAGCTTCGCCCATGCGGTGACGCAGATCGCTATCGGCCAACAATCTGCGTATCGCCTCAGTCAGTGCTTCCGTATCGCCCGGCGGCACCAGCAAACCTTCTACTCCATCCTCGATCGCAGAAGGAATTCCACCCACAGGTGTCGAAATGACAGGCAAGCCAGCCGCCATTGCCTCCAGCACGCTCATGGGCAGATTTTCCGCATAAGAAGGCAGTACATAAATCGATGCTCGCGCCAGCAATGCGTCCTTGGCAGCCCCTTTAACCCATCCCAGAATCTCAACGCGATCAGCGATCCCCAGCGATTTCGCGGTATCCCGAACTTGATCCAGCTCGCCATCCCCCCCTGCTAAAAGATGTATTGATGGAAATTCTGAAGCCAACTTTGCAATTGCAATCAGTATGTCGTAAATACCCTTGTTCTTTCCCAATCTCCCCAAGAATATAAGTCTGCCAATCTCATTTCGATTTTCCAAAGGAGGGATAAGAACTGGATTGGGGATCACACAAACATGTTGGCAAGAAAATATAGATTGCACCCATAACTTCCATTCTTCCGAAAGCACAATGACAGTTGCGGCTTTCTGGAAAACATCACGAATACTCCAGCGAGCCATCGTGCCTGAAGCTTTATAAAAATTAGGGAAAAAACCACCATGCAAGTGACACAAATATCGAACGCCAAATAATCTGGTCATTAGAATCAAACCAGCCTTGCGCCAGAAACTCGGGCCTGAAGACATGTGCACATGCAGCATGGCCACCCTGCAAGTAACAAGAAACCAACTTAAAAATAATGCCGAACGGCACGCTTGGATAAATTTATCCAACCTGCTTCCATCGCGATGAGTCGCGATATATGTGATCGGCCAGCGGTCGAACAATCCTTTTGCACGATACACGTTAACCACGGAGGATATCCCACCCATGGTGTCGAATGCAGTGCCGAGCATAACAATTCGCTTTCTCATCAATTACATTCCATTTTTACCGAATTGACCTGACAGATCCAAATGTTGTTGCAGCTCGCCTACAGATTCCGAAGCGAAATGGCTGCCCAACATCATGTCCAGCAAAGTCGAGCCAGAATGGCCCGCAGAGCAGATAAACACATTGCACTGCATGGTTTTGTTTTCTAGAGCAACTTTTTATATACCTCGGCAACCATCAAAGAAATCCGCTCATAACTACGTTGCGCCTTGACATAGTCAAACCCCGATGACAGCAACTGATTTTCGTCATCGTGCTTTTTACGCAGGATACTCAACACAGCAGCCGCAAATTCTTCCGGTGTATACGGCACACACAGGCCCGCCCCACTCTCGTGGATGACCTTTGCCTGATCTGGGTTGTCGTTGCAAACGACGGGAACACCCAAAGCCAGGTACTCGGGTACTTTCGTTGGGGAGGAACAATCAAGAAGGTAGCCACGCGGGAAAGGAGACAGGGCAACTTCGGCCGCACGCACATAGCGCCAGCCTTCCTTCATTGGAAGCCACCCGGTCCAAAGCACGGCGTCGGCAACCTCAGCTTTCTGTGCCTGTTGCATAAGCCATGCACGATGCACATCGTCGGCTGTGTCCCCCACCAGAATAAGTAGCGCTTCGGGTATTTGCCTTCTCACGCGTCCCAGCATCTCGAACAGGATTTCAATGCGACGTGGTCGATCCAGCGTGCCCAGATAAACCAGAATCCGCCGACCTTTGAGGCGAGCATCGTCGACAGGAGGGAGGTTTTCGAGCCGGACATCCTCCAAATCAACGCCCATGGGTACAGGCGTCATCCGCGCTGGGCTTACCCCCCTGGCCACCATATCCTCCTTCATGCGGTCTGACTGGACGAACACCTGATCCGCCCGTCGCAACACCACCCGGTAAAGCAGAAAGCGGCCCACCTGCCCGCTGACCAAAGGAAAGAGAAATTTCATCAATCCTGCTGCCATCCCTCGTTCCATAGCTAACTCAATTTGTCCCTCCGGGATGGGATAAGACATCCAGTAATAGAAGGGCAGTCCCTTGATGCGGGCGGCGAGAAGACCAAAGGCTGCCAAGACAGGCATGTCGCGCACCTGAAAAGCCTTGTAGCGGGAACGCTCGGCACGGAACAATTGCCAAATACTATGCCACAGTATTTTGATGTGTTTTTTCGTTGCCCCACCCTCGACGTCGCATAGAAAGGCCTCACCTCCGCCCCATTGAACATTTTCAATTATTCCAGGCGTTCTGCCGGCGACAATATCCGTCAGGATGCCGTGGCGTGGAAGATACTTCCCAAATAGAACGTTCACGTCCGCTCGGAAAGTCGGGCAGGTTTCAGCAGTAAGAAACAGGATACGCAGATCAGGCTTTGGCATGGAATACGCGGGTCCGGTGCTTGTTGTGTAGGTACGCCAAGTATCCCAGAATCACAGCCATAATGATCTCGAACGGAAGGAAGGTCACAAGCGTCTTACTGTAGATCAGATAAATTAAGAACATAGCGATGGCCGACTGAATAGCCATGGCATCAGATCGCACCCAGGGCTCGGTTGCCTCACGCCGCAATATATTGCATGCATGCCAAGCCCACAGAAGCATGCACAGGAACAACAGAAAGCCGACAACGCCGGTATCCCAGAGCAAGGAAGATGCGGTGGTTAGGCCGATGCCATAATGGGCCCATTTAGCCGCTATGTGGCCAGGTACGACGGTCTGGGGAGAGGAAAAAGAACTTCCGAGGCCATGACCAAAGAAAAATCCGACTGGGTCGTGAAACCCTTGTTGCACCCACCAGAAACTCAGCACCGTCGTGCGGTTGAGGAAATTCGTCCCGTACCCTATGTTGTAAAAGTTATAGGCCAATGTCTTGCTAAAGATCTTCCATAGTGGGCCTTGTAGGTAAAAATTAGCATATACATAACCGATGAAAAACGTGCCAATTCCAGTTACTACGACAGCAGTAAGAAAAAATGCGGGCCTGCGCACAACGTCTTCCCTAACAATGATCAGCATTATGATCGGCAACATTACCAAGACGATTTTCACTTCCCCAAGGAATAGCGTCGCGAAACAAGGCAGGCCCAGCAGAATGAGTACCCTTGTGGATAGCAGTTTCTGCTTCCATCTGGAAAAAAGAAATGCAATGACAATGAGAAGAAAGGCCGCCATTTCGGCGTTGGCACTACCCCCCTCCAAGTTCGCACCAAATGTGCCGGCTACCACGTCTGTTGAGGAAGCACCGCCGCTTAACCCACCGCGCATGGGGATCAGGACGAAGAACTCGAATAGTGCAAAAGGCACTTGCAACAGGCCAACTACCAATAACAGCATGCGCCAGCGGGTAAAATCAGTAAGCGTAAACGGCAACACTGCCAAGGCCATCAGTAAGCCGTAAGCCTGAAAATAGCGCTTGAACCCGGCGAAGAACTCCGCAGCGGAGTACCCTTGCACAAGGGAGCTACCAACCGAGACGAGCATAAAAGCCAGTGCCAGCCAGAAAAAAACTGGCAGGTTCTTCTGTCTCGGCAGATACAGGAACGCGGGTACCATCAGCAGAAACGCCAGCATGGATATAGCCCAGTACAATTTGAAGAAGGTAGGGCCCGCCAGCGAAATAAACGCGCCCATCGCCAGCCCCAATATGAGAATGACCCAGACGGCGATTTGTGGCTTGGCCAGCAAGAAAGCACCGCCGACCAGGCTCACCACCAACCCTATCATCAAGGGGTTGGCAGTGGTGGCAAGTAGGCCGAAGAACACTGACCCCAGCAGCACCCCGAGCCAGAGGGACACGCTGCGTGGCTCATAGATGCGCGCTTTGTTAGTGAATATACCTGGATTCATTTGATTGCCATCTTCTCAATAGTTTCAAGAAACACGGGTTCGATGTGTTCCCACAGATAGGGAGTGCCGCTCTCAAAGGCTTGCTGCTTGAATGCGGGCAGTTCGGCGCGCCGCTCCCATAACACCTGAATGGCCCGCGACAGGCTACTGCTATCGTACTCAAAAATCAAACCGTTTTGCCTGTGCGTGATGTATTGCGTATGCGTGCGGATATCGCTCGCCAGCACCGGCAAGCCGGCAACCAGGTATTCAAACAACTTAGTCGGCGGGTTGAAGCGCCACCATTGGTTGGTCTTCCCAGATGCATAGACCTGCATTGGCCTGTGCGATATATGCCGGGATCTCGTGACCGGACACGCGCCCATGCATGGTAACAGAGTCCGCAATGCCGAGTTGCCGCGCATACGCATTGCAGTAATCCAGCTCCGCGTAGCCTGTTGGTAAATTCATCCGGTGCTATTCTTATGTTAACCTCTCGATTTCTTGCAAAATGGGAGTGTAGACAAGGTCCAAATATTCTTTCGCGGAATCAGCCCAAGTGCGCCCCTGTCGATAGCGGCGTGCTTGATCTGAAATTCGAGCCAGTAAATCCCGATCGGCGAGGAAGCGTATCAAACCTTCAGCGATGCTGCCTTGCGTATGGTCCACCATCAGGCCATTCACGCCCACCTGGATAATCGGGCGGTTGGCGGCGTTATCGGAGGCCAGGATCGGGATGCCGAGTGCACGGTACTCTAACACCTTCAGTGTGGGTTGATACTGCCAGTCTGGCACCGGCGGAACATAGGCTATCGCGACATCATAGGCGGCTACCGTTTCTGCCACCCGGGCATAGGGAACGGGCTGAAGGAAGCGCACGATGCTCTCCAGTCCCCAATCGTCGATGAGGCGCTGGTAGTGCCCGCTAGCCGTATCGGGGCCGATGAAATCGACAGAAAAATCCTGCCGGGAGGCGGTGACTTGGCGTATGGCTGCCAGGAGCAACTCCAATTGCCTGACCCGGCTGATAGTGCCGATGTAGACGAAGCGGACTGGCCCAGTCTTCATCGGTGGACGTCCTTCAGGCCATTGGTAAGATAGGAATGAGGGATCCTGTCCGACGCGATGTATCGTCGCCCATCTCGGCCAGAGTGGGCCGAGGATGCGCTCGGCTGCAGCCTCTGACGCGAAACAGGCGTGGTGATAGAAGAAGTGTGCATTGAGCCGGTGTTTCAGGACCGTGCGCCAATTCTTGAACCGCCCCAGAAAGTTGTTACCCGCGACTTCCCCAGCTTGGCGCACATCGAGCAAATAAACGTATTGATTGCGCCGGTAAATTGGTAGGAGGAAGGAGAGCATAGTTGGATTGACCTGCACAATATCCGGGCGGAGGGTATCCAGATGTGCCCGGATACGGATCATGAACACAAACTGAGCTAGTCGGCGTGCAAGACCGGAGATAGGTATGAACCGTGCGATACGTGCCAATGTACGCTGGGGACCGGGGATACGAGCCGTTTCAAGGCCAGCTTCATCGAAGCAGAGGTCTCCTTGCCGATCTGGCGTTGCGACCAGTACACGATGACCCCATCCCCGCAGGGCCGTGGCCATTTCATGCATATCCGGTGCGGGAGTGGCAGAGTAGAACTGAAGCATCACAATGATCATGGAATATTCCTTTCAAACTGCAGGGACGGCGTCGGATCAAGCAGGTTTCTCTGCGGTCAGAACTATCTCTTCCCTCATAGTCCAGTTCACCCTTGCTGCCATATCGGCGATGACCGCTGCAAAGCGCAGCGCCATAGGCACGGTGTTGAATTCTGTAAATGGGTTGAGCCCCTTTGCGACTCGTCGGCTCATGCCGAAGTAGGTTCTGGCCAGCGCATCCTTGGGCATGAAACGTGCCCCCTGAAACCCCGTGGATGCAAGTACCGTAAGCAGGGCGTGTCGATTGAACAGAACCAGATGTGTGGGCGACTGAATGCCGATCCAGTTTCTCCCGAACAACCGATGCCCGAAACTCTCGATATTGGGTGTGGCGATCCACACCTTACCCCCGGGTTTCAGCAGGCGATGGATCTCCTTCAATGCGGCTGCCGGGTCATGCAAATGTTCGATGACATGGCTCAGGGTAATGAAGTCGAAGCTCGCATTCGGGAGTGGGATGTTCGGCAGGCTGCCTTGCAGCACATTGAAGTCGCTCAGGTTTGCGGCCGCCTTGGCGTCAGGTTCGACCCCCGTGACCTCCCAGCCGATCTGCGCCGCGCGCTTCAGAAAAGTACCGTCGCCGCACCCGATATCGAGCATCTTTTCGTTCCTGCCCTGCAAGCGGGGCAGGTGTCTGTACTCTCGGTCGAGTTGGGTCTTCTTGCCGCGCATGGCTTGCATCACCAGCCAGCCGAGCTTACTGGCTGGGTGTAAATCTGCGCCGTAGCGGCGGTTGAGATAACTATTGCGCAGAGACCTGCGCAGCTTCGCGATACCTTTGAGCGGGCCGGTGACCTTATCCTGAGCATCGGTGTGGGTATAGTAGCTAACATAGGCTCTGTGGATACTCGCGGGCGTGGGCCGCGGATCGAGATAGGCCGCGCCGCACTCAGTACAGGTGTGCAAATCCCATTGGCCAGGGGCACAATGAAACACCCCATCCTCGACCCCTACATACAGGGTCCGTCGTCGTGTGCCACTACAAATGGGGCAGCACGGCACAGCTTCGATGTCTTCGGCCGGCCAGTGGCCAAGCGCTGTATCGTGTTTTATCTGGGTCATTTCACGGATCTCATCAGCTTGAACATCATTTGATTGACATCAAAATCTCGGTAAAGATTTTGGTCCCGAAGACTGAGACGAAGGCATCTTTTAGCAGGGCTTTGTGGCCCAAATATTTTCGCGAATAACCAAGCTGAAAAAGGGCCAAAAGGAAATGCTTCTGCCGCGCCAGAAACGAGGCTTTGTCGGCATTGATTTCGGCGCGCAGCAGCAGCAGCCCGGCATAGTGTTCCCAGCTTGCAATGCTGGCCTCCGCCCTGATGCGTCTGGGTTCAGAAAGTGTATTTGTGGCAATTAATGCCCTGATGATCTGTGCGCGCTCGCACGCATGGGCGTGCAGGTGCAGGTAACGCGAGGGCTTTGTGAGTGCGATCTTGGCTAGCAGTTGGTGCGCGTTGGAACCGCCACCATAGCCGCAGGTGTTGTTGCCGTGCTGGCGGTAGAGGACCAGCGTCTGACGGATGCGCCGGCACTTCCCCAGGCTGGCGGTGAGGAAGCTGATCCACTGGTCGTGTGCCATGAGTGAGCCGTCGGCATCCCGGTCGGAGTGGGGCCGCGCCACGTTGTTGGCGAACGGCAGATCAGCGCGGAAGACCATGGAGAAACCGAGTTGTACACTTTGTACAGCGAGTGGTAACTCACAATCAGGGTTGCGGATGTGGGCGATTCTTTCTAGCTGTTCCGTGACCAGGGTGGCATCGTGCACGGCAAGTAATACCTCGGCGTCAGCAAAAACCGGCGCCACGACACGCAGCTTATCCCTCGACCAGACATCATCCTGATCGCAAAACGCGATCAGTTCGCCTGTGCATAAACGAGCGGCCTTTAGAAAGTTGTCGCGGTAACCGAGGCGCTCTGGATTGCGGTGGATGTGCACCGGAAAGGGGGCACGCCGGGCAAACTCGTCGAGTATCTCAAGGGTGGCATCAGTCGATCCGTCGTCGGTGACGACCAGTTCATAAGGCATTAGGGTCTGCGCAGCCAGACTGTCCAACTGATCGAGCAGATATGTCGCTCCGTTGTAGGTAGCCATGGCGATCGAAATGCGCTGTGTGGTTGCGGTTATAGCGTTCATGGCAAAAATCTATGGGATTTTCCCGATCGGAATGCGCCGCAGATACGGGAGTCCATTGGCAAGCTTCTCGCGCAACTTGGGTTCGCTTTGCCAAACCCAGATGACCAGACAAAGCATCAGCAAAGTCCCCACCACCCATTTCCATGGACTCTGGTCAGGCAATGTCGCGGCAAGAGTCCAGCTGCTGGCGAGGGCGAATAGCGCTGGCCAAAGATCGGACAATACAGAGGAGGTTAGGCGCGCGGCCCGAAATAAAAGCCCTGCGTCGATGGTGACCCGCAGAGTCCATGCCAGGGCCGCGCCCTGCAAGCCGAACCATTGCATGCACAGCCACAAGATGCCCAGGAATGGTATTAGTTCCAGCGCATGAAACTTAGCGGTTAGATCGGGCCGGCCTTGTGATTGCAGCAGCGAGAAGGGGAGAAAGGCCAAGCCATTTATCCAGACGCCCAGCAGAATGATCTCGCCCACCGGGGCCGCCTTGCCCGCGAAATCACTGTTGATCCAAAGGCTCACAAAAAGGTGTATGCCCAGGATGCCAAGACATACCACCAGGGCCATCACCTTGCCGAGCGCACGCACGCTCTTTTTGGCTTCCTGCTGGGCCAGTTCCTCGTTTAATGTCGATAGATGGGGGAAGAGTGTGCGTGAGAGCGATTGCGGAATGATCCTCAGCCGGTCGGCGAGGTTGAACGGGATGGTATAAGCAGTGACGGCCGTCACGCCTAGGATCGCCGCAATCAATAGGCGATCCGCCGCTTCCAGGATGGGGCCGATGATGTTGGTGACCATTACCCATCCCCCGTAACCCAGCAGTTTACGGCCAAGACTCATGCTGGGCTTAACCAAACCAGGCTGTGGCAGGCTGCGAAGCGCGGAAAAAAAGAGTGGAACGGCAAATGCCACCCGAGTCAGTACCGCAGCAGGGATAAGCCAGGCCAAGCTGTTGCTCCAGTTGAAAGCGATGGCAAGCGGAACCAACGCGAACACGACGCTGCCGATAGTACTGATGATATTGACGGTGAGAAAACGGCTATTGCCTTCCAGGGTACCGCTGAGTACGCCCGAGACAGCGAGAATCGGGACCGCCAGCGTTATCCATGGCAATGCGGACATAACCTCTGTGCGCAATTCGGACGGCATTTTTATGACGTTTTCAAACAACATTCCTCCAAGCAGCCAGAACAGAACCCCGCCCAGAACACCAAATAATGCATTCATGGTCAGCGCGGTCCAGAACAAGCTTTGACGTTCCTCCGCCGTGCCGTCGCGCATCTTTGCCGTATGGTTCGAGGTGGCTCGGGAAAGACCCATGTCGAAAATGCTGAAATAGCCGAGAATCAACCAGACAATGGCAAGAACACCATAACGAGCTTGGCCAATCTGATGCAGATAAAGCGGGACCGTGACAAGCGTGACTGCTAACGGAAGTATGCTCCCAGCGATGTTATATGCTGTGTTCCGGGCGATCCCATGTGCCCGGCCGTCAGATGCTGTCATCTACGTTTCTCCAATCCTATTAGCCTTGACAGCTGCTCAGGGGTGACCGCTTTCAGCATCGCATCGGCAAATTCGCGCTGGATTTCGTAGCCCTGTTCAGCGTCCGAGGTGATGCTGGAAATTCGGATGAGTATCCCATCTGGAATTTGGCCTTTGAGCGCGTAGCTGAGCTTTGCCTTTTTCATCTCCCAACTATCAAGAGCGACTTGGCTACCCACTACGATCCAGTAAGTTATGGGTTCGTTTCTACCAGGCATGCTTGCGACCAGCCTGGCAACCGGAATACGCCCAAAGGCGGTAGCAAGAATCCCCTTGATTTTGCCGCTTACGGCAAAGCCCTGTCCACTATAACACCCCTCAGGAAGATGAATCTGCAGGTTGTCACTCTGGTCCCCGCCATAAGCAATGGACAGCATGATTCGCTCGCCCTTGTTGTTGATATAGGTGCGGGACAATGTCTGGTTGTACACCTTATTGAGTGCTTCCTGCAGTTGTGGATTAGGGACTACAGGCAGAATTGTGGAATCGATCATCCATTCCCCGAACTGCTTGGGAATCATGGTTTCCAGATCGATTTTCGGGCCTTGGTCGGCTATATACTTGGTGGGCTTGAGTGCAGCGCCTCCGGCAGCAGCAATGAAAAGCGCAAGGCCGATCAACAGGTATTTATAATTCATCTTCAGCACGTTCATCTTCAGCGCGTTCATCTGGTTTTGACTTTTGTATGATCTGCAATAAACCAGCCAAGCACACCATCCAGTGCGAAAAGAAACAACAGCGAGATGATGAACAGCAGGATGCCGGCAAACCCGTGTAAGAATCCTTGTCCGGCCTCATCACCAAAGTGGTAGGTAATCAGCACGAGAATGATGACGCGCACCACGTTGGCTACAAATGCGATGGGTAGCAGGCTGGCGATGATCACGCCATTGCGCAACCAGCTGGTGTGTCGCATCAGGTAGAGATACAGCACGCCCATGGCCGAGAGCGAGAACATGGAATTCAGGCCGGAGCAGGCATCCGCCACCAGCAGTTGGTATTGGCCGATGGTAAGGGTGACACCGCTGCGGGCGATGGGGTAGCCGGCCTGGTAAAGGATGGCCTCTGCCAGCTCAGAGACATGCTGCTTGAGCGGGCCGGTGACGGCATCGACAAAGAAGCTTGGCAACGGAATCATGAACACGATAAAAAATAACGGGAACCATAGCGCCTTGAGTGCGGGCACGCCACGTGTAAGAAGCAGGATGCCGATCAGCACCGGGATCTGCGAACCGATGTCAAAAATAAAGATGTCCTGTGAGCGGCCCACCACATAGAGCAACAGGCCAAACAGGAGAATCAAGCTGCCCAAGACAGGCTTTGCCATGATCGCGGTGTCAGCGATGAGATGATCACGTTGCTGCCAGATGAGGTAGATCACAACAATCAGGATCAAGGGGCCATGCGCTTGCTCTTCGGTTTGCCATAGCGTGCTGGCAAGGTTGTAATAGGTCGGCAAATACATGGCCAACAAGCCGAACAAAACTGGCCACCAGAGGGCGAGCTCAGGGCTTATTCGGGAGGGCAGTTTTTGGGTGGAGGTGGTCATTTGAGTAGATTCAAGGAACAAGGTATAAGCTTACCAGAATTGCCAATTATGGGTGTAAAGCACCCATGCACCCAGCAAGCCGTTGGTGGTTGCGTGTGCGCAGATTGGCAACCACAGGCTACGAGTGCGCATATACAGCAGATTGTAGGCACAGCCGGCGAGCAGGCCGGCAAGCAGCAGGTTGTGCTCGGAGGCGAACAGGATTGCAGTGAGCCAGAAAGCTTTGGTGCTGACTTTCGCCGGGGGTAATTGCAGAAAATCGCTCTGGTCGATCCGGCGCAGGATGAAGGAGCGCCAGAAGACTTCTTCCATCACCGGCACCACCAGCGCTGCACCCGCTAACCTGAATGCGACGATACCGATATTGAGGCTGCCATCCGGCTGCAACGGGTTGAAGCCTTGCGATTCGCCCATACGCGCCCATGGCTGGTCGAGGTTGATCCATAGAATGAATACACCCACTCCGACTGCGATGGCGGCCATCCATTGCGACAGTGGAACCTGTGTGGGTAGCTTGAGCTCGATATAGTGGCGCCAGAAATAGGCGAGCGTGGCAACTACGAGACCGACCTGCAGGGCATAGAGCCAGCGCAGATCGAGCTGCTGCGCAATAACAGGGAGCGTGATGCCATGAAGGGTGCTTTCCAGCATCATGAAGACAATAAAAACAATAAACGGGATCACCCGTGCATTCGCTGCGCTGGATACGTTTTTGTTCGTCATGCCCGTATTGTAGGCTATTGAGGGCTCGCATTTTTAAAAAAGTCACTGTTGCAAACAAGGAAGGGCGCAGTGATGCGCCCTTCCTTGTATACCTGGCGAAACTACGTCAGTTGAAATAACGCTGACGCCGGTAAGACATAAAGCCAACGAGACTAGCACCGGCCAGCATGGGGACAAACACGTTGGGTTCCGGCACGGGGGTAAATGGGGGTAAGCGTGGAGTATTTGACTCTTTGCTTTCTATACCTAAAACGGTATATAATTGCCTTCCATGAAAAACCCCTTCCCCTCCGAGAAACCCCTCCACTGGGTTGGCTCATCCAAAAAAGATTTGCTGAATTTCCCGGAAGAGGTGGTGGATGAATTGGGCTATGTCCTTGGAGTAGTACAGCAAGGAGGGATACCGCCTTCCGTCAAGCATGGGAAAGGCGAAGGGGCGGGTGTATTGGAGATTGTGGAAGACCATCGTGGAGATACCTTCCGCGTGGTTTACACGGTTCGATTTGAGCGGGCGATTTATGTATTGCACTGCTTCCAGAAGAAGTCCCCTTCTGGAATCCGGACGGCCAATACGGATGTGGAATTGATCCACGAACGATTAAAGTTGGCCAGAACTGATTATGAGGTGCGCTATGAAAAAGAAGATTGAAACTATTGATGCAGGAAGTGGGGATGTTTTTACCGACCTCGGGTTCAAGGATGCCGGAGAGCGCAAGCTGCGCGTCCAACTCGCCATGCGGATCAACGATCTTTTGCAGGAACGCCGTTTAACCCAAGCCAAAGTAGCGGCGTTGTTTGGCATTCCTCAGCCGCATGTATCGGAACTCAAGCACTACAAGCTCAATCGCTTTTCTTCCGAACGGCTGTTGCACTTCCTTACCCTATTGGATAAGGATGTGGAGATCATCATCCGCCCGAAAGCAAAAGGGCAAGCATCTGGCCTGCTGTCCGTTTTGCTTGCAACCTAACGCCACAGAGAAGCTCAATTGATCCATTCAAAATAAGCCCGAACGGGTTGAATAAATCGGCGTTTCCCTAATCCAGTCCCTGATTTAAAAATCGGTTAACACTGCACCCACCGCTTCAGCGCCGGCGATGGCGAGTTGTTGCTTGACCTCTTCAACATCGGCGATTCTGGCGTGATGGCGGCGGGCGACAATCAGTGCGCCGCCTACGCGGGCGCTGAGTGTTTGCGCATCGGCACACTCGAGTGCAGGCGGGGTGTCGATGAGGATGATATCAAACTGCTCGCCCACGTCATTGATCAGTCCACTCAGGGCGGGGCGGCCGAGCAGTTCCAGTGGATTCGGTGGCTCAGTGCCAGCGGGCAGAACGGAAAGGTTAGTCAGCCCATGGATACTCTGGATGATTTTAGCGCTGGCGCGACCGGCAAGAATGTCGGACAGCCCGGGGCTGCTCTGCAACCGGAATAATTTGTGCTGTCGCGGGTTGCGCATGTCGGCATCGATCAGCAGGGTGCGTTCTCCCAGCTGGGAAAATACCACCGCCAGATTGGCGGCAATGCGGCTGGCACCTTGTCCGGCTGATGGGGCGGTGATCACCATGAGTTTATGCTCGGCATACCAACGCAATGCGATCTGGCTGCGCAAGACGCGTAGCGCTTCCACCTCAGGGTCGTGCGGCCTGAAGGCGGCGACCACTTCCTGGTCAACCGCAACGCTGTCGGCGGGCAGGCGGGAATAGTCGAACTGCTGGGAAAGGACATGCCGTATGTCGTCTTCGGTCACCAAACCGAGTTTGACCGCTGCATCGCCGAAGCGCAGCCCCTGCTCCTTCTGCATGAGCAGGATACTGTCAACGTCTTCTGCCCTGATCTTGCCGGTTTCCAAAAGGATTCGGCCTATGTTGGGCTGCTTGCCGATCACTTCCACAGGTTGTTGGGTAGCTATGTTATTCATTTTTATTTTTCCTCAAGCTGTTGCCATTGGCCTATTTCGGATAAAACGCTTTAGCCAGGATTTGCGCTGCGGTTTGGTAGAGGGGATCACGCCCAGCACCGGTAGTTCAAGTCCAAGCGAGAGGTCGTTCGGCACACGGATGCGACGGTCCATCATTTCGGCTAGCAGTGCGAAACCCACCGCAAGCATGGTGCCCAGGAATATCGAGACCAGCAGATTGAGAAATATCTTGGGTCTGCTGGGTACCATCGGCGGGGTAGCCGGATCAAGCACAGCGACCTCGCTCTGGTTAGCCTGGCCTTCCATATTGGTCTGGCTGAAGCGCTGCATGGCCATATCCAGCACCTTTTGCGCATTTGCCACATCGCCTTGCAGGATACCGAGTTCGTCACGCTGATGGTTGATCTCCAGCACGAGTGCTTTTTGTGCTGCGAGCGCCGAGCGGATAGAAGATTCACGCTGTTGCGAGCTATTAACATCAGTGCTTAGCTGGTCCAATCGCTTGCCACTGTACATTTGCTTTTGTTTTGAGCTGCTATCAAAGGTCTGCGCCTGAGCTGCAACCAGCTGGGTGGAGAGCTCGGCCAGTCGTGCGTTTTCTACATCCACGCGCTCATCGAGCGATACGATGCCCTTGTCACGCTGGTAAGATGAAAGTTTATCTTGCGCCTTGACGAGGTTATCGCGCAAGCTCTTGACTTGTTCGTTGAACCATTCCGCAGCGCGCTTGGAGGGCTCTATCTTGAGCTGCAGGTTGGTTTGTATGTAGGCGTCAGAAAACGCGTTGGCAAGAGCCGCCGCGAACTTGGGATCTTCGTTCTCATAGCTCAGGTCGATGGCGCTGCTCTCACGCGAGGGCTTGACATCGAGTTTTTTTGACAGCGCATCGACCAACCACTCGTGAATGTCGCCCACGCCATCGGTGTCATCGTTGAACGCTTCGATCACGGTTGGATTGCGCGCCAAATCAAGCATATCCACCACCTTGAGCGCCACATTCCGGCTGGTGATGATGTCAACCTGCGTAGCCATGTAGCCGGGCATCAACTGGGCAGGCAAGGTCATGCCGCTCACCGGGTCAGTGGCCTTGTAGTCGAGAATCAGCGTGGTGGTCGCCTTGTAGCTTTTGGGCATGACAAGGCTGACGACCAAAGTGGTCAGCACGGTCACGGCCAGCACAATCAGGGCGATTTTTTTGCGCGCCAGTAGTATGGTCAGAAATTGTTGGAAGTTCATATTGTTATTTCCCTGGAAGTTTATTAGAACAAACTTTCTTGAACCTGGAGCACATCATTTGCCAACAGCGGAGTGGATGCTTCGACACTGATGGTTTCAAGCTCTCCTTTGGCGTTACGGCGTTTAATGCGCAGACCACGTTCCGAGCCGCGCGCGGTGAGTCCGCCACCTGTGGCGAGTGCTTGCGCTACTATCATGTCGCGGTCCAACCGAAAGACACCGGGGCGTTGCACCTCGCCATAAATATAAAATACAGGAGCGCGCGGCACGTAAATAATATCTCCCGATGTAACCCCTACATCGGGGCTGCCGTTCTTGCGAAACATATCGCGCACGTCATATTCCTGCCGGCTCGATTTGCCGTCTTTGTGCGAAATAACGGTAATCTGATCGGAACCATTTTCAGTGACCCCGCCGGCAATTGCCAGCAAATCGGTCAGCGTGCTGGGGTGATCCAGCGGGAAGCGGCCGGGCTTGAGCACCTCCCCCAATACAGAGACTTGCTGGCTGATAAACTGCTCAATGATGATGTTAACCTGGGGCCGTTTGATGAATCTCCCATCCTCCAGTAATTTGGCGATACTGTGCTCAGCTTCGGGCACGCTGATGCCCCCTACCTTTACTTCACCCACCAGAGGCAATGAGATCGTGCCGGCTGCAGTAACGCGCGTTTCCGTGGTCATATCGGGGTTGCCGTAAACGGTGATGCGCAGCATATCGCCCGTGCCGAGCGGATTGTCTGCCGCTTGCAGTATCCCCGCGAACAGCATGAGGCATGCAAAAATCAGTTTTTTCATAATGCAGGTTCTCCAGGTTTCCTTGGTATTTTAGTCTGGCGTATTTTAGTCCGGCCAATTTTTAGGGAATTTCTGAATAAGCACCGTTCGAGCTACTGCAAAATGTATCGAACCGTGTTTTGTACTTTTTCAGAGGTTCCTTGGAATGCTATTTTAATCGTGGCTACATTTGAAATGTTGCACTGATGCTGACCGTTTCCGAGTTAAAACTGAATAGAGGTAGATTCGAATCCCGCTTGTCATCGGCCACACCCACGCTGAAACTGTAGCTACGGGTCGGCTGATAGCTGACGCTAAGCTCGCGCGTATCGGAAGTATCCTTCCTGTTTGTCGTGAGCACCAGTATGCCAGGATCCCCAAGAAAATCGCGTATTTCGTGCTTAATCTTGCCACTGACGGTGATTGTGGAAGTAGGCGTCCAACTTGGCTCCAGGCCCATGCCGCGATTCAGGCTATAGCTGGTGGTCAGGTCATCCCAAGCCGAGATCTCGCGCCATGCCGACACACCCAGCCTGACCTTGTTTGTCGGCAACCAGGTATATGTGCCGCGCGCGGTAATGCCATTGTAGTCGCGGATTGAAAAATGATCATCCTGCCGCTGCACTGTGCCTGCCTGCGCCTGTAACAGGCTATGCCCACTGTAGTTCCAATCTGCGGTGGCAAGTATTTCGCGCTGATGGTAGCCGTTGTCTATCATACTGACGAAATCTAAGGGCTGGTTCGGGTAATGACCGTTCGTCTCGCGCAGCTTGACCCCGACCTTGGTGTTAGCGCTGCTCAAATATTGCAGCGTGGTTTCCCATATGTCATTCTCGCTGTTCAAGGTGCGCTGAATGATATTTTGAAAGGAGAGTTTGTTCTTCGAGGCACCGATGCCGACTTGCCAGCTCGGGTGAAATAACCATTGGCCGTCATAGAAACATCGCTCCCGAGAGATCAGGTTGCTGACCAGAGCCTGTTGATTAGCAAAACTGCCAATCGTCATATTGTCGGTGCAGCCAAGGTCACCGCTTATATGATTATCCAACTGCCAGTTCCAGCGCCCCTGCAGATCCCGGCCGTGGTAATTCAGTATGCTGTAGCGAGCGAAACGGTTGTCATTGATGGCGGCCGTCAGCAAAATTCGCTGGCGGGCGACTTTCCAGTCCACGTTCATACCAACACCCATCTGGCGTATTCTATCAGCAGTGCTGGTGCTGCTTGCAGAGAGGCGCAACAGGTTGCTATCGTGGGTCATGGAAGCGAACACATAAGGGCTAAACGTATCTCCTGAAGCAGCTATTGCTGAAAGACTGATGCCTTGAAACAAGATTGCCAAGAGGATTGAGGGTAAAAAAACACGTAACATTTGGTTCAATATGGTCTTTATCAGGTTCACATACAAATTATGGCCTGATAATATACCCTACAGCGTATCCTTGCAGCGGGATTTACAACCCTTTCAAGCCCTTCTCGCTGTATCCGGCACCAGTTTTAGGAGGCTGGGGTTTTTCAGGCGCGACAGCCGCTTTGTTGTCAGGCGCAGTGGCTGGGGCCTGAACAGCAACCGGGGCTGACGCATTGAGATATTCGATCTTCGCCAATGAACGCAAGTGTGCTATTTCCACCTCCACCGCATCCTTGCTCATTTTGTTGATCAGGAACTGCTCAATCTGCGGCGCAGCATTCGTAACCGTGACAGGACTATCCTTGATGGCTGTGAGGATATTTAGCACTATGTTATCTCCTTCATTGACGAGGAAAAGTTTCCCATTCGGCAGTTCCAGGAGCTTCGCCACCGCCGGCTGCGGCAGGTCCGCTGTGTTGCGTGTTGTCTGACCGCGCGCATATTGCACGTTATGCTTATCCATCCATGCCGCGACTTCATCCAGCGACTTGGCAGAGTCTATGAACAACTTCAGCTCATCGCTAAAATTCTTGTTGGAAAAAACCAATTGCGTCAAATCGAATTCCTTGCGCTTAGTAAAGAACTCCGGGTGCTTCTGAAAATAGTCGTCGATCTCGGCCTTGGAAGGCTTGGCAACTTTGGATGTTACGCCCTGCAAGTATGCCTGCGCGATAATTTGCGCTTTGGCGCGTTCGATGGCCTGCATGACTTCTGGAGTGCGATCGATCTTGTTGCGCATTGCCTCGGCGAGAATCAGCTGGCGATCTATCAGTGACTCTAACAATTGCTTGCTTGCGGCCTCCTGCTGACCAGCCTGAACACGGGCACGCTGAAGTTCATCGTTGAGTTGTAGCACGGTGATCTCCTCACCGTTCACCTTTACCAAAGACTGTCCGGCCTTCTTGTCCTTGCTGCCACAAGCAGCAAGACCCGCAGCAGCGACCACCATCAGAACGCCGCATAACATGCGCCGACATGACACAGAATTTTTCACCTTTAACAGCACATCAACATAAATCAAGATTTTCTCCTTCAACGATACAATTAGATTTCTTGGCCTTACTCACAGTCTCGCACCAACATTTCCGCTAGCAAAGAGTAATTATACGCCCATCAACTCACTGCCTATTGTCCATTAGTTAGTAGGCGTTATCCCGGCGCAGTACCACCCACACCGTGCGCATAATGATCCACAAGTCCAGCCATATCGACCAGTTCTGCAGGTAGTACAGATCACACTCGATGCGTGCCTGCATTTTCTCCAGATCCTGAGTCTCGCCACGCAACCCGTTTACCTGAGCCCAACCGGTAATCCCCGGCTTGACTTTGTGGCGCAGCATGTATCCCCTGATAAGCTTGCGATAGAGTTCGTTGTGAGCTACCGCGTGCGGACGCGGGCCGACAATGCTCATCCGCCCCTGCAATACATTGATGAACTGCGGTAATTCGTCCAGTGACGTGCGGCGCAGAAAAGCGCCGATCCTGGTGAGTCGCGGGTCGTCTTTATGAGCCTGTACGATGTGTGAACCATCCTCGCTGACTTTCATGGAGCGGAACTTGTAGACGATGATCTCCTCGCCGTTAAGACCGTAGCGACGCTGCTTAAAGACAGCAGGGCCTGGTGAGGTCAGCTTGACAGCCAATGCAATGCATAGCATGAGGGGTAGCAGCAGGATGAGAATAAGGAAGGCGAGCACGAAATCGCTGATATTTTTGACCACGCTATCGACGCCATAGAATGGCGTATCGCATATCGCAACCACCGGTACCCCACCAACGTTGTCGAAGTGGGCCTGCATCAGGTCGAAGATATAGACGTCGGGTAGAAAGTAGATGGAGGCCGTGGTGTCATGCAGATCATCCAGAAGTTTGCGGATGCGTGGCTGGACAGACATCGGCAGGCTAATGAAGATCATCTGGATATTGTGTTCGCGAACATAAGCGGCGACATCTGATACCCTGCCTAACAACGGCATTTTGCCTGCAGGACTCCGGGATGCATCCCGGTCGTCGAAGTAGCCGCGCACCTCCATGAGCAGATAGGGATACTCCAGTATGCGTTCGGCAAGTTTCAGGCTTGTATCGTTGGCTCCGACAATCACCGCAGAGCGTGCCTCACCGCCCTTGCGCAAGCTGGTAGCGATCTTGCGCACAGCGAGATGGCTTACAATAAGTGCGAGCGGGGTGACGATGAACCAGGTCAGAATAACCTGCTCAGAATACCGGTAGGAGAGTCTGGTGGCGAATCCTATAAACAGCAGGATGGCAATAATAATGCCCCAGCCGACAAGCGTATCGCGGATGTAGGCCAGCAGCTTTCCGTTGCGCCATGTGCGATATATATTGGTTTGTTCGTAAACATATGAAGAGATGAAAAAAGTGATGATCACCAGCACCATGTAGTAACCGGTGAAGGTTTCGTCGTACACCCAGGTGATCAGAATCAGCAAGCCCCAGATCATAAAAGGATCCAGCAAGCGCTTAAAAAAGGCCACTACAGGGATGTCATTAACGGTCATAGGTTTTAAAATTCGTAACGTGCATTGACAATCGTGCTATTGGGTTGCCAACTTGAAAAACAAATATGAAATTGCTTTCATCATATTTCGGAATCTTTAACCCAGATAGTTCATTAGCCGCAACATCCCCTCGCCCACTTGTGGGGTTTAGGGAGAAGGCATGCCATTGAAGAAAACATTTTTTCGCGTTCCCTCTCCCCCAGCCGACTTCGCCCCCCTCGCCCGCTTGCGGGGTGAGCGTAGCGAGGGGAGTAAAACAGCCTAATGGATTATCTGGGTTTAAATAACTCTTGAATCGGGAACACCACCGGACGAGGAATGGTGGGTTGCCAAGTGATTAAACATAAGAGCCAGTTTACCGTAACTTCAGTTGCCCGCATAGACAAATCCTCTGTCGGTAACGGCATGCGCAATCGTCGCTCGGTACATTTTTCAACGCCCGACTAAAAAACAAACCCCGCTGCAAGAGCGGAGTTCAAAGAGCAACATTAGTACTTTAGTACAATACTAAGTAGAACTACGTACCCATTCCGACAAATTGCATAGGCCGTTCGGCTTACCTGACGCGGTTAGCTCGACGCTCGCGGCAATTGCACCGGTGTTCGTCATACCGACACTGGCGAACGACGGCGGACTACTATTATCCAAAATCTGCATGCTCGTCGAGACACTCGTACTGGTGATGGCGGCTTGAGCCGAAACGACCGCGCCCAGACTTGCGATTACTCCACTTAGAACGATTGCTGCCGTTTTCATGTTAAGTATGTTCGCGCTCCCGTTTCTTATAGATGGCTCTGAATTTCAAACGATCCAGCGTCAGCAGCCAAGACCAAGACAAGTTACAAGTTAAATGAACCACATACACTAGGAATAATTAACAAGTCGATGCCTACCCACTTAAAGGTATGAGCCAAATAAAGCGGAATAGATATAGTCCATTCGGACTAAGCATTTACCCTACTAATGGCAACTACTATTAGTTAAAAAACTCAGCTCGCGGCGGCAGTGATTCTCGCGGTAGCGCATAGGCAGCGCAACAAAGAAAAAGGAGCCAGGTTATTAGCCTGACTCCTTGAATTTATAGCGCACCATCAATTTAATGGGCTAGGTCAAAAACCTGGCCCATTTTTATTTTCATAACGTCTTTTGGTGACACCTTTGGTGACACTTTTGCGGAAGTCATAACCGCTATTAGTGAATCGCCCCGGAATGGGTAGGCACATCCAATCCTTCAACTAAGGCCTGACAGGGGGCTGAAACTGCCGCATTAACCATTTCCAGGACAGGTATTTTCTCGTGTACTGGTGTAACAGGTGGTCAGGATGAAGTGGGGTAAGCAGGCAATCCGCTCAGCGGATGCTCGCAAATCTGGATTTTTAGAGGTTCCCAGAAGATAAATATAAAGGGGCAATCAAGTGGCATACTGTACCAAGGTACAATAGCATTTGTAAATTTAATCTATATCATCGCGACGTTGCTTCTGCTTCTGCTTCTGCTTCTGCTTCTGCGTGATCAGTGATGGGGGGAACTGGGTATATGATGGATGCTCGCAAATCTGGATTTTTAGAACTTCCCAGAAGCTACCAGAAGCTAAAGGGGCATTCAAGTGGCATACCTGTACCAAGGTACAATAGCATTTGTAAATTTAATCTATATCATCGCGACGTCGCTTCTGCTTCTGCGTGATCAGTGATGGGGGGAACAGGGTATACGGTGGTTGCAACATAGGCTTGTTTGTTAATTAATAATTATATCAAGGAGATTATTATGAGAAGCACTTTTTCACGTATAGCGGTCGTTGCTTTGACCATATGGCTCGGCCTTGCTGCCGGGGCGGCAAATGCTGTTACATTTATTACCGCTTTTGGCGGCAGTGATAGTAAAGGTTGGTCCGCAGCTTTTGTGGATTCTCAAGTGAACGGTTCTTTTACTGATTTGTTCAATTTCAGCCTCCCCGGCGCGTCTACTACTGGCACAGCAAACGTAATTAGCCTGGGTGGTGGTGGCGTATCTCTTTCTCAATTCAATTTATATGAGGTGTGCCCCCTTTGCTCTGGCGGACTCTTTCAGATTGGCACCGGTTCCACAGGATTAATCTCCATTAACCCAGCAACAATGAGTTTTACAGGTGGGGGAGTTCCCAATGCTTATGAGTTGAAGGTACAAGGTTATACAACCTCCGATTTGACTGGTTCTTATGCAGGAAACATCAATATCGCCGCGATTCCAGAACCAGAAATTTATGCCATGATGCTGGTTGGGCTTGGCCTGCTGGGCTTTTCGGCTCGTCACAGGAATGAAAATACCTGAAATGCTGTCATTCTCGTCTGTCCTCAGGACAATTTATCCTGTGTCTGTCGAGGGACGAGAATGACACGTTCAGATTTAAGGTGGAAAGTGAGGTAACAAAAATGCTTAACTCCAAAATTATTCACACGTTGAATGCAACAGTGCTAAAGATGCTTGCCGGCTTGGGTTGTATGTTCATGGTCGGCTCAGCCCAAGCCACTTGGACCGGTTCGTTTAACGACATCACAAACGGGGTCAGTGGCACGCTCAGCGATACCGGCTTTGCCGGTGGCGCTGAGATTTACACGCTGGACCTCAATGTCGGCACCAGTGGCGCTGCTCTGGGTTCATACATGACTGCGGTGGAGATCAAGGCGTTTAGTGGCTACACCAGTTTTACGTCCACCGCGTCCGCCGGCGCCTGGACGGATCCTCTGGGCACCGGAGGAATTAGCTCCGGCGGTAACGCAGGTGCCGATGGCTGCAAAGGCCTCCACGGTGGTTTCGCTTGCATTAATTCGGATCCTACGTTCCAAAATGCATTGTTCATTGCCAGTGCGAAGAACTACCAGTTCACGTTCGATGTGTTCGGGGCGAAAGACCTCAATACCACCGGCTCGGATGCACACGTCGGCGTAGGATTTACAAAGGTTGGCGGGGGAAACGCCGGTATCGTGTCCCAGAACACGAGCCCTGTTCCAGAACCAGAAACCTATGCCATGCTGCTGGCTGGACTTGGTTTGGTGGGTTTTTCGGCGCGTCGCAGGATGAGCAGCAACGCATAGCTATTTTTGACATCCCAAATTATTAGTTTTAGCATTAAAACGTTATAAAGAGTTGCTGCAGAGTTATCCCTACAAACTATATCAAGGAGGTATAAATGACATCCCAAATTATTAGTTTTAGCATTAAAACGTTTTAAAGAGTTGCTGCAGAGTTATCCCTACAAACTATATCAAGGAGGTACAACAAATCATGAGACACTTCAAACAAATGCTGCAAATTGCAGCCGTGGCGATTGCAATGATAACGACGTCCGCGCAGGCCAATACGGTCACCGGTTCTATCTGGGAGGATCAGCCGACAGGTGCGAACAATGCGACCCCGGCGAATGTGCCGGGTACGACGCCGGATGTGACGTTCACCACGGACACCCCAATCAATTTTTCTGCCGACGGGACTATTAACTACCCGCAATACCCGGCACCTTACACGATTGGCGGGTTTCTCCAAAGCGGCAGCGGGTCAACCATCCTCAGTGGATCCGGGGAACTCAACAATACGATGCTTAACACTATATTCGATTTCAGGGGTATGGTATCGGTAACGACTGGCGAAACATTCACGGTGACTCATGACGATGGACTCACGCTGGTGATCGGTGGCAATACCGTAATCAGCGCCCCCGGCCCAACGTCTCCCACAACCACGACGGTAACCTACGGCGGGCCAACCGGTAATTATTCATTCAACCTAGTCTACGGCGAGTGCTGTGGTCCACCAGCTGTCCTCAACATCTCGCTGCCGCTAAGTCCTGTACCCGAACCCTCAACCTACGCCATGCTGTTGGCTGGATTGGGTCTGATTGGTTTCGTTGCATATCGCCGCAAGGACGATTCTTCTAACATGCTCATGGCAGCATAATCAGTACGTCACACGAGGCCACAGAGAGGTAGCTCTTTGTGGCTTTTTTCTTTTGGATGCCACCTATAAGCCGAATTATCTATTTCTTACCGAAGGCTTTCCTTTGGCACAAAGCAGAACATTGGTAATCTAGATGTAATCCGTGGGCAATTGATTGCCGTAGCCCGACCTCGAATTCATGGCGCTGGTGGAAGCCAAGTACAGGAAGAGCATAAACCCAAGAGGGGTAGGTGAACCCTGCTAGATGGGCTCTTGGGCGCGTTACTTGCTCGCTGTGGCGATTATTGTCGCTGCCTGATGGGTGAGGTTGGTATTGTCACTTAGCTTCGATTACACGCTCCCTGAGCTCTTTATCAGCTTTGAAGTGCGGCATGTACTTGTACTTGGCTGGCACTTTTACCTGGTCACCAGTTTTGGGATTGCGCCCCTGACGTGGCGGTCGGTAATTCAGCGCAAAGCTACCGAAGCCACGTATCTCGACACGCCCACCTTTCGACAACGTGTTGGACAACGCATCCAGAATTACCTTGACTGCGCTCGGTGTCTTTGGCAAGAAGCTGTGGGCGTAGCTCGGCCAGGTGTGTGATCAGGTCAGAGCGGTTCATGCTGGTTGTCGTTACGTTGGATGCCACGCAGTATGTTTTCGATTCTCTCCGAAAACACAATTGCCTTCAATCACTTTTATGGACAGATTGGACTGGCGTGACAGGCCGCTTTCGACCCTGTAGACATTCGCACATCGCCGTCCAAGAAAGTTAAACGGGAGCCTAAGCCCCCGTTCCGGATTGAATGTGAACCGGGATTACGCGAAGAGGTTTTTTCTGCGACGTGCTGTGAAGCCAATCAAGCCTAAACCAGCCAGCAGCATGGCGTAAGTTTCGGGTTCGGGAACGGCAGCGACGGGAACACCGCTGAAGCCGGTGCTGCCGAAGTCGCTGCGGCCGCTGCTGAAGTTTTCGGCGGTGCAATTGTTGGAGATGGCGTTGGTATCCATTGTCACCGCAGCACTTAGCGCGATGGCCCTACCGCACAAAATGTTTGCGCCGGTATCCAGGGTGATGCTCTGATCCGCGAGAATATTTCCTGCGAACAGCGTGGTGGTACCCAGCGTCGCGGAGCTGCCGACCTGCCAAAACAAACCGTCAGTTGCAGCGCCATTGATCACTTTGACAGTCGAGCCGCTTGCGGTGGTGAGCGCGGTCCCGATCTGGAACACGAAGAGTGCACCTGGAGTGGTCCCGAAGTCGAGAGTGAGCGTCCCCGTCAACCCGGCCGTCGAATCAAACTTATAGACGCCGGGATTGAGCGTGAGTCCACCCAGATCCGTAGGGACCAAGTAATGGGTAGTGAACGGCAGACCTGCAAGAGTATTGTACGCAGTGGTGGCATCAATCTGAGCCTGCTGCGCGACCCCATCAGTTTCGTGTATCACTCCGTTCACGATTCCCGGAGGAAAGCCAGTGATTGAAGTACCTGGGTAGAGACCGAGATCTCCGTAGATGGTGGTCGAGTCGGTATTGGTCACCGTCGAGCCACCGAGGACCGCGAAGCTCTGCGCCGTACCCAGAGATGGCATGGCCAATGCCGAAGAGGCGCCGTAAAGTACTCCGATCACTGCCAATGACAGGATCGACAAGTATTTTGGTGTTTTCATCACATTCACCCCTAAATCGTTATTCGTTATGCATCATCTAATTAAGACGAGCCGATTTACTGCCGACCCTTAACCCGCATTTCATTCTTGACGGATGTCGCACCCTTGACGCTGCCTTAGCAGCGCGATCACGTCATGCACCTCGGCGACCTGCGACATGCACCGTATACCCTGTTCCTCACCATCACTGACCACGCAGAAGCAGAAGCATGTCGCGATAATATAGATTAAATTTATAAAAGCTATTGTACCTAGGTACAGGTACGTCACTTGACGGTCAAATCCAAAATTCGTGAGTTAAGTGACATTTCGTGGAGGTTTTTTCTCTCTGCATCGCGCCAAATATTCTGCTAACAACACTTGATTTTCGGTCTTATGGAAGGCCTCTATGTCGATGAACCAGCTTCTTGAGACGGCTGTTCACTCCGCCTTCATCGAAGAATAATAGGGGACAGCTGACCCCATTGATTGCACTTTAGCTACAGAAGGTTAGGCATTCTCGCTCTGGAGGTGGCGCAGCATATTGGTTGTATACAAACCCATGTTGGGGATCAGTGTGGCTTCTTGAGTGGCGATGCATACAGCGTCCTTGTTGGTTTGGGCGGCAATTAACACGTTCGCGATTTCGGCCATGACAGTCTATATGAGGGCATGGACCTCCGTCCTTTCAACGTCGCAGTGCTTCGACCAACTCCCGCCGGGTTGGGTGATCTACATACTGGATACTGGGCATTGACGCGACGCATGTGGAGGTCGTGCGGCGCCCGTTTCCGTATGCGCTTCGCCAGCACCTGAACTTCGTCAATAGCTGCACTGGCGCTCGCTGATTCGCCAGACTCTATTGCGCTTGTCCACGTCGCCAGCTTTGCTGGTGTCAGTGGTACCGGGGTGATGGATTGCCCGGCCTTCAGCTTGACCACGTGGTCGTCAAGTCGTCCAGCCAGATTGTCGTGGGAGATCGTTTGACCTGCGCTCAGTTCGTTTGCGCACTTCCACAGAATTTTACAGCGACCGAGCTCCTCTCTTGCGGATACGCCGAGCACAAAGCTACTTGCCACACGATTCTGACTGTACAAAAGCGCTGCGTCCTAAAGAAGTTGTGCGCAGTGCGCAAGAGCGTGAAGTCCGCCTAACCTCAATCTGTCTGCGTCCAGCCGCCCCGCCCTATGGATGCCTAACAGTTATTCAACAGACCCACCGGTCTGTACTATTAAAATCGCGATGCATGCTGGTTCATGATAAGTGCGTGATTCATTGACGGCTCCACAAATTTGTCTGTCAGCATATGCATAATAATACAGACGGATGATGTTGGTGTACTTTTGGTTATACAAAGATGACTCAGCCGATTTCGGCGCGATGATTTGATTGGCTGCTTGGCACGCTTCTGCCGATCTCTGTAGTCAGCTATCGTCCCAATAAGAAGTCAGTCAGGACGTTTGACATGAGCTGCAGACACTGACCTGCCACTGGCTGTCGGCTCGATGGAAGAGTTAGGCTCTGCAGCATCAACCGAAATGAGGTGGAAGTGCAGATAAGCGATATCCTGGAGCTCTGGCCCATTGGTGTACAGACGGTAGGCTTTAAGATTATCTCGTG
>ODAK010000740.1_pt1 | contig 37319 bp, 33 predicted proteins | sample 1539591 | NCBI WGS metagenome assembly ODAK01 (sample SAMEA3539303, study PRJEB22396) | soil metagenome | biome: tundra; feature: field; material: soil | place: USA | collected 2010-05 | depth 0.15 m | reverse complement strand
GCGAGGCAATCACCCCTGAAGGATGATGCCCGGCCAGTTCCAGGCGGCGACAGTAGCGGCGACAGTAACGGTCAATGACCAGCGTACAGGGACGGTGCCATGGCTACCATCACGCAGAAAAGCAGCAGCGGGCCGCAGCTCAGATCGGGCCCAATGATCACCGGGGGCGCGCTCGTCGCAGCCGGCACCCTGATCGCCCTGGCGGGCTTCGCCATCGGCGGCTCGCATCTGCTCGCGGCCACCCGCCGGTGGATCCGGGACATGGACGTGCCGCCGGGCGAGCTGGCGAAGATCAAGTGGGCGCAGGCCAAGACCGCGGCGTCCGCCGGCACCAGCGCCTGGCAGAACGGGGTCCAGTCCCGCGAGACCGCCGGTTCATGACCGAGCGGCTGCCATGTCGGGCCGGGGCCAGCCACCCCCGAAGCCTTCCTGACCCGGGGGAGTAGATGACGAACGTCGACCTCGCGCGGTGGCAGTTCGCGTTTACGTCGATCAACCATTTCCTCTTCGTCCCGATAACCATCGGTCTGGCCTTCCTCACCGCGCTGCTGCAGACGGCCTGGTATCGCAGCAAGCGCGATGAGTACCTACGGTTGACCAGGTTCTTCGGCACGCTGCTGGTTATCAATGTCGCGATCGGTGTGGTGACAGGCCTTGTGCAGGAGTTCCAGTTCGGGATGAACTGGTCGGCGTACTCCCGGCTGGTCGGCAACATCTTCGGCGCGCCGCTGGCAATGGAGGGCCTGGCCGCCTTCTTCCTGGAGTCGACATTCCTGGGCCTGTGGCTGTTCGGCTGGGACAAGCTGTCGCGTCGGCTGCACCTGCTGACGATCTGGGCGGTCTCGCTCGGCACGGTCCTGTCGGCGGCGTTCATCATGGCGGCCAACTCGTGGATGCAGCATCCCGTCGGCTACACGATGAACAAGGCCCATCAGCCGCAGCTGAACGACATCTGGGCGGTGCTGACCAACCCGGTGTTCGTCTGGGGCTATGCCAAGGTCCTGCTGGCCTCCCTGGTCACCGGCGCAGCCGTGATGCTGGCGGTTTCCGCGTGGCAGCTGCGGCACGGCGGGGACCGCAGCGTGTTCAGCCGGTCGGCGCGGCTCGCGCTGGTCGTCTTGCTCCCGGCCATGCTCTTCACCATGCTGGTTGGCGACGAGCTCGGGGTGATCGAGGCCAAATACCAGCCGATGAAGATCGCGGCTGCCGAGGCGCAGTGGACCACCTGCCAGCCGTGCTCGTTCTCGCTGTTCCAGATCGGCGGCGGCAACAAGGACCAGACGCCGACCCAGATCCTGGAGATCCCGCACCTGCTGTCCCTGCTGGCCACTAACCACTGGAACGGCAAGGTAATCGGCCTGAACCCGCTGCAGTCGCAGTACACCAGCACGTACGGGCCTGGCTACTACGTGCCGAACGTCTTCATCCAGTACTGGTCGATGCGGGTGATGGCCTACACCGGAGTCGCGGTCTTCCTGCTCGCGCTGTGGGGGCTCTGGCTGATCCGGCGCAAGACACTGGCGACGTCGCGGCTGTTCCTCTGGGTGGCGGTCTGGGCCGCCGTGCTGCCGTTCCTGATGAACACCGCGGGCTGGCTGCTGACCGAGAGCGGCAGGCAGCCGTGGATCGTGCAGGGCATCATGCTGACCAAAAACGGGGTCTCGCCATCCGTCAGCACGACCGACATCGCGCTCAGCCTGGCGGCTTTCGTCTTGCTGTACGGCGTGCTGGCCACCGTCGACCTGCTGCTGATGCTGCGCTACTCACGCGAAGAGCTCCCGCCCGCGCGCGCCGAGGCCGACGCGGACGCGCCGGTGCCGGCCGTCCAGTATTGAGGTCACGATGAGCAAACTCATCCCGTTCTGGTTCATCGTCATCACGGTTTTGTGGACCGGCTTTTTCATCCTCGAGGGGTTCGACTTCGGCGTCGGCATGCTGCACGGCGTTGTCGGCAAGGACGAGGCGGGCCGCAGGGCTGCCATCAACACGATCGGGCCGCTCTGGGATGGCAATGAGGTCTGGCTGATCGTGGCCGGGGCCGCCATGTTCGCCGCGTTCCCCGGCTGGTACGCGACGATGTTCTCGGGTTTTTATCTCGCGCTTGTGCTGCTGCTGGCGTCTCTGATCGTCCGCGGCGTGTCCTTTGAGTACCGGGGCAAGCGCGACGCGCTGCGCTGGCGCCGCAGCTGGGACGTCTTGCTGACCGTGGGCAGCCTGCTGGCCCCGCTGCTGATCGGCGTGGCACTGGGCGACCTGCTGCACGGACTGCCCATCAATTCCAGCCAGGAGTACACCGGGTCATTCTGGGACCTGCTGCAGCCGTACGGGGTGTTCACCGGCATCACCCTGGTGCTGATCTGCCTGCTGCACGGCGCGACGTTCCTGAGCCTGAAGACCACTGGCGACATGCGCGACCGTTCCGGGCGCCTGGCCCGGCGAGTGGCCCCGGTAACGGGGATCGCCGTGATTGCCTTCGCCATCTGGACGCACGTAACGTCCGGCAAGGGCTACCTGCTCAACCCGATCGAGCTGCTTGCCCTGCTCGCCGCCATCGCCGCCGTCTGGCTGGTCTACGAGCACCGCGAGGGCTTTGCGTTCGCCGCGACAACGGTCACGATGGCGTCGTGCATCCTGTCGATCTTCGTTGACCTGTATCCCAACGTGATGGTCTCCAGTACCAGCGCGGCGTACAACCTGACGGTGCACAACACGGCGTCCGGAGGGTACTCGCTCAAGGTGATGACGGTCGTTGTCATCATCTTCCTGCCGTTCGTGCTCGCCTATCAGACCTGGACCTACTACGTATTCCGGCGGCGCATCAGCCAGCAGGAATTCCTGCCGCCAGCCGCGCGCAGCGCGCCGGACGATGCCTCGCCAGGGCCGGTACCTACCCCCGGTGCCGGCGCCCCGCCAGCCAGATAAGGAAAACCGAGCGGAGGCCGGCAGCTCGCATGGGCCAGGCAATCGGCGGCATCCTGCCGCTGGCCATCGGCGTGGCCATCAGCGTGCTGCCGATCATCGCGCTCATCCTGATGCTCATCACGCCCCGAGCGCGCGGCAACGGCCTGGCATTCCTGGCCGGCTGGGTGCTCGGACTCGTCATCGTCGGCGGGTCCGTGCTCGTCATCGCGGGCGTGGCCGGGGTCTCCAGCAGCAGCGGTCCGTCCACCGCCGCGTACGCCATCAAGCTCCTTCTCGGAGTGCTGTTTCTCCTGCTCGCGACGCGGCAATGGCACAGCCGTCCCGCCCCCGGTGAGCAGCCGCCCGCCCCGAAGTGGATGGCCGCCCTCGACACCTTCGGTCCCGGCAAGTCACTCGGCCTCGGCGCTGCGCTGTCCGGCGTCAACCCAAAGAACCTCATCCTGACCATTGGCGCGGCCGCGTCGATCGCCCAGGCCGGGCTGCCCGGCGGCCAGCAGGCGAGCGTGCTTGCGGTGTTCATCGCGCTGGGCAGCGTCACCGTGGCGACGCCGCTGGTCATCTACCTTGCGATGGGCGCAAAGGCAGCCGGCATCCTGGACGGCTGGCGGGCCTGGCTGGCCGCCAACAACGCCGCCGTCATGCTGGTGCTTTTCCTGGTTTTCGGCGTCCTGCTTGTCGGGCAGGGCATCGCGGGCCTGTCCTGACGGGAGCGCTCGGGGGGACCTGCCGCGCAGCGCTGATGAGCTACTCCGCCAGCCGGGCGTCACAAGATCGCGATGGGGTTGACCGGCGACCCGGTGCCCCGGACCAGCCGCAATGGTGCAATGACACAGAAAAATGACCAGCGGCCAGCCTCCTCGCAGAGCTGGACGAGGTTGTCGAACTGCAGGTAGTCGAGCAGATGCAGCCCCATCGCGTTGATGGCGAGCACATGCACGGGAAACTCGACGCCTTCGGCCAGGATGGCGGTGGTGTCGTTGTTGCTGTCGCTGCCGAGCACCGCGACCCGTCGTTCCGCGACGAATTCCAGCGCGGCAGGATGCAGCCCCGCGCGCGCATGGGCGGTGTCCCAGGGGCCGAGCTCGGCGCGGCGGCGGCGGTGCCCGACCCGCACGAACAGCAAGTCACCCTGGCCGACGCGCACCTGCTGCGTTTCCTCGGCCGCGATGAGGTCATCGGCGGTCACGTGATCGCCAGGCTCCAGCCAGGGCACCCCGCGCAGCCGCGGGATGTCGAGCAGCACGCCGCGGCCCACGACGCCGTTACGGGCGACTTCAATGGACAGCTCCGCTGCCCCCTCGGCGGTGACAGTGTCCGCGGGTACGCCGTTGTAAAGGCTGGCGCGGTAGATGACATGACACAGGGCATCCATGTGACTATCGGCGTTGCCGTGCACGTTCATGGCCAGCCGGTCCATTGCGAAGGACAGCCCGTCCGGATCGGCCTGGTTCCCGGCCGGACCGGTCATCTGATGGATGGCCGGCTCGGGGTTGTCCATCGTTACGCGGCTTTCCACCGGCGCGGCCATCGTCACTGCGCGGCCGAGCCGGATCTCGGTCACCGCGGCGAGCACCTGCTGCGGCGTGATGTTGTTCAGCGCGCCGCGGCGGTCGGCCGGTCCCCAGTCAGCTGCGTCCCGCAGCCGCCGGTGCAGAGAGCTAAAGTCAGCAGCGTCCAGGACAGCTGGCCGCTCGCGACTTCCTGGTGTGCTCATTGCGCCTGGTCGCCTCCTGGCCGCGAGATCGGCCGGGACATGCGCAGCGGCCGACGAAAGCATAAGTGTTCGAGCTGGGCCGCATGCTGCCTTCACCCGCTTCGAGTGATGCCAGCAGAGTGCCGACCGGGATCTGATGAGGGCAGCGATCGGACAGATCGGCAGAGGAGCTGATATGGCGACTAACGATGTTGACGCGCTTGTGATTTTCGGCGCGACCGGTGACCTGGCCAAGCTGGAGACGTTTCCGGCGCTGGTCGGCCTGGTTCAGCGCGGCGTGCTCAACGTGCCGGTCATCGGGGTCGCCAAGAGCGGCTGGGGGCTGGCGCAGTTCCGCGACTACGCTGTCGCCTCACTGCAGCTCAACCACATGGACCCCAACAGTGCGGCTGCGCAGAAGATGCTCGGGCTGCTGCGATACGTCGACGGGGACCTCGACGACGATGCCACCTACAAGGCGATGTCGGATGCCATCGGCTCCGGCAGCCGGGTCCTGTTCTACCTGGAAGTGCCACCCGTGCTGTTCGGGCGCATCGCGCAGGGCATCGCCACCGCCGGCCGGACCAGGGACGCGCGGGTGATGGTGGAGAAGCCGTTCGGCACCGACCTGGCCAGCTCGCAGCGGCTCAACGACACCATGCACAAGTACTTCCCGGAAGAGGCAATCTTCCGGGTCGACGACTGGCTGGCTTTTGATCCCGTGGAAAATGTGCTCTTCGTCCGGTTCGCCAACTCGGTGCTGGAGCCGCTGCTCAACCGGACCTACGTGGAGCGCATCCAGATCACCATGGCCGAGGCGTTCGACGTCTCCGACCGCGGCAGGTTCTACGACCGGACGGGCGCCATCCGGGACGTGGTCCAGAACCACATGCTCCAGGTGCTGGCCACCGTGCTGGCCGACCCGCCGGACGGGCAGGGCCTGGGTTCCTGGCGGGACGCCAAGTCGCGGGTGGTGTCCGCGCTGCGGCCGCTGACCCCCGAGGACACGGTGCGCGGCCAGTACGAGGGCTACCACCAGGTGGACGGCGTCGACCCGAAGTCGACCACGGAGAGCTTCGTCGCTGTCCGGCTCGCTGCCGACACCTGGCGCTGGGCGGGCGTGCCGATCCTGATCCGGGCCGGCAAGTGCATGCCGGTCACCGCGACCGAGGTCGACATCCGCTTCAAGCGGCCCCCGCATGACGTGTTCGGGATCGAGCCGTTCGCCGTGGCGAACTCGCTGCGGTTCCGGGTCTGGCCGGAAACCGCTGTCGGCTTCGAGCTTGCCGGGAAGAAGCCGGGTGCCGGACTGGAGCCGCAGCCGGAGGAACTGACGTTCTCCGGGCAGCCGGGGTCGGACATGCGGCCGTACGACCGGCTCATCGGCGCGGCCCTGGACGGCGACCGCTGGCTGTTCGCCCGCCAGGACACCGTCGAGGCGGCCTGGCGGGTCGTTGACCCGGTGCTCGGCGACGCCACCCCCGTGCACCCGTACGGCAAGGGCAGCTGGGGCCCGAAGGAGGCCGACCGGCTGCTGTCCAACCGGGACACCTGGCACGACCCGGCAGGCTGACGCTGAGCGGGGGACCGGAGGATCCGATGGCAGAGCAATCTCCGCTGGCACAGCAATCTCCGCTGGCAGAGCAATCGGGGCGCCGTCGCGTCGTGATCGTCGGCGGCGGTTTCGCGGGGCTGTTCGCGGCCCGGGCGCTGAAGCGCGGCGATGTCAGCGTGACACTGATCGACCGTGCCCAGCACCACCTGTTCCAGCCGCTGCTGTACCAGTGCGCCACCGGGATCCTGTCCGAGGGGAAGATCGCCACTCCGCTGCGTGACCTGCTGAAGAATTACAAGAACGTCGACTGCGTGCTGGCCGAGGTCGTCGATTTCGACGTCAGCGGCCAGCGAGTCGTCGCCCAGCGGGTCGGCGGTAACCGGATCGAGTTCGGCTACGACGACCTGATCGTCGCGGCCGGAGTGCAGCAGTCCTACTTCGGCCATGACGAATTCGCCCGCTGGGCACCGGGCATGAAGACGATCTCCGATGCTCTCGCGATCCGGCGCCGGGTATACGGGGCCTTCGAGATGGCCGACACCGCGCCGACACCCGAAGAACGCCGCAACTGGCTGACGTTCGCGCTCGTCGGCGGCGGCCCGACCGGCGTGGAGCTCGCCGGCCAGATCCGCGAGCTCGCCACCAAGACCCTGCGTGCCGAGTTCCGGTCGATCGAGCCGGAGGACGCGCGGGTACTGCTCTTCGACGGCGGCACCGCGCCGCTGGCCATGTTCGGCCCGAAGCTGTCCCGCAAGGCGGCCGACACGCTGCAGAAACTGGGCGTCGAGCAGCACATGGGCTCGATCGTCACGCATGTCGACATGGGCTACCTGCTCGTCCGCGACAAGGCGGGCGAGCAGACCCGCTACGACGCCAACACGGTGCTGTGGACCGCCGGGGTCGAGGCGCCGCCCGTCGCCGGGGCCCTGGCAGCCGCCACCGGCGCCAAGCGCGACAGGGCCGGGCGCATCCTGGTCGAGAAGGACCTGACCATCCCCGGTCATCCCGAGATCTCCGTGCTCGGCGACATGATGAGCCTGGACAAGCTCCCCGGCGTCGCCGAGGTGGCGATGCAGTCCGGGCTCCACACCGGTCACCGCATCCGGCGCCGGGCCGCGGGCGATATGGCGGAAAAGCCGTTCCGCTACCGTGACCTCGGCTCGGCGGCCTACATCTCCCGCGGCCGAGCCGTCGTCTCCGCCGGGCCGCTGCAGGTCGGCGGCTTCCTCGGCTGGTGGATCTGGCTGTTCATCCACATCGCGTTCCTGACCGGCTACCGTAACCGGCTCGGCGCCCTGCTCACCTGGTGGCTGGCCTTCACCCGCGACGTCCGCCGCGAGCGCACCTTCACCACCCAGGAGATCGAGACGCACCGCGACGTCTACACAACGCCGCTCGGGCCCAGCGAGCCTGCCGCGGCGCCTCCGGCCGTGGCCGGCAGCCCGTCCGTCCCGGCGCACGCCGACGACGCCGCGTCGCGCAGGCAGTCCGGGCCGGCCGCCGAGTAAGGCCGCTGCGGCCGGAGGATTCCTCAGTTCTGACGCGTCGGGGCTGGCGCGCCGAGCCGCCCCGCGGCCACCCGTCCCAGTTCCGTGATAGTCGAGCGCGACAGCACCCGCACCGCTCGCGCGGCCGGCCCGGGCCTGACCGCACGGCGGGGCAGGCGCACCCGGAGCACGCCCGGCAGGGACTCGAACACCAGCGGCGGATCCATCAGCAGGGCCTCGCCGTCGACGCCGACCTCCAGCCGCCCGCCGGAGCTGACCTCGAACCTCGGCGCGCTCCATTCCTGCCAGCCGGGAAAGAGCCGCAGCTGCCCGGCTGCCTCCAGCGCGATGAACCGCCTGGCCTCCTCGGCATTGCTGATCCGGGACGCCACTATCCCGAGGACGCCAAGATCTAGCCGCTCGCGCGTGCCCCGGCCGCCGATATGGTCCAGCTGATACGGATCGTTCGACACCAGGATCAGGTGCGCTGTCGGGTACTCGGCGCCGTCGGGCCCGCGGAACTGCAGATCTGCTGGGACCGCATCCGGTCCCAGCAGATCCGGCAGCATCGACGCGGTTGTCCTGAGCTTCGCGTCGCGATACGCCGGTGACTGAACCACCTGCGCGTACAGCCCGAGTGCCGCATTGTTGACGAAAACCCGTCCGTTGACAGCAGCGAGGTCGATCCGGCGGTCGACTCCGTCGGTGAACGCATCGAGCGCGCCGACGACATCGTCGCGGTCCAGGCCGAGGTCGAGCGCGAAGTGATTCCTTGTCCCGGCCGGCACGCACACATGCGGGATGTCGTGCCGGATCGCGACGCTGGCGACCAGCGCCTGCGAGCCATCGCCGCCGGCCATCCCGATCACGTCAGCGCCGCGCGCGACGGCATCCTCGGCAAGCTGCAGCAGGTCATCGCCTGGCCGCAGCACGACGGGCTCGATGCCGCGCTGCTGGCACTCCTGCGCCAGCCCGAATCGCTCAGCCTTCCCGCCGCCCGACTTCAGGTTCATGATCAGCACGGGATGCCCAGGGCGCCCGGCCGGCTCCAGGCTCGCAGCCGATGCGCGCAGCGCGGCGGACACCGCGCGCAGCGCGCGGCGGGCCGCAGCCAGCGACAGCGCCGCCAGGACGACGATCAGGACAAGCCGCAGCACGCTGGGGCTCGCCAGCACCAGGCCAGCGATCAGCACCCCGAGCGCAGCGGTCATCAGGATCAGCGCGGTCACCCGGACTGCCCCCCGCCGGGACACCGCGTACCAGCCAGCCGTGACGAAGACCAGCAGGCTGATGATCGTGAGCAGCACCGCCGCGAGATGGCGGACGACGCCGATCAGCAGCAGGGCGACGGCGGCAACGACAGCGAGCAGGGCCACGAGCGCCGCGATCCGATCGCCGATCGGCGGACGATGTGCTCTATGCCTCGGCACGTGGCCCCTCCGAGGCAGACTCTGCCTGGTCGGCGGATGTTACCATCTGTTATGGCTGGCCCGGCGCGCGAGCAGATCGCTGCCTGCCTCCGCCAGTTCGGCGCGGTTGACCGCGCGGTCTATGCCGCGATCGCCTCGGTGCCGACGCCAGCGCTGGATGTGCCGTTGCGCAGGCTCTCCGATGCCGCGAGCTACTCCCGGATCTGGCTCGCGATCGCGGCCGGGCTTGCCGTCGCCGGCGGGCGGCCTGGTCGGCGCGCGGCCCTGCGGGGGACTGTCGCCATCGGCGCCTCGTCCGCACTGGTGAATCTGGGAATCAAGTCCGTCTACGTCCGGCAGCGCCCGGACCGGGCTGGCCTGGGCGTACCGTCGGGCAGGCAGGTCACGATGCCTGCCTCGACGTCGTTTCCCTCCGGGCACTCCGCCTCGGGATTTGCCTTTGCTACGGCCGTCGGCAGCGAGCTGCCGTGGCTGGCGTTGCCGCTGCGCTTCCTGGCTGCCGCGGTGGCGTACTCCCGGGTGCACACGGGCGTGCACTATCCCGCTGACGCGGTGGTCGGCTCGATCGTCGGCGCCGGCACCGGGCAGGCAGCGGCGGTGCTGCTGGACCACTGGGAAGCATCGCCGGACCGTTCGGCCGGGCGCCAGGCCTGATGCGCTGCTGAACCGGGGCTTCGCCGCCAAGTTCGCGGTCATCCGCAGCGGGTGATGCCACCGGCTGCGGCCTCGCCCGCTCACGGAGCGGGCCTGGCCTGATTGCAGGGGGCGGCCTGACTGCCCGAGGGGGCCTGGCTGCCCGAAGGGGCCCGAGGATGCAGGCGGCGCACTTCCAGGACCTGGACGCCGAGTGTCTCGAGCCTGGCAAGAAACCCGTGCAGCGCCGCCTGATCAGCCAGCGGCCCGTGCACCACGGTCTCCACCGGCTTCACCGAGGCGGTAAGGCGCTCGAAGTCCAGCAGGGCCTCGGGCGGGAGGACTCCCGTGACGCGGATCTCGTAGTAGGACGGTGTCACCCGGGCCCCCAGCCGATCGGAAATGGGCAATGCCAGCTTCCACAGTGCTACGGCCGGGTCCGTCGGGCGCCACTCCTAGCGGGTGACTTCCTCACCCTGGTGAGATTGTGGCAGGGTATTGACGGGTCACCCGAATTCGCGCGAGATATCTCGTAGGCAAGCGAGCTAGCCGGCTCCCAGACCCCTGACTGGGCAGGCCGCCGTTCGCTGGGTGGGGTAGCCCGGCTGGGTTGGTGGCCGTTGGAGAGGGTGGTACCGGTGGTGACCAGCGCAAGTCCTCGTGGGCTAGCCCGCGCCCGGTGGCATGGGGGCGCCGTCGACGAGCCGGTCCTGACGTCCAAGATCACCGCCCCGGCCGTGCCGGGATGGGCTGTCCCGCGGCTGCGGATCAGCAGGCTCATCGCCCGCGGTGCGGGGAATCGGCTCACCGTTGTGTCCGGGCCGCCCGGCGCGGGGAAGACGATGGCCGTTGCCCTGTGGGCGGCGGCCGACCCTGGCGTCATCGCGTGGCTCAATCTGGACGAATACGACAACCGGCCGAAGGCTTTCTGGTCCGCTGTCATCGCGGCGCTGCGCGGCGCTGGCGTGACCGTGCCCAGAGCCGTGTCGGGCGCTGCGCGCGGGCGCGCAGTCGATCACGTGTTCCTGCTGCGGTTCGCATCGGCGATGGCCGCGCAGGACCCGCCGGTGACCCTGGTGCTCGATGATCTGCACCTGCTGACGGACTCCCGGCTGCTGGACGGCCTGGAATACGTGCTGCGGAATTCCGGTCCTGGCCTGCGGCTGGTGGTCTCCTCGCGGATGGACCCGCTGCTGCCGCTGCACCGCTACCGGCTTTCCGGGGAGCTGACCGAGATCCGGGCCAACGACCTGGTCTTCAGCTGCTCTGAAGCCCGCCTGCTGATGGCACAGCACGGCATCACGCTGTCGGCGGAGTCGCTCGAGTGCCTGACCCGCCGGGCGGAGGGCTGGGCAGCGGGCATGCGCCTTGCCGCGATGTCGATGGCCGGGCACCCCGATCCCGACCAGTTCGTCAAGGAGTTCGCGGCCGAGGACAGCGCTGTGACGGGCTATCTGGTGGACGAGGTCCTGGACGCTCAGCCCGCGTATATCCGTGACTTCCTGCTCAGGACGAGCATTCTGGACCGGTTCAGTGCCGACATCGCCGGCGAGCTAGCCGACGACGGATCCGCCGCCGATGCGCTGTCGGTCCTGACCCGGACGAACGCGTTCGTCCTGCCGGTCGGGCACGGCTGGTACCGCTACCATGCGCTGTTCGGTGCGGTCCTGCGGCTTAAGCTGCGCCGGGACTATCCCGACCGGGTGCCTGACCTGCATCGGCGGGCCGCCCGCTGGTACCGGCGGCATGGATCGCTGACCCAGGCGGTCCGGCATGCCGCGGATGCGGGTGACTGGCAGCTGGCCGCCCGGACCGTCCTCGATGAGCTCGCGGTGGCGCAGCTCATCGAGCCCCGTGACGGCGAGCAGCTCGCCGCCGAATTCTCTCGCATGCCCGACAGCCGGACACTGACGGAGCCGCAGCCACTGCTCGTCGAGGCCGCCATCGAGCTGTCCCGCGGCCGGGATGAAGCCAGTGCCGCCTCGCTCGGCGCCGCGGAAAGCATGCTCGAGCTTCTTCCCGCGGGCGCCGAGGCCCCGTCCCGGCTTGCCGCCGCGCTGGTCCGCTTCGCCCTGTCCCGGCGCACCGGCGATCTCGACGCCGCAACGATCGCGGTCGGCACAGCCGAGGACCTGCTCGCGGCCCTGCCCGAGGACCTGGTTGCCCGCCACCGCGAGCTGCGCGCTCAGGTACTGTCCGGCCGCGGCGTGGTGGAATTCTGGTGGGGCCGTTTCGATGCGGCTGACGCGGCCCTCGATGCCGGCGCGGCAGCCGCTCGCGCGCCAGGCGGCGAGCAGGAGCGAGCCGACTGCCTTGGGCACCTCGCGCTCGTCGAAGCTCTCAGCGGGCGGCTCAGCCGCGCTGCCGCCCTGGCCGCCGAGGCGGCCCCGGCTGACCTGGGCGAGGACCGGCTGCCCGGTCCCGTCAGCCCCGCGGCGGAAGTAGCGCTCGCCTGCGTGCATACCGAGCGCAATGAGCTGTCCCGCGCGCGCTGCCAGCTGAAGCAGGCCGACGAGGCCCTGCTGGCTCGCCCTGACCGGCTGGTCAGCGCCGCGGCCTGCCTGGTCGCCGCCCGGCGCAGCCTGGCCGAGGGGCGCCCCGGCGGAGCATCGCAGCTCGCCGGCCGTGCGCGTGATGGCTGGTCGCCACCCGCCTGGCTTGACCACAGACTGACCTTGGTCGAGTCGCGGGCGTGCGCTGCGCGGTCCGACATCCGGTCCGCGGTCGACCTGGCCGCGAGCGCCGGACCCGGAACCGGGCTGGACGCGGCTATCGCGCTGGCGCGCGCCTGGCTTGCTGCCGGCGACCCTGCGGCTGCCCGGCATGCATTTGCCGGCGCGCCGCCAGGCAGGCGGCCGCCTGCCTGGCTCGGCCTGGAGGCCCTGCTGGTGGATGCCCAGCTCAGCTATGCCGACGACGACCGGGGCCGAGGGCGGCGCGCGCTCGAGCACGCGCTGCGGCTGGGTGAGCCTGAGCTGCTCCGGCTGCCGTTCGCGCTCGAGCGGGCGTGGATCCGGCCGGTGCTCCGGCGCGATCCTGGCCTGGCTCACGACTACCGGCATCTGCTCGAGCCGGATCTGGTCAGCCCGGTCAGTGCCGCGGCAGGCGAGGCTGCAGCCGGGCAGCCGGTGCCCCTGGTCGTCGAGCGGCTCAGCGAGCGGGAGCGTGAGGTGCTCCGGCACGTGTCGGCGATGCTGACAACCGCGGAGATCGCCACCGAGATGTATATCTCGGTGAACACCGTGAAGACCCACCTCAAGAGCATCTACCGGAAGCTGGCGGCTACCCAGCGCGGTGAGGCGGTCCGCCGTGCGCGCGAGCTCGATCTGCTCTGAGCCTCGCGCAGTGACAGCCGGCCCGGCCAGCCGGGGCTCACCCGCCGGGGCCTCCGCCGCCGGGTGCCGCGGCGACACCCGCGCTGAGCTCGGTAAGGCTGACCAGGTGCAGCGCGAGATCCTGGAACCGGTCGAGCAGGCCGTAGAGCTCTGATTCATCCCGGACCGAGGCGATGACGCACGTCGAGCCGCGGCCGCACTTGATCGTGGCATCACCGAGGACGCCTGCCAGCAGCGACCCGCACTCGCCGCGCAGGATGATCCGGTACCGGTAGCCGGTGTCGCTGAGCGTCGTCATGATCGCGCATCCTTCCTGCGGGCGGGCCCGGACAGTTGTCCGCGCACGGCGGCGCCGTCCTGCGGGCAGGGCCGGGCGCTGCTCCCTTGGTCGCCGAAGAAGGGGTGAGACGTCGTCACCCGTTCCGGCTTGTTCACCCTGGTGATACTGAGCAGTCACTTCGCGTGGTGCTACAGGATGCCGGTGTCCTGTCCTCTGGTGATGGCATCACGCCGGGTGGTGACGCCGAGTTTCCGGTAGATGGCCCTGGTGTGGGTCTTGATGGTGTTCTGCGACAGGTAGAGCTCCTGGCCGATCTCGCGCAGCGACAGCGTGCCGCGCAGCAGCCGCAGCACTGCTGCCTCGCGCTCGGTCAGCGGCCCGGCCAGCGACACTTCCCGCGGCCGGCCCGCGAGCCGACGTTCGAGCCGGTCGAGCCTGGCGAGCTGGGCGCTGGCGCCGTCCGGCAGCGAGGTCAGCTCCTGCCTTGCGTCGGCGAGGAGCGCGGCGGCTGCGGGCCGGTCGCCGGTGTCGAGGAGTACCGGCGCGAGCCGCAGCAGGATCTCCACGGTGGCCCACGGGCTGATCCCGGAGTGCCTGCGCCGGATCCCGAGCGCGCGCTCGAGCTCGCCGCGGGCCTGGGTGAGCTGCCCGCGCCGGGCGAGAACCGCGCCGGCGGCGGTGAAGGCGAGGGAACTCTGCGGGGCTGCGCCCAGACCGGGGTCAGCGCCGGCCACGATCTCGCGGGCCGCGCGGGCAAGCTGCTCTGCCTCGGCCAGGTTTCCCTGGTCGGCAGCGATCAGGGACAGGATGGCGAAGGCCAGCATCCGGATGATCCCGATGGAGGACGGGCTGGACACGGCGTCCTGCGCCTGCCCGGCGGCGGCTTCGAGATCGCCGGACCAGTAGAGGGCGGCCGCGTACGCGGCGCGTGCCATCGCATACCACGGCGATGCCGGGTCCGGCTCGAGCGCGGCGGCCCGGGCAGCCGCGTCGCGCATCGGGCCGATGCCCTCGAACCCGAAGGTGCCCGTGAGCAGGGCCGCCGACGACCGCATCGACTGGATGCCGTCCGGCAGCGGCCCGGCGTGCCCGGCCGCCTCGACGACCGGCAGCCAGCGGCGCAGGGATTCCCGGTCGCCCGACAGCGCCGCGGCCCACGCCGCGCAGTGCGCCGCGACGGGATGGGCGCTGACGATGCCGTCGCCGAGTGAGGCCAGCCAGCCGCGGACGGTGGCGACCCGGCCGGAATCGACGTAGGCGTACCAGTGCGCTGCGATCAGGTCGATGACCCCGGCGGCGTCCCCGGCGGCGCGGGCGTGGCTGATGGCCTCGTCCGCCGAGCCGGACCGGCGGTGCCAGGCGCTGGCGCGCTGGTGCAGGGCGGCCGCGATGTCCGGCTCGGTCCGGGCAAGCTCGCTGCGGAGCACCTGGGCGAAGAGATGGTGATAGCGGAACCACTGCCGGGTGTCGTCCAGCGGCACGACGAAGAGGTTCTCCCGCTCGAGCATGCCGATGATCTCGGCTGAGCCGGCCGGCCCGGCGACGGCGTCGCACAGCGGCGCGCAGAACCGGCTGAGGACAGAAGTCCGGGCCAGGAACTGCCGGATTCCGGCCGGCTGGCGGCTGAGCACTTCCTCGGCCAGGAAGTCGACGACGAACCGGCTGTCGCCGGTGAACTGGCGGATGAAGGCACCCGGCGCCGGGTGCCCGCGCAGCGACAGCGCCGCGAGGTAGACCCCCGCGGGCCAGCCCTCGGTCCGGCCGGCCAGGTCGGCCAGATCGGGCTCGCTGAGGTCGATACCGGCGACAGCCGCGACGAGCCGCGCCGCCTGCGCGGGCGCGAACCGCAGCTGACGGGCCCGGATCTCGGCCATCTCCCCGGCCGCCCGCAGCCGGGCCAGCGGCAGCGGCGGGTCCGCCCGGGTTATCAGCACCAGCCGGGCCGCCGGCGGCAGGTGCAGCAGCAGGAACGCGACCTGGTCGTGGCAGCCGCGGTCCCTGATCACGTGGTAGTCGTCCAGCACCAGGACAACCGGCTCCGGCAGCGCGGCCAGCTCGTTGACCAGCAGCGGCAGCAGCGTTCCGGCGAAATCAGGCGCCCGGGCCCGGACCGCGGCCAGCAGGTCACCGGCACTGAACTTCGGGCAGGCCCGCTGCACCGCGCACACGACATGCCACCACAGCCGGCCGGGATCGTTATCGCCGGGATCGAGCGAGACCCACGCGAACGCCCGGCTCTCGGCCGGGCTAGAGCGCCACTGCGCGACCAGAGTGGTCTTGCCGAACCCCGCCGGCGCGTCAACCAGGACGAGCCTGGCGGTAACGCCCGCCAGATAACCGACGAGCTCCTCCCGCTCCACCCACTCCCTCCGCGCCGCGGGAGCATGCAGTTTCGCCTCGATCGGCGCATCCAGACTCACCCGCCGCGACTCCGAGGTTGCGACGGGCAGCGTTGCTTGCTCCGGCACCGCTTGTTCCGGCACGGCATGTTCCACCGCTCTCCACTGCAGCCCGCAATTCCCCCTACCCGCAATTCCCCCTATAAGGGCCCCGCAACAATACCAGTCCCTGGGGTAAGGCGCACGTACCGCCGAATTGGGCCGCTTCGCGGCGGAGTCGAATCTGTCTGCGCTACCAGTACTCTCTCTGCAATCGCTTGCATCCTGATCGGGCACCGGACATGCAATCACCGGGAGCCGCCATGTGCCGGGCAGCTATTCGTGTGGCCGCTGTTGTGTCATGCCATCGGGGCGGAATCTGAGCGCAGCGCTCGCGCACAGCGGGCCAGCCTGGAGTACCGCCCGCCCGCCCCGCCCGGTGCTGCGCGCCCGGCGGGGGTGACCGGGCCATTGGGTAGCGCGGAGTCGTTGCGGACCGCTACCATCAGGGCCCAGCCGCCGTTCACCCCATCGCGGGCGAGGCGGACTGGCGGTTTCGGCGGCCCAATGAGACGCGCTAAGGCCCTCGCTCGCGGTTTACCGCACAGCCGGCAGGCGAGGCGCTCATGCCTGCCGCGGACCGGAGCGGCGGACGCGGCAATGAAAGGCGGCAGGTCCGTGACAATCGGCGGCAGCATCGCGCTCATCGTCATCGGCGCAATTCTGCGTTTTGGCATTACCTGGAAGCCCGCGCACGTAGATCTGCAAATCATCGGCGTGATCTTGATGATCGCCGGGGTGGTCGGCCTGATCATCTCGATCGCGTTCCTCGCGACGCGTCGCCGCGGGCGCCCGCCAGCGGAGGTCTACGAGGAGCGCCGGTACACCGAGCCGCCCGGGCCAGCCGCATAGGCGTGCCCCGGGCAGGCCGGATCACCCGCCTGGGGTGGCGCGCGGGGACGCCCGGCCTGGTGAACTGGGCCGGACCAAGTACCGGCAGAAAAGAGAGAGAACGCAATGTCAGATCTGATCGCCATCGGATACCCCGACGAGGCCACCGCCGAGGCGGCCGCCGATGAGGCACGCAGGCTAGCCCAGGACCTCATCATCGAGCCCGATGCGATCGCGGTGATCGTGCGGGACAAAGAAGGCAAGTACCACGTGCACACCAGCCACCACCTGGTCGGCTCGGGAGCAAGCTGGGGCATGTTCTGGGGGCTGCTGTTCGGCCTGCTCTTCTTCGTCCCGGTTCTCGGGATCGCCATCGGGGCGGGCCTGGGCGCCCTCATGGGCAAGGTCGCCAAGACCGGCATCGACAAGCAGTTCCAGGATCAGGTCCGCGACATGATCAAGCCCGGCACCTCGGCGCTGTTCCTCATGGTGGAGAAGGTGACCCCGGACAAGGCCGTCGAGGCCATGAGCAAGTACGGCGGCACCGTGCTGAAGACCTCGCTGTCCAAGGAGGGCGAGAAGGAGCTCCAGGACGCCCTGCACGGTGGCGGCGCCGCGTCATAAGGCGCTCTCAGTCACCGCGCGACGGCTCGCCCGCCCGAGCGTGCCCCCAGACGGAGGGTCCGTGATGCGGGGATTGCCAGCCCGGCGGGCAGCCGGGAGCAGCGACCATACCGGCTCGGCGGAATCCGCCGGCCGGTACGGTTTGCTGCTGGTCCTGCTGATCGTGACCTACCTGCTCTCCGCGTCCCCGCTCAGCACTCTGGCCGAAGATATCTCGGCCGTGCTCTTCCTTGGCGTATTGCTGCTTGCCCTCCGGACCGCGCGGGTGAGCCGCCGGACAGCGCGGCTGGTCGCCGCGGTGGCGCTGCTGGGGTCCATCGCGGCCACCATCGCGGTGCTGAGCACCAGCTCGGACGCCAAAGGCGCGGCGGACATCTGGAAGGGCCTCGTCCTGCTGCTGACAGCGGTCCTCATCGTCCGCCGCGTACTGGCCCGGCCCACCGTCACCGAGCAGAGCATCTACGGGGCCCTCAGCGCCTATCTGATCATCGGCCTGATGTTCGCCGCCTTCTACGCAGCGTTCGGGCACTTTGGCGGAGCCCCGCAACACGACTTCTTCGTTGACAAGCAGCCCGCGAACCCCCAGACCTTCCAGTACTTCAGCTTCACCACGCTGACCACTCTCGGATACGGGGACTTCACTGCCGGCGGCGACAGCGGCCGGGCCCTGGCCGTCCTCGAGGCGCTGACGGGCCAGGTATTCCTGGCGATCCTGGTGGCCCGGCTGGTCGCCGCCTACCGGGCTCCTGCGGCCCCGCCGCCGCCCGCCAGTGGCCGCCACGTACCGCCAGGTACCGTCTGGCGCGGCCCTGCGACCCGCCGCCCGAAGCCAGCGGCCAGCGTCAGAAGGACTGTGTCTCGTCCGAAAGAACCGCCCGGGCGCCGAGCGCCGTGATGCCCGTCTCGGCTAGCCGGGCCGGCTGGCCGTGCCGCTAGCGCGGGACCCCGCACGGATCCGAACCGGCGCCGCGCCGTGCGCCGTCGCGGTATGCCGCCGCCGCGCGGCGGCGACCGGCGGCACAGCGGGCTGCAGCCGGGAACTCGCCAGCGGCTCCTTCGTGCGGTTGCTGACGGGCAGCAGTCTGACCTCATGGCCGGGCGCTGCGGCGATGGTCTCCGCCGCGAACAGCGAGACCAGCTCCGCTGTCTTGCCCGGATACCTGGCCGATACCTCGTGCATTTCGGTCCGGTCGGCGCTGACGTGGTACAGGTCCCAGCCGGCGGTCGGGCCGCCGTGCAGCGCCGCAGCGGCGTCGGCCGCGGTCATGGCCCGCCAGCCATCGTGATAGATGGCGCGCGCTCCGGGTGACTCGTAAAGCTGGGTCCGCCGCCGGCTCGGCGCGCCGGGCGCCGCGAACGTATACCGCATGCTCACGCCCTCGATGGGCGCCTGCGGGCAGTCCTTGATCAGCCGGGGCGGATCGATGGCGGCGCAGTCGAGGATCGTCGGCACGATGTCCACGGCGTGGTGGTACTGATCGCGCACGCCCCCGGCCGCGTCCTGCATCTGCCGCGGCCAGCTGATGATCAGCGGGCTGGCGGCGCAGCCGCCCGGCGAGGACTGCCGGAGCATGCTGTACGGCGTCCGGAACGCGTGCGCCCACCCCGCCGCATGGTCTGCGCAATTCGCGGCGGCAGCGAGGTCACCGGGCCCGGATCGAGAACCTGCGAAGTCTGTCGGGCTGAGCGCGAAGCTGCCCGGCCGAAGCGAGCCGTCCGCGGCAGCCTCAGCGTCCGTTGTATCGGCGGAACAGACCACCACTATGGTGTCGTCCAGCTGACCGGATTCATGCAGAAATCCCAGCACGCGCCCGATCTGGTGATCGGTGTAGGAGCACAGCGCCGCCTGCGACTCGGCCGCGCGATTGCAGCTCCGCTTCTGCTCGTCGGTCAGCGACTGCCAGGAGGGCACCGCGCTGCCGCGTGCCGCCGCGCCGCCCGCGGCAGTGCAGTCAGGTGCGGCGAGCCCGGTATTTCCGGGCACCACGCCGAGCTTCTTCATGCTGGCGAGCACCATCTCCCGGTAGCGCTCGTAGCCCATCTCGAACCTTCCGCTATACCGTTCGGCCCACTCCGGCGGGACGGCATTCGGAGCATTATTAGCGCCGAATGACAGATAGCAGAACCAGGACTGCGCGGGAGAAGTCTGGATTCCGCCCCGGATGAATTCGATGGCCATCTCGGCCAGGTCTGCACTCAGGTGGTAGCCGTCCGTCGGCGAATAAGGCGGGTCGACATACTGGTTGTCGTAGACCAAGTCGGGATACAGCTGGCTGGTCTGGGCACCCAGGAATCCGTAGTAATGGTTGAAGCCCCGGCCGAGCGGCCAGGACTGGCGTGAGCCGCCGACGGCGGCCGGCTCGGACGGGCTGAGGTGCCATTTGCCCAGGCAGTAGCTGCGATAGCCCGTTTCGGCGAGGATCTCAGCCAGGGTTCCGGCTGCTTGCGGGATGGCGACGGCTCGGTCGCGAAAGCCGTGGCCGCCCTCGTCGGCCGTCGCTATGTCGCTGGCGCCGCAGTTGCGTCCGGTGAGCAGGCTGTAGCGGGTCGACGACGAAAGCACTGTGGTGTGCCATTGCGAATAGCGCAGCCCGCGCGCCGCGAGCCATTTCATGTGCGGCGTCTCGATCAGCCCGCCGAAGCAATCCCAGGAAGCGATGCCGGCGTCATCCCACACGACATAGAGCACGTTCGGGCTGGCGGGGCGGCCGGCTGCTGGCAGGCAGCGCTGAAGGCCGCGCACGGATTCGTCCGCGATAACGGTCGAACCGCGGAACGCCCTGGCCACGATAATCCCCTCCCGATGCGGCGCGGTCAGCGGCTGGCTGATGCCAGCGGTTATCTACCGCTTCTGACCGCACCGCGCTGATCATCCGCGCGCGCCGGAACCGGTGCATCGCTCGCACCGGGTGATCTTTGTCCGGCGGGCGCCCCTGCACACTCATGACTGCGCTGGCCGGCCCGGTGACCCACTGGGCACGACCGGCGCGGGCTGCTGATCCGGGCCAGCAGCCGGAGCAGCAGCCGGGCTTGGAGTCAGCCTCGCCGAGAGCACGTAGGCCACCACGACGGCCACAATCACTAGCGGCATGACGGCCAGACCGTCCGACGCGAGCAGCAGGGAGGCCAGCAAGACGGATGTCAGCGGGAGCCTGAGCATCACGACCGACATCGCGCCGATGCCAATGGCGACGCCGTCGACAAGCGGCAGCCCCGGCAGGTGCGACAGCGCGACGCCGCCAGCCGCCCCGAGGAACAGGGCCGGGAAGGTGGGACCGCCGCGGAAGCTGCTCAGCGACACGCCGTAGGCGATTCCCTTGCAGGCTAGGAGCAGCACCAGCGCTCCGACGGTGTAGCCGGCGCTGTGCGCGACGAACGGTCCGAGGGCGGACTGCCCGGAGAACAGCACCTCGGAAGAGCCCTTTCCGGTGGCTGCGGCGAATGCGATCGCCAGGCCCGCGACTGCCAGGCCAGCCACCGGGGTGACCAGCACCATCCGCCGCTCGACATGAGGCCGGAGAAACAGGCCGAGCCATCGGATTCCGCTGCCGAACGGAACAGCCAGCACCCCGATCGCCAGTGCCCACCCGAACTCGGCGGCAGTGGGCGACCCGACGTGCGGAAGGCCGGGAATAGCCAGCGAAAACGTGCCGAGCCCGGTCCAGGCGTTAAGGCCGATGAACATGAGCGAACCGACGCCGGCCGCCAGCAGGCCAGGTATCAGCACAAGTTCCATCATCGACCCGCCCAGCCCCGAAGCCTCCATCAGCAGGAACGCCCCGGTGAGCGGTGAGCCGAGCAGCGTGCTGATGGCGGCGAAACTGCCCGCCGCGGCCACAACAGCCTGGGTTCTGGCCGGAGTGTCCCGCTTGACGAGCCTTATGGCCACTACGCCAAGCCCGCCGCCGAGGGCGATCAGGGGGGCTTCGGGTCCGAGCACCACGCCGAGGCACAAGGTCGCGAATGCCGCGAGCACGATGCCGGGGAGCTCGATCGGGGCGGGCGGCCCTGCGCCCACCTTGAACCCGTCGGCTGGTGAGTGCCCACCGTTACCGGGCAGGTACCGGATGGTGAGGCTGACCAGCACGCCAGCCAGCAGCAGCGGCGGAATCGGCCACCACAGCGGTTCGCCGTGGAAGCCCACGTCCTTCGGCAGGTCGGTGAAGATCCATCCCTGCAGCTTGCTGACCAGGGCAAGAAAGAAGTAGGCCGCCGCCGAGACGGGCACGCCGATGAGCGCGGCAAGCACCAGCAGGGCTAGATAACTCCGGGACCGCAGCAGCGCCAGCGGATCAGGCGGCATCGTCACCGGGCGTCCTCCTGTACTGGGGCCGGATGGAAGGGGAGCAGGGCAGACCGCGTCTCAATCCTGCGGCGAGGTCAGCCGCGACCACCTCACCTGAGCCGGGTGAGCCTACTTCAGGATGTTGACGGCGCGGGCGACCACCAGAGAAGCGCTACCAGGAGCGAGATCACATCCTCTGCCATCATCATGAGCTTTGCCCACGGCCTGATCGCCGAGACGTCCGTCGGGCTGAATGCCATGGCGGTCGTGAACGACAGGTGCAGGTAGTCAAGGAACTTCGGATACCAGTCGGCCCCGACGTACTGAGCGTTGGTCATCTCCGGGAAGACGAAGGCGGCCGGGCCGCCTGCCCGCCGCGCGCGAGCCGCCGCTCCGCCGCGGTCCAGGTCCCAGTACCACAGCCCAAAGGCGATCACATTGGTGAGCCACACGGCTGCGCCGCTGGCAAGCAGGACGTTGGCATCGCTGGTGAACTTGGCCTGGCCGATGGTGATGGCGGTCACCAGGCGTACCACTGCGGTGGCATTCACCAGGGAGATCACGCCGATCAGCGTCGCCGTCATGACCCGCAGCCAGGTGGAGTCGCGGTCGATGCGGCCCGGCTCGCCGACGACGAGTACCGCGAGCAGCACGACCAGGACCAGGACGAGGAGCCAGCGAGCGTCGCCCGCCCTGAGCTGAGCCCGCAGGATGGCGCGCAGTGCCCCGGCAGTAAGCACGGCCAGCGCCATCGGCCAGCGCCGCTCCCCGGCTCGCGCTGACCGGCCAGGGCCGGGGCTGGCCGCACCAGGCGGGCCTGGTGCGTCGCCGGTCATCCGACGAGCAGGTAGATGCTCTTGCCCGCCAGCCAGAAGCCCAGCAGCAGGGAAATCACGATGATCACCTGGTCGCGATGGGTGTCCAGCCAGGTCCGCAGTGCCTGGAGCCGGGCATCGGCAGCGGCCGGCCGGAAGGTTGCGTACAGCTCCAGGTACAGGAAGCTGGCGGTGGCCAGCAGGCAGAACAGCACCAGCGTCAGGTAGTCCGCAGTGCTGGAGAGCTTCGCCTGGGTGACCGTCGCCGCGCCGGCCGCCACCAGCGCCCAGGGCTGCAGGAAAGCGGCGAGCCCGGCGGCGGCCCAGAGCGAGAGGCTGTCCAGCCTTGCCATCCAGGCCGGCGGCTTGCGCGGGCTGCCCATCCGGCGCCACTGCCGCACGGCGAACAGGATCAGCACGACCCCCAGGGCCAGCTTGACGGCCAGGGCAGCGGTCGACGGCGCCGTGCTGGGCGCGGGCGGCTTGCCCCCGGTCACCAGGACGACGGCGGCGATCACGATGACCAGGCACGCCAGCCAGCCCAGGATGAACGCCAGGCCCTTCCTGGTGCCCTTCTCGGCGCTCAGGATCAGGATGAAGGCCGTCAGCGGGAAGGGCTCGAGCGTAATGCCGATGCCGATGAGGAGAAGGTCAATTACCACCCTGCACGGCTCCCGGTGTCAGCGCCGCGACCGGCTGCGCAGCTCCCCGGCCTGGGCCAGCCGGGATCTCACAGGTCGCGCTCGGCGGTTATCCGTCCCGATGCGACGGCATCGACGAGAGCGTTGTAGTCACGCTCGTTCTGGTCGGCGTACGCGGCGGCAAATTGCGTGATCGCCTTGTCGAACACGTCCGATCCGCCCAGGTAGGCAGCGATGGCGATCCGGTCGCCGGAGCGGGCATGTGCCCGCGCCAGAGTCCAGCCGCACAGCTCGCCGTACATCCGCATGCCGCGCGGCACCATGGTCTCGACGGGGGCGGAGAACTTCCAGTCCCGCAACTGGCGGACATAGAAGTCGCGAGGCCTGCCATCCAGCCCCGCCTCGGTCCGCTGATAGCCCAGGAAGATGTCGCTGGATGCCTGCATCAGCCGCTGGCCCGCGACGACCCGCTGGCCCTGGTTGCTGTACTTGCTGGCACCGACGAAGTTGCTGAGGACCGACCTCTCGGCCTCTTTGACCTGCAGGAACAGCGGATCGGACTCGTCGCGGCCGAGCATCAGGATGATCCAGCACCGGGTTCCCACGCTGCCGACGCCGACAACCTTGCGGGCCATGTCGCAGAACTCGAACTGCTCGAGCAGGAACCTGCGGTCGGTTTCCAGCGTACGCCGGTACTTGATGAGCAGGTCGGCCAGCTGCGCCTGGAGGCCAGCCAGGTCCTCATGCTTGGGCAGCAGCTCATCGATCGGCACGATCAGCGGGGGGTCGGAAATGATCCGCGGCCGGCCGTCCACCAGGTGGGTCAGCTTGGCCAGTTCCTGCATGCTGTCCCTGGTCCGTGCCTTGGCCAGGCCCTTGTCCACCAGCTTGCGCTGCCGTGCCTTCAGCTGGGAGTCGAACTGCGCTCGCATCTGCTCCATGTCGACATGCGCATACCAGACGTCCAGGTCCGTCATCCCGGCGAAGTTGCGCATCGCCTGCCGGTACCGGGCGACTGAAGCCGTGACGATCTCGCGGCGGTCCTTACCGGTGAAACCGTTGTCGCGCGCGGCTACTTCCAGGCTGGCCGCAAGCCGCTTGACGTCCCACTCCCACGGGCCGGGCAGCGTCTCGTCGAAGTCGTTGACATCGAATATCAGGCGCCGCTCAGCTGAGCCGAAGATGCCGAAATTGGACAGGTGCGCGTCTCCGCATGCCTGTACCGGCAGCCCGGACACGGGAGTATGGGAAAGATCGCTGGCCATTGGCAGCGCCGCGCCGCGGAAGAACGTGAACGGGGATACCATCATCCGGCCCCACCGGATAGGTACCAGCTCAGGTACCCGTGACTCTGCTTGCTTCGCCAGCAGGCCGATCGGGTCGGGCCGGTCCGGCGGCAGATCCAGCGCCGCATGGCTGGCCCGCGGCACCTCTGCCCGCGCTGCCTTACCCCTGGCGGCACGTTCGGCTGGATTGAGATGCCCCAGTGTCGTGTCAAGCTGGTATCGGGTTGCACCCCGGGGCGGAGCCTCGGCCGTCAGCACGCTCATCATCGGCTCCTCTCTGCCGGTTACCGGGTACGGAGACGACACCCGAGCGAAGCGCTGTCGGCCGCCCTACCGCCGTTGCAGGCCAGAGGGCGGGCTGAAAGCACTCGCACAACTGACGATGCCCCGCCAGCGGACCTCCTGCCTCACCCTGGTGGGGTGACGTGCAGCCGCCAGGCTAGCCAGATGCTTCCATAAGGGAGATCCGGATCGGGCTCGCCGGCGGCCCGATGCCCGGCTGCCCTGGAAGAGGGCCAGTCGGCGATGACCGGCCGAGTATGTGAAAGGGGCAGCAAATATGGCAATTGGACCTGTTCAGCTACTCGTACTGGGGTTCAGCCAGCCCAAGTTCCACGGTGAGATCATCGCCGAACTGGAGCGGCTGCGCGAAAGCGACCAGGTGCGAGTGATCGACTCGCTGGCCGTCTACAAAGACGCCGACGGGGAGCTGGAGGTGGAGCACCTCAGCAATCTGTCCGAAGATGAGGCGATTGAGCTCGGCAGCAAGATCGGCGCACTGATCGGCCTCGGCATCGAGGGCGAAGAAGGCGCGGAAGCAGGCGCGATCGCGGGTGCCGAGGAGGTAGCGGCTGACGGCGGGGTGCAGGTGTTCACCGAGGAAGAGGGCTGGGATGTGCTCGAGGACATCCCGAACGACTCAGCGGCAGCGCTCATCCTGCTGGAGCACCACTGGGCTGTGCCGCTTCGGGATGCGATAGCCCGTGCTGGGGGCTTCCGCATCAGCGACGGCTTCATCAGCCCGCTCGACCTTGTGGAGATCGGGCTGCTCTCGGCCGAGGAGGCGCAGGAACTGCACGAGCTGGAAACGTCGGCCGCAGCAAGCACACCGTAACGCCAGCCAACAGAACCCGGAGGCATGAGATGTTCGGAGGACGCAGAGTAGCCCGGCGCACGGGACGGCGCACCGCCCGGCGCGTTTCCCGTCGCTAGCGGCTCAAGCCGAGCTCGGCGGGGCCCGGCCGGTCAGCAGTACGGCCAGCCGGGGCCTCGGAGTGCCGTCAACGAGGGCGAGTGCCGCTCGCTGGCTTCGCTACCGTCGGAGGGCTAGCGATGCGCTACCCCACAGGCCCTCTGAACGCCGGAGCACACAGATGAGACGATGAGCGCTTCCGACGTGGCGATCGTCGCGGCGCTCGTGTTCGCCTGGGGAACGCTGTCAGCGCGGCTGGAGCGGTTTGACGTCACCGCGCCGATCACCTTCGTCCTCGCCGGGCTGCTGCTGACCCATGGCCCGCTGGCGCCGCTGGGATACGCGCCCTCTCATGAGCTGATCAAGGACCTGGCGGAGATCACGCTGGTTCTGGTGCTGTTCTCAGACGCTTCCCGCGTCGGGCTGCGTGACCTGCGCGCGGACATGGGCCTGTGCCTGCGGCTGCTCGGGATCGGGCTGCCCTTGACCATCGGCCTGGGTGTCATCCTCGCGGTAGCGCTCTTCGGCGGCATGAGCATCTGGCTAGCCCTGCTGGTGGGTGCGGCCCTCGCGCCGACGGACGCAGCGCTGGGCGCGAGCATGATGGTCAATCCGGCGGTCCCGGCCCGGATCCGGCGGCTGGTCAACGTCGAGAGCGGGCTCAATGACGGGATCGCCACGCCGTTTGTGCTGATCGCCGTCGCCGGGGCGAGCGCGGGCCATGCCGCCAGCACGCAGCTGGCCGAAGCGGTCGCCGAGCTGGCGATCGGCCTGCTCGTCGGCGCTGCGGTGGGCGGTGCTGGCGGCTTCCTGGTGAAGGCGGGCCGCCGCCGCGGCTGGGTCGCCGGGGGCTTCGCGGGCACGGCGGTGCTGGGGCTGGCGGTTTGCGCTTACGCCAGCGCGCTGGCGCTGCATGGCAATGGTTTCATCGCGGCGTTCGTGGGCGGGCTCGCCTTCGGCGCCGCCGGCGGCCGCCGGGCGGAGGGGCTGGTGCCGTTCGTGGAGGAGACAGGCGCCCTGGTGTCGCTGCTGGTCTGGCTGGCGTTCGGCGCTGTCGCCGTATGGCCGGCCCTCCAGGGACTGACCTGGCAGACGGTGGTGTACGCCGTGCTCAGCCTCACGGTGGTCCGGATGGCGCCGGTAGCGATCGCGCTGGCCGGCAGCAGGCTGGGCCGGGCGGCCGTTGCATTCGTGGGCTGGTTTGGCCCGCGCGGTCTGGCGTCGGTGGTGTTTGCCCTGCTGGCGCTGGAGGAACTAGGCCAGCATGCAGCCGGCCGGGCGGTCGCGGTGATCGCGTTCACCGTGCTGGTCAGCGTGATCGCGCATGGCGTGACCGCCAATCCGCTGGCCAGGCGCTGGGGACCGCGGCTCGCTCCGGTTGCAGACGCTGCTGACGATGCCGGGATACCCCAGCTGCCAGCGCGCCGGCTCATCCGTCGTTCCTCCTGACCAGCCACGCCTCGGCGTCGAGATAGGCCGCCTGAGTCGACTCGCCGACGACCGGGGTTGCCTCGAACGCGCGAACCGGCCCGTCGAGATGCCCGGTGCGACGGAGCCGCTGCGTCAGGCTCGGCTCTAGGCCGCTGAGGTAGAGCCGGCCGTCGTCGGCGGCGAGGCGGTCGGCGTAGTCGGCGACGACCTTGATGAAAGTTGCTCCCAGCGAGGTGCGGCGCCGCAGCCGGAGCACTACTACGGGCGATTTCGCTCCGGCTGGGTCGGGCAGATGAGCTTGCAGGGTGCGGGCGCCCGCGTACATCAGGCTGCCGTATACGTCGAGCACCGTCACGTGATAGCTGGTCAGCGCGGTCGGCGGCGGGCGCTCTTCGAAGCGCCCGTCGTCGCGGGGAATGAGCTCGACCACGGCCAGGTCCATGGCTTCCCGGTTGAGCTGCAACAGCAAGGAAAGCGCTACGCCGATGCCGACTGCCGCGGCGACCGGCAGCAGTAGCGTGGCGGCGAAGGTGGCGATGACAGCTACCTGCGAGATGCGTCCGGTCCGCATGATGCTGGTGACTTCCCCGATCCGCAGCGATCCGATTGCCGCGAAGATGAGTATTGCCCCGAGCGTAGGAAGCGCGATCTTTCCGACCAGCCCGGAAAAAATGGCGAGGTCACCAGCATCCAGATGCCGGACCAGATGGCCGCCCAGCGGGTCCTGCCGCCGACGCTCACGTTGAGCGCCGTCCGGCCGACCGAGCCACCCACTGGCATGCCGCGGAAGAACCCCGCCGCCAGGTTGCCTGCCCCTTGCGCGATGATGTCCTGGTTCGGGTTCGGCCGGGCATCGCCGGGGTTCGGCGCAGCCTCGGCGACTCCGGCGCCCTGGACAAGGACGATTGCCGCGATCGCGAGTGCGCCCGTGACCAGGCTGAATGACAGGAGCCGGATATCGGGCAGGTGCGGAAGCGGAATGCCGCGCGGGATGTCGCCCGCATCCCCGACCCTGGCGACACTGTCTGCTCCGGCCATCGCGACCACGACCGTGGGGATCAGCAGAGCAAACAGAGCGCCAAGTACAGCCAGCCGAGTACGGGCCAGCAGCGCCAGAATCGCCAGCGCGCCCAGCCCGGTGAGCAGGGACGCCAGATTGATGCTGCCGGGATGGCTGAGCACATCGACCGCCTTGGCCAGGGGGAATGAGCCGTGCGCCGGCGCGCCAGTCAGGTCGGCGATCTGGCCGCACACGATGTTGACAGCGATGCCGGTCAGGAAGCCGATCATCACCGAATACGAGACGAACCGGGTATACCGGCCAACGCGCGCCAGCCCGGCTGCTACCAGAAGGACGCCGACCATGATCACAAGCAGCGGGACTGCGGCTGGCCGCTGAGCCGGGGCCACGTTCTGCAAAGCCGAGCCCGCCGCCAGCGCGGCGGCGGACGTCGTCGCTATCACCATCAGGCGGGTATTCGAACTGAGCCCGCCAGCGATCGGCCCGGCGAAGCTCGCGTAGAGGCCCTGCACCGGGTTGACGCCGGCCAGGACCGCAGCAGCCATCCCGTCCGGCACGCTGCTGATCGCGCCCGGCAGCCCGGCCAGGATGTCGGCCCGCAGGCTCGCTCGCTCTGGCCGGACCGAGCGCAGCCAGCGGCCGGTGGCTGCCAGGGGCGGGCGAACTGCGCGCATCATCCGTATTTCCCCTCCGGCCGCACCACGCCGGATCACGGGATATTGCCGACTGATGCCCCACAAAATGATCGGTGGCCGGGGCGGCCTGCGGCCTCACCCACTCGGGGTGGTGCTGGCTCGCACGGGAGTCTTCTATGGTGGCCGTCTAACGGCGCGAGAATCAGGAGCATGCACGGCATGTCCATGGCGAACTCGGCATCTCCGGCTGCCGCGGCACGCCACGGAACCGGGCCGGCGGCGCGCAGTAAGACAAGGAGCAGTGCGGCAAGGAACAGTGCACGGGATCCGCACGCACATATGTCCTGGGTCCCTGGCGGGACGTTCCTGATGGGCTCGGCCGACTTCTATCCCGAAGAGCGCCCGGTGCACCGGGTCAGCGTTGACGGCTTCTGGATGGATACCCGTCCGGTGACCGTGGCGGAATTCCGGCGATTCGCGAAGGCGACCGGGTACGTGACCGTCGCAGAACGCCCGCTCGACCCGCGCGATTATCCCGACGCCGACCCTGATCTGCTGGTGCCCGGATCGCTGGTCTTCCGCCGCACACCCGGCCCGGTGGATCTGCGCGACTACACCAACTGGTGGGCGTATGTCCCCGGTGCGAGCTGGCGCCGCCCGGACGGTCCTGGCAGCGATTGCCGCGGCCGCGAGCGCCATCCGGTGACACATGTCGCCTACGAGGACGCGGAATCCTACGCTGCGTGGGCCGGCCAGGAATTGCCCACCGAAGCAGAGTGGGAGTACGCGGCCCGCGGCGGCCTCGACGGCGCGGTATTTGCGTGGGGTGATGAGTTCGCACCTGACGGCGAGATGATGGCGAATACCTGGCAGGGCGCTTTTCCCTGGCAGAACCTCCTCATCGACGGCTACGAGGGCACCTCACCGGCGGGCTCTTTTCCCGCAAACGGCTACGGCCTTTCCGACATGACGGGGAACGTCTGGGAATGGACGTGTGATTACTTCACTGCGTGCCATCAGGCGGCGGCCGCCCCCTGCTGCGTGCCGCGCAACCCCCGGGTGAGCTCGCCAGCACAGAGCGGCAGAACGGCCGGGCCGGGCGCGCACCTGCCGCGCAGGGTCATCAAAGGCGGCTCGCACCTGTGCGCGCCCAGCTACTGTCTGCGCTACCGGCCAGCGGCCCGCCAGGGCGAGGCGATCGACAGCGCCACCTGTCACCTGGGCTTCCGCTGCGTCGTGCGGCCAGGGTGAGCCAGGACGCGCAGGCGCCGCAGGTTAGCTGGGCCGAGCGGCTGGTCCGGCGGTTCGACCGGTTCCAGCAGCGCCATGTCGTGATCGGGTTTCCGTTCGCGGTGGTGCAGAAGTTCGGCAACGATCAGGCAGGCGGCAAGGCCGCGCTGATGGCGTACTACGGACTATTCGCGCTGTTCCCGCTGCTGTTGCTGCTGACCACGATCCTCGGCTTCGTGCTGGCGGGCCACCCCGCGCTGCACCAGCAGGTGATCGATTCGGCGCTCGGGAACTTCCCGGTCATCGGCGAGCAGCTGCGCTCGAACGTGCATCCGCTGGAGGGAAACGCGACAGCGCTGATCATCGGCATCGCCGGCACCCTCTACGGCAGCTTCGGCATCGGGCTGGCGTCGCAGAACGCGATGAACACCGTCTGGAACATCCCCTACGTCCGCTGGCCGAGCTTCCTGAAAAGGTATGTCCGCACAATCGGCATCATCGGCCTGCTCGGACTGGCGTCGGTCTCCTCCACCGCGCTCGCCGCGTTTGCCACCGCCGTCACGCACGGCACGGCCGCGACGGTGCTCGCGGTGGCGGTCTCGGTTGTGGTGAACTTCGGGCTTTTTCTGCTTGCCTTCCTGCTGCTGACTGCCGAGCCGCTGCGGGTTCGCGACGTATTGGTGGGCGCAATTCTGGCGACGGTGTTCTGGCAGACCTTGCAGCTGATCGGGACCTGGTACGTAACCCGCGGGCTGCACCGCGCCAGCCCGACCTACGGGTTCTTCGCCGTGGTCATTACTCTGCTCTCCTGGCTGTACCTCGGCTCGCAGCTCACGCTCTGGGCGGCCGAGATCAACGTGGTCCTCCGGCACAGGCTGTGGCCCCGGTCCGTGGCGCAGCCGCCGCTAACGCCCGCCGACCGGAAGATGTTCAGGCGGCTGGCGCAGATGGAAGTCCGCAGGCCCGAGGTGAAAGTCGCCGCCTCCTTCACCGAAGCGGCCGACGAGGACCCGCTGGACCGCTGAGCGCCAGGCCCCTCCGCTGAGCGCCAGGCTCCCCCTGAACGGGTGAGGACCGCAGACTAATGCGGGCAGATGCTCATAGCGATGTCGTTTCCGGGCGGATACTCTGCAGAAGAACACGCGGAAGGGTGGAGCATGCGGCGCTTAATCAACAGCCTGCTCCTTCTTGCCGCGATCGTTTTTGTCGCATTCGCGGCGGCCTGCGGGCGCAGCAGCGGCGCCGCGATCGCCGGTGTCTCGCCCGTCCGGAGCGTCACCATCACGCAGCGCGCGAGCGTCTCACCCAGCGCCCCGGCAACGGCCACCGCCCAGCCTTCGGCCACCGCGAAGCCGCCCGCGTCCTCCGGCGCCGCCAGCCCCGTGCCGGCGTCCCGCACCGCCGCCACGCCGACGCCGACTGGTTCCGCGGCGCCGTCCAGCGGCTTCAGCGCCGCGGACATCTGGCCATTGGTCATCATCGGCGCCATTGTGATCATCGCTGTGGTCGTGTGGGTGTTCCGCGCCGAAGGCCGCCGTGGCGCGGCCGCCGCTGCCTGGCGGTCCAGGGTCACCGACGCCTACGCGGGAGGCGCGGCTCTCTACGACGCGATGAGCGTCGCGGAGAGACCGGCTGCCCTGGCCGCGCAGGATGCCGGGCTGCGCTGGTCCGACATCCAGCGCCGCGCCGATGACTTCACCCAGATGCTTTATGCGCTGCGCGAAGCCGCCCCGGACGAGAACAGCCGCAGCCGTGTCACTGACGTGCTGGCATCGCTGCAGGCAGTTCGCTCCGCGATGGACGCCGAACGCGCTCCCGGCGGAGCCGGCGCACGTCAGGCTGAGCATGTCCGCGGCCGGCTGTTCTCCTTCGAGGCCGCACTGCGCGCGCTCCGGGCATCGGATCAGCTGATGGCGTAGCCCGCTACTCGCGGGCGAGCATGGCCTGGGCCTCGCGCTCGAGATCGACATACGGATCCCCGCTGACGTCGACTGCGACTCGCTTGATCGTGCCGCCGGTGAATTGCCACGGCGCCTCACCCGGGTAGTCGCCCGTCACCGGTTCACCGCTGTCGCGGCCGACGCACAGACCCTCGCCCGCCAGCGAGAACATTCCCGGCTGGGTCTTGATGCGGCCTTCGCCGACCTTCTTGTCCCCGTGATACAGGGACAGGATCCCGGTGGAAACGCCGGGCGGATCTTCTCCGTCCTTGGCGAAGGAGGCCGACAGGATCAAGTTCTCCGCGATGGGAATTTCCTGAGTGCCCTCGATCTCCTGGTCCATCATGCCGACGAAGCTGTTGATGTAGTGCAGCCGGCTGTCCTTGACGTACAGGGCGTGCCCGCCGAACCGCGACCCGTGCGCGAATAGCACGCCCTGCGCGCCGGCGGCCGGGATGTCCACCAGGGCACCGATCGTGTAGGACCGGTTGCGCACGTTAACCGCCTGCGCCTCCGGTACCTCCGCGGTATCGGGGAAGTAGACGTACCGATCGCGGGGACTTGCCAGCTGCGGCCTCGGCGTAACGATGATCTCCAGCGCGGATCGGTCGTCCAGCGGGAAGGCCTCGTTCGCCCCCGCCTCGGCGAACCACAGGTTGACGAGCTCGCGCACCTTTTCCGGGTGCTGGGCGGCCAGGTCGTGCAGCTCGGCGCGATCAGTGTCGGTGTGGTACAGCTCCCAGGTGTCGTCGTTGAAGTCGCTCCAGCCGCTGAGCGTAGGGTGCGTGGTGACGGCCTTCCAGCCCTCATGCCAGATCCCGCGTGAGCCGAGCATGGAGTAGAACTGCGTCTTGCGGGCCGACGGCGCGGACGGGTCGCTAACGCTGTAGCGCATGCTCACGCCGTCGAACCGGCGCTGCACATGCCCCTTGATGGTTTCTGGCGGCTCGACGCCGAGGAAGTCCATGATGGTCGGCACGATGTCGATCGCGTGATGGTACTGGTGCCGCAATTCACCCTTGCCCTCCTTCGCCGGGGGCCAGGAGATGATGCACGGATCGGCGGTGCCGCCGTTGAACTCATATCGCTTCCACATCTTGAACGGCGTGTTGAAGGCCATCGCCCAGCCGTTGGGATAGTGGTTATAGGTTTTCGTCCCGCCGAGCTCGTCGAACATCGCGAGGTTGGACCTCATGTCGTCCGGAATGCCGTTCGCGAATTTCATCTCGTTGACTGAGCCGTCCGGGCCGCCCTCGCCGCTGGCCCCGTTGTCCGACACGACCACCACGAGTGTGTTCTCCCGCTGCCCGCTCTCCTCCAGGTAGTCGAGCAGCCGGCCGATGTGGTGGTCGGCGTGCGCCAGGAATCCGGCGTAGACCTCAGCCATCCGCGCGAACAGCCGCTTCTCGTCGGCGGACAGCGAGTCCCATGGCTTGGTGTAGTCCAGCGGCGGGAACGGCTGGCCTTTCGGCCCCTTCCGGTCCTGCGGCGTGCCGATCGGGTTGATGGGCGGCAGCTCGGTGCCGGCCGGGACAATGCCCAGCTCCTTCTGCCGGGCCAGGGTCTGCTCGCGCATCGCCTCGTAGCCCAGGTCGAAGCGTCCTTTGAACTTGTCGGCCCATTCCTTCCGGACATGGTGTGGCGCATGGGCGGCGCCAGGTGCGTAGTACAGGAAGAACGGCTTGTCGGGCGCGAGCACCTTCGCGTCCTTGATGAATTCCAGCGCCTTGTCGGTGATGTCGTCGGTGAGGTGGTAGCCCTGCTGCGGTGACTTCGGCTGGTCGACCGGGTGGTTGTCGTAGACCAGGTCCGGGTACCACTGGTTGGTCTCGGCGCCGAGGAACCCGTACCAGCGCTCGAAGCCCCGCCCAGACGGCCAGTTGCGCCGCGTCGAGGCAACGTTCATCTCGACGGTCGGGCACAGGTGCCACTTGCCCACCATGTAGGTGTTCCAGCCGAGCTCGCCGAGGATCTCGGGCAGCATGCCGTTCTCCGGCGGGATGGTCCCGCTGGCGTTCGGGAACCCGACCGCGGCCTCGGTGATGCACGCCATCGAGTTGCGGGTGTGGTTGCGCCCGGTGAGCAGGCACGAGCGGGTCGGCGAGCAGAGCGCCGTGGTGTGCCACTGGGTGTAGCGGACGCCGTCGGCGGCGATCCGGTCGACGTTCGGCGTCTCGATCGGCCCGCCGTAACTGCTCATGGCCGAGAAGCCCACGTCGTCGAGCACGATGTAGACCACGTTGGGCGCGCCGTCGGGCGCCTTGGGCGGCGCGAACGGCGTCCAGTCGGGCGCCGAGTCCCGGATATCGACGTTGATCGTGCCCTTGAACTGCTCGGTCACGCTTGACTCCCTCGTCTGCCAGGGCAGCTGCTGCCAGCTCCCTCGGATTGCCTTGTTCGATCCACGCCAACAACTGAGGCCAGCTGCTCGCCGCGGGACTGAGCTAGTGCAGCCGCAAGCAGCTGCGGCCCAGGTCGCCGCGGCGCCGGGGCCAGCGCGGCCGCATGCAGCCGCTGCTCTGGTTAGCCGAGCAGCTTGGTTAGCCGAGCAGCTTGGCCTTGGCGGCGGTGAATTCGTTGTCGGTCAGCGCGCCCTGCTGGTGCAGGGTGTCGAGCTGGTTCAGCTGATCGAGCAGTGATGGCCCAGTGGCAGGGGCGGCCTGCTGGCTGGGTGCCTTCTGCTGCTCGAGGTCGTCGATGCGCTGGTTCTGCTCATCCTCCTGCTGTGCCTGCGCGTCCGACTGCTGTGCCTGCGCGTCTGATTTCTTCGCCGCGCTCTTGCCGATCATGTACGCGCCACCGCCCACTACGGCCGCGCGCATCAGCGGGCGTCGCCGCATCATCATTTCTGCCTCCTGTAAATCGGCCCTGCGGTTCTGCGGACTCGCCCTACACGTCGTCGGGCAGCTCTAGCCCGAGTGCCAGCATCAGTTCCGGCGCTGCTGCCATTGCCCTGGGGCCGCCTACCTGCGGCGCGACCGCGCGGAGCACGCCAATCAGGTCCTGCGGCGTGGCACCGGCATCCAGCGCGTTGGCTACCTGCCACAGATACGAGGCCGGCGGCGCGTCGAGCGCGATGAGAGCAGCAATCTTGACGAGCGAGAAGGTACGGGCGTCCAGGCCGGTGCTGGCCTGCTCCGTGTCACGGAAGGCCAGAACTTCGTCCAGAACTCCCAGATCGCCGATGGCCAGGCCGGCCAGCGCATCCCGGGTTGCCGCATCGACATCGGCCTTGGCGGGCGTGGTCATGATCGGACTCCTTAGGTTGCTGATGAGCGTGCTGAGGGCGTGGCCCGCGCAGGGCCACTTCGGTCAACTGTCGCGCTCGGGCGGGCGCGGCGGGTCACCCGTAGCGGATGGTCGTGCAGTCAGGTCGGCAGCCGGATTGCCGGCCGCGGCGGCGCGGCCGTTGCTCCCGGCGGCGCCCGGTGGCAGCGGCGTGCTGGTCCCTGGGCCGCCCGGTGGCAGCGGCGAGCTGGTCCCCGCGGCGACCTCAGCCTCGCGGGCGAGGAAGCGGAGCCGGGCGGCTCGTGCATCCCAGGCATAAATGACCGCGCTGCCGGCGATGAGATCGTGCAGGGCGCGGTGCTCCCGCTGCACCAGGATGCCGAGGAAGCCAAGGCCGAGAAGCAGGAAGCTGAGGGGAAATACCAGCGCGCGTACTACCCCCCCGCCATGGGTCGGGGGTGGCGCCATCAGCGCGGACGACGTGGACGCCGAGCACGGCCATGCCGAACGTCCGGCCGCTCGCCGCCCACGAATAGCCGAAGTAGAAAAACTCCCACAAGACAAAAATGATGGCGACGGCAATATTCGCCCGGCTCCAGTGCACCGAATGGCCGGTCACGACCTGCACCACCAGCGAGGTGGCCCCGAGGCCCACCGCAAACAGGCCGGCGCTGACCACCGCGTCAAGGACGAAGGCCAGGAACCGGGACACCGCGCCCGCATAGTTCCCCTGCGCGGTGACCACGTCAGCCAGCTGGGATCGGGCGCTCATGACTGCGGCTGTCCGTCCGGCAAGGCTGGCGGCTGGGCCCGGCCGTCCGGCAAGGCTGGCGGCTGTGCCTGGCTATCGACCATCGCAGGCGCCGCCGGTCCGGGCTGCTTGCGCCGGAGCCCGCGCTGCACCCAGCGGTCGATGAACTGATCCAGCCCCACAGCCTGGCTGCGCGCCGAATCCAGCGCTTCGCTCGCCACGCCGCCCGATGACCTGGCGATGACGGCGCCGAGATCGGTCTGCTCGACCAGCCCGTCGACGTCGAGACGCTGCACGAAATCGTTCACGTCAACGCGCGCGAGCAATGCGTCCACATCGGCCCGGCGAAGCAGCCGGTCCACGTCAACCCGGTCCAGCAGCCGGTCCACGTCAACCCGGTCCAGCAGCCGGTCCACGTCAACCCGGTCCAGCAGCCGGTCCACGTCGACGTGGTCGAGCAGGGCGTTCACGTCGACCCGGTCCAGCAGGGCGTTCACGTCGACGCGCTGCAGCACGTCGTCGATGTCCACCTGCTCGACCAGCGGCATCACCTGCACCCTGGGGACGAATTCGGCAATGTCGATCCGGTCCAGCACGGCATTGAGGTCGACCCGCTGCACGAGGGCATTGACATCCAGTACATCGACAACGAGGTCGATGACGCGCTCCGCGACGCGCTGGGCAAGCGCTTCTGCGGGGTCAGTGAAACGTCTGCCGGCCAAGCGCAGCCGGTCGCGTGGGTCCACGGCTTCCAGTATTGGTCACGCAAGATCGCGAGAATCATCCTTCGCGGGTGAGCCGAGGATAGGCGCCGGCGCGTATGGACGGGCTCATCAGCCGCTGACGAGGCCGTAGATGCCGTTGCCGGCCACGATTGCCCCGCCCACGATCAGCACCCCGATGAGGATCTTGTTTCCGTTCGCGCGCAGCCAGCCGTTGAAGGCCGTCAGCTGACGTGTCGTTAGACCGGGCGCGACCAGGTGCAGTATCAGCGGCAGCCATACGAGCATCGCGTTGATGACAACGACGACGATTATGGCTACCACGGTGAGCTCGGTGCTGGCTTTTGCCGTGGCGATTACCTGGAGCGCGGCGATGAACGTAACGCCGGGCGCAAAGATCAGCAGGCCGACGGCGAACGCGCTGCCCGGCGCGGGATTGGCGATCATCCTCGACACGAGCCCCTTGCTTGCCTTCTCGGGGTCGGGCAGCTTTGGCTTGCGCCTGGCGAGCACGATGCCGGCTGCGAGCATCAGCGCGCCGAGGCCGAGCCGCAGACCATAGCGCGGCGTGCGATTGCCCGGAAGGCTCAGGCCGCTGTAGCGCAGGATTGCCAGCACCACCAGGCCCATGACAAGGCTCATGATCACAGCGCCGGCAAGGTAGAACGCGCCGACTAGCCGTGGCCGGGCCGAGCCGAGATAGACGGCGGCCACCAGCAGTGCCGTCGGCGACAGCGCTGCCAGCAGCGCCAGCCCTGCTGCTTGTAGGATCACCGGCCCGAGCCTACTGGCGGCCGGAGGTCAGCGCAGATTCCGGTCGCCCGGCCGCAGCAGGCATTACGGGTGACCTGCCATTCCTGGCTGAGCGGCCGGCCTGCTGCCGATCAGTTCGATCAGCCCCAGGACTATCAGCA
>ODAK010000739.1_pt1 | contig 37342 bp, 43 predicted proteins | sample 1539591 | NCBI WGS metagenome assembly ODAK01 (sample SAMEA3539303, study PRJEB22396) | soil metagenome | biome: tundra; feature: field; material: soil | place: USA | collected 2010-05 | depth 0.15 m | reverse complement strand
CGTCTGGCCACGCTTCAGCGTGATGTCGAAATTGTCTATGGCGCCGAAGTTCATTGTCTTAGTAGAGGAGCGGTCCAACGCTGAAACGTTGGTCGGCCACGAAGGACCCGGTTGCTGGAGGTGTAGCGGAGTCCGCGAACCTCGCGATCCACGGCCCCGGAGCCGTCGGTGTGAAGCTCGCCTGATACGTGGCCGTCGTGCCGACGACGAGCGTGGCCGTGATGAGCGTGGCGGCTCCTACTGGCGGGTGCGCCCACGCGAAGGCGGAACTTGGCGTGTACGGCGCACCGTTCAACGTAAACGGTTGGATGGCCGTGATCTTGGTGCCTACGACGTACGTCACGCACGCTGTGGTTGAGCAAGCGCAGGTCATGGCTCTCCGACGCCGCGCGATGGCGCGGCTGGGTGTTCTATTCGTGACTACGTCACGCGCTCAGTTGAAGGTCGCGTCCACGTCGAATGTCCAGTCATACGTATCCGTCGCGATCGGCAGTTGGCAGGTAACGGTGATGACCGCTCCGGCAAACGTGTCGCCCAGTGTGATGTTGTTCACTGCCGCCTGGCTGCCGCGCATGACACCTCCGGTGTACGTGACCATTCCGCCGAACTGGCTGGTAGTTCCAGATAGGTTGATCGCTCCGACGTACGCCCCCTCGGCTGCGTTATTCTGGATGCCAGGCGTCGTATCATCCCTGAGAATATAGTTGAAATGAATCAGAGCTGTCTTTCCGGTTGGCACCGTGACAGAGAATGCGTTGGCCGCAGTGCTGCCGACGGTGCTGACGAACGCCCGAAACTTCCTGGACAATCCCTGCTGGGCGTTCTGGGTTCCCTGGATGCTGGGCGCCACGTCTGATTGCGCCACGCCTAGCGTTGCATAGGCTTGCGTCTTGGAAAAACTCGCCACCTGAGTGCCGGCCGCGTACAGCAAGTCGGCACCGGCCGCGACCGGCGCCTGCACGACGGTGCTACCGCTTATCCCGTAGACGTTCGCATTGTTCCCGGTGCGCGTGCCACGCGGAGCGTACGTCGGATCGAGCCATATTCCGCCGATCGTCGTGGGGTTCGTCGGAAACGGGCCCATTGCGGCAACCGTCGCCGAGCTTCGCTTGACGACGAGCGCAGACTCCGGCGTACCACTCACTGGCGGTTGCGCACGGATGGCGACGTCTCCGCCGGTCACGTTCGTCACCGCGCTCGCGAACGGGGCCTGCGGGTCGATCTCAAGATCTGGCGTCGCTACGTCGCTGAGCGCTGTCTGCTCGCCAATGATTGGTGCCGAGACGAGCGAATTGAACCGGATAGCGCTGGCGTTCGTCTCGAGTTGGTGAGCATTCGAGTAGAGCGCGAGACCGCCGGAGGATGCGGCGGACGTCGGTACCGTCAGGACATCAGACAGGCCGACGACGTTGTCTCCGCCGCCGAAGGTCGCGGTCCCTGGATATCCGAACTGCCATCCACGCGCGCTGGCCCCAGCGCCGTACAGGTCTCCAAAATTGAGCAATCCAGGAGTGAACGCGACCGACGTATGGCCCGACGCGAGCGTAAGGGCAGTCCCGTTTGAATACGCGACCGTTGAACCCTGCAAATCGAGTTTGGCAAATCCGACAGTCGGATGCGGCCCTAGGAACGAGACCGACGTAGCGCCGCGCTTGACAAGGATTCCTGCTTCACTGCCGCCGGACACGGGCGCAGTGACATCTACCTCGAGACTCGCTGGCGTCTTGTTCGTCGACGCGCTCGCGAATGCGGCCTGCGGGGCGATCTTGAAATTGGTGGTCGCGACGTCGCTCGTGGGCGTCGCCTGCGATAGTGTCGGGGCACCAGTTCCTAGCCGCCACGTGAACGCCGGCTGATTGATGTCCAACGCACTCGCCGCCGTGACCTTGTTGACGACGTTCGCAGCCGTAGTGCCACCCACGTCCCCCGTAAGCGTCTGCGCGGCTTGCAGGGCGTCGGATACTGGGGTGAAGCCAGCGGCGAGCGAGCCCGCCGCGAGAGCGCCAGTGCCGATGATGTTGCCGTACGTGCTGGAAACGAGCCCCGCGTTGCCGATCAAGATCGCGTTGTTCGTTGCGCCCGTGATGCGCCCGTCCGCTCCGATGACGAGCGATGTGTAATTGCTCGCGCTCGACGGATACGTCCCGGCCGTCACGCCGGATGCGGTGATCGACGTGACCTGGGATCCGCTCCCAGGACCGGCCGTCACTGGGCCGGTGAGCTGCGTGATGCCGCCCGACGATGGTGTCGCCCATGTGGTCGCGCCAGAGACCGTGGTAAGCACCTGTCCGTTGGTGCCCGACGGGGCGAAGTTCGCAATTGGCAGAGCGCCTGTAACCGCGCTCGAGTTGGTCAGATCGACGGCGCCCCACGTTGCGGCAGATGCTCCCGTTGCTCGAAGCACCTGGCCAATCGTCAGGCCACCGCCAGCGTTGACGCTCGTACCGTTGATTTTCGTGTTCGTGACCGCGCCCGTGTCGGTCATCGTCTCGTCGCCGGAGACCGTCTTAGCGGCAGGGTCCGCTGCTGTCTGCCCGACGAGAATCTGAGCATCGCCCAGGTTGATCGGCGTCATCGCCGAGGCTCCCTCGGAGATCAGGACGTCGTGGGCAGTCGGAGACGCTACGCCGGTGCCGCCGAGCGGAGCTCCAAGGATCCCTGTCGCGCTCGCGAGGGCAGCCGCGATCGTCGTGTTCGTGCACGAGGATGCCGTCCCGTCCGCGCTGAATACGCAGACCGCAACGGCGCTCGCGCTACCGTACGTCGCCGCGGTGATGCCGCTCGCCGCGAGCGAGAAGACCTGAGAGCCACTCCCTGGTCCTGCGGTGCCTCGCCCGGTGAGCTGCGTGATGCCGGCCGGCGGCAGCGCCGTGAAGGCCAACGCCGACCCGTTGTAGTTCATGTAGCCGGCGGTGAGCGCGGGGATTGTCGCGCCTCTAAGTCCAGTGACCGTAGGCACTAGCGAGGTCGAGAACGAGACGTCTCCGGCTCCGAACGAGTCCCAGCCGGCCGCGCCGCCAACCGTGGCGAAGACCTGGCCGTTGCTCCCGATGGCGCCGAAGCCGCCATTTACGATGGGGAGGATTCCGGAGACGAAGGCGCTGCCGCCTGCGAGATTCAGCGCGCTGGGGGCCCACGCGGAGCCGTTCCAGTAGTAGGCGTTTCCGGTCGCCGGGGCCCCAGCGGTGAGCGCTCGGCTTCGCCATCCGACGACTGTCTGACTCGAGGATGTGCTACCGGCTAGGTCGTTTGCCCACGTGACCGTGGTGGCGGCCTGGTAGGTCGGCAGGACGCCGGGGCCGTTGCTCGTGAGGACGAAGCCGCTCGTTGTAGGAGCGAAGCCGTCCCACGCGCCGGAGTGGTAGGCGAGGAGATCGCCCTCGGCCTGGTCGACGGGGATCGGGATGGCCGGGTAGGACGCGCCGATGAGGTGATGGGGCGGCGCGACCGGAGGTGCGGGCGGAATCGCGGCGCTCGTGGCCGACGCGGGCGCCGCGACGAAGCCATCCGGGCTCGAACTCGCGTCGGGGCCCGAAGAGGCCACGGCGCATCCCACCAAGAGGGCCGCGAAGGCGACCAACTGCCACAGTGCCTGGCTGCGGGTCGGCGACGCAGCGGGCTGGGTCTTGGAGCGTTCAGACAAGGAGGAATCTCGTTTTTGGAGCGTCGTATTTCCAGCGGTACCGACCCTTGAATGGGATCGTGATCGTCGCGTTCAGCGCCGCGAACGTGCCGGGGGCGCCGTTGGGGTCGTTCAGCGAAACGCCCGTCGCGTTCGGGTCGATCGTGAGCGCGTGCGTCCCGAGTCCGTCGACGCAAGTCACAGCGAACTCGCTGGCGTCGGACGGCGCGACGGGCGTGCGGAGCGTGATGGCGGCCGATGTGACGTCGACGAGTGCCTCCTCGCCAGAGACGAGTTGCGTGGGCCCGGAGGTGATCCGCGTCCATGGCGTCACTCCGACGAGGACCGTGGTCGTCACCTGCGCGCTCGGGCGCAAGGTGAGGTTGCCAGCGACGTCGACGGTCCCCATCGGGTAGTCGCTCGTGCTGAGCGACGAGACGGCTTCGAGCGCCGACGACGTGATGTTGACGCGCGCGTAGAGGAGCCCGCCCGTGATGGGTAGGCCGCTCACGCGCTGGAGGATGGTGCCGGCGAGCGCGATGCGGACGGTGGAGCCAGGGGCGCCGGCGGTCATGAGCACGCCGAGCGGCGCGCCCGCGGCGGCGAGCGTGGTGGACGTTGCGAGCGTGACCGTGGCTCCGAACTGGCCCGCGAGGCAGACGCATTGGCCTGGTGTGCCGGCGGCGCTGGTCGGATCGAGCTTCAGCCAGGTGCAGACGGCGCCCGTGAGCAGCGAGTTGATCGCATGGGTCTCTAGCCCGAGGATCTGGCTATCGAGATAGCGACGCGAGCCCTTGTCGAACGTGTAATACGCGTCCAGGACAACCGGGGCGTCGATGCCGAGCAGCCAGATTGCGGACGGTGAGATCTCGCCGGACATCGATCGTGCGAATCTCCGTTCGGCTGGTGTTCAGTGTTCTGCGCAGGTGCGATAAATCGGCCGAGAGCCAATTGCTTCGCTGCCCGGGCAGCCGTAGGCTTTTGGTCATGGGGACCAAGATTCAGCGCGACGCGCGCAAGCGACGTGGGCTCGAGATCACGCTGTCCGACGAGGAGCGCGCGAAGCTCGCGCGGATCGCGGAGAGGCGCCACGCCGGCAACAAGAGCGCAGCGATCGGGGCCCTCATCATGGCCGTCTCGCTCATCCTCATCGGGTGCAGCGGCGCGGACGGCGGCGGCATCGGCCCGAGCGTCGTGGCGCCATCGACGTCTGGAGATACCGCAGCCGCGGATGGCGGCCTCGCTGCGACCGCAATCGTTACGCGCGGAGATGCTGCTCCGGCAGAGACGTCAGAAGCGGGCGTGAGCCTTGGTCCGGATGCTGGCGATCCGCATCCAGAGACCCACGCGGACGCTGGCTGCAGCCGCTTCGCGTGCACGCCTGGGCAGTGCGGGCTCGTCGTCGATGCATGCGGCGACACGACGAACTGCGGCACTTGTACTCCCTCACCTACGGTGGACGCTGGCAGAGCTGACGCTGCAAGCCCGTCCTGGCTGGCGCAATGCGAGGCCGTGTCCGTCCCGAACAACGCCCCTGTGAATCGGCGGCCGACCCTGGTCCCAGCCGATACGATTTGCGTAGTCGGCACTGACTCGTATGCGACGACGTTGATTGTCTACCTGTGCCCCATCGGGGTGGGTCCGCAAGTCGAAGCGTCCTGCGGCATGACGGCGCCGGCAGGCGAATCGACCGGATGCAGCATCACAAGCCAACTCGATCCGGCCTATCCGCCAGCCTTCACGGCATACGGCGCGTACTGGTGCGCGTTCTAAGACCTCAGGTACGCGATGAAGTTGACAGCGTTGGTGACAGCGGCGTTGAGCGCGTTGAGCAGGGCCGTCGTCGCTGCGGTGGCGACGACGATGACCATGCTTGTCGGGGCCGTCAAAGCCCCTGGCGCGTAGGCGGGCGTTGGAAACGTTCGCAGGAACGTCGCCCAGGCTGCCGCTGCGGCAGTCATCGGCACGAACGTGACGGCGTAGAACGCCACGGCGCTGGGTGGCGGCGGGGTCAGGCTGATGAGCGCCGCCTTATACGCGTCCCGCGCGACGTACGCCCAGCCGATCGCGAAGCTCATGTCCGGAACGACTACGTCGTTGCCACCGACGACCTGGAGCGTGTAGTTCGGACACGGCGGAATCGGGTTGTCGAAGATCGTCCCGGTGATCCCGCAGAGCGTCATGAGGTACCTGCCGGCCTTGAAGAGCTCCGCAGGAGGCACGGGCATTTCGATGAGCGGCGAGCTCGGACGCATCGGGAGCTCGTAGAAGCTCACGACCGTGGACCTATCCGGAGCGACGCCCGTGTAGATCTTCGCCTGTGGGACGGAGACGGTGGTCTGCGCTGCCGCGTCATACGCGAGGCCGGCGTTCGTGAGCGCCGTGCCCAGCGCGACGCCCGTGGCATAGTCGAATGGGTCGACGGTCTGGCTCGGGAGAGCCGCCTCGAGCGCGGCGAACGTGTCCTGCCAGGCCATTCTAGAGCAGGTTCGGGAACTGCGGGCTCACGAAGACCGCGAGCCAGAACGCGGCCTGCGGCGTACCCGTGATCGTCACGAGCAGCTCTCCCGTAGTCGCGCTCGCGGCGAGAGTGACCGTGGCGCCAGCCGTAATGAATGGATTGGTCGAGTGGTCTCCGTAGTACACGACGCGGGTGAGCCCCATCGTGTTGCCGATCTGGAAGTCCTGCTGCTGTGACGCGACCGAATGCAGGTTGGACGGCAGGCCATCGCTCGTACCAACGAGGGAGCCCTTAGTCGCAAAATTGGTGATGCCAGCTCCGGTCACGGCATTGAATGACAGCGTGAATCGGTTTCGCCAGTCCATCGAGCTGTCGACGACCGAGCCGGTCGGGTGGGAGTACGAGCCAGGGGTGAAGAGATCGATCTCGATCCAGATGAGATCCATACCCACAAACGATGCCGGCATGAACATAGCCGGGCGCGGGACCGCGTTCGCTGGTAACCACGGGAAATTCGTCAGGTAGGTTCCCTCCCCGTCGTTGTTCCCGTTCGCGGGCCGAGCGCGCATCGTGCCGGACGCGACAGAGAGGTCGGCGATGCGCGCCAGCCCGGGTCCGCCGTTGACGTAGTCGCGAATGTTCAGTCCACTAACCGTGGATGTCGCGCTGAAGCCGGTCGGAACAGCCACCACGGCGAGCGGGATGTTGTACGTATTCCCGCTGTCTGCCGGCAGCGTGGGCACGACCGGGGTTGCGCCTGGAGTGCCCGTGAGCACTGTGACGGAGACGGTGGAGACGAGACTGATCGATACCGCCGAGGTGGTGACGGCGCCGCTCGATGGATCTTTGATCTTTCGATTGACGTTCGCTGTCGTCGTATCGACCGTGACCGTGGCATAGACGAGGTCCCAGCGAGGGTTGCCGCTCGCGTTTGCAGCAAGCGCGATCGTGGCCGCCAGAGATGTCGAGCTGCCGATGAAGATCGCGCTCCGGATGTCGCGCCAGTTCTGCAGCGCGCTCGTGCCAGCGGCCACGCGCGAGCCCACGATGCCACGGAACGGCTGGATGAGGATGGAGCCATTGGCGCTACGGGTCGGACACACGGTCCCGTTGTCGACAATCCCGATGGATCCACCAGTGAGCTTAGGGGCCTTGGTGGCAAACGGCATGATCGCCTTGTAGACGTTCGTCCCGTCGTAGACCACGAGGCGCGTGAGCTCCGCGAGCACGCGATCGTCGGAAAGCCCCGACGTCGTCCCGAGCAGGTTGAGATCGGCCTGCTGGACCTCTTGTCCGTTGACGGTGCTCTGATACTGCGGCTCAGCCATTCGAATGCCTCACAAGTTCGTCCGGAATGCGCGGCATGTCCGCGGAGTTCTGGTAGACCGCCATAAATGGCGGCGTTGATTACGGCGTCCCGTAGAGCGAAATCATCATGTCGTGGATCGCGAGATCCTCGGCTGGCGTTGTGAGGCGATTGACGACCAGGATTCGGTAGCCATCGCCGAGCCAGCCCTGACTGGCCGCGTCGCTGTACGCCTGATAGCCGGCTGTCCCAGTGTCGGACGTGCCAACCGTTCCAGTCACCGCCAGCGCGCTGCCGTCCAGCATGTAGATCGGCGCCGTGGTGACGAAACTCGGGAATTTCCAGCAGTAGAGGTGCACGCCGCTCGTCGGGTTCCCTGTGGCGAACGTCGAGAACGCCACGCCATCAGAATTGATGTAGTTCCCGCCAGCCGCCTGAGTGCTCAATAGCGTGCAATATGGCGAGGCCAGGCGGAACATAAACTGGGCGACGATGCTCGCCGTGGCGGTCGGCACCGAGACCGCATAAACGGTTCTCGCGGTCCCTGCTGCCACGACATTCGTGCTGCTCGTCAGAGACTGCGAGCCGTTCAGCGTCAGCTTCGGCAGCCCGTTGACTCCGACCGCCGACCAGCCGACCGAACCAGTGCAATTGTTCGCACTACCGCTCTGGTCCTGCAAAACCGTCGCGAGCGTCCCGTTGTTGGTCGTGAACCTCGAATCGAGGTCCAGAACAAGCGATGCGCCGAATAGTGCCGCTGGCGTTGCCAGCGCGCCGCTTGGGCCAGGCAAAGCAGAAAGGCACGGGTCGACGAGCAAGGTCCATCGCATGGAATGGCCTCGCATCTTTTCGACCGTGCTCACGATCTGGTTGTAGACGCTGACCTCACTCGCCGAAGACGACCACAGGAAAGTGGTATTGATGCCTGACGTGCCGTTGCCAGCGAAGAAGCCGCCAGCCACGTTTGCTTGCGTGCCGTCGAACGCAGAGGGTACAGACTGGTCGAGCGGCGCGAGGTCAGGAATACGTATTTCGAAGTACCGTCCGTCCAGCCCGTTGAAGACTCGTGCGCCTCCTGGCATCCTGTTGGCTATGGCCTTCAGTCCTGCCGGTGTACTGCTCCCATACAGTCGGTCTGGGTAGTTCGGCGTGTTGTTCGTCGTAATGGGAGTCGGCAGATCGTACGGCGTGGCCTGCGTCCCGCGAAACACGTGGCTCGACCAAGTCGTGGTGCCGTCACCAACGAACCATCCGTCGCTGCGCTCGAGATAGCGCGCTTGTACGGCGGTGAATGGCGCCAAGATCGCGTTGACCGCTGCGATGATGTCGTTTGGGTCGGTGACGCTTTGGATCCCGTTGACACGCGCCATGTAGGCGACGTCGGTCTCACCGTCTTGGCGATCGATGCCGTTCTCGTTGCCGATCTCGTCGAGGTACTCGCTTGTAGCTCTGAGGCGGTCGCTTTGGCCCGCGGCGTACTGCGAGCGTCGTTCGTACTCCTGAAGCATAGCCGTCTCGCCGGCCTGAATGGCGTCGCGGATCGGCGCTGTCGTGGGCTGCTGAAGTTCGAACGCCCATTCGGCCGCGACGTCGGCCGCGCTCGCGGCGGGCAGGTCGCCGCCGTCGATGGGCACGCCGTCATCGAGCGTGAGTGGAAGCGTCGGCATGGTGCGTCAGACCGGAGGCGCGAAGGTCAGCGTGATGAGCTGCGGCAAGACCACGTAGCGCGTCAGCGTTACCGGCCATGCGGTAGGCGTGAGCGACACGTCGAGGATCGGGCTCGTGAACGTCACGGTCTGAACGGCCGGGTGCGATCGAGTCATGGCGCCGGCCATGGCCGTGCGCTTGTAGGTGTAGCCGGCGCCCGTGGGCGCGAAGTACGCGAGCAGGGACTGGACGAGGGCGCGGCGGATCGGGAGCGTGTCGAGCTTTCCCGGGGCGTCGGTCAGCGTGACCGTGGCCGCGATCGTGAGGACCGTGCGATGGATCCCTCCGACCCAGACGTCCGCGCCGAGAACCCTCGCGCCCTCGAGCGCCACGGCGCACGCGTTGACCAATGCCGCCGGTGAGCCGTAGCCGTCGTCCGCGACGTAAACGGAGTTGATCCCACTGTCGACGTAGTCGGTGTCGAATGTGTTGCCGAGGCCGTAGTGGCTCGGGAAGGCGAGCACGAAGGACGCCCCGGCCGCCTGGCACACCTGGACGATCCGAGGGACGTAGCCGTTTCGGCCCTGCAGGCGCTGCGCGCGCGCGCGGGCTCGGTAGGAATCGGCTGGCTCGAAGTCGGTCCCGTCCGCGCAGACCAGCGAAGCTGGCGTCCAGAGCGGATCGTAGACCTCGTCTTCGAACGAGAGTGAACCAGGACTCAGCGCCTGGATGGCCGTTCCGCTGCCGGACACCGACGCCTGAATTGGAACTGTGGTCCCTAGAAGCGTGGCCCCGACCGCGGTGTCCGCGGCGACCTGATACTCCGACGGCGGCGCGCCGGCGACGGCGATGCGCGTGCCCTTCCAGAACGTCCCAGCCCCAGCCGTTGCGATGGATCGAACGAGGGTGGCGGTCCCCTGGCCGAAGGTGTCGACGACGCGTGGGACTCCGAGGAGCGTCCCGACGCGGTTGGTGAGGTCGTCTCCGTCGGCGTCGTCGATGTAGATGGCGCGGAAGCCGTCCTGATCGCGGTCGGCTTCGCGGGCGAACAAGATCGCGGTCGGGCCGTAGATGTGGTTGAGGAGCGAGCCGCTGCGCGCGTCGCCGTAGCGGTCTTTCTCGCCCCGTAGGGCCCCGGCGCCGTCGGCCAGGAGGTCGGAGATCGTCGGCAGCGGCAGCGAAGACGGCATGGGTCTTAGATCAGCGTGGAATCGGGAGATCGACCGTGTACGTGGCGATGCCGTCTTTGCCGAAGATCTTCATCGAGAACGTGTACGAGTTCGGGTCCGCCGCCTGCGCCACGGAGATGTTCGCGGTCTTCGTCCTGTCGTCGGCCTGAGCCTGAGCGACCATCGTGCCGGCGAGCGGCAGCTTGTAGGCGTCGGGCGCGTTGACGTAGAGGTCGGCGCGTGGGCTATATCGCCGGTCCCACTTGATGCCGTAGGACGCCATGCGGCGCCCGATCGCGCCTTTCCAGTTGGGGGGGCCCTCGATGGTCGCCAGGTCACCTGTCGTGTCCTCGACGAAGTCGTTCCCGTCGTGGAGCAGGTCTCGTCCGAAGATGAGGAGGTCGACGTCGGATGTTGCTGGCTCGGCGTCCGCTGGAGTCGTCGTCGGTTGCGCCGTCGAGCCATATATGGCCCCCGTGCACGTCGACGTGTCCGCGAACGGCACCGCCGTGACGGTGAGCGTGTAGATCGCGCCGATGGCCAGGTCTTCGTCGATCGCGAGCTCGACGCCGTTGGGTGTTCCGCCGATGGCGAAGGCCTGCGTGACGTTCGTCGGCGAGGGCCCGATGTCGCTCGAGACCGCGTAGTACGAGACCGAGGTGAAAGCGCCCGCGCCGAGCGCGCCGGAGAATAGGAGCCGCACGCGACGCGTCCCGCGGAACTCGATGGCGTTGATCGTGTCCGTCATTGGGTGTACGCGCGCTCAGTATTGCGGCGCGGCTAGGCGCCCGTATCCTTCATGGGTGCGCTGGCGCAGCATGGTCCGGAGTCGGTGGTTCGCGTTCGCGATGGGCGTCGGTGTCCTTGGGGCCGCCGAGGGCGCGCAAGCCGGGCTCGCGGCCAGGATGGCGCCGCGGCTCCTGGGTGACACGCCGCAAGCCGTGGACGCCGCGCCGGAGGCCTCGCTTGCCGTCCTGTGGCGCCCGGTGAACGCCCGCGCGCAACGTGAGAAGGGGCCTCCGCCGGGCGTCTGCGACTACCCTGGGGCCTTCGTCCCGTGCTGGTGCGCTCATCTCTGGGGCTTCGGCCCGTGCGACAGTGCCGAGGACTACGAGGAGGACGTCCAGCGTTTCGGGCCACCGCGCGCCTTCGTGCCGCTGCATCCGGGCATGGTCAACGTGCCCGAGGATTGACTCATCAATCAAGTGGGCAGAATGGCGCTGGGAGCGAGATCGTCGGAATCGACGGGAGGCTCGGAATCGGGATCGTGATCGGCGGAAGCGCCAACGCCGGGAAGGCTGGAACGTCGAGCCCTATGAGCGAGAAGTCGATCGCTGGAAGGCCGATCGTTGGAATGGTGGGAAGGCTCGGAATGGCGATGCCGATCGGCGGAAGGCTCAGTGCCGGGAACGCAGGCACGTCGAGGCCGACGAGGGAGAAGTCGATCGACGGCAGGCCGATGGTCGGGATGGTCGGCAGGCCAGGAATGGCGATGCCGATCGGCGGGATCGAGAAGCTCGGAAACGAGCAGGCACTCACGAGGCCGCGAAGACGCTCGTCGAGAAGTTCGGGATGCCGAGTGCGGTCAGGAGGGTTGCCGAGGCGGGACCGATGGGGGCGACGATCGATAGCGCAGTGGTCACCGCGGTGACCCACGTCGCTAGCGCGACCAGCTGCGTCGCCAGGAGGGTGCTCAGGACGACGTTCTGAGATGCGTTGGCGCCTAGCGACACCTGGCCACCGTTCAGGGCCAGCGCGTTCCCGATGAGCGCCACGCCGTTGGCGTCGAGGCGCACGCCGCCTGTGGTCCCGAACATCGCTTGCAGAGAGTCGTGGGCCAGCGCGATAGCCCCGTAGGGCGACGCGAGGTTGACCGAGCCGTCAGGCAAGATCTGGAGGCAAATGCTGGCGCCCCCTACGACGTTGCCCTTCGTGACGTAGATCGTTACGATCCCGTCGGCCTTCATGATGAGCCTGGACAGGCTCCCGATCGCGCTGATGCACACATCGCCAGGCTTCTGCGCCCCGAAGATCTGCGTGCCGCGCGGGTCGACCGCCTGCAGGATCGTGGCGTTCCCGGACGTGAGTCCACCGGGCTCGGCCCCTGCAACGAGTACCCTGGTTCCCTTCGGTGGGACGCCGAAGAACGTCCCTCCGAGCTGGCAGGTGATCTCGTGCCCCTGCGCGACGGAGTGATCGAGCTCGGACGCCGCCGGGTTCCGTCCTCGGAAGAGTGTGACGTTCACGAGCGTCACGCCGCTCGAGCTGTCGCCGAGGTCGTAGAATGACGTGTCGCTGTCGCTAGCCCACCCGACGGTGCCCCATGCTAGCGGGGAGTCGAGCGCGGGGTCCGGCGTCACTTCTTTTGCCCCGTGAGCGCCACTGTGGCGACTCCGGTTCCAGGCTGCGCTGAGCCCGAGACGTCGATGCGGTTCAGGTACTGAATCGTGACCTCGTACTGGCTTGCCTGGACGTCGAATGTGGTCATCACGTTATGGACCTGAAACTCGGGGGTCATGCGGGTGAGCGAGTCCAGGTTCGTCGTGATGAACTTCGCCATCGACTCGCTGTAGCCGCTCGCCTCGAGAGCATGCTGGCGCTCAAAGGAGGTCGGCAGAGCCTGAATGATGGTGAGCGCGCCTCGGTCTATTTCGACGCGGATGCGGTCCCCCGACTGCAGGCCGAGCATGTCGAACGTGTCAGCCGTGAGCGTGTCGACGAACATCTCGCTCGTCTTGAGCGTGCCCTTGAGCTCTTGGCGCGAGCGCTCCTCCCAGATGCGCTGAGCGAACCGGTCGAGCGTCGCCTGATCGGTGATGTTGAATGGGCAATCGAATACTTCGTAGTTCTGCGATTTGACCTGCTGCGGCGAACCGAGTGCGCTCGCGGCGATACGTTTTTGCTTCGGCGCCCTGGCGTGGGTCGGCGGGTAGAACGCCTCGAGCACGTACGCGTAGCCCGCCGACGGATTCGTCGGTGGCGGCGGGGGCGGTGCGGGAGGAGGAGGCGGCGGAGGCGGCGTGCGTCCGTTCGGCGTCGCGTTGAACGAGCGGACGCACACGCCCTTCGCGCTTAGCGACTGGACGTCGCGGGTCTCTTTGATCTCGTAGACGTTCTCGCCGAAGACCATCCGCGGCGGGTCGTCCGCCGTGTAGAAGTCGGTCGCGGTCGTGACGATGCAGCGGTCGCCGCGGATGAACGAGATGAGCCCGAGCGAGCCCACGGCCGTCTGCCAGACAGCCCACGCGTCCGCGTCGCGATGGGGCGGGTTCACGGGGCCATTGAATTTCGCGAAGCGCGGGCTGACGGCGCTCCCCAAGGTCAAGGCCTCAATTTCCTCGGCCGCCTCGCCAACGAACTCCAGCTTGGGCTTGAGGCGCTGAACAGTCGAGACGACCGACCGTGATTCGATATCGTAGTAGCCCGTGAAGTCACAAAGCCGCTCCCATGCCACGCGCAGCGTGTCCTGGTGCCTCGGGAGCCCCGCCGGCACGAACTGCTTGCAGTTGAGAAACAGCGTGGTGTAGTCGAGCGCGCGGATGTTGACATTCTTGCCGCTCGAGACCGAGAGGTCGCGCTCGACGTCGACGGCGATGCCGATGAACCGAAGGTTCGCCTTGGTCGGTCTGAACTCGCCACGGTCGTCGCCGTTGCCGAGCCACACGTACATCTCCGCGCTCTTGAGCACGCGCGGGTCGATGCCCGCGTCGTCGTACGCGAGCGAGACGCGGCACTCGTCGGCCTCCATATGGCTGTTCGCCTGGAGCTCGATCTTGTGTGCGCGGCACTGGAGCGCGAACACGTCGTCGAGCTCTTCCTGCTGCGTGCGCTCGGAGGCCGTGCCGAGGTTCGGAACGTACAAGCGCACCGAGCAACGCGGGCGCCAGATCTTGCCATCAGCAGGCATGCGCTACGCCGACCGAGGTATCGAGTATTTCACGCCCGGCATCGGCTTCTGTCCGTACCGAACGCCGTTCATGGCGCGGATCGCGCGCGCGCCCGAGGCGCTCCCGAGCTTCGCAAGTGCGATGCTCTCGAACGAATCGCCGTCCTGGGCGATGTGCGCCTGACCTACGGTGCCCCGCGTGGCCGCGTCGATCTGCGTCAGCATGTCGGAGATGAGGAGGAGCAGATTGCTCGTGGCCGCGTCGGCCGTGGCCTTGTCGCGCATGAGCGCGATCTGATCTGGCGACGAGAAGAGACCCTGCGTGGCGTTGGTCTCAGCGGCGGATGCGCAGAGGAGATCGGTCGCGTCGCGCATCCCGAGGACGCCCGTCTTGACCTCTTGCAGGCCTGACCCGATCTTGACTAGGTCGCTCGAGAGCGCCGTCTCGAAGTCGGACAGGCTCGCGCACACGTCGAAGACGATGGCGAATGGCGTATTGATGGTCGCGATCAGCCCATCGATGTCATCGGAGATCTCCGGCAAGATCCCGAGCAGGCTCGCGAGTTGAAAGTCCTTTGGGAACGCCTGCAGGACAACAAGGTCGCTCTGCATCGCCGACGCAATATCGAGCGGCTGCTTGACCGGCGTGTCCGTAACCGTAACGGGCCGCTGCTCGTCGACGAGCACGTCGGCCTCCATCGTCCAGGCGATCGTCGTGTCGGACTCCATCCCGATCGAGAGGTCGTGGATGAAAATCTGATAGCTGAGGATATCGCCCCAGTTGGCCCGCACGATCTGCTGCGCGCTGACGAACGTCTTCCACGTAGCCGCGATGTCGCGGGCGGCGCCGCCTGAGGTGCCGAACGCTGCGGCGTCCATCCAGCGACCATGAAGCTTCCATGGCTTCGGTGTATCACCGAACGAGTGGATCGTGGGAGGGACGCCGTTGCCGGAATACTTCGTGAGTTGCTTGGAGATCTGAACGCCAGCGTCGACGATCTCGCCCTGGCGAGGCCGGCCGAACGGAGCAGACCATCCCTGGAGGTAGAGGACCGTGCGATCGCCTCCGAGCTGAGAGAACCGCCAGGCCTTTGCTGCTCCCATGGCTCGTTACCTCGGTGCGCTGTAGTTCGCGACGAACTTGCTGGCCTTCGGATTGCGCGCGAGCTTATTGATCTCCTCGGCGGTGAGCCGCGCAACGCGAGACGGGTCCTGGTTGCCTTCGACGGTGATCTGAATGGGCCCGACGTTGATCGTCGGCGCAGCCTTCGGATCCATCTTGGATTTGTTGGAGGTGTCGCCCCAATGGAAGCGCGCATCCCCGAGCTCACCGAGCCTGAGTAGACCGTACGCCTTGTCCTGCTGGTCGTTGTCTTTTGGCACGTAGGCATTGCCTAGCCTGTCGGCGTCGTATTCCTCGTCGGTGAGGTCGTGGTGCTTGTGGTGTTTCACGGTCGCCTCCCACCCCTGGAAGAACTCGTGGGCACCTTCCAGCGCGGCTGCGAACGCCGACGTAAACCTCGTCCCGATGGAGTCCGCAAATTCGACGACGGCGCTCTTTGCAGGAGCTAGGTCCTCGGTCAGATGGCCGATGGCCTCGCCGAGGTCCTTCGACGCCTTTAGGGCATCCGCGTGATAGCGGCTCGTGACGTCTCCTAGCGCGTGCACCTGGCCTGCGGTCACGAGCGTGGCGGCGCCTACGGCGAGGACCAGCGGGACCGCGATGAGAGCGGTGGTCCCGAGCGCGGCCGCCGACGCGGTGAGACCCCCGACAGCCTCGGCGGCGCCCCCAGCCTCAGCTACGGCCAGACCTGCAGCGGTAGCGGCAGCCGCGCCAGACGCACCACGCTTAGCGACGTACCCGGCGACGCTCATGATCGCAGGCATCGTGGACGAGGCGAACGAGATTGCGCCACCGCCTACCTTTAGGGCTATAAGCAACTCGGCCACGTGCTCGAGCTTTTTCAACCCCTCGCCTGGGTTCATGTGCACGATCGAATCGAATGCCTGACCTAGCGCCGGGCCCCACTGAATGAACTTGTTCCCAATCTTGTCCCACGCGCCAGCGAGGCGTGAGCCGACCGTATTGGTAAACATCTCGACTTGAATTCGGTGCGTATCGAAGTAGTGGTTGACGTCAGCCAACGACTTTTTTACGCGCTCGAACAGTGGCCCCGTCGACTCGGCGATCAAGCCGTATTTGACGTTGTCCTTGAGCGTCGTCCAGTTCGCGATGAAGCTCTGGCCGAACCGGTCGGCGGCACCCTGGTACTTGTCGAGGTCCTTCGTGATCGTCGTGAGGCGATCCGAGGCGTTCTCGGCGTTGAACTTCTTGGCCTCGTCGCCGATGATCCCGAGTCGGCCGCCGAGGATGTTGTGCGAGCCCGCGCGGCCGGCCATGAGGCCCGCCATCTCGCGTGCGGCCATGTCCTGCTGAACGCCCAAGATCTGGGCGACGAGCATAGTCTTTCCGGAGAGCGACCGGATCTGATCCATCGACGCGCCGCCTTGTGCGGCCGGCGTCGCGATCATCTTCATCATGTTCGAGAGTTGACCAAGATCGCCCGGAAGCGTCTTGATGTCGTGCTTCATCTTGGTGAGCTGGTCGCCCGCCAGTTCGAAGCCTTCCTCGAATGTCTTCGTGAATCCTTGCGCCTGCGCGATGGCGCCGAGCGAGATCTTGGTGTTCTCGAGTTCCTGGTTCAGGTGGGCGACGCCGTACGCCGCGACTCCAACGACCGCCGCGGCGCCGATTTTAGCGATGTGCGTCCCGACATCGATAGCCTTGTCGGCCAGCTCCGTGAGCGCTCCGCCAACGCTCTCGCCCATGCGCGAGAGCATCTCGCCGGCGCGGTTGCCGGCCTCGCCGATCCGCTCGACCTTCTCTTGCGCACGGCCCGCGTGGCCAGCGAGGTCGCCCAGCTGGGAGGCAAATGCCCCCTCTGTGGAAAGTCTGAGGCGGACATCGTACGTTGTACTCAAGGCTTTGGGTCAGTCTGGCGGCGTGTATGTCGCAGTGACTTCGCTATCCGTGAGGTAGTAGTGAACAACGTATGGAGCCCACGCCTGGCCGAACGTGTTGAGTGGCTCTGCGATCGGAACGCCTGTAGTGGCGTCTGTCACGATGACCGTCGAGCAATGCAGAATGCGCGGATCCGCCTTCGACAAGACGTCTTGCAGCGTGGAGAGTCGGAATAGGTACCAGTCTGGGCGATCGTTGAAGTACGACTCCGCGACTGCGCGCACGTTCGCGTCGATCTCCGACGTGTCGTTGAGATCGTCGGTCGCCGCGAGTGCGATCGTGGCCGCCACAGCGATTTTGATGTTGGCGACGGAGCCCAGCCGAACGCGGCACCCAAAGCCGACCCACTCGTCCGCGAGGACCTGGAGGAGCTGCGCGCCCCAGTCTTGTGGTCCGGTCCCCCATGACTCGTCGGCGCAGTAGATCTGCGCGTAGGGGACGTTGCCGTTGGCCCTGAAGGCGGCGAGGTGCCTGACCGACTGCTGCGTCAGGAGGCCCGCAATGATGGCTCCGTCGGTCGGCCCGAACTGTCCAACCGCGTTGGCTTTCGCGGCGGCGACGAGGACGGCGTCCGTGATGCCAGAGGAGCCTCCGGACGCGATGGCTGAGACCACCACGGTGGTCGGATCGAAAAGTGGACCGACCGGCGTGAAGGCCGTGAACGGTGTGAAGCCGCCGAACTGCGGGATGTTGCCGGCGACGCCAGGCGACACGGCCTCGAGCTGGACATCGAACTGGATGGGGCCCGCCGGCACGTAGACGGTCGACGTGACGCGGTAGCTCGCAGACGGGATCGCGACCGGGTACGCGTTGAAGCCCGTAGTGATCGCGTCGGCCGCGGAGATTCCGTTCGGGAATGCTGGCTTGTTGAAGATCTGCCCGGCCTTGATGCTGCCGGCTGGGCCCCCGATTGTATTTCGGTCGAGCTGCACCCGGCCGATCGCGGTCTGCGGATCGCTGACGAGCGTCGTATTGAACTCGCTCGCGGAGAGCGTCCGAAGCGCGTCGCCCGTCGAGAACCGCAGGCGCGCGGCGAGCACCTCGTCAGACAGCCGCGCGATGAGGCGCTGGATCTGCGCCCGCCACATGGCTGGCAGCTTCGACCAGTTCGAGTTCGGGTTGTTGAAGTGCGCCCTCGCTTCGGGCCGAAGCGCGATGATCGCGTCGAGTCCAGGCGTCAGGATGTCGCAGGCGCGCGGTAGGATCTGGTCGGCCATGAATTACTCCTCGGGCAGGTCCACGCCCATGACGCCGAGGGTCGCGCGCTGCTCGACTTCGCCGTTCCAGTGGTCTCGTAGGCACGCAACGAACACCGCGGTTTCGATGCAAGTCAGCGGGCGCGTTCTTGGATCTCGCCCGGTGATCCGGTAGACGTCCTGGTGTCCGTAGCGCGCAATGAACGAGACCTGACGCCACCCGTCTACGAAGTCTCGCCAGTACGCTGGGCCTAGTCCACGAACCCGACGATTCCCCCCATGATGTCCTCGAGCTCCTTCGTGGAGACCCGATGATGCATCAGGTAGACCGTCTTCAGTAGGTCCACGTCCTTGGCCGTGAAGAGCGTGGCCTTCGACGTGGACAGCGTGTCGTAGTTGGCCACGATCCACTTGGCCTCTGGCAACTTCTCAGGCGTGACGGGCTCGGTGTACGCCAGGATCATCTTGTCGAGACCCGCGTCTGCGACCTTGGCGTCGTATTCGACGTTTGTGGTCTCCGGGGTGATCTCTTTGGCGTACTGCTCTTTGATGTGCGCTGCCTCGTCGGCAGTTAGCATCCGGAAGCGAACGCCGCGCCCCGAAAACCCTGCCATCTTGGCGCGAGGCTTCTGCGCGACAGGCTTGCCGTCGGCGTCTGCGGCCTTCGGCGGTACGCCGTACCCCAGGTGGATCTGTTTCTTGTCGTCTTCCATGCTTGCTCGCTATGAGGCCTGGGCCGCTATACGGTCTTGACCGATTGGAAATATTGGAACCGGAACGACAGATTATGCATGATCCGCTCGGTTCGTCCGCCGGAGCCGAAGCTCATCGGACCGAGTGTGCAGTTGATGCACGAGAAGCCCTGTCGGCTTCCGTCGAGTTGGTTGAAGAGGATCCCGCCAGACATCGGAAGCTGAGGAAAGCTCGCGTCTTCGTTCTTCTGATTGGTCACGATGCTCTGCAAGATCTGCGACACCGCGCCATCCTCGTAGCAGTCGAAGGCCGCGTCGTAGAAGTTGATGAGCTTCTGCAGGCGCGAGCGGTCTTCGCCATTGACGTCGTCGGCAACGAGCGTGGCGTTTTCGGTGATCTTCCACGTCTTGGTCTTGATGAGCCAAAACGTGTTATTGAAAGTAACTTTGAAACGCGAGCCCTTGCCACTCAGGAAGTCGACTGCGGTCGGCATGAACGTTCTCCGGTGCGCGCCCGTCGCAACGGGAACGCGTTGATGTGAATTGGAGCCCCGCTCAGCGCGCGAGCTGTGAGCCGCGATTCAGCTGACGGTGATCGTGAGGCCCGGCCCGTACGACATCGCGAGGATGATCTGCTTCATCTGCGAGCTGGTCAGTATTTGGGCGCCGACGATGAACTGGCCTTGGCTGATGCTGAATGGCGTGTTCGTGCCGGCGATCGACGAGAGCGCGTACGCAGAGATGATCGGGAGCGCGGCCGGGTTGATCTTCGCGTTGTTCAGCAGGTTCGCGAGAAACGCATCGAGCGAATCGATGATCGGCTGCTGGAAGAACGGCACGTTCGGGGCGTTCACGAACGGCTGCCAGGACTGTTGCACGGAGCGGCCGATGTACTGGCCCAGGCGCGTTCGCGTGAGGTCGGTCTGCCCCGAGAGGAGCGACGTGTTGCAGTCGACCTCGTAGGAGATGCCGCCGCCGGGGGCCTTGATGAGCGTGGAGATGCCGGCCGCGGTGTTCTGGCCTCTCGCGCTGCCTCGGTCAGCCTCGAGCGAGATGATGCCCGAGTAGAGACCGTTGAGAGCTCGGTACCCGATCGAGAGAGAGGGCGGCGTCTGGGCGGCCACGCTGGCGCCGAAGCTTCCGCTGGGGATGAGCCGCGAGGCGCCCGTGGTGTCGTCGTTCACGTTGACCCAGGGGTCGTTGTAGACGAGCCGAAGTGAGCGGTAGCTGGCGACGTCGGTCTGGGCGGACGCCGCGGACTGGCCGGAGGGGCCGTTGATCCATCCGACGCGGTCCGTCGTGAGCTCGACGTGCGCGAAGAGCCCGGCGTTGACGGTCGGGCGAAACGAGTTCCCCATGTCGTCGCACCAGACGTGGTTGATCGTCTGGTCGCTCTCGAGGAGCGAGAACCCGAAGGTGCTTCCGCCAGGGGTGCCGACGTAGTGCGCCGCTGTGGTCGTGCCGTTGGTTCCGCCGGACATCGTGATGTTTCCCGCGGTCGGGATGCCCGTGGCGACGAAGGCGAAGGTGACGGCGAGCGTCGAGTTCGCGAGGTTCGGCAGGACGTTGGCTCCAGTGCCGCTGACGTTGAGGTTGTCGTAGACCTCGGTCGTGGTCCCCGAGGCGCCAGTGAGCGAGCCCGTGAGCTTGAAGTGGTTCGCGTTTCCGTCACCGGCGGCGCCGATGGTCCAGACGATCGAGTTGCCCAGCGTGCCAGGGTAGGGGGCCGTGATCGTCGCGAGCGTCGTGGCCGACTGCAGGACGTTCACGGTCGATGCTACAGCGGCCGGGTCGATGGCCCGCACGCAGCCGAGTACCGGCCAGGCGGAGCGCGTCGTCGCGAGATGGAAGCTCCCCGTGCGAACGGAGCCCGGGGGCGCGAAGGTGGCGTCGAAGGCCGCGGGGCTCGTCGGGTATGTGAGTTTGTTGGCGGGGCCCCAGAGAGGTTGCCCGACGACGACGGCGACACCGGTGCCCGTCGGCGTAATGGAGGCCGGCGGCGGAACGTCCTGAATGAAAACGCCCGTCGTATTTTGCGGTCCGCTGACGAAGAGGGGCAATGGAGCCTCGTGAGGTGTGAATGGCGCGCGCCGGCGATGGCGCGCGCATGGTCGGTTCCAATCGCCGCGCGGCTGCGCGGTGGAGCGTGGTGGCTACGTGCTGCTCGTGCCGTGCACGACGCCCGTGGGCGTCAACGTGAGCGTCTCGAAGAGCGCTTGCACTGGCACGGTCTGCGGGCCGTACTTTGTCTTGAGCGTGATGCTCGTCATGAGCGGCACCTCGACGGCGCGCGAGAAGGCGCCGCGGAGTTCGCCCACGTACATGGCGCGAAACTCCGAACGCTGGACGCTTTCGGGCGTGTCGTTGATCTCCGGCTCATCGAGCCAGCAATCGACGTTCCCGCTCCATCCGTCGTCCGTGTTGAGCGGCAGGAGCACGCCGTCGCGAACCGGGTCGTCGGTGAGGCTGGGATCGAGCGTCTCGTCCTGGCCCGCGGTCAAGTACTCGTCGAGCCTCGCAACGAGGTCGTCGCGCTCGACGTCGCTCGTAGCCCATGCGTCGAGCTGCACGGGCTGTATGTAGGAGCCCACGCGAAACGTGCACACGGCCGTCGTGGCGTTGATGGGTGTGATCGTGTCGACGAAGCCGACGGCGGCGACGTCCAGGCGCTCTCGCTTGCCGAACTTGATGACGCTGATCGCCTTGGGCGGGAGCTTGATGTTCGGCTCGGGCCACCGGTCGTAAATGCGGACGTCCGGCGTGAACCGCTGCTTCAGGTACGCGGCGAGTGCGTTGCAAGCAGCTTGGCCGATCGAAACCTGCATGGTGGCTTAGCCCTCGGCTTCGGACTCTCCGTCGGCGACCGCGCGGGCCGCCAAGATGGCGAGGTGCTGTTCGGCCACCGGAATCCCGAGGGCCATGAAGTGGGTCGGCTTGGTACCGCGCTTGGCGATGGCGGCCTGGATCGCGCGCGCGACTTCCATCGCGGCGTCGACGGGCGTGGCGCGCGCCGTTCCTTTGCCCTTGATGGCCAGCGCGATCGCCCTGTCGCCTTCCTTGCGCCAGTCCTTCGCCACGGCGCGCGCTGTGATGGTGCGCCCGCTCTTGGTGAGCCCCTGCATCCCTCGGAGCTTGACCCACTTGAGCAGAGGCTCGATCGGCATCCAATGGGGCCGCGACCCGTTCTCGACGGCAGCGGCGTGTGGCGCGTCCGCGACGACGTCCGAGCGACCGACGCCGATGTCCTCGACGTGAAGCGACGCAGCGAGTTCGCCGAAGGCCTTCGGGACCGTGTTCAGCGCCACGTATCGAGCCGTCCGGCGCGCCGCCTTGTGCACGGCGGTGGCCATGCGCTTGTCGCGCGCCTTCATGTCCTTCCGGATCTGCTGCGCGAAGTCCTTCAGGCTGTCGAACTGGTAGGTGGGCATCGATCGTCTTCATCCACGGTGCGCCGATGCCGAAAGCACAGGTCTCGGCGGACCTGCTCGAACGGCGTCCCGTGCTGCAGTACGCGCAGAAGCACGAGCGTCACCTGAGCGCGATCGAGGTCGGCCGCGGCGGCTGCTCGGCAGACTACGCAATCGAAGTGCATCGGCGAGACCGTCACGGCGTTGTCCGCTCGCGCCCGACGACGAGGTAGAATTCGAACGGCTGGTCGCGCTGAAAGTCCAGCAGCTGGTAGTCGCCGGCGATCCCCGTCGTATTCGGGTGGTTCGGCGTAAGACGGTAGATGACCTCGATGCCATCTTCGGTCACCGTCGGGTTGAGCTGCTCGGGCGTGAAGCCGCCAGACGCCCCAAGAACGGTCGGCACGGGGGCGCCTGGAGGGCACCCGTAGCCCTGATTTCCAAAGGCCGGCCGGATGGGCCCGACCTTCACGTCGCCCTGCTCGTAGCGCCCGCCAGAGCCGGCGATCTCCCGCTGCGTGACGTGGCGGACAGGAACCCAGTTCGGGATCTCGGTCACCGGACCGTCGACGCTGCTGCCCGAGTTGCGGCGCCCGCCGTCCCAAGACCGCGTGATGATGGTGAGACGCGTCGCAGAGAGGTCGAGCGTGCTTGGCCCGAGGATGCTGTCGATCGCGTCCAGCGCCGGCAGAAGCGCTGTGCGGAGGCTCAAACCCCGAGGTCCTTCGCGATCTTCGCGACGTCGTCAGGGTCCGGCATGAGCGGCATGCACCCGCCGCGGCCGCAGTGATTGCACGTCAGGCGCTGCCCCGGGCCGATGCCGAAGCACACGACCTTCCAGCCGCAGAACTGGCACTGTGCGGCAACCGTCTGAGACGAGTTGAAGCGCTCGGGCTCGAGATTCGCCCTCTTCCAAGTGAAACAGCGAGGACACCACAATTCACCGTCGACGTTCGTTGGCTGCATCTTGTTCGACGGCCCGAGGGTCGAGGAGCAGTTGCAGCACGCCTGCAAACTCGTGTATTCGGATTTTCGATTGGCCATGGTAGTCAGTACGCCTCGTACGATGAGCCGCCGCCGCCGGCGCCCAGCTTGCCGCGGATCTCCCAGAGATTCGGAACTCCGAGGGCCGCCGCAAGGTCTTTGCGCGCGAGGTCGCGCTGGGCGTTGAGGTCGTCGAACTTGTTGCGCTTACCCCGGCGCCCCTTCTCGGCCGCCGAGAGCACAGCGGTGCTCGCCTTCTCCACGCCAGCGGTCAGAGGCGCCACGGCGCGGAGCTGCTCGGCCAAGATGTCGAGCCGCTTGAAGATGTTGCGCACGAACTGCTCGGCCCCGAGAAGCAGGACAGGATACGATCCGTACGCGCCGTGGGATCCGGATAGGAGCAGGGTGGCCGAGAGGCCGACGATCGCGAGGATCGTGCTCGACTCCTGGAGTGGCCCGACGTCCACGACGACCTCGGAGCCCTGCACGAACGTCAACTGCTGATTGGTCACGCCGACGAGTGGCGGGTTCGATGCGAGGATCACTGGAACCGCTGTTGCGCAGCCGGTTCCAGTGACTGGAGAGATCGAGGTCGTGCCGACGTCGACGAGATAAGGTTCGATGGCGCGATCGAAGACGGCGGCGTATCCTCCAACGGAGTAGGCTTCAGCGCCCACGCCGACGATGTTGTAACCAAGCTCCTTTTTGCATCGGAGCACCTCTTCGTATCGGAGCGCCATCTGACTTACGGGTCAACCCATCGCCGCGATGAACCGACGTCGCCACGTGTATCCGACAGTGACGTTGTCTCCGGCGGCGCCCGTAGCCGCGCCCACGTTTTTGACCGCGAGCCGTACGGACATGAACGCAGGGTTTACGCCGTCGAAGGCCTGGTAGTACTGCGTGGTCACCAGCGAGCCCGTCCCGTTCGCGGACTTCTGGATGCCGACGATGCAATTGTGGTCGAGGTAGTCGATCCAGTTGGTGCCGTCGAACGTGACCTGCCACTTGGTGAGCGCGTCGCAGTTGGTCGTCGTGATGTTGGTCTCGACGAGCGCGCCGAGCGATTCGAATTCGACGTTGTTGGCGCCGCCGACCGGAAGTACAAGTCCGGCCGAACTGGCGACAGCGTTGGTCGCCACGCCGCTGAGGGCAATCACTGACCCTTTGTAGGCGGCCAGTGGGGCCGTGAACGCGACGAGCGCGCCCGTGGCGTACGGATTCACGCGAGAAGAATTGAAAGACATGGACGAGCCCCTTCACGCCCTTTCGTTTTGGGGGCGCGTGATGTGGGAAAGACGTTTGGAGAAGTGTTGGCTCGGCAGATGAAGCCAAGCTAAGCGAAGCCATCGCGGCGCCCATACGGGCGCCGCCTGAAAGGTCGCCGAGTTTGGCGGCTTACGACGTGTGAACGTTCACGACGAAGCGGCTGTCGAGCAGACCGAGGGCCATGTAGAGCAGCCAGATCATCAGCGCGGTCTCGCCGTAGTTGTCTTGCGTGTTCCACGCGACCCGCGGCAGGTCTCCGATGCCGGCTCCGAAGGTGCTCGGGCCGAAGAACTGGCTCGAGTAGATCGGAATCGAGTTGCCGTTGGTGGTCGCGATGAGCGAGCTCGATTCGAAGAGGTCGATGCCGCCGACGCGCGCCAGGAAGTTCGCGAAGAGCGGGTTCGTGTTGCCTGCGAAGGGGTTGTCCTTCGCGTAGGTCGCGAACTGCGGGTCGCCCTTCAGCTGGCGCGAGTACGTCGGGGTCACGACGCCCATGTACTTCCCGTTGGGGAAGCGCGGTATGCTCGCGTTCTTCATGGTCTCCTCGACCCGGAAGAGCGTGTCGACGTCACCGGGCATGTCGCCGACGGTGGACGAGGCGGCGTCGCTAGTGAAGTTCTGCGGCCAGAGCGTGGTGCTCGCGAGGTTGCCGAGGGCGACGAGGACCTGGTCGATCCATCGGTCGATGTCGCGTTGCAGGTGCTTGCCGACGATCTGGGAGATCGAGTGGAGCGAGACCGACGCGTCGAACTTGTCGACGGCGAAGGGGGCGACGTTGCCGTTGACCGCGTCGTACGGGCCGCCGTAGCGCTTCAGCGTCATCTGGACCTGCTCGGACGCGAGGTCGATCGCGGTCGTCGAGATCGTGACGCCGCTCGGGATCTCCCGGTTCGCCAGCGTGAAGCCGCCGGACCCGAAGCGGGGCCGGTTGAGGCGCACGGTGTGGCCGGGACGCTTGCCGATTTCGCCGACCATCTGAACCGCGCTCGCGTACGACGGATCGGGCGGCATCAGCATCAGGCGGTCGTAGGTCGCGCTCGTGTAGTTCGCGCCTCCGTCCTGGATCTGTCGTCCTGGAATCGGAAGGCCTAGTGGCCCTCCGAACGGCAGCGCGAAGGCGACGGACATCGCCATCTTGAAGAGCTGCGCGTGGAAGTACTGCGGCTCGGGCTGGACGAGGAGGAGCGGCGACGTGACGTCGAAGAACTCCTCGGGCAAAGAAGCGCGATCGATATTAGGCATCTAAGATGTCTCCGGCTAAAGCCGGAATGAGATCCGGCGAACGTTTAGGCAATGTCGTCGGGCAACAGCAGGTGGCCGTTTTGAATGGCCATGACTGCCGCCAGCATACGGTCGGTCTTGTTGTTGGAACTACGCAGTTGCTTGAACTGCGCTTTGATGTCTGCAGGATCCGGCGACGTGGGCACGGGCCCAGGCGCAGGAGGCGAGCTCGTGACGGGCGCCGCAATCGGCGCCGGGGGCGTCCCTGGGACCGTCGGCACCGCGGGAGGCGTGGCCGGTTCGACAGGCGCAACAGGCGCGACGACCGGTGCCACGGGAGGCACCGGGGCTGGCGCGCTGAACTTCACGCCGAGCGCCTTGAGCGCGGCCAGTTGCTTCAGTTGCGATGCGGAGTCGCCCGTGAGCGCCGCTTGGACGGCGGCCCGATTGGCGTCCGGAATGAGCGAGATCTCTGTGGCGAGCAGGCTCGTCACGGCTTCGTCGAGCGACGTCGCGCGACCCGTGAGCGTCGCCTTCTCGGTACTGAGCTCTCCGACCGCGTCGCGCAGAAGCTTGTTCTCGTCCTTGCGGCTGAGGATCTTGCTGCTGAACGCATTGATCGCGGCGTCGACGTCGTCGTCTTTGCCGACCTTCAGACCGAGGCTCTTGAGCACCTTGCGGCGCTCGTCCTTCTTGATCGCGGCGATGTACCCGGGCTCCTGAGCACTCGGGATCGGCGCGGGAACGACTGCCGGAGGCGTCTGCGGTGCAGGCGCCGGGGCAGCGGCTACCGGCGGCGCCGCGGGCGCGACGACGGGAGCTACGACAGGAGCGACAGGCGCAGACGGATCTGCGCCCGGGACGATGGGATCAGGCATGAGAGTGACTCCGGTCGCAGCAATACTGCTGCGAGTTTTCTTTTCCGCGTGTTGCCGGACGCGTGGCCGTACGTGGCAGTGCTACATCGAAGTAGCGGAGCGAATCAGGAACCGACGCCGGTGCCGCTGGTGACGTAGGAGACGGCGATCATCGCGGCTCGGTCCCATCCGGCGCTCGTCGAGGAGGCCGAGGAGCCCGCGGTCGCGGCGGTGTTCAGGGTGACGCCAGTGATGGAGCCCGACCCGATCGTTCCGGCCTGCGGGAAGAGCGCGGTGCCAGCCTGCAGGCCGTTCGCCACGCATCCGCCGACCGCAACCAGCGTCACGGTCTTGCCGTCGCGCCGGCGATTCTGCATGATGACCGCGAGCGAGTTCGTGGTGGTCACGCCGTCGTCCTGGCCGGTCCCGCCGAGCGTCAGCGTGTCGGAGCCGCCAGTCGAGGCGGTGGCGATGAGGTCGAACGACACAAAGGCGACGCCGCCGTTGTTGGAGCCGTAAGGGCCGTCGTTGAACGTGATACCTTTGACGTTTGCGGCGCGAGCGGTCATGGGAGTTGTCTTTCTATTTCAATTGGCCCGCGAATCGCTGGCCGGTGAGTTTTTGAATAAGGCGCTAGCAATTAGACCGCGCCACTGCGCGATCAGGTCTTTGAGGTAAGTCCCCTCACGTTTACAATAATTGCCCTGCCGCCCGTGATGGTCGCTGCGGCCACGGTGATCGGCACGCCCTTTTTGAATCGGACAGGGATCGCGCACTGGTCCACGATCGGCGGATTGGGCGTCCCGGCGGCCCCGCCGCCAGCTAGGTAAACGAGGCTCGTCGTGCCATCACTGATGGTGATCTGGTTTGCCACGATGTCGTTCGTCGAGATGACGATCGAGTAGACGTCGGTCCACTCGTCGGCTTTTGGCGTGAAGATCGGGACCGGCGCGGCCGTGGTAATGTTCACGGTCCCGTTGATCATCGGTTTCCCGAGTTGCGCGAAGAATGACATTAGATTTTGGCTTTAGATCCGCCGAGGGTCTCGCTACCCCTTGAGGTAGCGGATGGTCGCCCACAGGGAGCTTGTCGCGTCGACGGTCAGCGATGCCACGGTCGTCGATGCGGCCCAGCAGAGCCCGTTCGTCGTCTTCATTCCGACCAGTGTGCCTCCGCCCGTCAGGTCGTTGAGCGAGAAGACGACCTGCGTGCCGGCTGGCACGGGGACCGGCTGGAAGAGCGGGATCGTGGCATTTGCTGGCACCGACGTGGTGTCGAATACCATCACGTACAGCGTCGCGGCGCCATTGTTGAGGGCGATCACGTCGAGGAAGATGCAGGGAGAGGCCGCCTCGACAACGTCCGAGTTGATCGGGGCCTGCGAGTCGTACTGGACGATCTGCCACGGGGGTGTCTGGCGGATCTTGTTGGTGGTCTTGGTGGCGGGCACGGCGTCCTGTCAGACCTTGGTGGATCGGTCGGCGGCGGCGAGCATCTTGCGGAGCTTCTTGGCCTCGACTTCCAGGCCCGCGCGGTGCGCAATCTCGGCCTCGAGGAACGTCAGGCGGTCACGGACGATGGTCATGACGTCACCGGTCGGCGCGACCGTGGCGCCCGCGGCCGCGCGCGGCGTCCTCGGTGTCACGCCGATCGGCACGACGTTCTCGGCAACCTTCGGGGCCCCGACGGGGATCGCTCGAATCGTGGTCTTGTCGAAGTGCGCCATGGGCGGCGTCAACGCGAGCCCGATGCGGTGCTCGCACTCCGTGCAGGACTGCACGAGCTGGGCGGACTCGTTCATCGTGGCCATGACGGACACGTCTTTGGCGCAGCTCGAGCACCAGGGCATCAGGCGGCCACTCTCGAGAAGACCGTGCGTGCAGATTCGGCGACGTCGTTGAGCGAGTCACTTTGGATCGTGCGCTTGCTCGACCCGTCGCGCTGGGTCCACTTGTAGACGCCGCCCTTGCGGAGCTCGAGGGCGAGCCCGCGACATCCGGTCTGCGTCCACGTGAGCCAAACGAAGCCTTCGGGGTCGGCTCCGGGGACCGGGGCATCGAGCGCCTCGTTCAGGTCCATGATCGACTTGGCGACGAAGAACGCTTTGAGCCACTCGTTCATCGGGATCGGCTTCGCCCCGAGATCAGACGGATCGGCGACGAGAGCCTCCGCGTCCTTGTCCCACCCGAGGGCGCCCGTGACGCTCGCGAGTTCGCGGATGTCCTTCATCAGGGCGATGAGCTTTTGGCTTTGCGATTGGGGCATTGGTTATGCGGCGTCGGCATCACGCGGGGAGATGGATGTTTCGATCAGGCAGCGGCAGCGGGGATGTAACGGCGGGTCTGGCAATCGGTCGGGCCGCACCGCGGTCGTGCCGTCAAGATCCCAGCAGCGCGGGCAGGCATCGAGGAGCGCGCTCCAAGTCTCCACGACCTCGTATCCGAGCCCGTAGGCGTAGGAGTTCTGGCGGACGATTTCGCCATTGAAGGCTTCCGCGCTCTCCGTGATGGCCGTCCGGTCCACGTTCGGCTCGATGGCCTTACTGGCCTGACGAATGGCCTCGTCGGTCGACAGCGCCTCTTGCTGCGCGTCATGGAGCCGCCGTGCCCATGCGTCTGCAAGCGCGTTGGCGGCCCGCGTCGCGCGCGCGTCCTCGGTCCAAGTCGCCGCCTTGACGGGCGTGCCGGAGATGCCGGCGTCACGCTCCCATCGATCTTTGATGGTCGCCTGGCTGCCCGCCCTGAGCTTCAGGATGGCGGTTCGGCCGGCGACACGAAGGCCCTGCTCGACATGAGCTGGGCCGCCACCGAGGGCGAGGAGGCTAAGTGGCAGCCGCAGCGCTGCGTGCAGGCCCCGTCGGTTTCGGTTTTCCACGAGCAGCAGGAGCGCTGCGAGCTCCAGCGCTCGGCGCTCCTGGCTTGTCGGCCGGGTCTGTCGGTTCGCTGTCGCCATTGTTGCCGCTCATCGCGGCCATCGCGTCGTGCAGCGCGGCCGCTTTCGCCTGAGCCTCTTTCATGAGGGCGTCGACGTACTGATCGATGTTCTGGATGTCTGGGAAGATCGCCTTCACGTGCGCGACCGCCGTCTTCATCGTGATGAGGCTTGGCGAACTCGTGAGCGCCGCGATCGCGTTGGTGATCCGCGTCGACTCGTCGATGTCCGATGGCTCGAAGTAGTCGCCCCACTTGAGGCGCAGGCTCGGGTCGAACCACGTCGTCTTCGCGTTCTTGCCTTCGCCGACCTGCTGCTCGAATCGAGCGAGCACGCCAGCGACCTTGTCGGCGCCGGCGAGGTAGAGCCCCTTGCCGGACCGGAGGATGATCCGGAACAGCATGTTCAGGACCGGCAGGAGGCACATGCGCCCGAAGTCCTCGCGGATCCGGTTGCACCGCGCGACCTGGGAGAAGAAGGCCATCAGCAGCGTCTTGCCGCTGACGTCGCCGCTTCCCGTTAGGAGCTCTTCCGGGTCGATGTAGACGTGCCCGAGGGCTTCCCGGAGCTTCTTGACGTTGTCGCGCGCGTCGTCGTCGAGGCTCTTGAGAGCGTCGCCGCCGAGCATCAGGTAGAACACCTTCGCGTCCGGCGACGTGTAGCGCCAGACCGTGCCAGTGCCCTTTTTTCGGACGCCCGAGGGGCCCGATCGCGTTTGCGAGAGCGGCTCTTTCCATCCGCTCATGTCGGAGGAGGCCTGGCGATCTTCGGACGCGCGGCCCATCGGCATGCGCATCTCGTCGTCTTCGACGCCCGTCTCGATCGCCTGAGGATCCCCGCAGTAAATCGCGGCTCGATGGCGCTGCGAGAGCGCGAGGTTCACGGCGTCGATGAGGGAGCAGAGTCCCCAGTGGATCGGCTTGCCGTCGATCTCCCCGCTCGCCGAGATGGGCGCGCAGAACTTGTACCAGACGACCGGGCAAAACCCGAACGCGTGCAAGTACTTAGTCTTCTCGATGCTCGGGGTCGGGAACTCGTCGACGCTCTTGATCTCGACGGGCTGATACACCGTGTCGAGCTGGTCGTCGATGACACGTCGGTACTGCCAGGCACGCTTGCGCTGCGAGCGTTCCATCGGGTCCCACTCGCTCGTGATGTAGCGGTAGGAGATGACGAGCTTCGTGACGCAGTCGGGGTCGTCGTCGGCGAACGTGGGCTCGCAGGTTTTCGCGTCGAGGACCGAGACCTTGAGCCGGCCCTTGACGATCGAGCAGAGCGCCGCCGTCGTTCCGCCCGCGAGTGACGCTTCTAAGATCTGCTGGGAGACCGTCTCAAGCCGAGCCTGGTCGGAGGCCTTCAAGATCCCAGCGTCGAGGATCTTCGAATCCGCCTCGTTCAGGCCGAGCCGATCATCAAAGACAGAGTCGTCCTCGCTCGACGCGCTCGTGATGAGCGGGAAGCGCCCCTCGCCGAGGCAGAGCGTCGAGAAGGAGATTGCCGCGTTTCGAGCGGCCGGGTAGACGACGCATGGCGCGCGTTCCGCAAGCGGGACGCTGCCGTCGGTGAACTTCGGGCGGCCGTCGTAGACCGTGCCGTCGTAATAGCGCTGGTAGGTGTCGATCTGGACCGCGCGCGGCGTCATGCCGGCGGACAGGATCGCGGAGATCTCGGATGCGTTGAGGCCGGACACGGGTCAGACGCTCAGGCCGGCCTCACGCCAGCCGCCGCGAACGCCTCGTTCAAGGCGGCCTTGGCATCGCTGAGCGCCACGTGGGCGCGCATGGCCTTGTCGACCAGGTTCGGCCTCGGCTCGCGCGAGTCGACGCCAGCCTGATGCTCACAGGTAGGCAGGCCGGGATGCGCCGACCCATCGGCGATGAACTGCGCCATTTTGGCCTGCGCCGTGTGGATGCTCTTGATCGTCGCTTCGAAGACGGCTCGATCGGCTGTGGCGGTCGACATGGGATTCCCTACTTCGCCAGTGCGGCAGCAAGGCGCTCACGCTCTCGGCGCGCCTTGCGGTTCTCGTTGGTCTCGGAAGTGTTGGCGGCCGTCTCGCCCTTCGACGCGGCCAGGCGCTCCTGGTAACTCACGTCGGCGATGACGGAGACGGCTACGGGCGTCGTTACGCCTTCGGTATCCTGGACGGGCTTCGGGGACTGGATGGGCTCGCGCGGGGCGATGGGCTCTCCGCGCGGAGCGGGCTGGATGCCGCTCTCGATGTCGAGGCGCGCCTGGGTGGCGCACGAGGCGGAGCAAAAGGTCCCGTAGCTGACCTCTACGAACCCGTGCGCGCCGGCCGCGCGGGCCGCTTCGTCCATCACCGTGGACGGCGACTCGACCCGGGTAGGGCACGCGGCGCGGTCGCACCGGAGCCAAGCGACGACGTTGTCATGGCGGTCCGTCGTCGGCACCACGGTCACGCGGGCAGGGATTCGAAGGGCCTCGATCCTTGCAGTCTTGTGGACCGCGCCGTTTCCTGCCGGCGTGGTCATCTTGTGGAGCGCGACGCAGCGCTTCGAGCAGTAGGCCTTGCCGTCCTCGGTGACATACCCGTGGATCTCGGCGAACGCCGCCCGCTTCTCGGGCGCCACGTACGTGACGTCCAGCCGACCTTCGCAGGCTCGGCGGGCGCACGCTTGAAACTCGACACCGGAGACCGGCGCGGGGCCACGGCGCGGCGGCTCGCGGTACGTCATCGGATCGTGGGCTTCGGATTGAATGGTCGTCATGGAGTCGTGTTCACTGCTCTCCGGCGCGGATTACTGCTGGGCGTAGTCGCCCGGACCGAGTTCTTTTCGTCCGCCCAGTTGGCTGAGCGGGCTGCATGCATGGAGCGCGAGCGCCAGGGACCACGCGCGGTCTGCGTGACCGTCTCGGGTGCGCGGCGCGTCGTAGCGAACGTTCCCGGAGCTCGTCACGATGCGTCGAAGTGCGCAGACGTCGTGAACGAGTTGCTCGTCGTTCGAGATGTGGACCGTCTTGCCGGCGAACCGCTGATACATCCCCGTGGCGAGCATCTCTTTGCTCTGCAGCGTGAAGTCGATGGGGATGACGCGGTGTCGTCCGAGGGCCTTTTGCAGGAGTTGGGAGGGGACCGCGCCCATGCCGGTCGCGTCGACGCAGAGCCGACGCCATTCCCAATCATGGTAGGACGCCAAGATCATGGCCTGCTGGTCTTCCCAGCTCGTGCGCTTGCAGGTCCGCGTCTCCTGCTCCCAGACGTGGCCTTTCTTGTCGAGCTTGACGACCGTCAGGCTCGTGAGGTCGTTCTCGAGGCCGATGTCGAGGCCCGCGTACGGGACGCCAGGAATCGGCGCCATGTCGTAGTCGATCGCGCCCTGGACGAGCGCGGTCGGGAGGTACTGCATGTCCCCGTCGAGGAACGAGCAGTGAAAGAGTTGTTCGAAGATCCGCGAGTCGCCGTGCGCCAGAGACCAGCACGTCTCGTCGGTCACATTCAGGCCGTCGGCTCGAGCCTCTTCGAGGCTGACCTTGTGCTTGCTGTAGCCCCGGTTCGCGTTGGGGTCCGTGCAGAGCTTGTGGAATAGGTTGCCGACGCCGTTGGGCGTCGACATGACCCGCATCTTGTAGCCGTGCATCGCGACGGCTGCAGCGCCGTCCCACACGGCTTGAGGGTCCGCGTGATACGCGAACTCGTCGAGGATGACGTTGCCCGAGTACCCTCGGCCGCCGCTCGTCGCCGGCAGAGCGAGCAGGATGCCGCCGCTGCTGACGGTCAGTTCTTGAGCCGACCGCTTGACGGTCTTGGCCCACGCCGACCCGAGATCTCGCAGGACGTCGAGGTGCTTAGCGGCGGACTTGAGCACCCAGCTCGACTCGCGCTCACCCTTGCTGATGATCGTGGTCGTTTCGCCGAGCAGCGACCAGAGGGCCGCGGCAGCCGCGAACGCGAAGCTTGCGCCGATCTGGCGCGCCTTGAGTACGAGCGCGAAGCGGTTCCAGTCTAGAAGCCAGCGGAGCTGGTACGGGTAGAATGTGGTGAGCCACGCCCGAACCGCTTCCCATTCAGCCGCCGGGAGGACTTCCCTCAGGCGGTTGATCGTCTGGACCGGGTCCGCTACCCGGGCTTGGCCCGATGTCTCCACTGAACGCCAATTTCATGAGGCGACTGGCCTCGGCAGGGGTGGCTTGCGTCTGCAGCACCGCGGATTCTATTGGGCCTCCGTTCGGCCCAGAGTGCTCGAGTCGTTCGCTGCGCCCGAATCGCTCCGGGTGCGACCGCTCCAGTTTCGTCATCGCGGCTTGCCACGAGATCGGCGCAGCCTTCATTACTAGATCTACGAGGTACGCTTCGCTGCGCGCCTTGGCGTCCTGGACGCGCTCGTGGAGTTCCGCGTAGATCTCCTCTTCGGGCGTGATGTCCTGTCCGGCATCGAGCTTCTCGCAGGCGTCGCGGCCTTTCTGGAACCAGCTGCGCCAAGTGCGGTCCGCAACCCCGTGCGCGCGAGCCGCTACCGATTGCGCCACGCCCCCTTCGACGTACGAGCAGATCGCTTCGACCTTCTCGGCCGTGAGCTTGCAGCGTGTGCTCCAGCGCTGCAGATACGTCTCCGGGATGACCTTGGGTGCCCGCTTCGCCTTCTTCAGGCGCACGGGCTTTTTGCGGCGCGCGCGCTTCGGTTGCGCACGCTTCGTGAGCTCTTCGTCAGGGTCAGGCGGTAGAGCGGGGACAGGCGGGGCGTCAGACACGTGAACGGCTTGTTTTGAAGAGGTTGATAGAAATCGACCGAGTTGATACGAATTGACCTTGCGCGCTGTCTAGACAGCGCGTATGTTTACTTCATGACGAAGCGACAAGTTCTGAGGGCGATGGCGGCGGCAAACATCCAGGGCCGCGTGTCTGGCGCTGGCGAGGGCTGGGAGGTCGAGGTTGCCGACGAGGCGACGAAGGAGCTTTTCCAGGCGAAGGTCTGCGATGTCGGAGGCTACAAGTGCGGATGGGGCGGCTGGGTGCTTCGTCCGATGAAGCAGGGCGGGCTCCGGTTCGGGACGCTCGACTCGGCCGAGCAGGCCTCTCTCCTCGATACCATCGACGATTTCAACTACGTCGGCTCGAAACACCACTACTGAGATCGGAAACGACCATGAAGACCCCCGAGAAGACCTTCACGAACGCCGCGACCGGCATCATGTCCTACGTCTTCGACAACGGGGCCGCCGGCTTCTCGGTCACCATCCAGGATGTCGACTCTGGCGAGTTTTTCGCCATGTCGCACCGCTTCCCGCGCTCGCACGGCATCGAGGCCGCCATCGCGAAGGCGAAGGAGATTCTTTGACCTCGTGTCGATTCTAGTTGCGCGCTGTCTAGACAGCGCGCATAGTATCTCTTGTCAGCAGCGCACAACGAACCGACGGAGCAAGACGACGATGAGCTACGGCATTCGGATCCAGGCGGCGGCTGTCACGGTGGGCAGCGCCCGCACGATCCTCTCCGGCGAAACCGTCCGCGCTGATGTCACGCACCTCGTGCGGTGCATCCAGGTCACGTGGAACAACGATGGCGCGGCGCGCCGCGCGTCGATGTTCTCGAGTCTCGGCGAGAGCGCGCTCACGGAGATAGAGTCCTACGGAGCGACCCCGGATGACGAGGAGCTCGCGGGCCTGGTCCGCTCGGCGAAGTATCGGATCAAGATCAAGCGAGCGGCTGCGCGCGACCGTCGGCCAGACGTGGGCCAGCGCATCGACGACGCGCACCACGCGCTCCACCTGCTCGGCCGGGAAGTCTTCTACAGACTCGCCTCGCACGTCGAGCAGTGTCGCTGCTCGCTTCACGAAAGGGGCCTCTGATGGCCGCTCTTCGACCCTACACGCTGGCCGAGGCCATCGCCACGTATGTAGACAGCGCGCGTGTCGATGCGCTAAGCGTGTCGACCATGAGCAGCGCCACAACCGTTCGCATCGCGAAGAAAAACTACCAGATCGACCGCTCCGGCCCGGTGCCCGCGGTCCTCGTCCAGCATGGGCCAATGTATGGGTGGGCGCGCATGACACGCGCCGAACTCCTGGCCCACAAGCTGGCGTCGAAGTTCTGGCAGTGGCTCACGTCCGAGGGCATCCGTCGCCCGTCGCCACGCGGATCGAGCGGAGCGGCGATGACGTATGCCGCCCGAGCAGCGACCGGGCGTGTGGCCCTGAACGTCTACCTCGCCCCGGACACGGCGCGCGAGCTGGCGGAGATCCAGAAGGTGGATGGGACCAAGACGGCGGCCGTTTCCACGGCGATTCGTGAGCGCGCCGAGCGCCTCAGAAAATAGTGATGGGCCTCGGTCGATTCTAGTTGCGCGCTGTCTAGACAGCGCGCATAGTTCTCTCATGAACACGACGACGAACACGGACCTCACGGTGGCCACCACGATCCTCGCCCAGCTAGGCGACAGGATGTTCACGACGATGACTGGCGCCTCGCAATTCCTCGGCGGCCCCGACAGCCTGCAATTCAAGGTCGGCTCGGGCGCGAAGAGCGGCATCAACAAGTGCCGGATCGTGCTCGATGCGAGCGACACCTACACCGTGTCGTTTTACCGCGTCCGCGCCGGCAAGTGCACGACCGTCAGCGAGACGTCGGCGGTCTACGACGACCAACTCCGCGCCGTATTCACGGCGGCGACCGCGTTCCGCACGAGCCTCTGATCGACGACGACCCGAGGAGACCCGGCCATGAGCCATCTATTTGATGAGCTACGCACGATCTCGACCGAGAAGCACGCCGTCGGCTTGGCGACCCGCGATGGCGGCATCGACTCCTTCGACGCGATGCACTTGCACTACATGCTTGAGCGGCGCAGGCAGGCGGCACGCGACGTGGCCAGGAAGCCCATATTCATGGCCGGCGACCGCGTCGTCCACGTGACACGCGGCGAGGCCGTGGTGACCGGCGTGACGTACGGCGACTGGTCCGACTCGACCCCGATCTACCGCATCCTACAGGGCGAAGTCTACGACATGTGGCCGGCCGAGTCGATCGCCTAAAGAATCGACCGACCCACCGAAATTAGCTATTGCGCGCTGTCTATGCAGCGCGCATATTACTCTCATGAACAGCGCAATCACTGCCCAGCTCGGCAAGTTTGCCGCCTCGGACCTCCGGATCGCTCGCCGCGACGGGATGATGAGCATCTGCCAGACGAAGCGCGGAACGCTCACGGTGACCCACGAGGCCGGCGTCTACACGGTCTCGGCGCTCGCCCCCGGCGGTCTCTCTGCGGTGGTACTTGCCATCGGCAAGCCGGCGGCGGTCCGCCCGGTCCTCGCGAGCCTCTACGACGTCACGGTCGAGGCCCCATGAAGCCGAGCACGATCGAGCGCCACTACCCCACCAGTCGCGCCCTATGCGAGGCGGTCCTCGCCGACGCGGGGCCGACTGTGCTGCTCTCGTTCAGCGCGGGCAAGGACGCCGTCGCGTCGTGGCTGCAGCTGCGCGAGCTCGGGTTCACCCGGATCGTGCCGTTCTACCTGTATCTCGTGCCGGGGCTCGAGTTCGTCGAGCAGGGGTTGAGGTACTACGAGGAGTTTTTCCAGACGCCGATCTTGCGTCTGCCCGACCCGAGCACGAACCGCATGCTTCAGGCGCTGGTGTTCCAGCCGCCAGAGCGCGCCGCGCTCCTCGAGACCATCAAGATCCCGCGCCTGACCGTCGAGCATCTCGACC
>ODAK010000735.1_pt1 | contig 37516 bp, 48 predicted proteins | sample 1539591 | NCBI WGS metagenome assembly ODAK01 (sample SAMEA3539303, study PRJEB22396) | soil metagenome | biome: tundra; feature: field; material: soil | place: USA | collected 2010-05 | depth 0.15 m | reverse complement strand
GAGTGTCGGCTCTGGCGGCGGGGGCGGGGGCGGGGGCGGCGTCGGAACCGCGTGCGACCTCCACGTGGATGCGGCTGCAGGTGCTGGTGCGGCACCGGGATCAGGTGGTGAGGCACGTAGATCAGCCTGGGCCTTGGCCTCGGCCGGCGAGCGCGGCGGCTTGAGGTTCGCTACCTCGCTGTCATATTCGGACTTGACCCCCGGCAGTGCCTCGAGCGAAGCATCCCTGGATTGTTCATCCGGGGTTCCGGCCATCGCGAGCTTGACGCTGCGGTCACTCTTGTCGATTTTTACAGGAGGGGGCTGCGTGCCGAGGTTGTCGATGGTCATGGCGCCGCTGACACCACCTCCGCCGCCAGCCGGCGCTGCCGCAGGCGGGGCGCCGGGAATCGCTTCGTCTTGCCAGCTCATCTTGTCGGGATCGCGGACGCGCCGGCAGCGCCGGGGGCCTTCGGCTTCGTCCAAGGCTTGCCTTGGGCGTCCACGAATGCGGTCCCGGGCGCCAGCGCAGCGTAGTCAGCGTCGGAGTGCACTACCGGGGCGCCCCCACCACCTCCACTGATGCCACCGCCCCCACCGCCCCCGCCGCTGCCCTCGGGCGCCACGTAGAACTTGCGTGCGGCCGGCGTCAGGAACGTCGTGGCAAAGGGCTTCTTACCGCCGCCCGACTGGTACTGCAGGCCGAGCGAGGTGAGCTGGCCGCCCATCAGCTTCTGGTAGTTCGCCATGATGCCGGAAAGCTGGGCCGGGCTCTGGGCATCAAGTATCGTCTTCTCGGCTGCTTCACGATCGCCGAGCGCTTGAGTAGCGCTGCCCACGATAGCCTTGACCACTTCGTCGGCCACGAGCCGCTTCACGCCGTTGAAGTTGCTCACGTCGGCGTCACCAGACCAGTTCGCGATGCTGTTCTTGATCTTGTTGACGCTTTGGTTGTCGCTGTTGCTCAACGCCGTTGCAAGCGGGCCGAGGGTATCCAAGTGGTTGATGGCGGTGTTGAACGCGCGCACCGACTTGCTCTCGGCGCCAACTGTGAACGCCAGCTCGGTGCGAGTCGAGACTTGCGCCGTGTTCGTGTTCATCGGGCCAACCCGCGACGCTATCGCCACCATGTTCTGCCGGTGGTTGTTGCGGATGCTGATGGTCTCGGGCTTGATCGTGCCGTCTAGGAGCCCCTTCACTGTCGCCTGATCGTTCGGATCCAGTGTTGCCAGCAGCGCAGGACCGGTGAGATTGGCAGCATCGCCGAGACCGGCAGTGCCTGATGCGCTGGCCGGCGTAGGCAGCAGGCCCAAGCCTTGCCACTTCGTTGCCTCATCCTTGTCGCTGATGCCGTCCTTCACTGCCGCATCGTGAAGATCGGCCGCGCGCCCAGCAAGCCCGCCTGCCGGTCTCTCGCTCTTGCCTTCGACTTGCTGCATCGCCTCGGCGAAGGTGATGGGAGCGCTGGGGTGCTTGACGTTGTAGTCATTCATGAACGTCGTCACCGCTGCGATCTTCAGCGTCGTCGGGTCTTTCGCGCCGGGCGCGTTCAATGCGTTCGGATCGCCGTGCATCGCGGCATAGGCCGACGTGAAGTCAGTGATGTTGGGGCCGAGATCCTTTATCCCCTGCTCGATCTTCGCGCGCATGCCCGGCGTGTTCGCCAAAGCCTCGAGCGTACCGAGCTGACCCATGTGGTTCATCGCGTCGCTGATGTTGATGCCGGGGTGGATCGGACCGTCCGGGGTGCCGTCCGTCGTCATGGGGGCGTGGTAGCTCCCCGTCGATCCGTTTGGATGCTGCGTAGTCATATTCAGCACCGTCATCACGCGATTCGGATCCGTGCCCTGCACGAGTGGAGGCGGGGGCGGCGGGGCTGGCGCGGCACCCGTCACGCCACCGGTAGGCGTTGCGGCCTGCGCAGGCACGGGAGAAGCCCCGGTAGCAGCCGCAGCCGGCGCTGCCGGTCCGCTGCCCGCCGTGGCGCCCACGGGCGTGTCGGGTGCACCACCCATGCCGTTGTCGGCCGGCGCGGCCGGCGTCGAGGCGTCGGCAGTCGCACCAGTCAGGCCCCCCGGCGCCGGAGCGCCGGTCGAGCTGACCGGGTAGGAGGCGGCAGGCGTGGTGCCATTGAGAGCCGCGCCAAGAGCACCCACGACGCCGCCTGGAGGAGCCGGGGGCACCGCGTTCGGAGCCTGCGGCGCCGGCACGAAGGCCGAGATCGTTGCACCCGTGATCTGCGAGCCGTCAGTCGCGATGTGGCCGACACTCTGCGACACCTCGGGTGCCGCGAGCGCGGTCGCGCCTCGTGCTGTGAGGCCGGCATTGCCGGTCTGCACACCGGCTTCCGAGTCGGCGATGCCTTGGCCGACGATGGAGTTACCCGACATCACGCCGTTACCGACGTCGCTTGCAATAGCAGGGTCACTCGTGTCAGGACGCAGGAAATCAGTGATCGGTCGATGTGCCGTGGCCTGATACAACCGCACCGTGTCGGCCGGGCTCAGGTCGTCCATCGACTTCTGCCCTGCGGCAATTTGCGACGCGGTGTCCTGCTGCCACTGCTGCTCGCGCTTCACTCCCGGTGCGTTGATTTGGTACTGCACCGCTGCCCGGCGCGTCGCGATGTCCTTCGCCTGATCAATGAAGGGTTGCATCACCGAAGCAGGGACGTTGGCCGCTCCACCGTACTTCGATGAGAGGTTCGCCATCTGGAACCGGTTGTCCTCCATCTCGCCGTTGATGGAGGTGAGGGAGTGCTGCTGTTGCGTGTAGAGGTCTGCTGCGTCCTGACGATCGTTCTCGCGCTTGAGCTGCGTCGCGCGCTGCGAGTCGAGCATGTCCTGGCGCGAGTTCTCGCGCGCCATCTGAACGCGGCGATCGGCGTCGTTGTCGATCTCACGACCCATCTGGAAGCCAGCGCTGATGCCAGCCGCAGCCGAGCCGCCGACGCTACCGCCGACATAGCCGCCACCCATCCCGTATCCACCACCGTAAGCCATGCTCGTTCCTTACCTCGAGAAGAGGCCGCCCGCGACCGCGCCGAGCACTCCACCGATCAGGGCGCCCCACGGGCCGATCACGGAACCCCAGGTTGCTCCCGAAGCTGCGCTTGTTGCTGCACCTGTTGCCGCAGCGCCCACCCCGCCAGCCGCGAGGCCGACGTCGACACCTGCAGCAGTTGCGGCGGTAGTGCCTGCAGCGGCGGCTGTCGCGGCAGCGGCTGTCGCGGCAGCGGAGCCTGCGGCAGCAGCACCGCCGCCTAGAACCGTTCCCCCTACGGTGCCTGCGAGACTGCCCAGCGTGCCACCGAGTTGCTCGTTGCCGGCCTTGGCCTGGGCTGCCCGCATCGTGTTGCTCGCGTTGCGCTGCGTCTCTTCGGTTGCCGCGGCACCGAGCCCTTGCGTAGCTGTGTCTTGCTGGTTCTCCCCGAAGCTGACGAGCGACGGCGAACGACCGCGGCTACCGTAATTTGAGAGGTTTGGGCCAATACCGAAGCCGGGCATGATCAGGCTCCTTGTGGCGCGGGTGAACCGAGGATGCCTTGCTGACGCTGCACCGTGAGATCGCGCGCAGTGTTCTGCGCCTGCACGCCGGCCAGCGACTGCGTGAGCCCGGTGGCCTTCGTGTTGGCTGCCGTCTCGTCCGCAGTCGGCGTCACGCCGAGGGCCGCATTCTGGCGCTGCGTCGCGCCGGCTTGCTGCGAGAAGGCGCTATTCACGTCCGTCTGCGCTGTGACCATCGCTTGCCCTGGCTGCGTCGGATCGGTCGCGTACTGGATGAGCTGGTTCTCGATCGGCACGAACGTGCTCACGTATTGCGACCACTGATCCTGCGTGACGGCAGCAAAGGTGTCGTTCGCGTAGGTCTTCGACCCCGGATTGAGACCGTAGGCGTTGCCTCCAGCCCCGTAAGAGGCACCAGACGCGAGAGCGAGACCGGTGCCGCTCATGTCAACGGTGACCCTACGTTAGAGAGACCTTGGGTTGCGAGTGTCGGGGGGCTCATGTTCCCGAGTGTCGGGGACGGAGTGCTAGGCGTGCCCCATCCCTTCGTGCCTTGCTGGATGCCGAAGCCAACTGCCTGCCCGGCAACTCCTGCCGCGCCCTCGTAGTTCATCAACGAGGCTGAGGCATCGGCAGAAGCCTGCGCACCGCTCGCCTGCGCCTGCTGCGTCAGGTTCTGGCCCACCGTGGCAGCATTGCCGTGCCCGAGCGACGTGAGAGCACCCAGGCCCTGCGTGTAGGCGTCGGTGACGGCCTCATCCGACATCATCTCGTTCAGGCCCTTCGAGCCAGCCGCATCGGCACCAAGCCCTGCGGTTGCGGCGACCGCCCGGCCCGAGCCTGGGGCAACGCCCGCATTCGTGAGACCGGCATTGAGCTGCGTCTTGGCCTTGTCGAATTGCATCGACACGTCGGTGGCAGCCTTGCCCGTGGCGAGACGGCGCGCAGCCGAGCCGGTCTTGCCCTCGTTCTCGATCGTGGTCGCGAGCTGCTGCTGAACAGGCTGCCAGCGCTGCTTGTAATCCTGCAACTGCTGCATGGCGTGCGTCGCCGACGCCTGCTGCGCCTCGGTCTCACCCTGCTGTCCGGCTTTCTGGCCCATTCACGAGTCTCTCGAATGCCGTGTACCGCACATGCCACGTCGGATTGAGCACCCTATGCATCCCCGAACGTAGCGTGTGGAACACGAGTCGTTTAGCACCCAACTCCCTTGCGATAGCGTCAAGGTGCGCGTCGTTGCGCTGGATGGCTCCCGACTCCCCGTCCGACACGGCTAGCCGCACGAACAGCTCGAGATCACCGCTTCCACTCCGATCGGGCATGAGCTGGATCACTAGCACCCCGTCGTCTGAAGTCAAGCAAAGCGCGCGGCCTTCTCGGCAGTCGCGGCGCAGATCGTCGCCGGCATTATCACTCGGATCGACCCCGGCGACCAGATGGGCGATCCGGGGCCACGTTTCGTCGACGTCTCCGATCAGGAAAGGCGTGCCAGAAATCACGGTCCAATTACCTACCACCAGCAGCAGCAAAGAAGTCAACAACCCAATATATTGTGGTTGCTGCGACTCCAGTCACAGTTATAGCCGGGCCTTTGTTCGTGTTATCCGCTGTAATGGTCACGGTGCAAGTAGCGAGAGACGTATCAGTGGCAACAAGAGTGACTATCGCAGCCCCAACCAAGGACACTGTGCCGGAGACGTTCTTCAACAGAGCAGAAAAGTCCCAACCTGCGCAATCTCCGGCCGCGCTTCTTGCCAGAATCTGCCCCCTTATCTTCTGGCCTGTTCCTGTAGCCAAGGCAGGGATATTGGTGGTTGTGGCTGGGGGCACGTCTATTGTCAACTGTACCGGTGTCGTATCGTCGATCGTTGTCCCACGCAAAACGCAAGATTCTCTTTGCGTATCGCCCGGCACCGCCCTCATCATAGAAGACCAGTTGTCCATGCCCGTGACACCGCGGGCAATGGCTCCGTAGCCTCCAGTGCGAGCCGCAATTCCGTCAGAGGTACAACTGATGCCTCCAGTCACAGAAGCAAAATCAGCACTGGCAGTGTTTGATTCGCCACCAGCAATTGTTCCCCAGTTGCCATTTATGGAGTTTCCATAGCCCCCTGACAAAGTAGAGTAACTGGAATTGGCTAAGACGCTATTATTTGAGCCCCCACCAATAAAATTATAACCGCCATTACCCCCACTGCCGATGGCATTTGTGGTCCCGCCCACGATGGCATTGGCTCCACCATGTCCCGTCATCGTATTCGTTGAACCAGCTCCGATGAAGCAGAAGCCTCCGGAATCAATGGAGTTAGCGTTGCCTGCGACGATAGCGCCAGCCGAATAGGCGTAATAACTGGCTGCAATAGAGTTATTGCTACCTCCGACGATGACACTCAAAGCGCCTGCTGCTACCATCGTATTGACTGTACGAACTAACTGGAAGTCAACAGCATTCGCGCCCCGCTTATTACCTCCAGTCGCGCTGTTATTAGGAATTGCAGCAAGTAATGATCCCGCACCCTTCGGCACGAGTGCGAAGTCCATATCAGTTGCCGCACCCGTGACTGTCAGTGCAGCAACGGTTACCGTCGCATTCGGCGTGCTTGTGTTAAGTACGTCAGTGAAATCGGACAAGCCGCCTGCCCCTCCGACAATCGCCGTACCGTCAGCCTTCAAATAGGCGACGCAAAGCCAGTCGCCGGAGCCGAGCGATTTGAAGGCCCCGACGTCGCCGGCCGCTGTCGTGATGTTGGCCGCACCCGGCAGAATCAGGCTCGTGGCGTTATACGTCAGGGTCAGCACACCGGTGAACGTGACGATCCGCTCCGCGCCGTCAGCGATAGAGTCGAACCCGGTGATGGAAGTAGTGCCGGTGATGCTGATGAAGTTGCTCAATGCCGCACCAATGGCGGGCGTCGAACTCGATGCGATCGTGACGGTCGGCGCCGCGTTTAGCGCCGACGTGAGCGTGCCGCCAGTGAACCCCGCCCCGAAGGACGCAAGGACTTCAGCGACGGTGAATTGGTACGTGAACCAGTCACCGCTGATCTCTTTATCCATCCACAAGACTTCGGTGCCATCGATCGTGACGCCGGAAGGCGGAAACGGCAGGCCGTGTGTGGTGGGCATTTCTTACGCTCCTGTGGACATGTAGATTGCGCCGCCTGCGGTATCGAGTCCAGCGCGGCCTTCATTGTCATACAGCACCGAATCAGCGCTACCGCCACCACCTGTGATCACCGGGTCGCCGCTCAAGCCGTCCGGGTTTGTGATCACGATGCCCCCAGCACCTTGCAGGATGCGTGTGTTCAACGTCGTGCCATCCCAGGTAACCATGCCCGGCGTCGTCAGACCTTGCTCGAGGGCGCTGAGATTCGCTTGCAGCGCCGCAAGCTGCGCGCGCAACGTGTTCAGCACCAGGCTCGAAATATTGGTACTGCTCGTGGCTGCGCCTGTGTTCTGCGCTGCCTGCGTTTCGATCGCCTCGATACGTTGACGGATGTTGCTGACGGCCGTCTGAAACGCCCGTAGGTCGTTGGCCCGCGGATCGGAGATTGATGGCGTGCCGAGCTTCGTCGCCATGACTTAACCCGCGCCGACAGTGTTGTACTGCTGCACCTGCGACAGACCGTCAAGCTCGAGCACGTCGTCGGCGGCCATCAACTCGCGCACGATGTCGGTTCCGATCAGCTCCATCTCGAATGTGCTGTAGGCCGCGTCAGGCGGCGTGAGAGTGAACTCCGTCTCGCCGTCAATCACGATCTCATCAAGCAGCACGCCATCCCCGTAGAAACGGGCCACGAGATTGGTGTAGCTCTCGGCGCGCACCTGGGCGATGCTGCGGAAGGCCGGGTAGGGCTCGAGCCAGAGCTTCGTGCGCCACCGGTAGATCATCAGTTCGGTGTCGCTGCCTTCAAACTGGAAGATCGTGATGCCGTTGATGCCCGGCGTCCCGGATGGCGGGGTAGGCGGCGTGTAGCCTGGAGACGGAAAAGCGCCGGCCGGTACGCTGTGGTCCGTGAGCGCAGTGCCTGTTGAAACACGAATCTCACCCACGTACTGATAGTTGCTGCTGTCCCCGCTAGGGTCTTCTCCGATGTAGAGATCGAAGGCCCCTAAGCTGCCGCCAAGATCACTCAAATCAATTCCGGGGATTGAATGAAACGCTGGGTTCTGCGCTTGCCAAGGGTGATCATCCACCCACAGGAAAAAACGAGTGCCTTGTCGCTCTAACTGGAGGAAATGAAGGCCGTTGGTAAGAACGACACCGCCGTAAAAATAGCCCAAAATCTCATTGGAATTCAGAACGATGAAGCGGGCCTCGGCGATCACATAGCTCACCTCCAGAAGAGGCGACGAGGTGTTTGTCCCCCAAGAGATGAAACCCACCCCGCCCCCGGCTGAACCGGCGTCGAATGCCCACCAGCCCTCGAGAGTGAAGTCTCCGGTTCCGAGAGCAAGCTGTGCGTTCGGAATTCGCAACTGATTCGCCGGGCCTGTAGCCGGCGTGCCAGAGCCCCCGATCTGAAGCATCGGCTGCTCAAAGAGTAGAGGCGCCGTCGTCGAGAAAACCGGAGCGCTCGACACGTTGTCGATGAGATACGTCATCGTGCCGTGATTCGACGAGTAGTCGAGAATGTCTCCGTTTCCGCGAACAAGCGCCGTCACAAAATCGAAGCCCGGGGGTTGCACGCCGCTCGGTGTGCTGTCGCCGCCACCACCGCCTGCGTACTGCAGAAGGAACTGCGATGGCGGCAAGAGGTAGCTCTCGGGTTCGTTGTCCTGATCGAGCACGAGATACATCGTGTCGGTGATCGGATCAACGTAGGCCGCAGTCGCATGCAGCGCCAGCTCGACCACGCCGAAGCCACCCTGACGCAGGTCGATCGCGTAGCACCCTGCAGCAACGCCGTTGTCCCAGAACATGAAGTAGATGTCGTCGTGCGCGACGCTGGAGATGCTTGTCGGATCAAGGGCTTTCCACTGGCGCAGCGTGAACACCTCTTCGGTGAGGTTGCTTGCCTGTCCGATGCCCCGCACCACCATCAATCCCTGCGGCCCGCTGAAGACCACGCCCAAGCCGGTGATGTAGGCGAAACTACGCAGGCTCGACGCTGCGTGCGGCACCTCGAACTTGCTCATGCTGTAGCTGGCAGGGGCGTTGCCGCTCGCGGTGTAGAGAAAGCTCTTCGTACCGACCACCACCGTTGTATCGATGTTGCCGATGCCCACGATGTCGGTGTCGGTGTTCAGCCGGTAGCTCACCGGCCACGCATGCGGGTAGTTCTGTGCGCTGAAGCACAGTTGGTTCTTGCTGAAGCCCACCATCACGCCGTTTGGCAGCGCGAGGATGCCGCGTAGATCGGATGGCGGCAGCTCCCAGATGTCCGAAGGCAGCACCTCGCCGAGTGCGGTGTCGGTGAGCACATCCACGTAGTCAGCTTGCAAAAGGGGGATCTCAGCGACGAACAGGAACGCAGTGCCCGTGCTGCCGGTGGCTGCGCGATAGATGCGCTTCGTCTCGACGAAATAATCACTCTCGCTCACCCCGCTTGGCAGCGAAGTCGGCGTCGTCACTGTCACGGATATGCCGTCCGGTCGCAGGACCGTTGCGCTCGGCAGGCTCGGTGCACTCTCTTCGCCGAGATCGTTGACGAACGTGTAAACGTAGCTCGTCGCGATGTCGGTGATCGTCGTGCCCAGGCTGCCCGCGGCCTGCACGAGGATGTTGTCGTAGTTGACCTGCAGGTAGTCGTCGCCCTTGGCAATCATCGGCCCGAACACACCCCCGTAGGTAAAGGTGTTGGTCGTGGTCACCGACGCGAGCTGCGCGCTGCCGAGCGAGACGTTCGCGTCGATCGTCATCGTGCCGTTGGCGTTGACTGAGAGCGTCGCATCGACCGTATACCACTCCGACAGGGCACACGAGCCGGACGTCCCCACACCAGAAGCAAGCAGCGAGCCGTTACCTGCGGCGAAGCCCGTGCCGACAGCAACACCCACTTCGATCGAGCCTCCGAGCGTGCCGTAGGCGAAGATTCGAGGCCCGTTGCCGGTGGCGTCGCACGCGAACATGAATGGGGCCACGAAGCCGGCGTTACTTCCGACGTCGCGGACACAGAGATCCCAGCTCGCGTGAATCACCGTCGCGCCTGACGTGCCGAAGTCGCGCGAGGCGTAGGCTGGCGTCGAATTGTTGTTGTCGGCCCCGACCTGAAAGCTCGGTGCCGGATTGCCGAACGCAGCGTCTTGCAAGACTTCCGAAACGTGGCTTCCCGAGTGCACCTGCCCTGGCGAGATGGCCCAGTTCGTCGACAGATCCGAGCAATCGTCGTAGATGTCGACCGAGAACGTCGTCGGCGTTGGGTCCACACCGACTACGAGCAACGGCACTGTGTCGGGCGGTGGCACGCCGAGCAGGCGTGTCGTGCCGGGGTAGGGCGGGCCGCCTGTCGTTGCCAGCTCGAGGTTCGTGAATCGGGGCGCGTCGAGCCCCGTCAGATAGGTCCGGTAGGTCGTGTCACCCGGCACCGTGCCGCGCGCGACGTCGACCTGCTGATCCCACGAGAGCCACACCTCGTAAGGCGTGCCAGCCGCCATCAACGAGATCGTCTGCACCGGGCCGGCGTTCGCGAGCGTTTCGGTCAGCGAGAACTGCTTGAACGCGGTCAGGTCACCCGTGTAGAGACGCGAGTTCACTGCGGCCTGCGACGCACCTTCGGGCAGCGCGCGGGGGGTTATTAACGGCACTTCACCGCGAAACGATGTGACCGAGCGCAGCATCTAGGGAGACTGTTGTGCCCAGGGCTTATAGCCCGCGGGCAAGGGATAGAGGATGTCATCGGCCAGACGAGCGGTGAAGACCGGAGCCTCGCTGTTGGTGCCTGTGCTATGTGTCGTGATCCAGACAGTGAAAGCCTCGTTAGGCAGCGTTGTCGAAGGGCTGCTGTCAGCCCCTGGATCGCCGCTGATCCATGCTCCGTCGAGAGAAAAGAACACTTTCCCGTTGTCCCCGTTGACCGCAACACCGACCGTGATGCCATCTGCCATCCCGTAGGCACCGTTGTTGGTTTGCGTGCCGTTGATAATGATCCCTGGAGTAAGGTCCGTTGTGTAGCAGCTCGCGGCCATGTATGAAGGAATTCCGTAGGGATTGGGCTGGTACAAGGTATAGGTGTTGTCGAGGAAACCGATGTCGACCCCGCAGTAATTCGCCGGCCCCCCGCCTAAGAAAATCTCGAAGTACCTCTTACCAGCGATGTTGTAAATATGCGCGTTGAAAGGGTCGCTGATGTGAGCACGCTGCCACCCACTGATGTACTTTATGTAGGACGCAACAAGATTGTTGTCAGAGAATATTAGAGAATCCCCGAGATCCGTGGGAGAAAAGAACTGCGCCGGCCCGAAGACCGGAGGGGGGTTGTGGGGCATGCGCGCCCCCGCACGAACGGCACGCATCAAAGCGGCAGCATGTCGCCGCAGAGAATCCAAGTATTCGCCGCACGTTTGATCAGTGTGAGCGCCGCATACTGACCCGTAGCGAAGGGAAGAAAGCGCGTGTTGGGGTAGAGCAGGGTGACCCCGGAGACCGGCACGAACTCGACACCGGCTGCGCCTTCAACGAACACGATCACCGACTGCCCGTCGATGAAATCAATCGTCGGGTCACCTACGTCGCCGGGAATGAAAATGTTCTGCGATCCCGTTGTGCCGCTCGTCGACAGACCATTCTCGGCGTCGGAGAGCTTTAGCGTGTAGTCGGCTGGCACATCCTGCCAGATGAGGTGCGGCGCGGCCGTTGTCAGTGTGGCGACATCACCTACGATAGTGACAGCGATGCCGCTGCCGATATTGAGTACGCTTACCTCGCTCTGCACCACTCCATCGACTCCGATGAAGATGCCCCCGGCTGTGACCGTGATGACGTTCGCGCTCTCGCCCGTGCCGCGCGTTGCTACCAGCCCTGGTCCGAAGTCGACGGTATCGGCGTCAGGACCGCCCAGGTCATAGCCGCCTTGCTGCCACTGGATGAACTGCGGGAAGCCGTCATCCTCCGCAGGAGGAAAAGCACCGATCGGGGTAACACTCCAAGCAGTCATGTGAGCGACCCCATGATGAATTGCCGCGGACGCGCCCGCTGCGAGCCAACGTTGTAGCTACGCTGCGCGTCGGCCTTCGCGTTCGAGATGCCGCTGCGGAATTCCTTGCCCTTCGCGAGCGCCGTCGCCTTGTCAGTCCACGGCATGCCCGGCAGTGCGAGCAGGTACTCGAGCGCGCCGGCCTCGATGTCGTTGCTCCACTTGATCAGCGGCGACTCGGGCACGTTCACAGCGCCTTCTTTCGGCGCAATGATCAGCGTGATCACCAGCGGGTAGATGATGTCCGGCGTCGGGTACAGCGCGAACTGTCCCTCTGGGATGTACTGGTACTTGTTCGGCTGCTGCACCGGGAAATTTGGATCCCAGTTGCTTGAATCACTCGGCACGATCGCGAAGGTCTGCGGCCCAGGCGGCGTGTTCGCGGTCCGGGTGCCCTGCATCGCGAAGATGCCCATGATGTCGAGCTGCGGGTCGTTGCCCATCGAATACTGCGGCACGTTCGCGACCGTCGCGCCGGGAATATTGGTCTTCAGCCACTGCGACTGCTGGCAGAACTCGCGATAGGCGCGCATGTAGGCGTGCCGCAGCGTCGTCGAGGGCGCCTTGCGGCATATCTGGGCGACGTTTGCGAGGTAGTCGTTGATGCTGACGATGTTCATGCGGTCCCCGGCGCGGCAGCGACCTTCGTGGTTGCGGCGGCAATGGCTTGCGATTCGAGACCGAGGGCCTGACCCCACATCTGCATGAGGCTGCCCATCTTCGCGAGATCCTGCCGCTTGCTGTTCTTCGCGTAGCACTTCGCGAGCACGAAGTTCGTGAGCGGCGTCTGATACGAGTCAGGGCAGGGCATCTCTTCGGTGCCGTTTTCGTAGTTGAGCGCAGGCGGCACCGAGCCGAAGACAAGATCGACCATCCCCATACCGTTGTTCGGTGGGAAGCACACGAAGCGGCGCGGGTTGCGGGGGTCGAACGTGAAGCTCTCGACCTGAGCCTGCGGCGTGGCCGCGGGCCAGAAGCGATCGGCCTCGTCGAGCAGGCTCTTGTCGACCTGGGTGATGATGCGCCCGCCCGTGTTGCGCGGCACGTCGATCAGCAGGATGCCGCCATCAGGCAGGTTCTGGATCACGCCCGCCACGAGGCCGGTGGAAAGCTCGAGGACGTAGAAGTCAGCCGGCCGCGCTGCCGCGGTGGCGTTCATCGCCTCGTTCAGATAGCTGAGAAGCTCGGGGGCGGGCCACGTCCGATGCGCAACGTCGATCAGAGTCGTCGCTACGCTGTCGAGAATCGTGGCCGCCAGAATCACACCAGATCGCTCGCGGTTTCGGCCGTCGCGGGTTCAGCCACCGCGGCTGCCTTCTCGGCCATGTCGACGATCTTCTTGCGCATGGTGCGGATGTCGGTCGACGGGTCGATCGCTGCACCGAACTGCTCCATCGCGAAGACGATGAGATCGTCTTTGGTGGCCTTGCCGACATCGAACTCGTCGGCCGCGGCTTGGCTGTTGACCACCTTGGGCACCTTCGAGATGCCCTGCAACCAGCGCATGCGGTCGGGGAGATCCGCGTCCTTCGGCCCTTGATAGAGCCGGTAGTCCTTGTGGTTGCGTAGCGCCGAAACGCTGGGCATCAGTCGCCCGTCGTTGATGTTGATCACGTTCGGGAACTGCTTGTCCTGCCGGCGCTTGGCCGCGCGCTGCTGCGCGTTGGACAGGTTGGCCTCTTGCTGCTCGGTAAGCATGGATCTAGGCTCCGTTTGCTTGGGTTGGAAAGTTCTTTACTTTTTCTTGCCGAAGAGCATCCCCGGCATCTTGGCACCCTTGACCGGTGCGGTCGAGGACACCATCGCCTTGGCCTTGGCTTTAGCCTTCACCTTGTCGTTGGTGGGCTTGTTCATCGGGGTCTTTTTCTTCGGCGTGCCCGTACCCGCCATCTTCTTCGTTGGGAATGCCATCGCGTTTCTCCGGTGAGGGTTTTGCGATCAGTCCTCACCACGAGGGCGGATCGAAAAACCGGCGCCTAAGCGCCGGTCAGGTCATCGTCGCCGCGGCTCAGGAGCCGGTGGGGGTCGTCCCCGGGGTCAAGGCACGCTTGAACGGCTTGCCCGTCGTCGGGTTGCCCAGGCCGGGACCGAGCGGCGTGTCCGGGTAGCGAGCGCGGGCCTTCTTGCTGGCCTGCGCCTGCTCCTTCTGGATCGTTTCGGGCGGCGTGAGAATGGGCATGCTCGCGCCGTAGGGGTTGCTGGTCTTCATCGTCGAATCTCCTGTTGAAGGTGTCTGGTCAGCTATGCAAGAGACCGGGGCACTGAGGCCCCGATCCTACTGCGATTAGCTGAACGCGCAAACCGCGGTGCCGACGTAGTTCGGCCCGATGACTTCGTACCCGAAGACCATGAGCCCCCGGATGATGTAGCCGAAGTCGTTCGGGTTGTTGATCATCTGGCACTCGACGATCTGGCTCGCGAACGTGAGACCGGCGCTGTGGCCGAACATCACGTACTGGGCCGCGCCGGGCGACGATTGCGTCAGCAGGTTGCGCGACTGGTAGAGGGTGAAGCGATCGATCTCGCCCACCTTACCGTTGCGCATGATCGAAACGCCGTCGCCGGCCAACGATGCGATGCGCAGGTCGCTTCGCTTGATCGCGCCGACGCCCGAGGGCGGCAGCACCATCCAGCGGCCTTCGTCCGAGACGTTCGTCTCATCCAGCACCTGACCGCAGTAGGTGATGAAGTCGAGCACGTTGGTTTTGGTCAACGCAACCGGCGCCGAAGACGTGCCCAGGTTGATGTTGCCGGCGTCCTGGCCGGCGTTCGGTCCCTGGTTGAACGCGGCAACCTCGGCCGGGATCGTCACCAGCATGTCGGCGTCGGCCGCGATCTTCAGTTGGATCGAGCCGTCGTTGGCGAACACATCCGCCAAGTCAAGGTCCGACTGCCGCGAGTCCACCGTCGACAACGCGACGTTGAAGCTCTTGGCCTGATTGATCGACAGCGTGACGCTGTTGTTGCCGGGATACTGCGGCGTGAGGCCCGCGCCGATCACGTAGTCACTGACAGTGACGTCCGGGATGGTGCGAATCTTCACCGAGGCACCATAGCCCGCGATGTCGCCCTCGTAGTCCGTCGAAGCGATCTCGCCGAACACGGTGGTCTTGTAGAACTTCTCGACCAGCTTGCCGCTATACAGCTCGGGGTCGAAATTGATGGTCCCTGACGGGCCATAGTCAGGAATACCTGACGCTCGTGCAACTCCTGCCATTTCAGCTCTCCAAAAAGGTGGTTTTCAGCCACCCGCAGCGGTTAGCGGCGGGAGGCTGCCCCCAGCTTCAATCGAGCATCGAATTTGGTCCGTTCGTCGTCCTGCACCTTGCCCAGAGCCGCGCGTTTGTAAAAGGCGGCGATCTCTACCTTTGTGGGGTAGGTCAACGCTGTCACATCCTCGCGACTCGGTGGGTCTGCATCGATCGACGGTGCTGCCCCGCTGCCCGAAGGGACAATCGGAGGCACAGGCACAGGCGGCGCCTGGAGCTTCTCGTACACCTTGCGAAGGCGCATGATCTTGGGGACCTCGCGATTCGCAATGTGGATGTTCAGCACCTCTTGACGCACAGCTCCGTCGTCGCCTTCTTCCGCGAGCCAATCCCGCCATTTCTGGTCGAGATCCTCCGCACGCCAGAGAGGCCACGCTGCGGTGAGCGCGTCCTCGAATCTGGTTTGCGCATCGGCCTTCGCTTCGGCTTCGCGACGCTCGTTCTGCTCTCTCAACGGCCGAACCTCGGCGGTGATGAGTTCCTGAGCGCTTGCGATCGCAGCGGTGGTGGCCGTTTGCGCCATGACGCGGCATTGCGGCTCGCCGTAGGTTTCGATCTCTTGCGGAGTGAAGAACTTCGTGAGATCGATCTCGGCAGAAGCCGCCTTGGCTGTTGGGGCTAGACGTAGCTTTTCTAGCAGACTGGCATTCTGTCGATTCAGCTCGTTTCGCTCGACGCTCCGGTTCTCGCGTTCCTTGGCAAGCAGCCCCGACGTGACGTCGAAACGGGCTTTCCAGTAGGCGGGATCGGCGTGGCGCGGATCGGCTGTGGGATCGACAGTGGTGGCAGCGGCTGCGGCTGGCGGTGAGGCCGGGTCGGCAGCGGCTGCGGGGATCAACGGGTCCGGTTCGGCGGGCTTGTACCGTTCGAGGGCGCGAGCCGCTCGTTCAGCAACCTGTCGAGGGACACGGGTTTCGGGGCTCAATGAAACCGGCATTCATTTCTCCACGATCCAGAGACACAGAAGTGGCTGGGGTTCGTCGGGGATGCAAGATGCGGTTCCCTCAGTAAGCAGCGGTGCCGGTAAACGTGGGGCGTTTTGGCACCTTCTGAGCAGACTTGGCTTCGGTCATCTTCTGCAGAAACTCGTCGAGGAAAAGCGCCTTGCCCTGCTCACGCAGGAGTTGCTCGCCTGTGAATTTCCGCAGCGTCAGATTGCAAGCCGCGATCTCTGCCTGGATCAGCCCTATGAGTTGCTGCCCGTCCGGCGACATCCCGAGTCGCTTGAGGAGTTCGAGCTGCGGATCTCCGTAGTGCATTGGAGCGCAGTATCGTTGCGCGCACGCAACCCGTCAAGCAGGTGCGGTTGCCGGCTGGGGTGCTGGCGCTGCCGGTGCCGCGGCGGGCGCGTTGCCGGGACCACCGAGCGCACCACCGATCGCGCTCTCGGCAGTGGCGGCCGAACTCTGCGCGTTCTTCGCTGCCCCGGCCACGGTGCCAGCGATGAGCGGATGCCCGGCGAGCGCTGCCGTGACGGCCGCGTTGATGACATCGCCGACGATCTTCGTCTGCTGTGCCTGCTGCTCGCGCTGGCCGATCGCCGCTTCCTGCGCAAGAGGTGCCTGCTGCGTGGCCTGGGCCTGCACTTGCGCGGCTTGAGCCTGCTGCGCGGCCTGCTGATCCACCTCGTCCTCGCTGGGCGTGACGTCTTCGACCGGCATCTCGAGCGAAGCCGCGACCATGCGCAGGCTCTCGGCGATGTACCTCGGCCCCAGGATGTTCGAAAGCACCGGGTTGCCGGTGACGAGCTGCAGCCACTGCATGCGCCGTTGCTGCGCCGACTCCTTGATGAGGATCGCCGCGGCGCCGCGCGGCACCACCGTGCAGGCGCCCTTGATCGAGGTGTCGGGGTTGTAGAGCATCTCGTTGACGAACGTGCTGCCGATCGTCGGCGCGATCACGTTCAGATCGATGTTCGAAATCGCGCGACGCAGCCCCTTGGCCGCGTTGTTCATCAGCATGCTGAGACCTGTCGCGGTGTCGGCACTACCGCCCGCGCGCTCGTTGCCATAGGTGTAGCGCGGGATGCCGGTGGCGTCGTCGGCACGGATCTCCCATTTCTCGTAGGCCGCCATCAGCGGTGCGCTGCGATCATCGGCCTGCCAGAAGCCCATGCCTGGGTTCACGCCCTGGCTGGGATCGCTCTTGAGCTGCCACACCTTCCACGGGTACACCTCGAGCGTGTTCTCGCCGTCCGCGAACCGGTCAACGTGGACCCAGATCATCGGTCCGCTCGCCATGCTGAAGTTGTCGGCAAGCGCACAAGCGAGGCCGTCGCACATCTTCTGCGAGGTAGAGGCCAGATCGGGGATCGAGCGGCCCCAGAACGCGCCGGGGATCTCGTCGTAGCAGGCCTTGCGGTAAGGCCGCTGGCATAGCGGGTCCGGGTTCAGCGCCGCATAGAGCACGTACTTGCCGCACAGCAGCACGTTGCACTCGTAGTCCTTCGTGTCCTCGATCGGCTCTTTGTCGATCGTCAGGACACCCCAAGTCATCAGCTTCCAGCCGGGCACGTTGCCCCAGAAATTCAGCGCGTCGATCACGCCCGGTGGCGACAGCCACATATAGAGCGACTCCTGCTCGAGCCGCTGCCGCTCGGCCTCGGTCCACAACCACCCTTCGAGGTGGCCGTTCGAGTAGTCGACGAGCGCCTTGTCGATCTCATCGTCCTTGTAGTCCGGCAAGCCCTTCAATGCGTGCAGTTCTTCACGGACGAAGCGGATTCGTTCGATCAGGTCACCCTTTTGGGGGTTCTTCGCGCTGGGCGCCGGGTAGATGTCGAACGGGCTCACGCGCTCCCAGCTCTGCACCGGGTTGTCGCTCACCAAGGGCTTGAAGCCGGCGCCCCACTCGAGCATTTTCTGGCGTTTGTAGATTGGCCCTTTGAGGACCGCGGCCGGGTAGGTCACGAAGTCCTCGACGAAGCCGTCCATCGCGTTTTCGTAGCCGCCCTGATCGAGCCGCTCGGCGATGTGCTTTTCCATGCGCGCGGCGCGCTTGGCGGCCTCTTTCACGAGCGCATGCTCGGTGTCGTCGCGTATCTTGTCGCCGAGCTGCGCCGCGAGCTGACGAAACTCGTCCTTGCTCATCGCGCCGCCACCAGCTTGATGGATCTGCTGCATCGCCTGCTGCGCGCCGGCCAACGCCTTGTTGACGATGCCCTTCTTGATCGACATCGGCAGGTCGGGGATCGGGTCGGGGTCTACACCCCACGGTTGCTCGCCGACAGGCAGCACGACTTCGCGGATCCATGCAGAAGCGTTGCGGCACTTCACCTCGGTCAGATCGGCCTTGACGATGTTCATGCCGCCGTTGGCGAGCTGCATCGCTGCCAGCGCACTCGGGCTGTAGAGGCCGCGTCGCTCGCGCAGGCACGACAGCAGCTTCATGTCGATCTTCTGCTTCGCGAGCTTGTTGCGGCCCCAAGCCGCGCGCACGTGGCTCGCGAGCGCGGTCAGCGCGCGCTCGTCGTCGACGGTCTGTGCTTCAGGGGGCTTCTCGGCGTCGCGCTGCAGCAGTTGCTGCAGACCGAGCGATCGAACGAGAGGATTCTTGCCGTTGCTCGGTGGCGCTGACGGCATCGCGCCGGGCGGCGGTCCGTTGGGGCCTGTCTGAGCGGCAGAGGCTGGAACCATGCGGATGGATCACCGTGGTGGTGTGGGACGCATGGCTGCGAGCCGCTTGCTGGCGCGGATGATAAGGCACGTCGCGCAGAAACGACAACGCCTCCGGTCTCATGGCGGGCTGCCTCTGCTTGCGCAGCGCGTGGCAGTTAACCCCGGAGGCGTTGAAGACACAGTACGGAAATCACTCCGTTTCGATCATCCCTGTGCTGACTAGGCACGGTTGTGCAGTGTGCCGTGAGCCGGCGCGTCAGGGTTGGGAGCAGCGACACGACCGTCAGTCGTGGTCCTGCCATCGGCGGTCAGGTTGCCGAACTTCGGATCCTGATTGAGTACGCCGGGAGAGCCGGGCGGGTTCGGGGTGATCGCTCCCTGACGCGGATGACCCGCATCGTGTGGCGCGTGGTACTCACGTCCCGTGGGATTCGTGTTGGCGAGATCGGCACGATTCGCTGGATTGGCGTTCTCCCCCGCAACAGCGGCGGGATTGGCCCCGGCACGCAACGTGCCGTCAGGATTGTGGGTGGCGGGATCGTAGGGCGTGGGGTTCATGAGTCGCCTTTCAGCGGAAGTGAAGCCCGAAGTCTAGCCCTGCGTGCAATCGAAAGCTATAGGACGACGGTGCGTACCTATGAACGACAACGCCCCGGGTAAGCGGGGCGTTGAAGGCCGATTGCAAGTCGGCAGGCGCGAGGCCACTGGCAACGCGATCTTACCCTCGGCAACTCGCCGGCAAGAATTTCGTCGGCGTGCCCCCGGCTGCTGTCGGACCGCAGATCCATCGTGCGATCTGTGCGCCCGCAGTGAGCGGCACGACAGCGCCGCTCACCGAAGTGCTCGGCACCAGCATGATCGAGCTGCCGTCGATCGTGGCGTCGCCTGTGCCCTGCACGATGACCACGATCACGCCATTACCGTCCGTCGAGATGCTCGAGACGTACTTCGTCACGTCCGGCCCAGCGTTCTCGCAGCCCCAGGCGCCGGCTGCCGGCAGTGCCGAGGCCGTCTCGACCACCTCGGTGATCGCTGTACGGCAGGCGCTGGCCGCAAGGATCGCCTCAGTGAGTTTGGCCCGCTTCGTGTAGTTCTGGTACGCCGGTAGCGCTACGGCTGCGAGGATGCCGATGATCGCGACAACGATCATCAGCTCGATGAGGGTGAAGCCTTGGGAGAGTCGTTTCATGGAGGGTGCTCCGGTTGAAAGGTGGTGAAGACGCGCAGTGTATCAACTGATACCGAACCCGTCACGGCTTTTTTTCACCCTTCAGCCACGTGTCGACCCGATGCCGCCACGTCTTGAAGCGTTTGAGCCAACGTTTGAGCCAGCGTTTTAGCGTGTCCATACGATCGTCCTGCGGCGCACTGGCCGCGCGTGCGCGCTGGTCACCTTGCGATCGATCAGCTCGGGGATGAACGACAGCGCCAGCGAGTCGGCGCAGTCGGGTGATTTGCCGCCGTTCTTCTTCATGTCCTTCTTGCTCTGAAGCTGGATCCTGAAGAGGCCATCGTAGCCGTAGTCGAGGCTCGAGAGTTGCGTCGCAAGCTCGTCGTCGTCGGGGATGTCGCCCACCTCCAAGAAGTCGCGCATCTTGCCCCACGCTTCCGAGCGCTGGTTGAAGTACGCCTTCGAGTCCTTGGCCGGCTGGCCCCACATGACCGGGATCAGCAGCGGCAGGCCCTGCATGCGGCGCAGGCTCGAGTCCAAGTCAGCTCCGTTGCCGTTGGCGTCGTAGACGATGCACGCGGCGCCTGCGGCAGGCTCACGGCGCTGGCCGCGGTCGTCTCTCTGGCGCGTGTCGTCGTTGCGCAGCAGCGCAAAGATCCGCGATGCCAGATCCGGCCCGTCGAAGCCCGACAGTTTGACCTGCCAGTGCACCTTCAGCCCCTGGCGCAGCGTGATCACCGTGAAGTCGTCGCCGAAGCGAGCCGGGTCGACCGCGAGGATCTTCTGGTAGGTGTTGTAGATGTTGGCACCGAGCGCGCGGCGCCGGGCCTGGGTCACCAGCTCGGGGCTGATGAAGTTCGCATATCCCGCTCGTGGAAACTGCCCCTTGACCCGCACCCGCACGAAGTCACTGTCTTCGCCGTAGTCCTCGATCCACTCCGCGATCTTGCCCTTGTTCGTGAACCGCACGTTGCGTGCGTCGACGCGGTGGTAGACGTTTCGCTTGGGCGTCGAGCACGCCGCGAAGAACTCACCCGATGTCCGCGTGGGGTTGCCGTAGCGGCACCAGATGATCTCGGTGTTGACGTCGGTCAGCGCGCCGCGCGTCACGTCCCAGATCGGGTCGTCGATCGTGCTTGCTTCGTCGAACATGCACAGGATGCGCCTGCCCTTGTTGTGCAGCCCCGCGAACGCCTCGGTGTTGTTCGCGCTCCACGGCACCGCGTCGATGCGCCAGCTCTTTTCCCTGACCGGATCGCCTGCGATGTAGATCGCGGTGGCCGTGAGAGTGAACAAGCCCTTGGCGATGAAGAGCTGATACCACTTGGAAAGCTCCGCCCACGTCTTCGTGCGTAGCTGCGTGTCGGTGTTGGCCGTCACGACGCCGCGCGTGTCGGCGAACGTCGAGATCGCGAACAGGATGAGCCACGACACCTCGGCGCTCTTGCCGACGCCGTGGCCCGAGCTGATGTCTTCTTCGATGACGCAGCCGAGCGAGGCACCCGCGCGCAGCTTGGTGCCGATCCGCTCGAGCTGCTCGGCCTGCCACACCTCGGGGCCTTCTTCGTCCTCGAGCACGGTCCCGGGCTCGCCCCACGGGAACGCCCAGTGCACGAAGCCTAGCGGGTCGTGCTGGAATCCGGCGAGCATCCCGAACAGCTCGTCGAACGCTGTCCCCTTGATCGCTGCGGCGGTGGCAGTGGCTGCTCTCACCGGTGCGGCAGCGTGGGCTGGATACGCTGATTGAGTGGGCTGTGTCCCAGGGCTGCGCCAGTAGTTGCGGCCTTCACGCTGAGGGCCGCGGTAGACCTGCCTGTCAGTTCGGGCCACCGAGCGCCGGCCGGGTGCCGCACAGCAGGGGGCCTACCCACGGATCGCCGGTCATGCGGTCGAGCAGCGCGCCATCCGGCCCCATGTACGGCCCGGGAGCCGGGTAGCTGCGGTCCGCGCACACGAGCTGCGAGGGCGGCGCTGCGTCGATCGCGCGCTGCGCCCGCACGGCGCCGGTCTGCTCACTGGCCCGGCGCGTCTGCCCGATCCCCGTCGCCTGATTGCGAAACTGCTTCGCCTTCTCGTCGCTCACCAATGAGCCGCTGAACGTGTTCGTTTTCGAGGGGAGCATCGTCGTTCTCCAGTAGTGGGGAGGGTTGCGGGGGCAGAGGCAACGCCCTTTTCGCGGCGTTCAGTCTATCCGAGAGCGCCGACGCCAGCGCGTTCACGCCGTCGCCCTCGTCGTTCACCAGCTTGAAATGCTTGGCGAGGATGCCGAGCGCGGGCACCTTGTCGTAGCGGCGGATCTTCGTTGTCGTGACGCTGATGAAGCGGGGCGTCATCTCGCCCGTTGCGAGATCAACCTCCGAGCCGGCGCGCTCCTTGCGGGTCTCGACAGTGAACGATGCAACCGATGCGGCGGTGTCGTCGTCCCATTCGTTCGGCGGCCTCAGTTGTCCGGTATCCGGGTCCACGATCTTTCTGATGTCCGAGAACGAGACCCGTGCCAACTCATGCAGCGTGCGCTCGGCCGAGATGTCCCTACGGCGCAACTGGCGCTCGTTCAGCTCGCGGCATCGCGCCTTCACCTCGGGGTAGCACAGCAGGTTCGCTCCCTGGATGTCGGGGTTCGCGTACCCCGCCGCGAACGCTGCCTCGCGCGTATTGAAACGGTGCACGTATTCGCGGCAGAACGTCTCTCGTTGCTCGTCTTTCAGTCGTGGCATGGCCTAATTTCCTGTCAAAAATTTCGTGCAAAAAATCACACCTTAAACACCGCTAAAACTTGCAACCCTTACCCTCAAAAAGATTGGCGCCGCTAGCGTTACGGTGGGGGCACACGGAGGGGGTATGGCCCCTCTGGCACAGGACGACTATTGCCCCCCGTGACCCCACCCCCGGGGCTCTCCTAGCACCGCTCCGCGCCAATCGATCCACAGCGTCGTCACCCTCCATCGCTAGGCGTTGCGGTGCCTCTGTAGGGAACCGCAACACCGGGCGTCAATGCATGATGTTCGGATCATTTACCCCCAGGCTTACCCCTTGCGCGGCCAGCACTCGCAGACTGTCGCGCCGCTTGGCGTTCCAATCGACGATGATCTTTTGAACGGCTGCAGTCGCGCTCGCCCAGTTCGTGCCCTCCACCTCATGCATGTAGCGTCCGTCTATCAGGCTTTGAATCAGCCTTGCGGTAAAGGTCTTCGCACCTTCTAGCGTGTCTTCGATGGGCTCAAATTGACGCCACGCGATGGACTTAGTCACGCCACTGTCAAAAGTGACAATGAAGCCTCCTATCGATGTGTCGTCGTTCGTCGCTGATTCGGCAGGGTAGAGGTTCATTGCAGAATTTTCCTGTGATCGTGTCTTCGGGTGCGCTTTGCGCGTTTTCCGCATGAAGATGCGCAACTTAAAAGCAAACGATTCTAAGCACACTGCAAGACTTTGCGCTATCCTTTGTTTTGAGCTGTATCAGTTGATACAGCCGAACACTGCAAAATCTTACAGAGGGTCAACATCATGCAGAAGATGACAGAAACGCAAAAGATGACACGAGCGCTCGCGCGCCTCTACCGTGAGCTTGGCGACGGACGCGAATTCCCGGATGCATGCGCTACCGCGTGCGTCATCTGTGGCGTCGATAGCGACGATCTGCGCGACGCCTACGATGACGCGGAAGCCGCGTTCGCAGATCGGCATCCTTGCTAGATCGGATCGGCTAGCGCACCCAGCTCTAGCCGATGCAATCCGCATCGCTCACTCTTAGGTAAACATCATGGCTCACCAGATCACAGAACGCGCGAACGGCTTCGCAGAGTTCGCCTACATCGGCGAGGAGGGATGGCACAAGCTCGGCCAATCCATCGAAGCCTACCTCGTATCGATCGGGCTCACGATCGGCACGGCAACGCCCGAACAGCTCGCCCAAGCCTGGGCCACCTGCAGCGGCATGGATTGGAAGATCCTGCGGAGCAAAGTGCGCTACTTCGCCGACCGCGACGGCAAAGACCAGCGCGAGATCCCTGACGCGCATGTTCTGATGCGCAGCGACACAGGCGCCGACCTGGGCATCGTCAGCGACAAATATAAGACTGTGCAACCCGCACAGGTCTTGCAATTCTTCCATGACCTGAGCGTGTCGCTGGGTGTCAAGCTCGAAACCGCGGGCACCTTGTTTGGTGGCAAAAAGTTCTACGCAACGGCAAACCTCGGCGAATCGTTCACCTTCGCATCCGGTGACACCGTCAAAGGCTATCTGTTGCTCGCTACCTCGTGCGATGGATCGGCCAAGACTACCGCACGGCACGTGCTTACCCGCGTCGTCTGCAATAACACCTTGGGCGCGGCCATGAGTGAGAAAAACAAGCACGTGGTGAACCTGAGCCATCGCACGACGTTCGATGCTGACAAGATCAAGGCACAACTCGGCGTCGCACAAATCCGTGAGGTTGCCGAAGCCTGCGAATCACTCACCCAGGTACGCATGAGCGACGACAAGGCTTGCACGTTCGTGCGCAACCTCCTACGGCCCGAAGATGCCGCGAAGGCTGCCACGATCGCCGACACACAAGCTGAAGTGGCGCGCGTTCTCTCGCAAGCATCTGGCTCGCAAGACTTTGCGCGTCTGCTCGGTGCCACGGTTGCGCTAAAGGACATCGAAGACACGCGGCGCGCACCCAAGGGCGAAGCCGAAATACTGCGCCTGTTCCGTGGTGCCGCACTTGGCTCGAGCATCGCGGGCGTGCGCGGCACAGCCTGGGGCATGCTGAACGCGGTAACCGAATACGTTGACCACCGCGCGAGTGCGAAGACTGATTCACACCGCATTCAATCGGCGCTGTTCAATGGTGGTGACGAAATGAAGACCTCGGCTTTTGAACAGCTTCTCGCAATGAGGTAGCGCTCGAGGGTGAGTGCTTTCGAGCGCTCACCCTTGCGCACTGTCGCGCAAGACAACGGAAGGTCACCATGCAAACCATCAATCTAAACGTTACCGCGCCCGAACAAACATCCGCAGCGCTCCGCGCGGCCGCACAGGCTTACCGCGAATCTTCGTCGGAGCTTGCGGCCGCATGGCAAGACCCGAACGCGGGCAAGGTGTGGGACAAGCTCGCCGATGTGTTCGATGCGGCCGCGAACCGCTGCGACGCCACCATCGCTAAACACTTCAAGTAAGAGCGCTCGAGGGTGAGTGCTTTCGAGCGCTCACCCTTGCGCACTGTCGCGCAAGATCACAAGGAAACATCATGACCCGCAAAGACTACGTTGCAATCGCGACCGCGCTTGCATGTGCCCGCGCTACGGCGCGTTGCCACCAAAACGAATCGCTGCGCGCAGCGACCTTGCAAGGTGTCACGCTCGCGATGCACGAACTCACATTGACACTCGCAACCGATAACCCGCGCTTCGATCGTGGCCGCTTCATCGCGGCCGCGACGAAGGACTAGGGGAGCAACACCATGCGCCTCGCCCTTTCCCACATCCGCGCCGCAATGATCCATCTTCGCGCCGCGTTCGCCTGCGCCGTCGATTCAATCTAAAGGACACACATCATGAGCCAAAAATTCTACGCATCGGCCGACACGTTCACGTCACCGAATGGTGCCGTCGGGCATCGCCCGGGCGGGCCGTTTGATTGCCTCGGCCCGTACGCCAAGGTGAAAAACTGCCCGATCGATGGCACCGAGATCCGCCTCACGTGCTACGCATCAGGCTACGCAGACACTGCCTTTTCGGTGCCTGCGAACACTCGCTACCGCGGCCACCATATCGGCGGATTCTTCACGAGCGACGAACAGGGAACGGTATTCAACGCGCACCGCGCGTACTGGCAAACCCTGAGCATGCTTGCACCCTGGGCAAGCTCGTCCGGCCGGATCATCCTTGACATCAGGAAAGACGACGCGCTGCGCTGCGCCACACCCGGAAAGCTCGCGGATGCTGATGTCTTCGATCTGTCGCAGCGCGAATACATGCGCGAGCAGTTCGCCCGCGTCATCGATGCGGACATCCGCGCCGAGCTGGCCGAACTCGGCGCATGGAGCGATGCGGAGCTGGCCGACAAATTCCAGAACCGGATCCGCTTGCTCTGGGTCGCATGCTGCGACATCCGCGAAGCCTTGCTCGCTAAGGTGCAATCATGAGCGCGCCGCGTTACTTCGATGGCGATACGTTCACCCGTGAGGGTGTCGCGTTCCGGTTTCGTAGCGAAGCCGATGACATGCTGCGCATGCCGTGGAAAGAAGACGAAGGGCACGGCGCCGTGAGTGAATGGACGCGACGCGACAAACGCCCGGGCGAAGTGATCATCGCATCGGATCATGGCTCGCATCTGTTTTACGATCTCGCCGAAGCCACGAGCATCGCGCTGCGCGACGGTTGGGGCATTCCGAACAAAGGACGCGACGCAACAGCGCGCGAAGTTGCCGCGATGGCCGCTTCGCTCGACTGCGACCGCATGCGCCGCTACTGCGATGACCTATGGCACTACCTGGGCATCATCGTCGACCGCATCGATAGCGACGGCGCAGTGATCGACACGACAAGCCTCTGGGGCATCGAATCGGATTCGGGTCTCGAATACTTCGCCGAGGTGGCGCACGAGCTGGCCGACGAACTTCTCGGCGCGTATCACGCGCATGAGGCAAAGATCGATGCGGTAATGGCAGGCCTTTAAGCCCGTATCGGTGAGCGGTTAAGCCCGCTCACCGATGCGCGAATTCCCGCGCATCGTTCACTCTCACTTGAGGCACATCATGCAATCGAAAACCGTCATCATCGAAGCCGAGCTGATCTACCGATCGGACGGCTCATTCATCAAGGTGCCCGCGGCTGCCTACAGTGCGCGCGTGCGTGCACTCGAGGCCGAGGGCTGTGACACATCCGACGCGCAAGGGATCGCTGACGCTGAATTCCTCGCCACGATCTCGGCCCCTCTGTGTCACGATCTCGGTCCCTCTGAGCCCGAAGACACGGAGCCCGCAGTCTTCAACCCTGCCGAGGTGCAATCATGAGCGCCCTCGACTCGTTCACCCTCGCCGAAGCCGAACGCGACGCCTACCTCCGCAACGATGCGGCCGCGCTTGCCTTGCTCACCCTCGCCGAGGAAAACGCCGAGGATTACGTCTCGCCTGAGCATGAGGCGATGGTCGACGATCGCAACCGGTTGCGCGACGCGCTGCAGACGTGCACCGATCGCACAGACGCTGCCATCGAAAAGCTCGACGCATTCAACGATCACGACGACAGGCTCGCCGATGGTGCCTTGATCGACGAAACCTTGATCGAATCCCTACGTGAAGCGGCCGCCGACGCCGAGGATGCGCTAGAGCGCTGCGACGAGCAGATTGACGAAACAACCTCCGCAAAGCTCATCGAATCGCAGGCCGATAGCGCCGCCCTGCGCAAGCGACTCGCCGAGGCCGAGGCCGAGCTGCGCAAGGCTCGCGAGCTGCGCGACGCCGTGCGCTACCTACCCGCAGTCATCGCTGCGATGCGCGTTCGCAACCCCAAGCCAGCGCCGAAGTGGGCCGCGCATCTCATCGCGACTCTGGCCCGTTTAGAAGTAAAGCCATGAGCGCGCTTGGTTTCGTTCACGGTGGCGCCGCCCTGGCTGCCTCGGTCCGCGCCGTGCGCGCGCACTACGGCACGCCGGGCATCGGCATCCTCGAGACTCGAGCCGAGGTCTTGAACTGCGCTAGGAAAGCCGCGAAGGGCTCCGAATGCGATCTTGCCCTCGCGCTGCGCTCGAGTCTCGAGGTAGCGACCCAGCTCGAGATCGCCGAGCTTGCCAAGCTCGCCGAAACCTCCTGGCCGCGTCTCAGGGGCTGCCCATGATCCGCGCCGACTCCATCGCCCGGCATGGTCTCGAGCATGAAGTGGGCGAACATGCGCGCTGGGCAAGCCTCACAGCGCCCGCGCCGCGCCGCAAGCCACGCCACCATCTCGTGGCCGATCTGGCGCGGCTCCTGGGCTTTGCCGCCCTCCTCGTGGTCACAGTCGCGCCCTGGCTGCGCGTCCTGTTCATCGTTTTGAAAGGTTTGCAATGACCGACGCTGAAAAACGCCGCGCAGTGCGCGACGCCGATCCCTGGGACACCGGGCCGAAGCCCTTCAACGCCGACGACGCGGTGATGCTGGCCGCCGCCGTAGCCCTGGCGTGGCTCTCCTGCGCCGCATGGTTCTACTGGCCGCCGTTCGCCTGATCGCCACGATCTCGGTCCCTCTTCGCCACGATCTCGGTCCCTCTCTGCCCGCTTCGGCGGGCTTCTTTTTGTCCACGGCAGCCTCGCGAAGCCGTTTCTGTAAAATTCTACTTGTCACCTCTGTCACCTCCTTACATGCCGTTTTCGGTATAGAGGCTCTAGAGAATATTTTTTTTTTCTTAGAGCGATAAACAGGGAAACACGTTTTTGGAGGTGACAGAGGTGACAGAACATACGGGTTTCTACCTAGAGACCCCATGAAAACCCTTAGTCCGTTACATTCTTACAGACTCCGTAATTTTTTACATTATTCCGCGAGCAGGCGAATCCCTGGCACCATCATCAGCTTACGGCGTCGTCCATCGTTCACCGCGGATTGCCGCTCGACAGTCGCCCCCACCCCCACGACACGCAAAACCTCATCCACGAACTTGGCCTTGGACATCGGAAAAACCCCTCCATCCTTGCACCACGACACAAACGCCGGGTAAAGGCCGCCCATACCGTCCGTCAGCGGCTCCATCGCTGTCACGTCACGCTCGCAGCACTCCGCGACGAACTGCCCGACCCGATCCTGCTCTGCCTTGTATGTTTCTGAAGCCACGAGCACGGCCGAGGGGGCTCGCAGGCCGCCAACGACCCACTCCACCGCACCACGCACGCGCCACGCCAGAATGCCCTCCAGCTCGCCCCTGAGACGCGCCAGAAGCACCTCTTGCTGCTCGGCCACCCCGGTATGCGTGCCGGCCAGCACTTCAGACTCCGTGCCGAACGCGGCCAGATACGGCACGAGCTGCACCCGACGCCACATGCCGTGATCCTGGCCCTTGATCTGAGGCTTGTGGTTCGTCAGAAGCTGCAGCTTGTGGGTCGGCGTGAAGCCGAAGAAATCCCCACGCATGAAGCGCGCCTCGAGCCGGTCGCCGCCCGTCGCCTGTTTGATGAAATCCTCGCGCAGCACGACACCCTCGCCGCTCTCGTGTGCCGTGACCATGCGCCGGCCCATGAGCGCGGCGATCTCGGTCGGATGGCGCTCGCTCTTCGACGCGGCCATGAGCCCAGGCGGTGCCGTCGAGGCGTAGTCGCCCATCGTCTCGGCCATGATGCCCAGCACCGTCGATTTGCCGTTGCTGCCGCCGCCCCAGTGCACGACGAAGCACTGCTCGGTGACGCTGCCCGTGAGGCAGTAGCCGAACCAGCGCATGAGGTAGCTTGCGATCGGTGCGGCGCCAGTCTCTTCGCGAGTGATCTGCAGCAGCACGCGGTCCCACACCGGACACACAGCCTCTGCCACGTACCTGACGCCCACGAGCTTCGTGATCAGCTCGTCGGGGTCGTGGCGCCTGACCAGACCCGTCCTGAGATCGACGATGCCGTTGAGGCAGTTCAGCGCGAACGGATCCCTGTCCAACAGCGACTCGTCGACGGTGAGCATTTTCTTCGCCAATCCGATCGCGGCTTCGATCGTCGCTTTCATCTCGGACCGCTGCGCCCACTTGCCGAGGGCTTCGGCCACACCTTGCGCTTTCACCTTCGCGGCCAGATCACCGAGCAGCGAGGCCTTGGCGACGATCGCGGCGGCTTCTGCCCTGATCAGGTCTGAGAGCATGCAGCCGTAGCGGTACACGTCGGCTTCGTCGGCTGCCCAGCGCTTGCCGTCCCAGACGTGCCAGCGGCCAGCGGCCACGAGCACCTGCCGGCCGAAGGCGTTGACCAGCCTGTTCGCGTTCGCCTGATCGGTGGTGAGGTGGTGCGCCTCAGGGATGCCGCGGCGCTTGACGGGCGCCAGCGCAGCCGCGCCAACCGAGCCGGAAGAGGTGGGCGCCATCGCATGTCCACTACCGGGCGTCATGCTTGCTTCGTAGCGCTTCTCGGCGTCGATGAGCATCGACAAACCAGACGCTAGCTGGGGCATAGGCGGGCGGTCATCGACCCCCAGTAAACTCATGTCTTCGAACGACTCCACGTCCAACGTCTCATACCAGCCGTAGCTACTCGCCATCCGACGCAGAGTGCCCAGCCCCACGACGGCGTCGCGCCCGTCGCTGCGGATGAACGGCCACACGCGCTGATCGAGGAACTCAGGCTCATATTTACCTTCAGCTCGCGCGCTGATCTCGTGAGCAAGCTGCAGGCCCTCCGCGCTGCCGCCCGTCTCGTGATGCACAGCGGCACAGACGCGGAACCACTCGTCGTAACCCAGCTCAAAGCCGCCTGTATTCGGGATCGCGTCGAGCAGCTCACGCAATGGCTGCAGACTCTCCTGGGCAGCGACTGAGACGGCAGGCCGCACGGGGCGCTCAAGGCGCTCGACGGGATCGCTCAGGCGCCACTCGAGCCCCAAGGCGGCGTCGCGGGGCAGCGGAGTCAGCACAGAGGCACGCTCTCGCCGGCCAAGGGAATGATCACCTGATTGCCGAAGCCGTCAGACGCGACTTCGTTCTGCTTAGGGAACACCTCGACTTCGCCTGCAGCGACCCCGCGCGTGCCGCTATGCAAGCCGCAAGCCTCGAGCCCGCGCCGCAGCACTTCCCGCACGCTGTAGGCGTCCTGTGGCTGATCCCAGAGGTAATAAGCATGCACGCCTCGGCCACCGCTGCTACGCCAGAGGGTCGCGCGCAGGCCCCACCCAAGCTCGAGCGTATCGACCACGCGCAGCACCACGGCGCTCATCGCCGGCCAGTCCACCTCACCGCCGTGCGAGTCGAAATCGAGCACCGCGACGCGCGTCGTGCTCTCGCCTGCATGGATCTGCGAAACACCGCGCGCCGTGCCGCCCAGGACGTGCGCTAGCAGGCGCTTATCGGTGAGCGGCTCGCGTGTCCACGACTGACGGCCGTCGTCGCTCTTGCGAGCTGTGACGTCGGTGCGGACACAAGCGATGAGTGGCGCCAACGACGCCACGAGGGCGGCGGTCACCGCAGGGAGGCAGGCTTCTTGGCTTCGGCGATGAGGATGTCGATGCGTTCAGTAAACCGGTCGAGAGCTTGTGCGACGATCACAGCCGCAACGACGGCGTTTTGCTCCGTGAACCTGATGTCTAGGCCGTGGACAAGATCGAGCACTGCCGCGATTGAATTTTCGTTGGTGAACACGTGTGAACCTCTGTTCGTTAGGGGGACGCGCAGCGTAGCACTGCGTATCAGTTGATACAAGCGAAAAAGCTCCGACCGGTCACCCAGTCGGAGCTATCCGCGATCGTTGCCTCACATCCGCCGACATGTCGTTGCCGCACTCCCCGGCGTTTGGTAGCCGACCCGATTCGCTATGAGGCGCCGCGCCGGGATATGAGACCGGCATGACTCCGCGGGGGACGTATCGGGTAGCCTGCGAGACCTGTTTTCGCTCGGGTGATCACCCAGGGCTTTAGGTATGGGAATGCCCCGCTCACTTCTTCAAGACTCTTCAGGGCTCCAACGGTACTCCACTTCGCCAGTGCACAGGTCGGGACTTACGATTGTGAGTGCGCCGGATTCCACACCCTCGAGCGCAATCGAGCCGTAGACGGGGATGCCCTCGTCACGCAAGCGCTTCTTGAGCGCAAGGAATTTATGCACAGGATTCGAGTGCAATGCTGCCGGGTCAACGCGGACGGAGATCACGGCGCCGGCCTTGTCTGGAAGTGCAGCGCTCGCCGGCAATGAGGGCACGTGTGCAGAAGAGTGGAAACGAGAACGGCGCGAGCGAGTTGCAGCACGAACGCAGGCTGAATATCTTCGCGCCAAGCAGGGAACTTCGCCGTTGCTAGGGCAAAAATCTGTTCGTCCGTCATGGCGCTGACACCTTCGGCGCGACGCTGCGTTGGTCACCGATGTAGCTCTGCTCGCCACCGACGCGCACACCTTCGTAGATCACATCGGCGAGCCACTGACTGCAGCCGAGTTCAAGCAGGGCCGTGTGCAGCATGGTGTCCGCGTCCTCACGACTGACGCCCCAGTTATCGTAAGCCGCATCATGGAACACAGGGGCCATGCGGTACACGCCGGTGAATGGTGAGCCGATGAGACTCCAGAACGCTTGCGGGATGCTAGCGCCGTCCGTGATGAAGCCGGCCGGCACCACCCACACGTGACCGGCCGGGTCGGTGTAGCGAATCTCGGTGAGGACGCGCATGTGCACGCCATCAGGCAGCCACTCGGCTACCACCGGCCCTGAGAAGGACGCAAGGCCGCTCATCGCATCCACTCCGGTCGGGCTTGCTGCACACCGCCGAGCGGTATCGACGCGCCATCGGTGACGAAGGCCTTCAGCGCGCGAGCACGAACGTTGCACTTCTCGTGGTGAGACGAGCCTTCGCTGGCACCGCAATCAGGGCAGACGGGCTTCTGCCCCACCGCCATCCGGGTCGCGAAGTGCGTCCGTTCGGCTTCCGAGACGCGACCCACACTGAGAAGACGGTTATAGGCGCTGACCTCTTCGCTGGTCGGCGCGTCGGTCGGCGTGAACAGCATCCGGTGCGTGAAGTCGCTGTCCTGGGCGCCGCGCATCACGTCAGTGATCCCCGTTAGCTCCTGACGCAAACTGATCGCATCAGCTTCGGCCTTCAGCGCGAGTCTGGTAATCGTGCCTGGGGGAACGCACGAAAGGCGCTCGGCCATCGCGGTCATCTCGCGATTAAGGCGGTCTTGATAGCCGTCCCTGGTCGCCATCGGTATGTCGCGGATCTCAAGCGGCGCGCTCTCTTCGTACATCTTGCGCGAGTTGATTGGCTCGGCGTGGATGTTGCTGTCGGCATCGACCCAATACTTCACGGCCGCGGTCTCGTCGCCACCCACGCGCCCAGGGTCGACTGCAAACCAGAGCTTGCCCGGTTTGAGCGACCACCCGTCGAGCATCTTCTCGTACTCGCTCGCGACGACAGCCATCGGGTCGTCCATCTCGGCGGCCGGGTGGTCGAAGTCGCTCAGAGGCGTGCGATCGTCGGGCACCCACGCTACGCTCAGATCGACGTCGAGCGCTTTCGCGCGGGCTTCCATCTGAGCGATGTTCTTCGCCTTCTCGGCTGCGGTCGGCACCTTGTCGCCGAGCTTGAGCGGCAGATCGTTGGAACGCATCAGTGGCATCAGCATTTCAGTTCTCCTTTGGTCGAGTCATCATTTCGGCAACCCTCCCCAGCCTTTTCCTGACGCCCCACTCATCGCGCCAGAGATCAGGGAAGTACCAAGCTAACCACGTGCGGGCATCGGCGAGACGATCGAAACGAACATTCTTGATGAGCCAGTGCTCGCTGATGAAGGCATCGTTGTCCACATCACCACGCCCCAACCAGAGGGCCGAGCCAACAGAAGAAACAGAAAGCGAGCACCGCGATGCCGCCGTAGACAACGAAGCCGATTTGACGATCACTCACTCGACCACCCCTTTCCTGCTCAGACACGTCCGAGCGAATTCGCACTTATTACACGTCTCGTTGAGCTGTGTGCGCCAGATGGTCTTGAAGCCCAGCTCGGTCACAGCCTTTTCGACCCGGATCGCGAGCGCAGGCGTGATCCCGCGCCGGCCCTCGGCATACTGACGCAAGCTGCCGGCACTGGTGCGCGAGAGCTTCGCGAGCTGGCGACGCAGGTCAGGAGTCAGGCTCTGCCAGAGGGCGAGCAAGGGTTTGTTGGGTTTCGGCTCTTTCATGCGGACGCTAGGCTAGCACCTTGTATCAAACGATACAAGCGCTGATTTCGATCACGGTCGCTTTCGGCGCGCGAGCGAAATTTATTTTTCGTCAGGCCTCGAACCCCTATTGACAAGACGTATCAACTGATACACGCTCGCAAGCTCGCTTCGGTCACACCCTCACTCCAACCCGAAAGGATAGCCCCATGTCTGCCGTCTCTGTCACTCTCACCTTCGCTTCGCTCGAAGAAGCGATCACGAACCTTGCGAAGCTGCGCGCCAGCGATGCCAAGGTCGAGGCTGCCCCTACCCCAAAGCTCGACAAAGCTGCGAAGACGGCAGCCCCTGCGGCTACCTCGCCTTCTGCCACGCCGGCCGCTGCGCCCGCGACCCCCGAGACCGCATCGGGCATCCCGTATGAGACCGTGGTCAAGGCGATCAGCGCCGCCGCGGCCAACCCCAAGGACAAGCCCAAGGCGATCGAGGTGCTGAAGACGTTCGGTGCCAAGAACGGTAAGGAACTGATACCCGGGCAGTATGCGGATTTCCTGGCCTCGCTCGAGAAGGCGATGGCGCCCGAAGAGTCGCTCACCTGAGCGTTGCGCCCTCGCGAGAGGGTGTTTTGAAGATCAATTGGAACCCCGCTAACCCCGAGGGTCTTGGCTGTAAAAATTTCGGGGGATGAAAGATGCCAACGAAGGCACACGCGCCACCCTTCGTCCGATTGATCTTTAAAGCACTATGTAACAACTCACACCACCCATCCCGACGCTGCTTGTGCGGAGCCTGGGCATACGCCCCGACTATTGGAGCCGCTTCACGGTGGCGTCGAGGTGGGCGCTGCTGCCGAAGGGGATCGTCGAGTGGCACTACAAACCGAAGCCGAAGCAACTGGGGGCAGCATGAGATTCACCGGCAAGAACCTCGCGATCGTCGTGCGCGCACTCGACCTGTTGAAGCACGACATCAGCAACGAGATCGTCACCTGCCCCGACCCCTACGACCCCGACAACGCAAAGCACCTCGACGAGTTGGATAAGCAATACCGTGCCACCGGTCGACTGTTCGTCAGAGCACTGGGAGCCAAGTGATGCCCGGCCAACACGCCCGTCTCTCGCCCAGCGGGTCGCATCGCTGGCTCAATTGCGCCGGCTCGATCGTGCTCGAGTCGGCGTTCCCGAACGAGAGCAACGAGTGGAGCGACAGCGGCACGGCGATGCACACGATCGCATCGGTGTGTCTCTCCAGCCCCGATACGCGGCATCAGTACGCGACGCATTTCATCAGCTCTGTAGTGGAAGTCAACGACGACAGTGAGCCCCTGCGTGAAGTAATCTTCACCCCGGAGTACGCTGAGACTGTCAACGATTACCTCGACACGATCCGCGCGCTCACAGTCGGCTGCGAGCTGCATGTCGAGCAGCGCGTCGAATTCAGCGAGTATGTCGGCGTGCCTGATCAGTTCGGCACGATGGACGCGCAGTGGCTCGTGCCGCTCGAAGATCCGACGACGCACGAGCTGTGCATTTGTGACCTGAAGACCGGGTTCCGGTTCGTGTCGATCGTCGGCAACACGCAGCTCATGCTCTACGCGCTCGGTTGCCTCGCACGCTATGACCTGACCCACGACATCCGCAGCATCCGGCTGATGATCTACCAGCCGCAGCACGGCGGCATGCGCGAGCACGTGATCACGATCGAAGAGCTGCTGGCGTTCGCCCAGGTTGCGAAGGCGGCGGCGCAGAAGGTCGAAGAGGCGACGATCACCTTCGAGGATTGGAAGCACGAGCACGCGCGTCGTGACTGGCCGCTCACTGTCAATCAAGCTGAGTGGGAGAAGCGCTACCTGAACCCCGACCCCAACGAGGACGACTGCGCGTTCTGTCGTGCGATGTCCACGTGCCCAGCGAAGCGCGCGAAGTTCGAGCGCATCGCAGGCGTCGGCTTCGACGTGATCGCGGAGGGTGACTACGTGTGGGACATGCAGACTGAAACCATGGAGAAGCTCTCGACGGCCATGAAAGCAGTCGGTGAGCTGGAAGACCTATGCAAAGCGATCCGCGCAGAGGTAGAGCGGCGCCTGCTTCTGGGCATGCCCGTCGCCGACTTCGGCCTCGAGCTGGGCCGCGAGGGTGCGCGCAACTGGCGCGATCCGGCCGCCGCTGCGCTCTACCTGCACAAGACCATGCGGCTACCGATCGAGAAGGTCTATGACATGAAGCTGATCTCGCCAACCACGGCCGAGACGCTAGCCGGCTACAAGCAAGGTAAAAAGGTCGCGAAGCCCAAGACCGTGCCGATCATCAGCGAGCGGCAGTGGAAGGGCATGCAGGCCAACATCGTGCGCAGCAAGCCCGTGCCCTCGGTCAAGCCTGCTTCGCTGATCACGATCCCCTACTCGCCGGCCGCACTCGACGACTCGTCGTTCGACGCGATCGACGAAGACCCCGCAGCCGATCTCATCTGAAAGGAAACGAGCAATGCCTGATCCGAGAACCACTACCGTCTCAGTCGAGCCGCGGGAATATCTGGGCGAGAAAACGTGGCTCGTGGAAGCCACGACTGACCACCCCAGTCGCACCCCCTATGGCGGCTACGCAGAGACGGTGATCTTCGAGTGCAGCACAAACACACTCGCGGAGAACTTGGCGTCATTCATCCGCGACAACGACGTTCACGTCTGGAACGTGATCGACTCTGACCACTAAAAGGAAACGAGCAATGGAAAACCAGCACCGCAAGATCACAGGCTACCGCGACCTGAGCGAGGCCGACATCGACACGATGAATCTCATCAAAGGGCACGGCCGCATGATGTTCGACCTGCTGCAGGCCGTGAAGGCTCACGTCGTCGATCAACGCGCAGCCGCGATGATGCAGCCTGGAACAGAAGAGAAGGCACGCATCGATCAAGCAACGCCCGAGCGCTGGATCGCCATCGCGAACACGCACTTCCAAGAGGGCTTGATGGCCCTCACCCGCGCCGTCGCACAGCCGTCGAGCTTCTGACCCAAAAAGTCTAATTTCCCATATATTTTTCCGGCGCGTTTTCGAGTTTCCCCACCACTCCAACAGGAGATCCGTTCCATGCCACACATTGTCAAACTTGGCAGCCCTACCGATCCGGTCCGCTGCTCGTTCATCGTGCTCGCAGAGCCCGAGTTCTATCAGGGCAAGCCCACGCCAGCCGGCCGCAGGTGGGACGCGACCGCGCTCTTTCCCTACGGCTCGCAGTGGAAGAAGGTCGTCGACGACGGCATGGAAGCCTGCGCAAAAGAGAAGTGGGCCGCCAAGTACAAGCCGATCCTCGAGAACCTTCTGAGTGACTCGAAGCTCTCGTGCCTGATGGACGGCAAGCGCAAGGCCTACGACGGCTATGAGGGTCACTGGGCTGTGACCGCGCACCGCAAGGAAAAGGATGGCCGCCCGCTCGTGATGGACAGCGACCGCTCGCCCATTTACCAGCCGAGCAACGAGCTGTACCCTGGCAAGGCGGGTCGCATCTACAGCGGGTGCTACGTCGTGATGCAGATCAATTTCTGGGCGCAGGACAACGACAACGGCAAGGCGATCCGCGCCGAGCTGGTCGGCATCCAGCGCGCCAAGGATGGCGATGCGTTCAGCGGCGGCATCAAGCCCGACGACGCTTCGTTCGACGAGATCACCGAAGGCGGCGACGCTTCGGATCTGGTCTAAACCTATCGCCGCCCGAGACGTGCCATGTTGACCTGCGACTGGGACCACCCAGGGGTGGATCGCTACACCGGCACGACGGAGGCGGCGATCCACGCCTACGCCGAGATCCCTCGCGCAACACAAGACGAACTCATCGCCAAGTTCGAGCGACGCGAGTTCGATGACTTCGTGACGATCGACCGTGACTCGATCCGCAGCACGGGCGGTGACTACGATCCTGTCATCCATCGCATGCACTTCGGCGCGACGCCGGAGCACTTGTGCGATACCGTGGGCCGCAGCAACTGGAGCCCTGAGCACGTCGAGACGGCGATCGTCGTCTGTGCCGATGGCTGGTGCGTTGCG
>ODAK010000734.1_pt1 | contig 37547 bp, 35 predicted proteins | sample 1539591 | NCBI WGS metagenome assembly ODAK01 (sample SAMEA3539303, study PRJEB22396) | soil metagenome | biome: tundra; feature: field; material: soil | place: USA | collected 2010-05 | depth 0.15 m | reverse complement strand
TGGCGGGACGTTCGCGGCGGCTGCGGGAAGTCGTGGACTGCATGCCACCACTATAACGAACACGTTCGTTACGAACACGTTCGTATCTGATCAGCTCACGGGATGCCATTTCGGCCGCGAGCAGCCGCGCCGCTCAAGTGCGACACCTACCAGGGTCACGCCCCACCGGTCAACAAGTTGCCGTCTTTGCCACTTCGGCGAACTCGACATCGCCGTGGAAAGTGAACGACCGCTGAGAGCTTCGACCATCACCCGGGTCGCAACCGACCACGACCCGGATCTCCCGGACCCCCGGGGACCACTCTCGGACAAAGCCGGTACCGCGCCTCGATCAGCTCGGGCAGATGTTGCATCCCTATAATTTCACCGGATCCGCGGCGTCGTAAGAGTCGAGAATCGTGGTTGCTCGGGCGTACTTGGACCGCAATCGGGCAGCTTGACCGGCCGGCAACAAAGCTAGACGCGCTTCACTGGCGTTGTCGACCACATCGGCCCTCTTGACGGCCCGAGCGATGGGATCTTGCGCGGCCCGGCGTACGAAGTCCTCGTAGCTCTCGTCATCCCCGCGGGAAAGCGCCTCCACTACCCTGAGGATCTCGGGCGGGCAGCCTTCGGCGAGAAGTTTGTCGGCTGTCATATCGGTGTCCTCTAAGAGGTCGTGGAGGGCAGCGGCGAGCTTCTGCTCCGGTTTGTCCACCGCGCCGACGACCCGGCGGACGTGGTCGATGTAGGGCCGTCCAGCCTTATCGACTTGCCCGCTATGGTGAAGTTCAGCCAACTCCAGAGCTTGATCTAAGTTCACAGGGACTTCTGTTTCGGCTCAAACGCGGCATCCGGCACTACGCACGACCTTATCGAAATGTCCTGTGGCGCCGGGTGCGAACGCCGAGGCCCGATGAGTCGCATATCGATTTGCTCGACTACGCGAGCCGGCGTTTCTTCTGGTAGTTCAGTAGCTCCTGACCTGCCAGCTCCTGGGTACTGTTGTTGATCCGGGCTAGGAACTTCTGCATTCCTTGGCCCTCTCCAATCAGATGCTCGACGGTGAGCTGGCGCCAGAGGTCGAAACCGAGTCGATCACTCCTGGCTCCGCACAGTTGGCAGATCCCTCCGGAGCGAGCGTGGGCGCTGGCGGCGTAACCAATTGTCGACGCTCTAACGCGTCTACTAGGACTTATTCAGAGCCCGAGATGGGATTCGAACCCATGACCTGCGCATTACGAGTGCGCTGCTCTACCACTGAGCTACCCGGGCGGTTGTCTCCATCGCCTAGCGCCGGGGTCTGCTGTAGCGCACCGGCCCTGGCCTGGTCATCGTAGGCGAAAGGCCGACCAGCGGGACACTGGGCTACTGACCGGCTCTGGTCGTTGCGGATGGTCAGAGCGCCCGGCGCCGGTAGCGGCGGACGGACACAGGAGCAAGCACCGCGAGGATTCCGAGCGACCACACAACCGCCCAGAAGACCGTTGAGCTCATGCGGCCTGTGCTGGCGACGCTCGTGAAAGGTGGGAAGACCAGGTCCGGCTTGGCCACTCCCGACATGAGATCGCGCGCCGCGTTGACGACGATGGACACCGGCTGATGCTGGGCGAAGCCCTGCAACCAGCCCGGCATCGTCTGCAACGGAACGAAGGCCGAGGAGGCGAAGGTGAGCGGGAACAGCACGGGGAAGGACATCAGCTGTGCCGTCTCGCTGTTGGGTGCGGAGAGGCCGACGAAGGCGAATCCCCAGCTGAGCGCGTAGGCGAACAGCAGGAGGAGCAGAATCCCGGCGAGGTACTCTCCGACATTGCTCCCGATGCGGTAGCCCACGGCGTACCCGACAGCGGTCATCAGGGCCATCACGAACAGGTTGCGGCACAGGTCGGCTGTCGTCCGGCCGGCGAGCACTGCCCAGCGTGACATTGGGAGCGCTCGGAACCGCTCGATGAGGCCCTTCTGCAAGTCTTCGGCAAGACCGATAGAGGTGCCGATCGACCCGAAGGCGACTGTCTGGACGAAGATACCCGGCATGAGGAACTGCACGTAGTGGTACCCCGGCGTCGGGATCGCACCCCCGAATACGTACCGGAACAACAGGACGAACATGATCGGCTGCACGCTGGAGAAGAAGATCGCGTCGGGCACACGCGTGTAGGCGATGAGATTGCGCTTGGTCATCGTCACCATGTCGGCGACGGCCCAATAAAGCCGCCCGCCCGAGGTTGGCGAGTCGACAGAGGGTTGTGGCACGGGAATCGTTGTGGTGAACATCAGCTGCGCCCTCTCCTGTCTTTCTGTCCGCGTTCGTTCGGGCTCGGAGAATCCTGTGCCTGCTCGCCCGGTCCTGCTTCGACCCGGTGTCCAGTGAGCGCAAGGAACACGTCATCGAGACTCGGCTCACGCAGCGCGAGTGTGGTCGGGGCGATCCCCTCGGCCTCGAGAATCCTCAGCGCCTCGGTGACGACGCGAGGACCGTCGTTCACGTTGACCTCCACCGTTCGGCCGTATACGACGGGAGGCTTTTCGTTCACCGTCTTGAGCGCTTCCGCGGCGCGAAGCGCGGTTCTCTCGTCGGCAAGACCGAGGTCGAGGACCGTCGCGCCCATGCTCGCCTTCAAGGTGGCCGGCGTCCCCTCCGCGATCACCTTGCCGTGGTTGATCACGACCAGCTGCTCGGCAAGCCTGTCAGCCTCCTCGAGGTACTGAGTCGTGAGGAGCACGGTCGTCCCCTCCGTGGCGAGGCCTTCGATCATGGCCCACACATCAGAGCGGCTCGCAGGGTCCAAGCCTGTCGTCGGCTCGTCGAGAAACAGCACTCTTGGATGTGCGACGAGTGAGGCGGCCACGTCCAGGCGTCTGCGCATTCCTCCGGAGTACGTCTTGGTCGGACGGTCCGCCGCGTCGGTGAGGCCGAACTGCTCGAGAAGCGACGACGAGCGCTCTTTGAGCTGAGGTTTGGACATGTGGTTGAGCCGTCCGACCATCCACAGGTTCTCCGCGCCGGTCAGGTTCTCGTCGACCGCAGCGAATTGACCGGCGAGCCCTATCAAGGTGCGAACCTTCGCAGGCTCCGTCATGACGTCGTGACCGAGAACGCGAGCAACCCCGCTGTCGGCCCCGAGCACGGTCGTGAGGATCCGGAGGATTGTGGTCTTGCCGGCTCCGTTCGGGCCGAGCAGGCCGAAGATCGTGCCGGTCTCCACTCCGAAGCTGACACCGTCGAGAGCCCGCACGGTGTTGCCAAAGGTCTTGTGCAGATCCTCCAGCTGAATGGCGAGCGTCATGCGGATCTCCTTGCTGGTGCACTCACCGCGATAGCGGCGAAGGACGGCTAAGAGGCTGTATTATTTAGCTGTCGGATATCTTAGTAGCTAAGGTAGATCATGAGGAACGAAGAACGCAAGCGCAGTCTCGAGGAGCTGCCCCGGGCGCTCCGGACATTCCTGTCCGCGTCGGATGCCTTCGACGAGGCGTTGGGCAATGTCCTCGGGCTGAACGCTACCGACGTCCGGTGCGTCGACCTTCTCGACCAATACGGCACCATGACGGCAGGTGCTCTTGCAAGCGTGGCAGGGCTCAGCACCGGTGCCGTGACGTTCCTGCTCGACCGCCTCGAGCGCGCTGGGTTCGTACGACGGCTCCGGGACGTCGAGGACCGCCGGCGGGTGCACGTTGAGCTCGTCCCGTTCGCCAGGACTCGGATCTCCGAGCTGCACGCGGGTCTCGCTGAAGCATGGCGGACGTCCGCGCAGCAGTTCTCGTTGTCCGATCTCCAGAGCATCATCGCGTTCCTCCGAGAAGGGGCGAAGCTCTACGAGGCGCAAGTTCCTGTCTTGTGCTCGCAGGTCCCTGCAGGGACCGTTTCACCTACGTCCGCCGGCAGAGCGGCCATCAAAGCGGCGGTGAAGGCGCAGGCGAAGGCCGAGGCTATGGAGAAGCTCGAGCAGACGGCCCGTAAGCTCCAGGCGAAGGCGAACGAGCTCCATCACAAAGCGGGACGGCTCTAGTCAGGTCGACCAATGCCGTTGGACGCGCTCAAGAGTTGAGTGGCCGTCCGGCTGCCAGATTGGCGAGCAGGGCGACGAGCTCGGCACGGGGAACCTTGCCGAGCACTTCACCCAAGATGTTGCCGCCTGCGCTGACGAAGACGGTGGCCGGCAGGTCGCCGACGCCGAAACGGGTCGCCAAGGAGATGCTCGCGATGCCGGGTGCCTCCGCGACGGGATACTCCGCCCCGGCCCGACGCACCATGTTCAGAGCCGCCGCAGGCGACGGGTCATTGAAGTCGACCCCGAGGAAGTGGATCCTTGTCCGTTCCTTGTCGGCAACGGAGGCGAATGTCCCGAGCTCGGCCTGGCAAGCGACGCAGGTTGACTGGAACCAGTTGACCACCGCCGGACTGTTGCCGAGCAGCGCCGAGGTGACCCTCGCTCCACTCCCGAGGCGTGCGAGATCGAAGCCTGGAACTTTGGCCGGCGACGCGTAGAGGACGAGGTTCGCATACTTCGGCGTCGGGGCCTCCCGGGAGACAACCGTTGCGTATGCGACGAAGCCGGCACCGGCCAGCACCAACGCGGTGAGTCCGGCTGCCGCTGCATGCCTACGCCGCCGCGCGACATCCTCGGGCCGGCGCCGGGCTGATCGGTCAGCGGCCCGGTCACCGGGCGTTTCCTCACCTCCGGGTCGACCCTGACGGCCCATCGCCGCATGGTACTTCCGCAGCTGGCGCCGCCGGCATTCGGGATCTGAGCTCCGCGACCTCTTATTGTGGCATTGCCGCCATCCAAAGAGGCGGGCCGGGGGGAGGAGAGAGGAGGCAAGCGATGAGCGTATTGGCCGTCGACGTGGGGACGAGTGGCGTCCGTGCTGCCGTCGTGCGGCCCGATTCCTCGGTCGAGCGCGTCCATCAGCTTCAGGTGCTGCCGAGCTCGCCCTCACAAGGCTTCGTGGAGTTCGACGCGGCCGAGATCGCTCGCGCCGTTCTCGAGGTGTCGACGGCGGCACTCGCCGGAGGCGGAAGCGTCGACGCGGTGGGAATCAGCAGCCAGCGGGCGTCGACGGTTGTCTGGGACCGCGTGACGGGCGACCCGGTCGGGCCCGGCATCGGGTGGCAGGACCTCCGCACTGTGGGATATTGCCTAGCGCTCCAGGCACAGGGGATCCGCCTCGCACCCAACCAGAGCGCGACCAAGCTGGCCGTGCTTCTCGACATCGCCGATCCAGACCGGTCGCGCGACCTGTGCGCGGGGACCGTCGACACCTGGGTCGCCTGGACGCTGTCGCGAGGCAGCCTGCATGTATCGGACCGGAGCAACCTAGCGGTCACCGGCCTGCTCGACGGCAATGCCGCGGAGTGGGACGAGGCGGTGCTCGAGGCGCTGCGCATCCCACACGGGGTCCTTCCGCGCCCCGTGGACTCCCTCGGCGCGCTTGGCGAAGCGAGCGCGTTGCCGGGCGCACCCCTGATCGCCGGCCTGGCCGGCGACCAGCAGGCCTCGCTCGTTGGTCAGGGCTGTGTCCGGCCCGGACTTGCCAAAGCCACGTTCGGCACGGGCGCGATGCTCGACCTGTGCGTCGGCGACAAGCGACCGGCCTTCCCTCGGCGCGGGCCGGGAGGGACCTTCCCGATCGTGGCGTGGAGTCGGGCCGGCAGCATCACTTGGGGAATCGAGGCCATCATGATGTCAGCCGGCAGCTGCGTCGAGTGGTTGCGAGACGACCTCGGAATTGTGTCCTCGGTCGCCGAGTCGGACGGGCTGGCGGCCTCGTGCGCCGACTCGGGTGGGGTCTGGTTCGTGCCGGCGCTCCTCGGTCTCGGCACCCCGGTGTGGGACTACGGTGCCCGGGGCACGCTGCTGGGGCTCACGCGGGGATCGGGGAGAGCCGAAGTCGCGCGTGCAGTCCTGGAGGGGATAGCGCACCGCGGAGCTGACCTTCTCGAGGCGGCAGAGACAGACTCAGGCCTTTCGATCGGGTCCCTCCGCGTCGACGGAGGCATGAGCGCGAACCGAACGTTCACACAGGCGCTCGCGAACGCCATTGGCCGTCCGGTCGAGACCTCCGCGGTCACCGAGGCGACAACGATCGGCGCCGCATACCTCGCCGGAGTCGCGGTCGGTACCTGGGCGAGCCTCGAAGAAGCGGCGGCCGAACTACAGCCCAGGTCCGTCATCGAGCCCACGCGTCGCGTCAACCGCCAGCGCTGGCTCGAGGCCCGCGACCGAGCGCTGCGGACAGTTCCCGAGCTGTCCGACCTGGACTTCTGAATCACTGCGCCACAGGCCGCCTCGAGGCGGTCGCCCGCCTCAGCCGCCTCAGCTGAGGGCGGTCTCCGCCGTTGGTCCGGCGTTGTCAGGCCCGGGCCCGATCCGTGGTGCCGTGTCGCTGGCCGGCGCAGCCCCGTTTCCTGACGGAACCCCGAATTGTGCGGCGGCCTCGATGTTCGGCACAGTTCCGACCGGTACTGCAGCTCTGGCGCGGGCCTTGGCGCGTGCCGCGCCCTTGCGCTGTTTCCGGCGTTCGCTCCGCACTCCAGGGCGGAACAAGGTGAACAGCAGCAGACCCAAGACGATCGCAGCGAACGGGATGATGGCGTTGGACTCCGGCGCGAACAGCGGGAACAGCACGAAACCGGACAGCGCCGCGGTCCAGGTCCACAAGATCACAACCGTGCGGCGAGGCCCGTGCCCGAGCCGCACGAGCCGGTGGTGAACATGGTCGGTGTCCGGGGTGTCGATCCCTGTGCCCTTGGCCATTCGCCGGATGTACGCGAAGGCCATGTCGGAGATCGGGACCCCGAGGATGAACAGTGGGAGGAACAGTGGTGCGTAGAAGAAGTATGTCTGTCCGCTCACACCCTCGGTTCGGCCTCCGATCTCCATCGTGGCGGCAGCCATCAACAGCCCGAGGAACAGTGCACCGGCATCACCCATGAACACCCTTGCCGGATTGAAGTTGTGCGGGAGGAATCCGAGGCAGATCCCGCAGGTGATCACGGCGATGAGCGGTCCGAGGTTGGTGGCCTGCAGCGAACCCAGTTCCACGAGCCGCAGGCCGTAGACAGCGAGCGCGCCCGAGGCGATGGCGACGATGCCGGCCGCGAGCCCATCGAGGCCGTCGATGAGGTTGATCGCGTTCGTGATGCCGATCACCCAGAGGGCCGTGATCAACGGAGTGAGGTCCGAGGAGAGCACTACGGTGCCGGCGAGAGGGATCTTCAGCCAGAACATCGTGGCGCCGAGGAACACGAGGAACATCGCCGCGAGTACCTGGCCTGCCACCTTCGCCGGAGCGGAGATCTCACGGGCATCGTCGAGCAGCCCTACGCCGAGGATGACCGCGGCGCCGAGCACGACACCGAGAGGCTCAGAGGAACCTTGGAAGATCCCGTTCAGGTGCCCGACGTGGTCAGCGACGATCATCGCGGCGAGGAACGCGAGGAACATCGCGGGGCCGCCACCGTAGGGGATGCGATGATGGTGGAGGCGGCGCTCGTCCGGCTCGGCGACGAAGGATATGCGAGCAGCGAAGCGCCGGAGCGGGAATGTCAGCAAGTAGCTGCACACCGCGGCAATTCCCCCGATGAGGGCATAGTCACCGACTGGTGGCACGACGAGCCCTTGGCTCAGACCACGACCGGCTGGGTCGTCGTCGTTGTGCTCTTGAGGATCGTGGCGAGGGGCACCGAGGAAGCCGGAGGGACGACGTGGACGGCCTCTCCCCACTTGCTCACGAGGAGTTTCTCCGCGAAACGGGAGGCACTCGCCGTCGCAGGCATCACCCCGTTGAACGCGACCGGGAGCGACGCGGCCCCTTTGGTCACTTCGAGCTCAGCTGTCGCGTGATCCTTGGCTGTGATCCCTTCGCCTACCCAGGCGCCGGAGATCTCGACGACGCTTCGACCGCCGTCGATGGCGGTTCGTTCCCCGCTGATGGGCGGCGAGAGGGCGAGCTCCGACATCACCGAACCGACGGTGAGAGCCGCAGCAGTGCTCTCGTAGACCGAGTCGGCCGGCACGACCGAGACCCATTGGCCGGCGGCGGCGGAAGATTGCCGCGCCGTCAAGTTGATGAGCACTTCGATGGCAGCGGCGTCGCCCCGGAAGTACGCCTCGTGGCCGACCAGTTCGATGACCATCGTGGCCTTGACTCCCTGATACGAGACGACGATCGTCTGGGTTCCCGAGGTCTGGTAGACGTCGCCAACAATGGTGGTGGTCAGGCCGTTGCCGATCGACGTGCTGACGTAGTGCAGTGAGGGCCGCGATCCCCCGTGCCGGAGTGCCGCTTTCATCGCCTGAGTAGCCGTATTGCTGCTTCCGGTGACGGGCACGGCCGGGAGCGATGTTGTGGATGCCCTAGGGTGCGTCACGCTCGACGTCGTTGAGGTGGCCGGCGGCGTGCTGCTGCACGCGGATGCCCCGACGCCGACGGCGACCACACCGAAGGCGACAAGCAGCTTGCGCACGCTGAGAGGCTACCCCCGGGGGCCTGCAGGAGCCCTTGCGCCCTTGATTGACAGCTGGCCATCCGGTCACCACGAACGGACAATGGACGCGGCTCAGCTCAACCCGGCTCGCTTGCAGATGTGGTCGGCAATCGCGAGCGACGCCGTAGCGGCGGGAGAAGGAGCATTGCGAACGTCCAGGATGCTGCCCCTGGAGTCGAGCCAGAAATCGTCGACCAGTGACCCGTCACGAAGCATCGCCTGGGCTCGGATACCTGCCACGGACGGTTCCAAGTCGTCAGCGGTCAACTCCGGGACGTAGCGGCGAACCGCGGAGGCGAAGCCTCGTCGGCTCGTCGCGTGCGAGATCTCTCGCATGCCCGCGCGCCAATTGGATCTTGCAAAACGGGGAAATCCCGGCCACGTAAGCGTCTCGCGAACGTCCTGCCAGGTGAAGGCCGATCTTGCATAGTTGTCGCGCGAGAAGCCGAGAAAGGCGTTTGGCCCGACGAGTACCTCATCGTTCACAGTCCTCGTCAGGTGGATTCCGAGAAACGGGTATCTGGGATCCGGCACTGGGTAGACGAGCCCTCTTACCAGGCGTTGAGCCGCAGGTCGCAGGCGATAGTACGACCCCCGGAACGGAACGATTCGAGGCTCCGCGTCAGCTCCGGACCGGAAGGCCAACCGGTCCGCTTGAAGGCCCGCGCAAACGATCGCGAAGTCGCAATCGAAGTACCCGCTATGGCCGCCGGCCAGCTCCAGACGGACGAGGCCATCCGCCCGAGGGAGAACGGACATCACTTCTGTTCCGAGCCAGAGTTGTCCCGAAGCGGCTACCTCCTCCGCAAGAGCGCGGGTGACGGCACCGAAATCGACCACGGCGGTCGAAGGAGAGTGGATGGCTCGTAGGCCGACGACGTGCGGTTCCAGCTCGCGCAACGCTGATCCCTCCACGAGGCGCAGCCCGGGCACGCCGTTGCTCAGACCGCGTTCGAACAGGTTCTGGAGTCTCGGCAGCTCTGAATCATCGACTGCGACGACCACCTTGCCACAAGTATCGACCGGAATGGAGCGCTCCTCGCAATAGCTCTTCATGAGCTGGCCGCCCGATACGCAGAGCTCCGCCTTCAATGAGCCGGGCGCGTAGTAGAGGCCGGAGTGGATCACTCCGCTGTTGTGGCCGCTCTGATGGGAGCCGACCGCATTCTCCCTTTCGATCACCACGACGCTTGCAGATGGGTTCGCACGTAGCAGCTGTCGGGCTACGGCCAAGCCAACGATCCCGGCGCCGACGACTGCCAGCCGTCTCACCTTCGGAGGCCTCGGGAGTCGTTGCCCGTCACGAACAAGTCATCTCCGGTGTAGACCCTCGATTTCGCTTGCGCCCAGTTGCTTCAGTGACCTCACGATTATGTCCCAGCTGTGCGGTCGCGCGTCGCTCTCTTGGAGTTTCCAAGGCAATCTGGCATGCCGTGCATGTGTGAGGGTCTGCCCTGCGGTCTCCACGTGTGGCGTGGCTACAGTTGGCATATGTACGACGCCGACCTCGGCGGCCTCTTGCAACGGGCCGCAGGGGGGGACGAGCAAGCTTGGGACGCGCTGGTCGATCGTTTCGCGGGCCTCGTTTGGGCAATCGCGCGTGGTCACGGGCTCAATCAGGCAGACTCGGCGGAGATCAGCCGGACGACCTGGCTGGGGCTTGCCGAGAACCTCAACTCGATCAAGGCACCCGAACGGCTCGGGGCATGGCTCGCCACGAGCGCCCGGCGCGAGTGCCTCCGCATGTTGCGACAGCAGGAGCGCTACATCTCAGCCGAGCAATGCGCCGACGGGATGTGCGGAGATCATGCGCTTGCACTGATCGACGATCTGGCCAAGCGCGGACAGGGCGCTGCACTCTGGAGTGCTTTCGAAGCCTTGGCGCCGGATTGCAAGGCCTTGCTCCGCGTACTGTTGGCCGATCCGCCTCTGAGCTATGCGGAGCTGAGCGATGTGTTCGAGATGCCGATCGGCAGTATCGGCCCCGTTCGCGCCCGCTGTCTCGACCGGCTCGGCGACCGAACTGCGCTTCGCCCGCTCCGCTCTCAGGGTCGTCGCGCAGGTGCGGGCACGACCAAGGGGAGAGTCTCATGAACGCAGACGACGAAGCAGCGGCCAAGGCGTCCCGCATTGACGGGGCGGCTGTCCATCTTGAATGGCCCGACGCCGCAGAGGCTGCTCGCGAGGCGACCTTCAGGAGACTCCACTCGTTGGCGCTCGAGAATGACCCCGTGCCAGCAGACGTGCTTGCCAGCGCGAGGTCGAGCTTCGGGCTGCGTTCCATTGATGACGAGCTGGCCGTGCTCGTCTACGACTCGATGATCGACCACGAGCTTCTTGCGAATGTTCGATCCGGCGGACGGACAGTCCGACAGCTGACCTTTGAAGCGCCTGACCTTGTGCTCGAGATGGAGGTATCAGGCGCCAGGTACCTGGTGGGGCAAGTCGTGCCCTCCCAGGCCGCCGTCGTGGAGCTGCGCCACCGAGGTGGGACCATACAGATGGAGACCGATGAGCTCGGTTGCTTCCACGTCCCGGTGGTGCCCGACGGGCCCGTGAGCTTCCGCTGCCGTCCCACGGGATCTGCCGCCCGTTCGGTCGCAACGAGCTGGATCACGCTCTGAGCAAGCCCGGGGTGTGCCCTCGGGCCTGATCTGATGGCGCGCCCTACTGCGAACGCGTCACTTGACGCGGCCGAACGTGCCCTCGCGGCGGTTGCTGATGACCCGCTCCGGGCCCAGGCGGCCGCGTTGGCAGTGCTCTCTGCTCGTGGCGTTGATGCGGAGGCAGCGTCGGTGGCCCATCGTACGGTCGGTCTCGTGGCTCGTGAGACTGGCCGGCTCAGCGCCGCGCGGCATCGCCTACGGCGCGCGATCGCCGTCGCCGAGGCGGGGAAGTTGGACACTCGCGCGACCGAGGCGCGATTGAGCCTGGTCCTCGCGCTCTTGCAAGGCGGGTACCCGGACGCGGCGCTGATCGAGCTCGATCGCGCGGCCGAGCGGGCCCCCCGAGAACTGCGCGGACAGGTCCTCGTGCAGCGTGCTCTCGTCCACATCCGCGTCGGTCGGTTCGAAGAGGCGCTTGACGACAGCCGCCGAGCCTTGCCGCTGCTCCGCCGTGCCGGCGACCGCTTGAACGAGGCGAGGCTTCTCTCCAATCGTGGAGTGCTCCACGCCTACCGCAGCGAGCTCGCTCTTGCAGAGACAGACCTCAACAAGGCATTACACCTTTACCGCTTGCTCGAAGGTCAGATCGCAGCGGCGCAGGTCCTGCACAACCTCGGGTATGTCTCCGCGCTGAAGGGCGACGTCCCTGCTGCGCTACGGCGGTACGACCAAGCCGCGCTGCAATTTTCCGAGCGGGGGCTAAGCGCTCCGGCGCTGTCGATCGACCGTGCTGAGCTGCTGCTTTCCGCGAGGTTGCTCCCCGAAGCTCGCCTTCAGATCGAGATCGGCGTGGCGAGTTTGGAGAGGGCCGGGAGCTCGCTCGACCTCGCTGAGGCCAGACTGCTGCTGAGCCAGGTAGCTCTCGCCGAGGGAGACCTAATTGTCTCCGGCTCGGCGGCCCGTACGGCGCGCCGTCTGCTCGTACGCCAGGGACGGTCCCGGTGGGCGGCACTGGCCCGGTTTGTCGAGGCGCAGTCCCGGTGGGCCGCGGGCACGGCGCAAGCCCGCGTCCCGGCGGAGGCTGGCGCGCTCGCAGAGGTTCTCCGCAAGGAAGAGTGGCTGCTGCCGAGCCTCGAGTGCCGCTTGATCGGCGCACGTGCCGCGCTGCAGACAGGGGACATGGCCACGGTGGGGTCACTCGTGGCCGGTATCGAAAGGCGCATGCGCTCCGGGCCGGCCGCGCAACGCGTGCGCGGCTGGTACGGCGAGGCGTTGGGCCGCCTTGCAGTCGGGAACCGCTCCGGCGCGCTGTCGGCGCTCAGGTCCGGGCTCAAAGTCGCCGAGGATCACCGGGCGACGCTTGGGGCTACCGAACTACGTGTGCGAACCGCCACGACGGTTTCGGAGCTCGCCGATCTTGGCCTGGCCCTTGCATTCGGGTCGAGGCGCGCAGTGGACGTGCTGCGCTGGTCGGAACGGTGGCGTGCGGGTGCGCTGCGGGCCCCCCGAGCGACCCCTCCGACGGACGAGAGGCTTGCTTGGATGCTCGCGAGGCTGCGCGACACCGTTGCTCGCCTCGAGCGCGCCTCGCTCGAAGGCAATGACGTCTGGCCGCTCGTTGCGCAACAGCGAAGGATCGAGGCAGCGATCCGCCAGCGCAGCCGCGGTGCGGAGGGGGACTTCGCCAAAGTTCCAAGTCTCCCGAGCCCCGCCGAGCTGCGGGAGGCGATCGGCGAGCGGGCCCTTGTCGAATACGTCGAGCGCGACGGTCGGCTTTATGCTGTGACCGGTACCCGGAGGCGGTTCAACCTACGGTGCCTCGGCAGCTCGGCGCACGCGGCCACCGAGCGCTCCGTGCTGCAGTTCGCGTTCCGTCGCCTCGCCCTCCGCCGGAGCTCTCAGGCCAGTCTCGAGGCGGCGGCAGCCCTCCTCGCGCGGTCTTGCGACCGCTTGGCGGACCTCCTCATCGAGCCATTGGCGCGCGAGCTGGATGGTCGTGACCTCGTCGTTGTACCGACGGGCGAGCTCCACGCCCTCGTCTGGGCGCTGCTCCCATCGCTCCGCGGCCGGGCTGTGACGGTCTCGCCGTCGGCGTCGCTGTGGTACTCCCGCCAGTTCGAGGACCTCCGAGAGCCACGGCTCGCAGCTACGGGCGCGGGTGAGGTCGTGCTCGTAGCCGGGCCAAGGGTTGCCCACGCGACGGAGGAGATCGACCGGATCCGCTCGGCGTTCTACCCGCGGGCGCGGACGTTGCAAGGACCCGCCGCGACTGCCCGGGCGGTCGCACGCGCGTTCGAACGGCGGCGCCTCGCCCACGTGGCTGCTCACGGGACCTTCCGTGCTGACAATCCTCAGTTCTCGTCGCTCGAGCTGGCTGACGGGCCGCTCACTGTCTACGACCTCGAACGCATGGTGCGACCGCCCGAGTGGATGGTGCTCTCGGCCTGCGACGCGGGACGATCGGAGGTCCATCCAGGCGACGAGCTCATGGGGACTAGCGCAGCGCTGCTGTCGCTCGGGACGCGGGCCATCGTCTCGAGCGCGGCGGCTGTGCCGGATGACGGGGTGATCCCGGTCATGATCGCCCTCCACGAGCAGCTCGCTCGTGGACACGGCTTGGCGCGGGCGCTGGCGAGTGCCCAGGCACGTGCGCTTCCCGAGCCACTCTCGTTCGGAGATCTCGCCTCGAACGATCAAAGAGCCCGGGAGGCGCTGGCAGCGGGAGCCTTCGTGTGCCTGGGCGCTGGTTAAGCTGGGCAAAGAGAGGGGCTTGGCAGGAGGGCCGGCCGGCCGCGGACACGAACGACCCAACTGCTGGGATGATCTTGTGCGGCGGCATCTCTCGAGCTCGGAGGTGAGGTGGCGAGGATGGATCTCGGTGCCCTTACCGGGCTCGACCCCGACGATGCCCTGATGGTCGGCGAGCACCCGGTCCGTGTCGACGCGTCCGGCGCCGCCCGCTTGTTCGAGGAGATCGTCGACAACATCGCACGGGTGGTTCAGGGCAACGACGAGGCTATTCGTCTCTCTGTGACCTGCCTGGTCGCCGGTGGTCACCTCCTTGTCGAGGACGTGCCCGGCGTGGGCAAGACGAGCCTTGGCAAGGCGCTGTCGGCCTCGGTGTCGTGTCGTCACCGACGGATCCAATTCACTTCCGACCTCCTGCCCTCGGACGTGACCGGGGTGAGCGTGTTCGACGCCACGAAGACCAGTTTCGAGTTCCGGCCCGGGCCCATCTTCGCCAACATCGTCCTCGGCGACGAGATCAACCGGACGCCTCCGAAGACGCAGTCCGCTTTGCTCGAGTCGATGGAGGAGCGGCAGGTCACCGTCGACGGAAGTACCTACAAACTGCCCGATCCGTTCATGGTGATCGCCACGCAGAACCCGATCGAGCACGAGGGGACGTTCCCGCTCCCCGTCAGCCAACTCGACCGGTTCCTGCTCAGGATCCAGATTGGATATCCCGACGTCGAGTCCGAGGTCGTGATGCTCGAGACCCATGGCGTGAACGAGCCCCTCGAAACACTCAAGCCAGTTGCCACCCCTGAGGATGTGATCGCGCTCGCCGCTCGGGCGCGGGCTGTCCACGTCTCGCCGTTGATCCAGCGATACATCGTGCAGATCGCCAACGCGACCCGCGTCCACCCGTCGGTCGTGCTGGGTATGTCGCCGAGGGCAACTCTGGCCCTGCAGCGAGCTGCGCGGGCCCGGGCGGTGCTCGAGGGCCGGGAGTTCGTTGCGCCTGACGACGTCAAGGCCATGGCGCCCTCGGTCATCACCCACCGTCTGGAGCTGCGAGCGGCGGCAGGCCGCGGTCGCAGCCCTGTGAAGGCTGTGCTGGACGAGCTGCTCCGTCAGGTGCCCGTGCCCGATCTACCCACTGGGCGCCGATAGCGAACAGGATGCTGACCGCCCGAGGCCGCCGGACTGTCACACTGGGGCTGGTCGCGGGCGCCGCCGGCCGGGTCCTAGGCATCCCGGAGCTCTTCGGCCTGGCCACCGCTGTCGTGGTCGTGGCGCTTGCGGCGCTCGTCCGGGTCCGTATGGCCAAAGGCACCGTCACGGTCACTGCACGTGCAATGCCACCTATCGTGAACGCGGGCGAACCGGCCCTGCTCGAGCTCACGATCGAGGAGTCCTGCGTCGGCGGATCGCTCTCGGCTCCGGTCACTCTCGTTACCGACTACTCGCAAGGTCCGGGCCTCCACCAGCCGGCGAAGATCATCGTGCGGCGGCTCGCGCGCGGCGACCGGGCACACGCGACCTTCGGGCTCTTTACCGAACGGCGCGGCCCTGTCGATGCGGGAGCCTACGAAGCGGTGATCACCGACCCGCTCGGCTTGGCCCGGCGGCGTCTGTCGGTCAGCCGGCCCGCTCGATGTGTCGTGCTCCCGCGCGTCGAGCCACTCGCAGCAGTGGTGCCGAAACGGGTCGGCTGGGCGGGGGCCGAGAGCACCCTCTCGGCTGTGGAGAGGCTCATCACCGGGAGCTCGATGCTCCGACGCTACGCAGAAGGCGACGACCTTCGGCGCGTTCACTGGAGTACGACTGCGCGCGTCGGCGAGCTCATGGTTCGCGACGGCGACGACGGGGACGACCCGGGTCGGATCGCGACCACGGTGCTGCTCGATGCGGGCGACGATGCGACGCCGGCGGACGAGCTGGACCGGGCCGTCGAAGTCGCCGCGAGCGTGTTGTCCGCCGTGGCCGGCGAGTCGAATGCTCCGACCTCCGGCGCTTACCGCCTTCTGACGACGACCGATCTCGACACCGGCGGTCAACGGGGGCACGACAGTCTCCAGAACGTTCTCATCGCCCTCGCCGGCATCGCTGCTGCGCCAACACCGTCGCCCGGGCGGTTCAGCGCTGCCGTCGAGCGGCTCGGCCGGTCCGACCACGACGAGGTGCTCGTCATCGTCGGCGCCTTCGGGGAACGCCCACCGGATCCCGAGGTTCTCGAGGATCTCGCCCGGGCGTACTCGGCAGTCGTGCTGGTCCTCGTGAGCGCCGCATCTTCACCGACGCAGGCCCAGCCTGAAGCCAGGGGGCAGGCCGACGCCGGCAGCGCAGGTTCGCGCGGAGTCTTGGAGATCGGCTCCTCGCCTCAGGAGCTTGGTGAAAGGTCCAGAGCCGGGGTGCTGACGGTGCCGCTTCCGCTCGGGAGGTCCCTTGCTGGTGCCTGGAGCCTCGATCTCGAGGGACCGGAGCTGGTCGACGACGTCACCGGCTGGCTGGGCGGAGCGCTGGAGGCAGCCCGATGAGTGCGTGGCTCGCACTCGTGGTCACCGACGTGGTAGCCGTCGCCACCTTCGCACGCTGCTTCACCGGCCCGGGAGAGCTCACCGCAGCGCTCGCGAGCCTCCTTTTCGCGCACCTTATTGGCCTTGCGGCGCGGGGCGGAGTGTCCGGCATCCGCGCGACCCCCGGGATCGAACCCGGGGGGACCGACGGCAGGGTCGGCGGAACTACCGAGCAGGGTCACGGTTCCAACGAGAGCGGCCGGCGTCGTTTCCGAAGTGCTTGCTGGGCACTTGGCCTGGTCGTGGCCGTGTTCTTGCCGATCGGGATCGTGCTCGGGCCTAGGTTCTTCTGGGTCGTGCCCGGCCATGCGGCTTGGCACTCCATGTTCAAGGACCTCCGAGCCGCTTGGGCCGCCTTCTCCTTCCGAGTCTCTCCGGTGCCCGAGCTGCCGGGCCTCGTTCTTGCGACGGCGTGGGCAGCCGGCCTTGCGGGGCTACTTGCCGAGCTGATCTCGTCCAAGCGGAGGGTCCCGGCTGTGTTAGCACTCACTCCGGCCCTCGGGCTTTATCTCTTCGCCTCTGCCCTGGGCACGGACAGCTGGCGAGTGCTCGGTCTCGCCTCCGTGGCGGGGTCGGCGTGCTGTTATCTCGTCGCTGTCGTCCGCGAGCGCGAGCGAGCCCAAGAGGTTCTCGTTGCTTCGCCGGACACTGGACTCAGCGTCGGCGCGCGCACCACCTCCTACGGCGCGGGCGCGGTGATGTTGCGCATGGCGGTCCTCGCAGGCCTTGCAGCTGCGGTCGTCGGCCCGAACCTCCCCGGTGCGCGCAGTGTGGCCCTTGTCGCCTGGCACGGCACCGGAGGAGCCAGCAGCGGGACCGCCACATTGGTTCCAGGGGGCGACGAGCCGCAGGGCGTCCAGATCACCACGCTCGTACAGGTCGCCCAGGAGGAAGTGAATGATCCCTCCATCGCCCTGTTCACCGTCCACAGCCGTACGCCCACCCGGGAGACGGTTGCGGCGCTGGACGAGTTCAACGGCAATAGTTGGAGTGCGACCGCAGCCGGCCGCTCGACGGCACTGGGGTCGTTCTCGCCGCCCCTGAGCGCCGACGAGCGCCAGCCGCCGCCGGCCATCCCGGACGGGTCTGGCCACGAGCAGTTGGTTCAGGTCTTCGAGGTGTCAGGGCTCGGTGGTCATCGAATTCCGAGCTGGGGTTATCCCCTCGCAGTCGCCGACGCTGGCCAGGTGAGCAGGGACGGGCCAGGCGGATCGGTCGTTTCGGACACCTGGCTCCAACGCGGATCGGTGTACGCCGTGGACTCGATCGTGCCCGATCCGTCGCCAGCCCAGCTCGCGGCGGACTCTCCGAACGTCTCCAACCTTCAGGACCTGCAGCTGCCTCAGCCGGTGCCATCACGGCTCGCCGAGCTCGCCAAAAGTCTCGTGGTGGGCGCGAGCACGGCCTATCAGAAGGCACTCGACCTCGATTCATACCTGACCTCTCCGAAGTTCCATTACCACCTTCCCGAGCGCACGAAGTCAGGTGTGATCACGCCGTCCCCCGGCTACGGCGGCGTGCTGAGCTTCCTGTTCAAGTCTCCGACTGGTTATTGCCAGCAGTTCGCCACAGCGTTCGCCGTACTTGCTCGCATCGATGGGCTTCCGACCCGCATCGCGGTCGGGTTCCTCCCCGGGGCTCGGGTCGGGCATGACGAGTGGCAGGTCGACGGGACCGACACCCACGCCTGGCCCCAGGTGCAGTTCGCGAACTACGGCTGGATCGACTTCGAGCCCACTCCCGGCACGAGCGTGAAGGGGTCTTCGGCTCCGGCCCTGGCGACGACAGTTACGACGACGGTTCCGTTCGCGACCCCGACAAGCTCGGGCAGCGCCCACAACCTCCGCCCTTCGTCGAACGGCGGAGCCTCCAAGCCCGAGCTCGGTCGCCAGGGGGATCAAGGCCATCGATCCAACAGCCTGTTGGCACCGTGGCTACTCGTCCTCCCCGCCGGCCCGCTTGCTTGGGCCGGAGCTCTTCTGTTGTGGGGACGGCTGCGATTGCGGCGTTTGAGGCGCGAGTCACGTGCCGGGATCCTCGCCGCGTGGGGCGAGGCGCTCAGGACGCTCGACCTCGCGGGCATCCGCCGCCGCCGGGCCGAGACCTACCTCGAGCTCGCGAGACGAGTCACTTCGACCGGAGTGTTGTCCGACGAGGCAGAGCTCGCCTTCCGAAACCTCGCTCGACTTGCGACGACTGCGTCCTATGCCGGCGCGCCACCTGGGGACTTCGCAGCCCGCCAGGCGACGCGCGACGCCAATACGGTCGTCCACAGTGCCCGGCGGAGGATCGCCCGTTGGCAGCGGATCGCGGCCGCGCTCGACCCGAGAAGCCTTCCGGCGTGAACGGACCGTTCCCCGGCTGTGACAGCCGGGCGCTAGGGTGCGCTCGTGGCTGACCAAGCGAATTTCGCGGAGGACACCACCGGTTTCATGGACTCGCTCTACACGGCCGCGCTCCGGATGACTCGCAGCCCGTCGGACGCTCAGGACCTGGTTCAGGAGACCTACCTGAAGGCCTACCGCGGCTACGGCGGCTTCGAGGCTGGCACCAATCTGAAGGCTTGGCTCTACCGCATCCTCACGAACACGTTCATCAACTCCTACCGGTCGCGCAAGCGCCATCCCGAGGAGACAGAGCTCGACGACGTAGAGGAGCTTTACCTGTTCCGCCGCATGAGTGGCCGCGACGTGTCCATCGGCCGGAGCGCGGAGGACGAAGCGTTGGATTGGATCACCGACGACGAGGTCAAGGGCGCTCTGGAGTCGTTGCCAGAGAGCTTCCGGATGACAGTTCTCCTGGCGGATGTGGAGGGGTTTTCCTACAAAGAGATCGCGGACATCATGGAAGTTCCGATCGGGACGGTCATGAGTCGTCTCCATCGCGGAAGAAGGGCGCTCGAGAAGGCGTTGCACGACTTTGGAGTGGCGCGGGGTTTCGTCGCGGCTCAGTAGGGCTGAGATATCGGATGGAGCTTGCATGAAGGGCGAGAAGGACGACAGGAGGATCAACTGCCGGGAAGCGCTGCACCGCGTCTACGACTTCCTCGACGGCGAAATCACGCCCGAACGACGTGACCAGATTTCTCGCCACCTCGACAAGTGTGCCCCTTGTCTCAAGGCGTTCGGCTTCGAGACCGAGATCCGAAGACTTGTCGCCGATCGGTGCCGGGACAAGGTGCCTGAAGAGCTCAGGACCCGTATAGCGGCTGTGATCGACCACGAGCACAAGAATGCGGCGAGCGCCGGCGGAGTCACCGAGGGTGCGGAGCTCTGACCGTTTCAGAGCTTGCGGCCGGACCGCCTTTCCATGCTGAGACGTCGCCACCTTCTGAGCCGGTCGCGTGGGACGTTGCCGAGCGGGTTGCCGGACGGGTCGCGCGGCGCACCGACACCCGGATCGACTGGGCGACGCTTCGCTCCCTCGTGACCGACTTCGAGGAGGTCACCATCCAGGCGGAGGCGCTCGTCGAGGAGTCGACGGGCCTGCACTCGCTGGCCGGCCCTGCACGGGCCCAAGTCGCCACGCGAGAGGAATGGATCCACGCCAATGTCTCCTCGTTTCGGCGGTTGCTCGGCCCGGTGCTGGCACGTGCCGGCAAGAGCGGCCAAGGCCTTCCAGGCCTCCTCGGCCCCGTGGGGAGGGTGGCCGCCGGGGTCGAGATGGGCGTGGTGCTGGGGTGGATGTCGGGGCGAGTGCTCGGCCAGTACGACCTGTTGTTCGCAGACGGCGATCTACCGCAGGACGCCGTGTACTACGTGGGGCAGAACATCGTCTCGCTGGAACGTCGGCACGGCTTCGAACCCCGGGAGTTTCGGCTCTGGATCGCCCTGCACGAACTGACCCACCGTGCCCAGTTCACCGGAGTGCCCTGGCTGCGGGCTCACTTTCTCGACCTGGTCGAACGCAGTGTCGCGATCGCGTCGCCCGACCCGCGCCAGGTGTTGGAAGCACTCGGACGCATGGCTGTCGACATCCGGTCCGGCAGGAACCCACTTGCCGAGTCCGGGCTCGTCGGTGCTCTCGCATCGCCGGCACAGTTGGAGACGCTCCGCTCGATCCAGGGGATGATGAGCCTCCTCGAAGGTCATGGCGACGTCACAATGGACCGTGCCGCTCGGGACCTCATCCCGAACGCTGCGCACTTTTCGCAGGTTCTCCGCGCGCGGCGCGAGTCCGCAAGCGGGTTCGTGAAGCTCTTCCAACAGCTGATCGGGCTGGAGGCGAAGCTGCGCCAGTATGCGGACGGGGCGCGCTTCGTGCGGGAGATCGAGAACACCGGTGGTCCGGAGCTCCTGGCGCTCGCCTGGCAGGGCCCCGAGAACCTGCCCAGCGCACCGGAGATCCAGGCGCCTGACCGCTGGGTGTCACGCCTGCGAGGTCTGGCGCTCGAGCCAGCGTGACGCCCCCGCTGCGGGCACGGGCGCAGGAGACCGCCGCTCCGCTGATCGGGAGGTGCTCGTTTCCCGACCCTGGAGCGCCACTTGCATGCGCCGTCTCCGGAGGCGCCGACTCTCTCGCCCTGCTGGTGCTCGCCGTCGTCGCTGGCTGTGATGTGGTTGCACATCACGTCGACCACGGCTTGCGCGAGGACTCCGCCCAGGACGTCCATGTTGTGAACGGGGTCGCCGCAGGGCTCGGCATCGAGGTCGTCGTTCACTGCGTGAACGTCGGTGCAGGGCCCAATCTCGAGGCGCGGGCGCGTGCGGCCCGGCTCGGCGCGCTGCCGGCTGGTGCCGCCACCGGCCACACGGCCGACGATCAGGCAGAGACAGTCCTTCTCAACCTGCTCCGGGGGGCCGCCACCGATGGACTCGCGGCGATGCGCTCCGGGCCACGGCACCCGATTCTCGGGTTGCGCCGGGCCGAGACCCACAACCTGTGCTCTCAGCTCGGCCTGCACCCAGTGGAGGACCCGACGAACCGCGATCCGGCGTACCTGCGCAACCGGATCCGTCATGAGCTGGTCCCCGTGCTGTGCGAGCTCGCAGACCGTGACATCGTGCCGATCCTCGCCCGTCAGGCGAGGTTGTTGGCTGACGACGCGGCCCTGCTGGGCAAGCTTGCCGCCGCGCTAGACCCGACCGACGCCAGAGCGATAGCGAACGCGCCTGCTCCCCTCGCGCGCCGGGCGCTACGCGAGTGGCTGCGGTGCGGTCACCCACCTGACCTGGCGACCGTGGAGAGGGTGTTGTCGGTCGCCGCCGGAGAGACGGTCGCCGCCGATATCGGGGCGGGGAGAAGCGTGCGCCGGTCACGGGGCCGACTGCACCTCGACCCGGCGCGCGAGCCGAAACCGGGTCAACTGCTCGAGCCGCAGGATTCCGACGGTCTTTCGTGCGGGCCCGGCGTCCCCGACTAGTGTCGGCGCAAGTGGGCGATCTTGCTGGCCAGGGAGCTTCAAGGGCGGACTTGGGGACGCCGTCGGAGTCGCCCGGCGTCTTGAGTGTGTGGGACGCCGACCCGGCTCTCGGGAGGGTCGTGCTCTCGGTCGAGCAGATCGCCAAACGGGTCGCCGAGCTTGGCAAGATGATCACGGCCGACTACGCGAGCCGGCCGCCTTTGCTGGTCGGGGTGCTCAAGGGCGCCTTCATATTCCTCGCCGATCTCGCCCGGGAGATCCAGCTGCCGCTGGAGCTCGACTTCATGGCTGTGTCGTCCTACGGCAGGGCGACGAAGACGAGTGGCGTGGTGCGGATCCTGAAGGACCTCGACATCGACCTCACCGGTCGTCATGTCCTCATCGTCGAGGACATCCTCGACAGCGGCCTCACCCTCTCGTACCTGCGCAAGAGTCTTCTCGCCCGCGGTCCGGAGAGCCTCGCCGTCTGCTCGTTGCTCGTCAAGCGAAGCGTTCAGCCGCGGCCGGACCTCGAGCTCGCCTATGTCGGGTTCCATATCGAGCCCGAGTTCGTGGTGGGCTACGGCCTCGACGTCGCCGAGCGCTACCGCAACCTTCCGGACATTCGTGTGTATCTGGCCGGAGAGCCCGCGTGACCTCATTGCCAGTTGAGGCGTCTTCTCGCCGCCGGTCCCGTCAATGAGCGTCTCGGGCGATGCGCCCGTGCCCGAGGCTCACATCCGCGGATCTGTCGACCGGGAGCGGGTCCGCCGGGCGGTCCGCGAGCTCCTGAGCGCCATCGGTGAGGATCCCGACCGGGAGGGCCTTGTGCGCACGCCGTCGAGGGTGGCGGAGATGTACGGTGAGCTCTTCGACGAGGCGGGCGAAGACCCGGCGAGGTTCCTGACCGTCACCTTTGCCGCCGAACACGACGAGATGGTCATGGTCCGCGATATCCCGTTCGCGTCGTTGTGTGAGCACCACTTGGTCCCGTTTCTCGGCAAGGCTCACGTTGCCTACATCCCGAGCAAAGACGGGCGGATCACGGGCCTTTCGAAGTTGGCTCGTGTCGTCGATGCCGTTGCGGGGCGCCTCCAGGTCCAAGAGCGCATGACGACGCAGATCGCCGAGGCGATCGAGGCGGCGCTTGCTCCTCGAGGCGTGTTGGTGGTGATAGAGGCCGAACACCTGTGCATGTCGATGCGCGGTGTTCGCAAGCCCGGAGCCATCACGGTCACCTCGACTGTGCGAGGACTGTTCCGGACTGACCCGAGGACTCGGGCAGAGGCCATGGGGCACGTGCGAGGCAGAGGCGGCTGACCCTCTACTCTTGAGACGTGTTCCCCCTCGTGATGGGCGTGCTGAACGTCACATCCGATTCGTTCTCCGACGGCGGTCTCTACATGGACTACGAGGCTGCTGTGCGCCGCGGGCGCCAAATGGTGGCCGAAGGCGTGGACGTGGTCGATGTCGGGGGTGAGTCGACGCGACCTGGTGCCTCAGCGGTCGCGCCCGACGAGGAGGTGCGCCGCGTAGTGCCCGTGATCGAGGCGCTCGCAGGTGAGGTTCGGGTGTCGATCGACACGGCCAAGGCATCCGTCGCGCACGCCGCCCTGGCCGCGGGGGCGACGCTGCTGAACGACGTCTCGTCGAGCCTGGCGGCGGTTGCCGCCGAGCATGGCGCCGGTTTCGTCGCGATGCATTGCAAGGGAACTCCCGCGGACATGCAGCTCGACCCGCGTTACGACGACGTTGTCGGGGAGGTCCGGCAATTCCTAGAGCGATGCGTCACGAACGCTCGTGCCGCCGGTGTCACGGAGGTCTACATCGACCCTGGGATCGGGTTCGGCAAGTCGGTCCGCCACAACCTTCAGCTCCTGGCTGCGCTCCCAGAGCTCGTGGCGACCGGTGTCCCTGTACTGGTCGGGACCAGCCGCAAGAGCTTCATCGGCCATCTCGGTGCCGGCGGGTCTCCCGACGGGCGCGTCGGTGAGGTTCCACCGCTCGGGGCCCATGACCGGTTGGACGGCTCCCTGGCCTCGGCCGTGTGGGCGATGGCCTGCGGGGCTGCGGTGCTGCGGGTCCATGACGTTGCAGCCACCGTGCAGGCGGCTCGACTATTCGGTGAGGCAGCGGCATGAGGGGACGATGGGCGGCCGGGATCGTCCCGAGGAACTTCTGTTGGATCATCAAGGATCACCTCGCGGTCAGCGAGCGACCTGGCGGCTATGCGCCCAACCACCGCAAAGTCCGCCGGCACGAGGAGCTGTTGTGGCTTCGCGCCCAAGGTTTCACGAGGGTGGTGTCGCTGCTCGCCTCGACTCACAATCTCCATGCTTACGACGAGCTCCGCCTCGAGTGGTCGCGTTTTGCCATGCCGGCTGCTTCCGATACCCGTGACGTCCTCGCCGAGCTGTATCCCGCCTTGCATGGGTGGTTGCGCAACGGTGAGCGTGTGTTGCTCCACCAGGAGGAGCTCGGCGACTGCGTGATGGGCGTAGTAGCCGGCTACCTGCTCTGGAGCGAGATCCTTCCTGATGGACCGCGTGCCATCACGGCCATGGAACAGCTGCTCCGTCGCCAGATGGGTACCGCCGGCCGCATGATCGTCAGCGTCGTGGAAGAGGTTCCGTCCCTCGAGAGCTTCACCTCTCTCGACGGCGGAGCCGCCGAGGCAGAGGGTAAGGCGGCATCGCCGCAGGATGCCGGGGCCGGCGAGCCAGGCGATGGAGACACCGGGGCGCAGGGCCGAACGGCGTCGCCGGAGGGTCGCGCTGAGGAGGCAAGAGAAGGAGCGGCGGCATCACCGGAGAGCCAAGCAGCCGGCGACACAGAACAAGGAGCGGCACCCTTGACAGAGGGCCTCGAAGAGGGCGAGGTTGGGCCCGTCAGGGCGGACCAGGGCGAGCGCCCAGGCCCCGGCCTCTCATAGATGACTGACCGGATCGAGCTGCGGGGGCTTCGAGTGCTCGGGCGCCATGGTGCCCTGGCGGGCGAGCAGGACACCGCGCAGCCCTTCGAAATAGATCTGGAGGTCGAGGCCGACTTCGGTGAGGCAGCTCTTGATGACGACCTGGCAAAGACGGTCGACTACTCGCTCGTCGTGGAGAAGGCCATGGAGATCGTCGACCAACGCCAGTACCGTCTGCTCGAGACGCTCGCCGGGGCGATCGCGACGGGGATCCTCGAGATCCCTGCCGTTCAAGCGGTCACGGTGACGGTTCGCAAGCTCCGACCTCCCGTCGCGGCGGACATGGCGTCGGCCGGGGTGCGCCTGCGACGGGAACGGGTCGACAGGGCCGTATGAGCGTGGAGATCTTCCTAGGTCTCGGCTCGAACATAGGCGATCGCCTGCGTTATCTCGAGCTGGCCGTGAGGGTCCTCCGCGGCCTCGATCCTGACCTCACGGTGTCGCCGGTCTACGAGACGGCTCCGATCGGCACCCCAGAACCCCAGAACAGGTACCTGAATTGCGTTGTCCGCCTCGAGTCGGACCTCAGTGCCCGGCAGCTCCTCGAGGTCGCGCACGGGCTCGAGGAGCTGACGGGCCGGATTCGCACCGTGCGAAACGGGCCCCGCCAGCTCGACATCGACATCCTTCTTGTCGGAGAGGTTCAGATCTGCGAGCCCGATCTCGTGGTGCCGCACCCGCGGATGTCCGAGCGCGGGTTCGTGTTGGCGCCGCTCGAGGATCTGGACGCGTCGCGCGTGCCCGCGAATTGGCGAACCCGGCTGGCCGAAACGGACCCCGTGTCACTCGACCTGCGCCTAGTTGGTACGCTCCGATGACACTGAGACACGAACGGCACCTGGTGACGGGGCCGGAACGAAAAGAGCTCACCATGACCACGGTTCGCATCATCGGACCCGGGCGCGCCGGTAGATCCTTTGCGTCGGCGTTTGCAGCCGCCGGTGTCGAAGTCCGAGATATTCTCGGGCGCGCGGATGACGTTTCTTCAGCTGCCGCCGGCGTGGACGTGCTGTTGCTCACGGTTCCCGATCAGGCGATCGCCGGCGTCGCTTCGGCGGTCAGACCGGTGCCCTGCACCGTCGTGGCCCATTGCTCGGGAGCCCTCGGCCTCGAGGTGCTTGCGCCCCATGAGCGCGTCGCCGCGCTCCATCCGTTGGTGACCCTTCCCGACCCGGCCATCGGAGCGGAGCGCCTTGGCTCCGGCGGTTACTTCGCCGTGGCCGGGGACCAAGCCGTCATCGACCTCGTCCTGGAGCTCGGAGGCCGCACGCTCGTGATCCCGGCGGACTCAAGGGCCGGGTACCACGCTGCAGCCTGCATGGCGTCCAACCATCTCGTCGCACTCCTCGGCCAGGTTCAACGCGTGGCCGCATCCGTCGGGCTTCCCCTCGAAGCCTTCCTGCCGCTTGCCCGGGGCGCTCTTGACGACGTCGGCCGGCTCGGACCAGCCGCGGCGCTCACAGGTCCGGTCGCGCGCGGGGACCTCACTACAATCGAACGTCACCGCCAAGTGCTGGACCCGGCAGAGCTGGGCGGTTATGACGCCGGGGTTGACCTCGCGCGTCGGCTCGTCACCGTGGGCCGGCGAAGATGAGCAGGTGCGAGCGGACGCCTGCTGGAAGTTGCGGGTTCGGCGCGGCTGGCGACCGGGCCGGAAGCGCCGGGACCGGCTCGTGGAGGTAGTCGTCACTCGCGACGAGTTCCGAAAGGCGACGTCGGCTGCACGCGCAGCAGGCTCCCGGCTCGGCCTCGTACCGACGATGGGTGCGTTCCATGAGGGGCACATGTCGCTCTTGCAGGCCGCGGCATCGAGCTGCGACGTAGTGGCGGCGAGCATCTTTGTGAACCCGCTCCAGTTCTCCTCCGCTGCTGACCTGGCACGGTACCCGGCCAACTTGGAGCTGGACATGGCGATGGCGCAAGCGGCCGGCGTCGGGCTCTTGTTCGCGCCTTCGGTGAGCGAGATGTACCCGCGGGGAGAGCCAGAAACAAGAGTCGAGCCCGGCGGGCTCGCCGATCGCCTCGAGGGCGCCTCCCGCCCGGGCCATTTCGCGGGCGTCGCGACGGTCGTCACCAAGTTGCTGTCGCTTTCTGGACGTTGCGGGGCGTATTTCGGAGAGAAGGACTTCCAACAACTGGCCGTCGTGCGCCGCCTGGTCGCGGACCTCGACCTCGATGTCGAGATCGTCGGCTGCCCGACGGTACGGGAGCCCGATGGCCTTGCATGCTCGAGCCGTAACCGCCTGCTCGGGCCCGACGACCGGCGCGCGGCAGGCGTGCTCTTCAAGGCGCTCGGTGCGGGGCGCGCCGCCTTGGTCACAGGTGCGCGGCCCAGTGCGGAAGTGGAAGCTGCGATGGTTGCCGTGGTTGCGGCTGAGCCGCGGGCCAGGTTGGATTATGCAGTTGTGGTGGATCCCGTCACGTTCGAATCACCGGCTCCGCTCTCCGGTGGGCTTCGGCTTCTCATCGCGGCGCAAGTCGGGCCGGTCCGCCTGATCGACAACTTGGGGGTGGAGACATGACACCGAGGCCGTCCTTCCTGGTTTGGCGAGCCGAGTGGTGCATGTGGACGTGAGCCCACTAGAGCGGCTCGACGTCCTCGTGATCGGGAGCGGGGTGGCGGGCCTGTCCGCGGCGGTTCGCCTTGCCCAGCTCGGCGGGGCCAGGGTCGGTGTTCTCACCAAGGGCGAGTTGGAGCAGTCGACGACACGTTGGGCGCAGGGAGGCATCGCTGCCGTGCTGCCCGGCGACGAGGACTCGACCGACCTCCACCTGGCGGACACTCTCCGCGCCGGAGCGGGACTGTGCGACGAAGCTGCGGTTCGTGTGCTCGTCGACGAAGGCTCCGAGCGCGTCCACGAGCTCATCGCGCTTGGCGCGGTCTTCGACAGGAGCCCTGGCGGTGGACTCTCGCGAGCCAGGGAGGGTGGCCACTCGACAGCGCGCGTCCTGCACGCGGGAGGCACCGCCACAGGTGCGGAAGTGGAGCGGGCCCTTGTCGCAGCAGTGTGTGACAGTGCCGCGGCGATCCTCGAGGGTTGGTTCGCCCTCGATCTCGTCCTCGAAGGCGCCCGGTGCACGGGCGTCATCGCGCTCGACCCCAAGGGCCGGCTGCAGCGTGTCGAGGCCTCCCATGTGGTTCTCGCATGCGGCGGCGCGGGACAGATGTACGCGGTCACGACCAATCCCGTCGAGGCGACCGGTGACGGCATCGCGATGGCGCTGCGCGCCGGGGTCCCGGTTGCCGACGTGGAGTTCGTCCAGTTTCATCCGACAGCGCTCCACCATGCGGCCATGCCGCGCCCGCTCATCTCCGAGGCGCTTCGCGGTCACGGGGCGGTGCTGCGGGATGGCGCGGGCAATCGTTTCGTGGACGAGCTTCTCCCGCGCGACCTCGTGAGCCGGGCGATCGCCGTCAAGTTGGCGGAGGAGGGCAGCGAGCACGTGTGGCTGGACGCGACGGCTCTCGAGGACTTCGGGCGAAGATTCCCGACAATCGCGGAATCGCTGGCGGATGCCGGGTTCGATCCGGTTCATGACTGGCTGCCGGTCGCGCCGGCCGCGCACTACTTGTCCGGAGGCGTTCTCGTGGACCTCGACGGTGCGACGGCGCTCCCAGGGCTTTGGGCGGCGGGCGAGGTCGCCTGCAGTGGGGTTCATGGAGCCAACCGGCTTGCCTCGAACTCGCTGCTGGAAGGCATGGTCTTCGGAGCCCGCTGCGTCGACGCCATCCTGTCAGGTCGTGATGCGCCTGAGCCCACGGGCGCGCTCGCCGGCCTGGACACTGAGATGACCCGAGCGCGGCCGAGCGATGACCGGGCGGGGCCGATCGCCGTCCGGCCGGTCGCAGACTGCCGGTGCGGAGCTGATCACCCGGGAGCTTCGTCCGGGCAGATCGCCGCCTCGCCGGACAGCGACGCGAGCGCCGCGGCACAGCGCGCCGCTCTCCAGGCAGCGATGACCAACTGGGCCGGCGTCGTCCGTGATGCGTCGTCGCTCGCGCGGGCCGATCAGGTCGTCACCGGCGTTGCGGCGGAGCTTGCTCCGACGCTCGATCGTGCCACGGCCGAAGTGAGGAACCTCACTGACGTAGCCAAGGCACTGCTGGAGGCTGCGGCCGAGCGCGAGGAGACGCGAGGGTCGCAAGCACGCTCGGACTTTCCAGAGGCATCGCCAAGCTTTCGTTGCAGATTGTCGCACGGGGCCAACCGCGGCGCACAGCCCGGGAATGGGCGTCAGCACGGGTCAGCCGTGCCCGGCGCATGACGGGGGCCGTCCCGGTGTACCGCGACGACGTTCACCCACCGACTGTGGCGGTCCGCGAGGCCGTTGCAATCGCGCTCGCCGAGGATCTCCTTCCGCTGGGTGACCTGTCTGCAGCGCTGATGCCCGAAGCCTCTCGTGGACGGGCCGCGTTCGTCGCGCGGGCACAAGGGGTCGTCGCCGGCACGCGTTGTGTCGAACAGACCTGCAGTCAGGTCGATCCCCGACTCGAGGTGACCTGGCTAGTGGGGGACGGTTGCGATATCGGGCCAGGCGGCGTGATCGGACGGCTCGAGGGCCCGTTGCGGTCCCTGCTCACCTCCGAGCGGACAGCGCTCAACTTCCTCTGTCATCTCTCGGGTGTGGCAACGGCGGCGCGGCGCTACGTCGAGGCCGCCCACGGAGCCAACCCGTCGGCGAGGATCTGGGACACGCGCAAGACCACACCTGGACTGCGGTCACTCGAGAAGGCGGCCGTGAGGGCAGGCGGAGCGGCCAATCATCGAGGCAGCCTCTCCGAGGGGGTGCTGATCAAGGACAACCACCTCGGCGGGCTCTCGATCAGCGAGGCGGTCCGAAAGGCTCTGGCGTGGTGGCCGGGTCGCATGGTCGAGGTCGAGTGTGAGCACCCCAGTCAGGTGGCCGAGGCCCTTGATGCCGGGGCGACGCTTGTCATGTGCGACAACATGACCCCAGACGAGGTCCGGGCATGCGTGGAGCTCGTGCGCGCCCACCCGCGAGGGGTCTCCGGTTCGGTCCTTGTCGAGGCCTCGGGCGGCGTCGACCTCGAGAACGTCGCGGCCTACGCGAGAGCCGGCGCAGACGTGATCTCGGTCGGTGCCCTGACCCACTCGGTCGTGGCGCTGGATATCGGGCTCGATCTGGAGAGCGTGACCTTCGGCGCCAGTTGAGTCGCCTTTGTGAGCGGCATCAGGCGCTGCCGGGCGGGCCTCAGTGTCCGGTCAACCGACGTGCCCGGTGACGTAGGCCTTCGTCCGGGCGTCGTCGGGCGTGTCGAACACCCGGTCCGTGGGGCCCACCTCAACCAGTTCCCCGACACGGTCGTCGCCGAGGAGGAAGACCGCGACGTTGTCCGAGACACGGGCGGCCTGGAACATGTTGTGGGTGACAAGGGCGATCGTCACCTCACCTGAGAGGTGTCTGATGAGGTCCTCGATCTTTGCCGTAGCCACAGGATCGAGCGCGGAGCACGGCTCGTCCATGAGGAGCACCTCGGGCTCGATGGCGAGAGCGCGCGCGATGCAAAGGCGTTGTTGCTGTCCACCCGAAAGGCGCAGCGCGGGTTGGTTGAGGCGATCCTTGACGATGTCCCACAGGGCGGCATTGTGAAGTGCCGCTATGCCCATTTCGCGGAGAAGTCGCTTGTTGCGGACACCGTTGAAGCGGAGCCCGGAGATCACGTTGTCGAAGATGCTCATCGTCGGGAAGGGATTCGGCCGTTGGAACACCATCCCGATCCGGCTGCGCAGCACCTCCGGCTGAACATCCGGTCCGTAGACGTCGAGGTTGCCAAGCCGGACGCTGCCTCGAACGGCCCCTCCGGTGTGGTCGTGGAGCCGGTTGATGGCACGCAACACACTCGTCTTGCCACACCCGGACGGACCGACGAGCGCGGTCACCTGGCGGGCGGGCATCTGGAGGGTGACATTGCGGACGGCGACATGATCGCCGAAGGTGATGCTCACGTCGTCGAGCGTCACGGCGGCGCCGTGCACTTCGGGATCAGGTCGGTCTGCCGCCGCCTTCGATTCCTTGGCGAGCCGCCCCGACCGGTCGTCGAAATGGGCCCGCGGATCGGTTGCGTGGTTGGACGCCTGGCCTGTGACCTCGTCGTGCCGCTTCATCGTGTCTTCCTGTTGAGTGTCCAGGCGACCATCCGGGCCGTCACGCTCAGGATCAGCACGAGGGCGAGGAGCACCAACGCCGTTCCCCACGCGGTTTGCTGAGCGTCCGAAAACGGCTGTGTCGCGTCATTGAAAATGAGCAGGGTCATCGCGAAGGTGGGGGAAGCCACCGTGAACAGGAGCGGCGCGGTCTCGCCCACGCCGCGGGCCACCGCGAGTAGGTTGCCGGTGACCACTCCCGGCAGCGCTCCCCGCAGCACGACCGAGCGGGCCACGCGCGATCGGCGCGCGCCGAGGGAGACGCCCGCTTCCCACAGGTCGACCGAAACGGTCCGCATCGCCTCCTCGTTGGCCCGGACCATGATGGGTAGCATCAAGACTCCGAGCGCGAATCCGGCCGCCACATTCGAGAAATGGTGGAACCGCTCGACATAGACCGCATAGGCGAAGATGCCGATGATGATCGAGGGAACCCCGGACATCACGTCGGCGCTGAAGCGGATGGCCGACGCGATTCCCCCCGGACGCTCGAACAGGAACAGGGCTATGAACAGGCCCATGGGCACCGCCAATGCGATCGCGTAGGCGACGATCTCACCGGAACCGGCGATCGCGGTGGAGATACCCCCACCAGGCACTCCTGACGGTGTGGGGGCATGCAGCAGGAAACCGATGTTCACCGCGCCCGCCCCCTTGGAGACGGTGGCGATGACGAGAGCCACCAAGGGTGCCACCCCGATCGGGACTGCGATGAGGCAGATCACCTGCATCGCGCGCCCTGCCATCCGGCGCCGTCGAATTGAGCGACGGGCCGAATCCCGCACCACGAGCCGCCGGCGGGCCACCTCGGCGAGTCCCATGTCGGGCATTGCGCCATCCAGCGCTACCTGCACGGTCGGGAGTGTTCTCATACGACCGCGCCCCGGACACCGAGCAGGCGGCGACCACCCCTTCTCCGCACGAGAAGTTGTCCCACGACGTTGACAAGGATCGTCAGGAGAAGCAGGACACCCGCGAGCGCGATCACCGAGCTCGTGCCCAGTCCGGGGGAGGCCTCTGCGAACTGGTTGACAATGGCCGAGCCGAGTGTCGCTCCGGGCGCGAGGAGCGAATGGGGGATTGCCGGGCGGTTGCCGATCACCAGCGCCACGGCGATGCTCTCACCGAGCGCCCGCCCGACGGCCAGCGTGATGGCGGCCGCGATTCCGGACCTTGCGCCTGGCAGGACGGTGCGCCGGACCACTTGCCAATGGGTGGCACCGAGCGCCATCGCCGCCTCCCTGTCGGCGATGGGAACCCCGCCGAGCGCGGTCCGGCTCAGAGCGACGACAGTTGGCAGCGTCATGATGGCCAGCACCACCGAGGCGAGCAACACGCTCGGTCCATAGGCGGGTCCACGAAACAGCCGGTTCAGGACCGGAAGGCCCTCGAGCGCAGGTTCGACATCGGTGGCGAACACCGGGGAGAGCACGAGCAGCGCCCACAGGCCCACGACAATGCTGGGCACGGCGGCGAGGAATTCGATCGAAGTGGACAGCGGCCCTGCGAGCCACGGCGGAATCAGCTCGGAGAGGGACACGGAAATGCCAAGGCCGACCGGCACGACGATGATCATGGCCACCAACGTCGTGATAACCGTCCCTACGACAAGTGTCCCGCCCGCATAGTCGCCGGCATCGGGGTTCCAGGTCCCCGACCACAAAAAGCTGATCCCCGAGTGGGCGAACGCCTGGCTCGACTGCGACACGATGCTGACGACCAGGCCGATCACCAGGGCGGCGAAGAGCCCCGCCGCCCCCCAGCGGACGATTGCGTACAACGGGCTCGAAGGCAAGAGCCGACGCTTGTGCCATGGTCGCAACCTGTCCGGGCGGTCACCGCCCGCACCTGGCGCGACTGACCCGGCGACAGGTGAGGGCGGTGAGGAGGCGATCGGGCCGTTCACAGCTTGAGCAGTGCTGCCCCTGCCGAGGACTGCAACTTGGACAGTGTCGTCTTGGCGAGTTGAGCGACATTCGCCGGAAGCGGCGAGTAGCCGAGCGATTTCGCCTGCTTTTGGCCGGTGGTCACCACGTAGTAGAAGAGCCTACCGAGCGCCGCGCCCTTGGCAGCGTTCGCCTGCTTCTTGTACAGCAGCGTCCAGCTGAAGTTGGCCAACGGGTAGGTCGACGGGCCAGGTTCGTTGATGACAGAGAAATTGCTGGCACTCAGGTGGGCCGCCTGTGCTCCGGCTAGGCCGATCGTGTAGGACGACGGCACGACGAAGGTGCCCGACTTGTTCTTCAGTGCGGCGTTGGCGAAATTCGCTTTCGAGGCGTATCCGAACGAGACGTAGCCGATCGCACCGGGGGTGTCCTTGATGAACGTGGCGACACCGGTGTTGAGCTGCTCACCCTCGCCTATGTCCGGCAGTGGCCACGATGTGGACGGCTTCGACGTGCCGATCTTGGTGACCCAATTGGGCGAGGTTGAGATGAGGTACTGATCGAGATCCCAACCGGGCCCGGACGAGTCGGCACGGTGGACGGGGACGACCGCGAGGTCCGGGAGGTTCGAGAGGCCGGAGACCTTGGCGATTGCCGGATCGTTCCACTTGGTGATCGCCCCGTCGAAGATCGCGGCGAGCGTGGGCCCGTCGAGGTGTAGGCCCTTGGGCGCGCCGGGCACGTTGTAACTGAGCGCCACACCGCCCAGCGCTACGGGTACCTGGAGGACTGTTCCCCCCGCGGCCGCAGCCTGGGCAGACGACGACATGGGGATCTCCGAGTCGCCGAAGTCGACCGTGTTCTCCTGGATGTCCTTGATACCGACGCTGCTACCCGCCGGTGAGTAGTTGACGGTGACCTTCGAGTGGAGCTGCTCGTAGTCGTAGAACACCTTCGTGAAGAACGGCGCAATCGAGTTGGCACCGGCACCGTTGAGCGTGACGGCAGCTAGCGCCGCGGACTCGGTCAGCCGGATGAGTGCAGGCTTCGCCTTTGGGGACGGACCCGACACCGCTGGGCTGGCGGTGGAGCTCGACAGGCTCCACCAGCCCGGTGCAACCAGGACGGCGGCGAGTGCAAGCACGGCGGGTGCGATGAAGCGTCGTTTCACTGGGTCTCCTGTTCGAGGTTGTCTGACGCAGATCCGGTTATTGACCGGTAAGTCTATACGATCACTAGAAATAGTAGCAAGTCTCCGGATCGGCGGGTTGCTCGCACACCGAAGATGGCGCCCTAACCTCAACCGATCGAGGCTGCCTGCTGAGTCGAAGTGGGCTCGCTGCAACAGAACCACGGCTCGCTGAGCCGCGGTCTCAGCCCGGTCGGACCCGAAGACTGACTCCCGCGGCGCGGGCCGACCACGCCAGAGCCAGTGCCGTGGCTCGACATGAAGGCACGGACACGAGCGTCCACTTCCTCGAAGGTGTCCTCGGCTCCGGCCGCCACAGGTTGGGCGCCGGCCGCTTCGACAAGCGCCGCCAGGTCTCTCTGGAGCTCGTCGAGCCCGAACTCTTCGGCCGTCCAGACCCAGCTAAGACGGGCGGCGTCGTAGTGCTCGAGCCGCGCCTTGACCTCCGGGGCCGAAAGCAGCAGGGAGCCCTCGGGGAGCAGGAGCCGGATCGTGTACTGAACCGCGTCGACGTTCCCCACGAGATCATGTGCGACGACGAAGTCGAGCATGGCGCCGACCTCGGCCGCCTTCGCCCACGGCGTAAAAGGCAGCCATGAGGGCCTGACCTCGATCCCGTGGCCTCGCAGCAAGGTGACCGCCGCGCTCTCGTCGGCGGCCGTGTGCCCTTTGTCCAGGATGCGAAGAGTCGTGTCGTCGACTGATTCGAACGCCGAGACGACAAACAGGCAGCCGGCTTTCGCCATGCCGGCCCACAGGTCCGCGTGGGCAAGGATGTGCTCGACCTTGGTCGTGCAGTCGAAACTCAGATCGGGGAAGCAGGAGTGGACTGCCTGGGCGACCCGCACGGCGTGCCGGGGCCCGTTGAGGAAGTCAGGGTCGGCAAAGGTCACGTGTCTTGCGCCCACCGCCACGAGCTGGGACACGTCGCTCACCACGACCTCTTCTGGCACGACACGAAGGCGCCCGTCGTACACGACCGGCAGCGGGCAGTGCCGACAACGGTGCGAGCAGCCGTGGCTCGCCTCGACGGCACCCGCGAGCCGCTCCTCGTCGCCGAGGACAAGCCGCGCGTAGCGTTCCAGCGGCGGCAAGAGATCGCGTGCTGGGGTGATGAACCCACTGCGGCCGAGGTGCACCACCATGTCGCTGGCACCGCCGGACGCGCTGGCACCGCCGGTCCCGTTCGCCCATGCGAGCAGTGCCGGCTCGTACTCCCCGACGATTACCCGGTCGGCTATGCCCGCTGACGACGAGTCGCGGCTCATGCCTGCGTACAGGCCGTACAGGCAGATCGGGAGATCAGGACGCTGAGCCCGCACCGAAGCTGCGAGGGCCACGGCCATTCGCATCGCCGTGTGCATCGGAACCGAGAAGGCGACACCGTCGGCCCACTCGACGAGATCTCGGTCCCAAGACTCGACAGACACGTCGATCGCGCACACGTCGTGACCGCCGGCCCGAAGCGCCGCAGCTGGGGAAGCCACGTGCACCGGTTGGTGCCCGAGCTCGTAGGTTGAAACCAACAGGACGCGCACGCTCGCACGCTATAGCGTCCGCGTCCGCGTCCTGTCCAGCGACGGCTCGGCCGAGTGAGGGCCTTAACATGGATCGCCCAACTTCCATTGAGGACATTCGATGAGCGACAGCGGCAACAGCGGTAGCGACGGTGTCCAGGTCCTTCGCCTGACGGCGCCGGCCTTGGCCGAGATCGTCGAGTTGAGGGCCGGCGAAGCCGCCCCCGAGTCGCTCGCCCTGTGCGTCGAGATCAGCGGAGCGCACGACGACGTGTACACCTACGACATGTACTTCCAGGCCACGTCTGACGCGGTGCCAGGCGACTGGATCGACCATCTCGGCGGTTTCACGCTGATCGTTCCAGGCCAGAGCATCGACCGGATTCGTGGTTCGGTCCTGGACCTGAGCCCGGACGCAGACGGAGGTGGGATGGTGATCCGGAACCCGAACCGGCCGCCTCCCGCTCGGCGGAGCCCGGCGATGACCGGACCGCCGCCGGACCTGAGCGGGGACGTGGCTCAGCGGCTGCTCCAGGTCCTCGATGAGCAGATCAACCCGGCCATAGCGGCACATGGCGGCCGTGCAGACCTGGTGGCAGTCGAGGAGGACACTGCCTATTTGCGTCTGTCAGGTGGGTGCGCCGGGTGCGGCATGGCGGCGGTGACGCTCAGCCAGGGCATCGAGGTGGCTATCCGGGAAAGTGTGCCGGAGATCGTGAACATCGTCGACGTGACCGACCACGCGTCTGGTACCAACCCCTATTACGAGGCCGCGAAGAAGTAGGCAGGCGGCAGTCCGGTTGCCGGCGCTCAGCTCATCTTTCGGCGAAGCGGCGGATGTCCGCGGCGGCATAGGACTCGGCGATGGCGTCGATCCGAGCTGTCGCCTCGACGCCGCGCACCACCTCGGCAAGGCGGTTCCCAGGGATGGCGCACGTCATCTCGTCGCCCGGCAGGCCCGTGCGGGTCCGGCTGAGCGTGCAGCCGAGGCTGGCTGCCACTTGGCCCTGCTCCTTGGCGAGGGCGATGACGCGACACTGCGGCTTGCCGCCGATCTGCAGCCCCGGCACCGCCTCGGCCAGGAGCATGAGCTGGCCGGCCTTGATCCGGATGAGGACGACGTCCGGTGTGCCCGAGGTCTCGGCGAGCGGCCCGTAGGTCACCGACCCGGGGCGCTCGTGCACCGTCGGGATGTCCGGGATCTGTTCGGGCGTGACCCAGCCCGACTCCAACAGAGCGGAAACGTCGGAGTTGCCGGCCACTTCGTCGAGACCGGCAAAGCCGTGGACCAAGGCGCCCACGCTGCAGTTGGCGTGGTCGCTGGCAACCGTAGAGAAGGTCCGGTCAATGGCCTTGGTCCAGAAGACGCACCCGGCCGGGACCGGTCCGGTTCTCCCGTCGGGCGCTGGTGGCGGCTTCGGGCCCTCGTAGGGATCGACGTCCTCGGGGAGCCCGGCGTCAAAAGTGATTGCGATCGGAGGTGTCGTCAGCTCCAGCGACGCGGTGAGCGCCTCTGCGAGATCCGGCCAGGAAGGAGAGTTCATAGCCGCCGGTTCTAGCGGCGCGGCTCTCAGCACTCGGCCACGGTCGAGCGATGCCAGACGCGATGGTAGCCACCTAGCGCAAAGAGCCTGCTTGCGCTACTTCAGCCGTGCGGGAAGCCCGTAGCCGAGAATTGTGCAGCCGGTACGGTCAATCCGGCCGCAGCCGCACACGACACAGTGCCATTCTTGGCCACTGCGTAGTACGTGCCGGTCGCCCAGTCTGCAGCTGGCTCGCCGGTGATGACAGCTGAACCTTGTGCTGCCTTCTGGTCGATGATGACCCAGCAGTCCTTCGTACCCGGCGAGTAGGCCGCCAGGACGAGGAAGCCCTTGAGGCCACTGTAGTAGATCGAGATGATGTTCGACTTGGTCGTGGCCGTGGCGCTCTGGTACGTCAAGCCGGTGTCGATGGCCGAGATGGACGAAACGCCTGCCGCAGCAAAGTAGAGATTGGAGTAGGTCTGGTTGTTGGCGGTGTAGAAGGTGTCCGCGCCCGTAAGGGCCGTCTGCAAGTTGGCCTGCGCGGCAGTGTTGTTGGCGGTCTTGGTCACCG
>ODAK010000731.1_pt1 | contig 37584 bp, 27 predicted proteins | sample 1539591 | NCBI WGS metagenome assembly ODAK01 (sample SAMEA3539303, study PRJEB22396) | soil metagenome | biome: tundra; feature: field; material: soil | place: USA | collected 2010-05 | depth 0.15 m | reverse complement strand
GCCTCCCGCGGCTGGTCGCGCGTGGGTGCCCGGTTGCCGTGTCCGGACGATCGTGTCCGTAAAACCTTTGTACGACGGATCCGCTGAGTTGGAAAGCCCTTGGCGTAATCAATTCGTGATCTCGATTGATCGCCGCGCTCACATGCCCTGAACTGGCGGGGTCCGCGCGGCCTGGGCAGGATACAAGATGCCCGGCGGCGGCGCGGCCAGGCGGGAGCCGAAGGCAAGCACCGGCCAGCAGCGCTGCCGGGCAATTCTCCGGAGCGCCCGGTCGGGATTGACCGCGTGCGGGTGGCCGACTGCTTCCAGCAGCGGCAGGTCGGTGACCGAGTCGCTGTAGGCGTAGCAGTCAGGCAGCCTGTAGCCGCGCTGGACAGCCAGTTCCCTGACGCGGCTGGCCTTTGCCGCACCGTAGGCCCAGAAGTCCATCTCGCCGGTGTAGCAGCCGTCAGCCACCGTCATCCGGGTGGCGATGACCTCGGTCGCGCCCAGCCACGCGCCGATCGGCCCCACCATCTCCTGGCCGGACGTACTCACGATGATGACGTCCTGCCCGCTGTCGCGGTGCGTGTCGATCAGGCGATGCGCCTCGGCATACACGTGCGGGAGGATCAGCTCGTGCAGGTGCCGGGCCACGATGTCAGTGACCCGGTCCGTCGGCCAGCCCCGGCACAAGGCGCTGACCTGGGCACGGATCCGCTCCATCTGCTGATGATCAGCCCCGCCCAGCCGGAAGGCCAGGTGCCCCAGGGCACTCCTGGCAGCCTGGCTGCGGGTTATCAGGCCATACCGGTAGAACGAGGGACCGAACGCCAGGGTGCTCGATCGCGAGATGATCGTTTTATCGAGGTCAAAGAAAGCGGCAACGGCCGAACTGCCTGCCTCGACGGAAGTGCCCACGATCCGGCAGCATAGAGGAAGAGACCTGCCGTGAGGTTTCCTCTCGATGACCGGCTGGTAACTTTGGCTCGCTGCACGTAGGCTTTCTGGGTGACGGAACCGGCTCTACCCCCCCGGGGCCGGACCGTACGGCGACCCCCGCTCTCCCCCCCGGCGGGGGTCGCCTCATGTCCGGGCGCCATTGGCAAGTGCGTGACGCTCGTGCGCTAGGCAGTGACCAGAACTTTCAGCCGGATCCCGGGCCGGGGACGCGGTCGGCCAGAAGGCATTCCAGGAGCAGGACGGCGCCCGATTTGGACAGCGGCTGATTGCCGGTCCCGCATTTCGGTGACTGGATGCAGGACGGGCATCCGGCCGCGCATTCGCAGCAGGCGATCGCCTCGGCGGTCGCCTGCAGCCAGGCATGTGCTGCCCGGAAGCCGCGCTCGGCGAAGCCCGCGCCGCCGTCATGGCCGTCATAGACGAAGACGGTCAGCTGCCCTGTCGCCGGGTGGAGATCAGCGGAGACGCCGCCGACATCCCAGCGGTCGCAGGCAGCCACCAGCGGCAGTAGCCCTATCGAAGCGTGCTCGGCGGCGTGCGCGGCGCCGCCCAGATCGACGCCCAGGCTGGCAAGCGTGGCGCGCTGGCCGGGCGAGATGGTCCACCAGACAGCCCTGGTGCGCAGGGTCCGCGGCGGGAGGTCCAGCGGCACCTCGCCGATCGGCTGGCCGGTCTCCAGGCGCCTGCGGACGAAGGAAGTCACCTGGCGCGTCACGCGAACATCACCGAAGTGCACTTGCGCCTCGCCCCAGCGGGACACAAGTGCGGTGGCACCGACGTCCACCCGGGTCAGCTCACGGGCCGAGGTGGCGTAGCCAGGATCGCCCGGCTCGACAAGGGCTACGCGGTCCGCAAGGTCAAGCCGGGTGACGAGATACATCTCGCCTTGATGCGGGTAGACAGCGCCGGAATGTGCCAGGACATGGGCTGACGGCTCGTCCACGGTGCCGACCAGCCTGCCGGTGGCGGCCTCGACGATCCGGACCGGCGCGCCGCCGGTCCCCCGCAAGCCGCCCAGCGGCGCCCTGCCGCGCCGCGTCCAGTACCACCTGCTACCGCGCAGCCGCAGCTTTCCCCGGCGGCACAGGCTGTCCGCCACGCCGGCGGCTGCCGGGCCGAAAAGCTCGATGTCCGAGCCCGTCAGCGGTAGCTCCGCCGCTGCTGCCAGCAGATGCGGAGCCAGTACGTAGGGATTACCCGGATCAAGCACGGTTGCCTCGACCGGCTGGTGCAGCAGCGCTTCCGGATGGTGCACGAGGAACGTATCCAGCGGGTCGTCGCGGGCGATCAGGACGGCCACGGCGGCGCGCCCGTCCCGCCCGGCCCGCCCGGCCTGCTGCCACAGGGCAGCCCTGGTCCCCGGCCAGCCGGCGATCAGCACCGCATCCAGCCCGCCGATATTGACGCCGAGCTCGAGCGCCGTCGTCGTGGCCAGGCCGGTGATCCGGCCGGCCAGCACCGCGCTCTCCAGCGCGCGCCGGTCCTCAGCCAGGTAGCCGGACCGGTAGGCGGCGACTTTCGGCGCCAGGTCCGCAGCGCCCGCATCGGCGAGCGCCCGCCTAGCCCCGATGGCCACGGCCTCGGCGCCGCGCCGGGACCGGGCAAACGCCAGCGCCGGGACGTGCTCGGTCACCAGATCGGCCAGCAGCCCGGCCGCCTCGGCCGTCGCGGTCCGCCGCACGGGCGCGCCAGCCTCGCCGCGGAGCCGGGTGAGCGGCGGCTCCCACAGCCCGAAGGTCAGCGGCCCGCGCGGGGCGGAGTCAGCGGTGATCGCATCCGCCGCCAGTCCGGTGAGCAGCCTGGCGCACTGTTGCGGCTCGCTGATCGTGGCGGATGTCAGGATGAACACCGGCTCGCGGGGGCCGTCCGGGCTGCCGCTGTGATGGGCTGCGATCCGGCGCAGCCGGCGCAATACCTGCGCTACGTGGGATCCGAAGACGCCGCGGTAGCCGTGGCACTCATCGATGATCACGTAGCGCAGCCGCCGGAAGAAGCCGTCCCACCGGGCGTGTCGCGGCAGCAGCATGTGGTGCAGCATGTCCGGAGTCGTCAGCAGGTAGGTTGCGTGCGCCCGGGCCCAGGATCGCTGTGGCGCCGGCGTGTCGCCGTCCAGCACGGCCGCTCGTACCCCGGGGATACCCAGTGACCGCACGATCCGCAGCTGGTCCGCGGCGAGGGCCCTGGTGGGAGCCAGGTACAGCGCCGTGCCTCCGTGCAGCACCCCGGTCAGGGCCGGCAGCAGGTAGCCCAGTGACTTCCCGGACGCCGTCCCGGTCGAGATGATCACGTTGCGGCCGGCATGTGCCGACTCGGCAGCGGTGGCCTGATGTGCCCAGGGCCTTGAAACGCCGGCGTCCCGGAGCGCCTCGGTCAGGTGGCGCGGCACCCAGGCCGGCCAGTCAGCCAGGCGGCCGCGGCGGGCGGGCAGGTGCTCCAGGTGGGTGAGCCGGCCCGATTGAGCGCCGCGCTCCAGGATCCGCAAGGCGCCGGGCGCAGCGGTCGCCGGACCCGCGGGGACGTGCAGGTCCGCCGCCACGGCGGCCGCGCTGACGTGCGGCTCGCCGGGGGCGCTGACGTGCAGCTGGCTGGTGGCGCTGCGGCACGTCCCGGCGGCGGGCACGCCAAGTGGCCGGCCGGCCGGCCGGGGCGGGAGCAGTGGCTCGTCCGGGACGAGCGGCGCTGTCGCAGCCATCGGGTTTCAGTGTGTCATCACGAGGCAAGGTGCCCCGAACCCTGATCTGGTATAGACATGACCTCAGAGCGTGATTGAATGCGCGACGGGAGTACGCCCGGACCCCGGGCGCCCGGATATGCTCGCCCGCACGCTCAGACGATGGCCGCATGGCGCTGGAGGATTTTGTGGATCTGAAGTTGGATCACCACACCAAGGATGGGATCGAGATCGTCGACGTGGAAGGCGAGATCGACGTCTACACCGCGCCGCGCTTGCGTGAACTCCTGATCGAGCTGGTCAACAGCAGTCATTACCAGCTCGTCGTGAATATGGAGAAGGTCGAGTTCCTCGACTCAACGGGGCTGGGAGTGCTGGTCGGCGGCCTCAAGCGGGTCCGGGCCCATGACGGCTCGCTGGACCTGGTCTGCACGCAGGAGCGGATTCTCAAGATCTTCCGGATCACTGGCCTGACGAAGGTCTTCGGCATCCACGACACCGTGGACGAGGCCATCGCAGCCAGGAAATCCGAGAAGTGACCGCTGGCTGATGCCCAGAAATGGCCACGGTTGAGGTCAGCTTCACCCCGCTGCCGGCTCACGTCCGCACGGCTCGGCTGGTCGCTACGGCGGTAGCCAGGCGCAGCGGCGTGCCGGAGGCGCTGCTGGACGAGGTCCGCCTGGCGGTCGGCGAGGCATGCTCGCGTGCCGTCGAGGCCCACCGGCTGCATTGCCCGGGTGAGCCCGTCAGGATCGCGCTGACCAACGGGGCGGGACGGTTCGAGGTTGAGGTCACCGATGCCGGAGCCGCCCAGGGCGCCGCCGTGAAGGGGGGGACCGGCGGTTCAGCGATGCCGGTCCAGGGGTTCGGCCTGGCCGTCATCTCCGGGCTCGCCGACGATGTGCAGATCAGCGAGACCGCCGGGGGCACCAGTATCCGGATGAGCTGGCCATCGGACGGCATGCCGGACTGACCCCGGGCTGCCGGGCTGACATGACGGGTGCCGGCGGCGCGCACGCGGGTGCAACTGTGGCCTAATTTTCCTCACGACACGTCGCGGTGCCGCCAAAGCCGGGCCCGCATTACCATTCGGTGACCCGGATGCGTAGAATCCCGGCCACTGCCGTGGTGGCGCTCCTCGATCGTGTTCGGCGTGTCCACGCCTGCGTGCAGCGACAAAAGCCGTGCAGCGACAAAAGCACTGGGCAGCAGCCGCGAGGGATTGCTCGTTGCCCTGTCAAGGAGGACAGATGTCTAGGCTCAACCTCGCCCTGGCGAGCGGCGGGCCCACGGTAACCGGGAGCAACCTGACCTGGGTTGTGATCGTGGCCGTGGTCGCCCTCCTGGCCCTCGTCGTGGCCTACTTTCTGGTGCGGGAAGTGCTGGCAGCAAGCCAGGGCACCGCGAAGATGCAGGAGATCGCCACGGCGGTCCAGGAGGGCGCGGCGGCCTATCTCCGGCGCCAGTTCAAGACCGTCGCCGTCTTCGTGGTCCTGATCTTCTTTGTCCTCCTGCTGCTCCCCGCGCCGGATGTGGGTGTCCGCTGGGGCCGCAGCATCTTCTTCCTGGTTGGTGCATTCTTCTCCGCGAGCACCGGATTCCTTGGCATGTCCCTGGCGGTGCGCGGCAACGTCCGCGTCGCGGCCGCGGCCCGCGATGTCGGCGAGCGGCCAGCCATGCGGATCGCGTTCCGCACCGGCGGCGTGGCCGGGATGCTGACCGTCGGGCTCGGCCTGTTCGGCGCGGCGCTCGTGGTCTTCATCTACAAGGCCAACGCGTCGAGCGTGCTGGAAGGCTTCGGGTTCGGCGCGGCGCTGCTCGCCATGTTCATGCGGGTCGGCGGCGGGATCTTCACGAAGGCCGCGGACGTCGGCGCCGACCTGGTGGGCAAGGTCGAGAAGGGCATCCCCGAGGATGACCCGCGCAACGCCGCCACCATCGCCGACAACGTGGGCGACAACGTCGGTGACTGCGCCGGGATGGCCGCCGACCTGTTCGAGTCCTACTCCGTCATGCTGGTCGCCTCGCTGATCCTGGGCGTGAAGGCGTTCGGCTCGCAAGGCCTGGTCTTCCCGCTGATCGTCCCGATGTGCGGTGTCATCACCGCGGTGATCGGGATCTTCGTGGTCGCCCCGCGCAAGAACGACCGCAGCGGCATGACCGCCATCAACCGGGGTTTCTTCATCTCGGCGATTATTTCCCTGGTGCTGGTGAGCGTGGCCGCGTTCATCTACCTGCCGGCGAAATTCAGCCAGCTGAAAGGTGTGACCGGCGTCGGCTCCGCCGCGATCCTCAGCCACGGCGGGAACCCGAGGCTGCTGGCGATCGGCGCTGTCCTCGTCGGGCTGGTCCTGGCCAGCGCGATCCAGCTGCTCACCGGTTACTTCACCGAGACCACCAGGAGGCCTGTCCGCGAGATCGCCGAGGCTTCGCTGACCGGGCCGGCGACCGTCATCCTGTCCGGGATCGCCGTTGGCCTCGAGTCAGCCGTCTACTCGGCGCTGCTGATCGGCGGGGCTGTCTACGTGGCCTTCCTGCTCGGCACGGGGAACGCGACGATCGCGCTGTTCGCCGTGGCGCTGGCCGGAACCGGGCTGCTGACCACGGTCGGGATCATCGTCTCGATGGACACCTTCGGCCCGGTGTCCGACAACGCCCAGGGCATCGCCGAGATGTCCGGCGAGTTCGAGGGCGAGCCCGCGGCCGTCCTCACCCATCTCGACGCGATCGGCAACACCACCAAGGCGATCACCAAGGGCATCGCGATCGCCACCGCGGTGCTCGCCGCCACGGCGCTGTTCGGCGCGTTCCGCACCACAGTCGAGACGGCCCTTGGCAAGAGCGCGGGCACGTTCAGCCTGTCGGTCGACCATCCCAACGTCCTGGTCGGCGTGCTGATCGGCGCGGCGGTGGTGTTCTACTTCGCCGGGCTGGCGATCATGGCGGTGGGCCGGGCGGCCGGCCGGGTGGTCTTCGAGGTCCGTGAGCAGTTCAGGAACCATCCGGGGATCATGGACTACACCGAGAAACCCGAGTATGGCCGGGTCGTGGACATCTGCACCAAGGACTCGCTGCGTGAGCTCGCGACTCCCGGCCTGCTGGCGGTGCTGACGCCGATCGCGGTCGGCTTCGCGTTCGGTTACGCCCCGCTGGGCGCCTACCTGGCAGGCGCGATCGCGGCGGGCGCGCTGATGGCGGTGTTCCTGGCCAACTCAGGCGGTGCCTGGGACAACGCTAAGAAGCTGGTCGAGGACGGCAACTTCGGCGGCAAGGGATCCGAGGCACACGCCGCGACCGTCATCGGCGACACCGTGGGCGACCCGTTCAAGGACACCGCGGGACCGGCGATCAACCCGCTGATCAAGGTGATGAACCTGGTCTCGCTGCTGATCGCGCAGAGCGTCGTCGAGTACAGCCATGACACGGCGCTGCGGACCGGTGTCGCGGTTGGCGCGATCGCGATCGTGGTGATAGCCGTGGTTATCTCCAAGCGCCGTTCGACGAGCATCGCCTCCGGTGGCCCTGAAGTGCCCGCCGCGCCAGCCGAGGCTGACGATGACGGCAAGACCTCGGCAGGAACCGCCGCCGCCTGATCCGGGCGGCAAAGCGAGCGAGGCGGCTCCCGGCTACGTGCCGGGAGCCGCCTTACTGCCCGCAGGTAAGAACCTTTAGCTCCGCGTGCCGGCGAGCCGTACGGCGGGATCTAGCGCACGATGGTGCCATGCGAGCGGGACCGCGGCTGATCGTGATGCGTCATGCGCAGGCAGGTGAGCTGCCCGGCGGTCCGGACGCCGAACGGGCGCTGCGGGCGCGGGGCCGGCGCGACGCGGCAGCGGCAGGCACCTGGCTCCGCGGTCAGGAGCTCGTTCCCGACATGGTGATCTGCTCCGCCGCCAGGCGCGCCCGGCAGACGTGGCTGCACGTCAGCGCCGACCTTGGCACCGGGATCGAGGTCAGCAACGATCCGAGGCTGTACGACGCCACCGCCGACCAGGTTATCGCCATGATCAGGCAGACCCGGCCCGACGTGGCGACGCTGATGTATATCGGCCACAATCCCGCGGCCCAGCGCTTGGCGGCGGAGCTTACCGGGCAGGAGCACGAGTTTCCTGCCGCGGCCATCGCGGTCATCGAGCTGGCCGGGGACTGGGCCAGCGCGGCGCCAGGTACCGGCAAGCTGGCCGCGTCCTGGTCGCCCAGCACGGTGTCCTGACGGGCGGCTTGGAGCCGGTGCCGACCGCAGGAGCGGTTGGCCTTTGTTCAGGCGGGGTCCGGCCCGGCCGAGCCGTTAGGAGCGGCGGACCCGGCCAGCGCGGCATCCTCGGCGTCGGCCGCCTCGACATCGTCCCTGGAGATGCCGAGCAGATAGAGGATCGCATCCAGGTGCGGCACGGTCAGGGAGGCGTCAGCCGCTTCGCGCACAGCGGGTTTGGCATTGAACGCGATCCCCAGGCCGGCGGCGGCGATCATGTCGAGGTCGTTGGCGCCGTCGCCGACCGCGACCGTCTGGCTCAATGGCACTCCTGCCGTCCCGGCGAAGTCCCGCAGCGCCTGCGCCTTTCCTGCCCGGTCGATTATCGGGCCAACTAGCCGGCCGGTCAGCCGGCCGCCCGACAGCTCCAGCGTGTTGGCGGCGGCGTAATCGAGACTGAGGCCGGCGGCTAGCCCATCGGTGAACTGCGTGAATCCGCCGCTGACGATGCCACATCGGTAACCGAGCCGCCGCAGCGTCCGGATCAGGGTACGCGCGCCAGGAGCGAGCCTGAGTTCGTTGCGCACCTCGTCGAGCGCGGCGCAGTCGAGCCCGGCCAGCATGGCGACCCGTTCGCGCAGGGACTCGGTGAAATCCAGCTCGCCGCGCATGGCGGCCGCTGTCAGCTCGGCGGCCGGCCCGGCGCACCCGGCGCGAGCCGCGAGCAGGTCGATGGCCTCACCCTGGACCAGTGTCGAGTCCACGTCCATCACCACCAGGCGCATGGCCCGCCGGTGCAGGCCGCCGCGCTGTACGGCGATGTCCACCTGCTGCTCGGCCGACTCACGGGCCAGCGCGGCGCGCAGTGTGGCCGGGCTGGCGCCGGACACGTCGAACTCGATGCACGTCACCGGCCGGTCCGCCAGTCGGCCGATGCGGTCGATGTTCGCCCCGTTCGCTGCGATCCGGCCGGCGATGGCCGCGATGGCCGCAGGTGCCAGCAGGCTGCCCAGCACGGTCACGTGCAGGCTGCCGCGCCGCCGCGGCGGCTCGCCCGAGCCAGCCGTTATCTCCGCTTCCAGGCCCAGGTCGGCGGCGACGGTGCTCACGTCGCCGTGGATCGCCGTGAGGTCCGGCGCGCTGTCACAGGACAGCAGCACGCCAAGCACGAGGTGCCCGCGGATCACGACCTGCTCGACATCGGTCACGCTGAGCTTGTATGCCGCGAGGACGGAAAACAGCCGGGAGGTGACGCCTGGCCGGTCCCGCCCGGTCAGGGTCACCAGCAGGGTTATCTGGGGACCAGGCATAACGCAGCCAACGCTACCCGGGTCGGGCCGGCGCACGGGGCGCGCCGGGCACCCGCGCCGCGGTTTCACCGAGCGGGGGGCCGGATCGCTGCGCGGCGGCCGGCGCGCCTGACGCGGCTCCTGGCGGCCTGGGCCTGGCCTCGATCCGGGAACGAGCGGCTGCCGCCGGCGGGTCGCTGACGATACGTTCAGCGCCAGGGAGAGGAACGCTGGTGCGACTGAGTGTCCCGATGGCAGCTGCCAAGCTCGGCGTCGCCGACCGTACCCAGGCCGCGCTCCTCGCGGTCCGGCAGCCGGATGCCGTAGGTTCAAGCAGATGATGGCGTTGGCAGGGAGGGGGCCGCATGTCGGATGAGGTCCTGCGGCTGCGCGGGGTGGGGATCAGGCACGAGCGGTCGATGCTGCTCAGGGATGTGGACTGGACCGTCCGCAGCGACGAGAGCTGGGTGATCATAGGCCCGAACGGAGCGGGCAAGACCACCCTGCTCCAGATCGCCGGCGCGATGCTGTTCCCCACCGAAGGCAGCGTCGAGATCCTCGGCGAGGCCGTGGAGGATGCCGAAATCATCGATCTGCGGACCCGGATCGGACTCGCCAGCTCGGCGGTCGCTGACCGGGTGCCGCCCGCCGAGAAAGTCATCGACCTCGTCTTGACCGCCTCCTACGGGATCCTCGGCCGCACAGCGGAGGATTACGACTCGTTCGACGTGACCCGCGCAGTGGAGCTGCTCGACGCGCTCGGTTGCGCGCACCTGATCAGGCGCAGTTTCGCCACCCTTTCCGAGGGCGAGCGCAAGCGCGTGCAGATCGCCCGGTCGCTGATGCCCGATCCGGAGTTGCTGCTGCTCGACGAGCCCGCTGCGGGGCTTGACCTTGGCGGCCGCGAGGACCTGCTCAGGCGGGTTTCGGCGCTGGCCCGCGACCCGAGGGCACCCACGATGATCATGGTTACCCACCACGTCGAGGAGGTACCCGAGGACTTCACGCACGGGATGCTGCTGCGCAAGGGCGCGGTCCTGGCGGCGGGCCCGCTCCAGGATGTGTTCACTGAGCGGGATCTCTCCCGGTGCTTCGGGGTCCCCCTGGTTGTCGAGCGCCGGGCGGCCCGGTGGACCGCGCGCGCCGGGCACCTGGGCTGACCCTGGGCTGCCGCCCCGGGCTGCCTTACGATCAAAACCATGCGAGGATCATGTGCGCCCAGCTGAGGCGCTTGCGATCCTCGCCGCAGGCGTCGCTGCAGGCGGCATCAACGCCGTTGTCGGCTCCGGATCGCTCATTACGTTCCCGACGCTGCTGGCGTTCGGCTTCCCGCCGGTGGTCGCCAACGTGTCGAACAATGTCGGCCTGGTCCCCGGCAACTTCAGTGGCGCCTTCGGCTACCGGCGGGAGCTGGCGGGCCAGCGCGGCCGGCTGGTCCGGCTCGGTATCGTGGCTGCGGCCGGCGGCCTGACCGGCGCGATCCTCCTGCTCTCGTTGCCGGCCAGGGCATTTACGCTGATCGTCCCCGTCCTGATCCTGATCGCGTGCGTACTGGTGCTCATCCAGCCGCGGATAGCCGCGTGGCTGGCGGCGCGCCGGACGGAGGGCCGCCCTAGCCACGGTGGCCCGGTGCTGGCCGGCGGCGTGCTGCTGTCCGGCGTGTACGGCGGCTATTTCGGCGCGGCACAGGGCGTGCTGGTCATCGGCCTGCTGGGCAGCTTCCTTGAGGAGAGCCTGCAGCGCGTGAATGGCGCGAAGAACGTCCTCGTCGCGCTGGTCAACGCGACCGCGGCAGTGGTCTTCATCCTGTTCGCGCATGTCTCCTGGGCGGCCGTGCTGCTGATCGCGGCCGGGTCGACGATCGGCGGCCTGCTCGGCGCGAAGTTCGGGCGCAAGCTGCCGCCGATGGCGCTCCGGTTGCTCGTGGTCGCCATCGGCCTGATCGCCGCTGTCCGGCTGGTCTTCTTCTAGCTCGCGTTGCCGGCCGTTCTCGCGGGTAGGACAGATCAGGACACTGCTGGCTTCCGTTGCATGATCGCGGTGGATCGGCGGGCCCGAGCCTCGCCAAGTTACCGTGATCATGAAACTGAGAGCCGCAGCGCCGGCCATTACCTTCCGCCGGGGGGCCTGGAGGAGCGATGAAGGGTGACAAGGTCGAGATTGTCATCGACGCGGGTGGCGTAACGAAGACCTATGAGGTCGCCGCCACTCGTGCCGGTCGGCGGGTCGAGGTGGTGAATAGGCGCGGGCTGGTCGAGGTGAGCGAGCTCACCAGGGGCGGCGTGGCCGTCAGGACCGCGCGGTTCATGGCCAGCCGGGTCGTCGCCGTGGTCGAGCATCCCGCGCCGCGACGGCGGGCGGATGGCCCCCCCGGCCGGTCAGCCCGCTCCTAGGCGGCCCGGGGGAGCAGGTGCCAGCAGGCTGGCGTCCACGGCACCTGCGACGAGGTCCCTTGCATATCGCCCCAGCGCCGCAGACCCGTCCTCTATCAGCTCAACCTTGACAAGTACCTGATCAGCGGTGATGCCGTGCTCTTGCCAGGTCCCCCCGGCTGCGGTGAGATTTGCGAGCATTGGCTGCAGCCGGTCCAGCCCGCGAGCGAACCTGGCCTCAGCCGTACGGCGGTCCTCGAACTCATCCCACAGCCCGCGCAGCCGGTTCGCCTGATCCGGCGGGAGCAGCGCGAAGATCCGGTCGGCGGCGGCCCGCTCGGCCTCTTCCTGGCTGGATTGCTGGGCATCGTCCGCGTACGCGAAAAGGTCACCCGCGTCGATCTCGACGAGGTCGTGCACGAGCAGCATGGCGATCACCCGGCCGATGTCGGTGCCGGCCGGGGCGTACTCGGCCAGCGCGAGGGCCATCACCGCCAGGTGCCAGGAATGCTCGGCGGAATTCTCCCGGCGCGCCGGACCGGCCAGCATGGTCTGCCGCAGCACGCCCTTGAGCTGATCGATCTCTGTAATGAACCGCATTTGCTGAGCCAGGCGTTCCATGCCGTCCATTGGAACAGCAGCAAGCCCCATGTCGCGCTGCGGCCCCCCAGGGCAGGGCACCGGGTCGAACACGTCGGCCGGGTTCCGCCGATGCATGATCCAGGCACGGCGCCGGTCAGCTGCCCGGCCGATCTGCTCCCGGACCCCCCCGGGCGGTGAGGCTCGCTGGCGGATGTGCGATTGTGTACCTGGGGGACCCAAAGATGATACGGGGGATACCGGCTCATCAGGCTCATCCTGGCCGGTCATGTGCTGGCCAGGATGAGTTCCCCCCGCCATGAGCGGCCCGGCTTCGTTAGCCAGCGGCACCAGCGAACTGGCGCCTCCCGTGAGACCGGTGACAGTGTAAGGGCGGCGGGCGCGCCAGCACGGAACTGCGCGGCCAAGATGCTGCAGGGGCGGCTGTTCAGCTAGCCGGACAGGCGGCCCGGCCGCCAACCCGGAGCTCTGGACGGGCGAGAGCTACGAGCTGGCCGGCCGGCGAGATCGTCCGCAGTGCCTGCACCCCTGCACGCCGAGGATGACGACTTCGGCCAGCCGCGCGCGCTGTGGAGAACGTTCTGACCGATACCGAGCGGTCACCTGCTGGGCACAGCAGAGCCTGGCGCGGGCATCACCCCGCGCCAGGCTCTACTCAGCCCGGTGGCACGTCGAGCGCCGGATTGCGGTCGAAGAAGCCCCACGGCTTGAGCCAGAACGAGGTCCTGTCAGCCGGCATCACCGGCCAGTCCTCCGGCCTGGTGATGTGGTGCAGCCCGAAGACATGCCAGAGCACGACATCGGTGTCGGCGATCGGCCGGTCCTGCGCGGTCCACCTCGGCAGCCCAGGGTCGTCCGCACTGAGATTCGGGAAGTCCCCGCACGGCCATCGCTCAGCAGCCCGGTAGGGCGTCACCCACAGCGTGTGCCCGATCACCTCGGCGCGCCGGAAGGCCGGCGACGACGGGTCCAGCAGCGGCGGGAACGAGCCGCCGGGCACCAGCTTGTAGGCGGTCGGCGCGCCGAGGCCATTGCGTGCCTGGCTGCTGGCTATCTTCCAGGTCCGCTGCAGCTGCCAGTCGTAGTCTTGCCGCCCGTCCAGTTCCGTGCGCAACGGCGTCTCGCTGACTACCAGCGCCAGCCCGTGCGGGTTGTGCGGGCCGGCCGGAAGCGGCTGCGAGTCGCACGCATAGACGGTGTTGGGCGTCCCGTCGATGTCCAGGTCGAGCCTGGCCACGATGAAATGCTGATGAAACGGCGCGTAGGTGCGCTGATCGACGAGCGTGCCCGTTGGCGGCTGGTGGCCGGCCGGGAAGTAGGACGTCACCATGATCCCGGTGGCCCGCACCTCGCACTCGATGCTGCCGTCCTGGTAGAAGCGCCAGTAGATCAGGTACTCGTAGTTGGCCACGGTGACGTGAAAGGAGATCACCAGCCGCCGGGCCCGGCGGGTCTGCACGCCGGTCCGTTCGTCCACGTGCTTCCACAGCACGCCGTCGTCTTCCTCGTGGATGCAGATGGCGTTGGCGATCGTGCGCGGCTCGCCGCGGGAGTCGTGCACTACGGCGTCCAGGTAGCTGATCTCGCCGAGGCAGTCGCAGCCGAGCTCCAGCGACGTGGTCATGAAGCCGAGGCCCCACTCGCCGATGTCGAACGCGGTGCGCCGGTAGTGATCGGGGGTGCCGTCCCGGTACGGCACGATCATCTCGGCAAAGGACAGCCGGTGCGCGACCGGCCGCACGCGGCCCCCGTCGGCGAATCCGACGGTATGCAGGACCAGGCCCTCGCGGTGGTTGAAGCCGATCCGCAGCTGCCAGTTCTGCCAGCACAGCAGGTTGCCGGCCAGGCTGAAGGAAACGCCATCGGGCTGGCTGACCTGCAGCGGCGCCACCGCACGCAGCGGCACCGGAATGAGCCGCGGCAGGTACTCGCCCATGACCTCGGGCGGCCCGCCCTGGCCGGCCGCATCAAGGCTGTCCTCCAGCTCCAGCATCGTCATCCGGTTCAGGTCGACTACCGGATGCAGGCCGGTCACGTGATGCGCGTACGGATTGCCCTCGCCGCTGCCGCGGCACCAGACATCCGACCAGCCCAGCCGCAGGCCCTGGTACCGCCCGGGCACCAGCGCCGCACCATAGGCCCACACGTCGGTCAGGACCAGATCCGGGTCGGTGATCCCGCGCCGGGCCAGTGCCGCGATCAGGGCCGGGTGCGTGCGCAGCATCTCATCGCATTCGTGCCACTCATCCACCGTCATGTTCGGCTGCTGGCCGGGCAGCTGCTCCCAGGACCGCACGGCGCCAGGTCCAGTGCCTTCGGGCAGTGCCACGACTGCCCGGCAGGCCTGGCCGTCCGCCCGGTTCCAGCAGACCGCGATGGCGGTGCGGTCCGGCGCCGGAGCCCCTGCGTCCAGCTCCGCCAGCTGCTCCTTGGCTGGCTCGGCCAGCTCGATGGACGCGAACCGCCAGTCCGGGCCGACGCCCTGATCGCGGCGCAACGTCGCGGCGACGCTGGCGATCTCCGCCGCCGTTAGCGGATCCAGCGGATGCCTCGTGCCGTTGTCGTCGGACTGGTCCTGGCTGCTCACCACGCTCGCCTCCGGTCCGCCTTGGTCCAGTGTCTGTAGGCCCGCGGCAAGCCTCGCGCAGCCTCCGCCATTGCCCAGTCTGCGGCCAGGGCCGCGGTGTTTCGGAGGCGGGCACCGACCGTGACCATCTGGCGTCCAACATTGCCACCCGCGCCGGGGGCCTGGCGCGGCGCCATGCCGCGCCACGGCCAGCTGCCGGGTGCCTTACGGCCGGGCTGCCCGTTTGCTGTTCTTGCCTATCCGGCTGTGCTGCGGCGCGCTACCATCACCGCTCGATGGCAACAATCCGGGTGGCGCTGGCCGAGGACAATGTCCTGCTGCGGGAGGGCATCTCCAGGCTTGTCGCAGCCAATGAGGACTTCGAGGTGGTCGGGGCCGCTGCTGATCTGCCGGAACTGCTTGCCCTTGTTGCCGAGCAGGACCCCGACGTGGTCGTCACGGACATCCGGATGCCGCCGACCGGAACGGACGAGGGCATCAAGGCCGCAGCCTGGATCCGGCAGCATCACCCGCGGGCCGGCGTAGTGGTGCTGAGCCAGTACACCGCACCCGGGTATGCGGTGGCGCTGCTCGAGCACGGCTCGTCCGGCCGGGCCTACCTCCTCAAGGAACGGGTGGGCAGCGTCGATGAACTGGCGCGGGCCATCCGCACCGTCGCGCAGGGCGGATCGGTGATCGACCCGCTCGTCGTCGATGAGCTGGTGCAGGCGCGCTCACAGCAGCGGCAATCTGGACTGACATCGCTGACACCCAGGGAGTCGCAGATCCTGGCTGAGATGGCCCAGGGCAAGAGCAACTCCGCGATCGCCGCCACCCTGTTCGTCACCGAGCGCGCCGTCGAGAAGCACACCAACTCGATCTTCGCGAAGCTAGGCCTTTCGGAGGAGAAGGACGTCAACCGGCGGGTCAAGGCGGTACTCGTGTACCTCAGCCAGAGCGAAGCGAGATAGGGCTTCTGCTGTGCTGGGAAGGTGACCACACCCCGCCCTGGAAGCCAGCACCCTCGGCGCCGGCCGGGGTGCGTGCGAAGCTGGAGCTGTGAGCATCCCGCACTCCGTGCTCGTGGTCGATGACCAGGCGCCATTCCGCGCTGCGGCCAAGGCCGTACTGCGCCGCCTGCCGGGCTTCGAGCTGGCCGGCGAGGCGGCCAGCGGGCCGGAGGCGATCGAGCTGGTCGAGAGGCTGCACCCGGCGCTGGTGCTGATGGACATCAACATGCCGGAGATGAGCGGGATCGAGGCCACCCGCCGGATCGTGTCCGCGCATCCGGATGTCGTGGTCATCCTGTGCTCGACCTACGATGCCGCCGACCTTCCCCCTGGGGCGGCAGCCAGCGGCGCAACCGCGTACCTGAACAAGGAGCGCCTGGGCGCCGACATGATCCGCCAGCTGTGGGACGAGCGGAACTCGGGCGCGTTCGCGTCCTGCTGACCGGCCGCAGACCTGATCAGCCAGCAGTGCTGACCTGGCCGCAGAAGGGGCCTGCCCTGTCATCAGAGCAGCGGTATCGAGCCCAGGACCCGGGCGCCGTGACCGGGCTCTGACTCCCACCGCACGGTGCCGCCGATCGCGCCCAGCCGGTCTGCCATGTTGGTGAACCCGTGACCGCCGCGGGCTCGCCCGGCGTCGAAACCAGGCCCGTTGTCGATGACTGAGAAGAGGAGCCCTCCGGACGCCTCCCAGACCCGCACCGCCACCTGCGACTGCGGTGCGTGCTTGGCGGCGTTCTGCAGCGCCTCGAGGCAGCAGAAGTAGACCGCCGCCTCGATGTCAGGAGAGTAGCGGCCGATGCCGTCAGCGGTGACGCTGACCGCCAGCGGGCTGCGGTTGCCCGACGCCCGGAGCGCCTCAGCCAGGCCGCTGTCCGCGAGCAGCGGCGGGTAGATGCCGTGCGCGAGCTCCCGCAGCTCCTGGATGGTGGCCTTGACATCCTCGGCCAGCTGGTCAAGCAGTTCGGCCGCCGCCGAGGGATCGTCGGCGATGATGTCCCTGGCCAGGCGCAGGTTCACCGCCATCGCCACCAGGTGCTGCTGCGCGCCGTCATGCAGGTTGCGCTCCACCCGGCGGCGCTCCGCGTCCCCGCTCGCGACGATGCGGGCTCGTGACCGGCGCAGCTCGTCGGCCTGCTTCCGCAGCTCGTCCAGGGTGGTCTGCAGCTCAGTGTCGAGCCGCGCGTTGTGAACCGCCAGGCCGACCTGCCGGGCCAGCTCGGTGAGCACCCGGTCATCCTCCTCGGAGAACGCGTCAGCCGCCGCCGGACGTTCCACCACGATGAGCCCGAGCAGCTCCCCGGCATGGCCGACCGGCGCCACCCTGACCTGGCTCTGCCCGCGCGCGTCCAGCACCGCAGGCAGCCAGACCGAGGTCCAGGCGTTACCGGACACGCCCGCCCTGGCGACCACCGGGCGCTCGCGTGCCGTGACCACGATGGACGCCGGGCCGGTATCGGGCACCGCGGCCGCCCGCTCCAGCACGTCGCCCGCCCCCGTGTAGACCTCGGCACTGGTCAGGCCCATCGTCTTCCGCAATGACTCAGCCAGCTGCAGCAGCAGCTCGTCCATGGGGATGGCTCTCGTCAGGCGGCTGCCGAAGGTGCGGAGCGTCTCATCAGGCGCCTCCCTGGCCCCGTAGACGAAGCGGGTGGCGGCGGCGACCAGCCGCTCCCTGGCCGGCAGGTACCCGATCGCGGCCACCGCCGCTGCGAGCATCGACAGCCCGAGGACCGCGCGATCCGCTGAATCGCTCGGCGCGGTCCCGATGCCGAGCACGATCACCAGGTAGATGGCTGCGACCACCGTGGTGAATCCCGCTATCGAGAGCACCTGGACCAGGAGGCGGCCGCCCCAGCTTCCCAGTCCGCGCAGCTCTCCGGCCATCATGCCGAGCGGCAGGAAGATCGCGCACCCGGCCGCGACGGCCAGGACGTCGGCCGGCCATTCGACGAGGACGTGCAGGACGACGACCACCAGCGCGGCATCGGCCGCCGCCACCGCGCCCACGCTCATCCATTGCATCCGTTGCCGGTCCCGGGCCGCCGCCGTCAGGTAGCGCAGCCGCACGGCCGGCAGGGCGCACGCTGCGGCCAGCGGCCAGGCCAGCGCAACTGCCCAGGCCGGGACCGGCCGGGCGGCGATCACCAGCGCGATACCGGCGGCCGCGGCCACCGCATAGGCCAGGCCAGCGCCCGCTCGCCGCGCCGTACCGGCCAGCCGGCCATCGGGGAGGGCAAGGAGGAGATGAACGGATATCGCGATGATGACCGGCACCGCGAGCGTGGCCACGTCGCGCGCGGCCCGCTGGTGCCCGCCGGCCGCCTGGTCGCCCATCCGTGCGGCGGTCAGCGCGACCGACGCCGCCAGCGAGCCGAACGCCACCTGCCATTGCGGCACCCGCTGCGGTGTCCGGGCCAGGACGACACCCGACATTGCGCCGACCAGGACCAGGCCGAAGGCGACCGCCTGCAGGGCCGGAATCCCGCCAGGCACCGCCGTACGGAGCCCGACGACCACGATCGCGGCGGTGATCGCGGGCATGACCGCACCGGCCAGCACCCGGCGCGCAGTGCTGCCGCCGCGCGGCGGGACCACGGCGGCCGCGTCATCGTCGATGGCTGCATTCATCACTCTGCTGTCCATCGTCACTCCGATCGCAGGACTTCCGCCGTCGGCGTTCGCGCGGCCCGCCAGCCAGGTACCGCGGCGACCAGGTTGGCCAGGATCAGCGCGGCCAGGGCGGCCACGGCGATCGAGACCACCGGGATGACGGGGTCGGGGACGGCAGAGAGCTCGCGGGCGAACAGCAGCCACAGCCAGCGGCCGGCCGCAATGCCCGCGGGGACGCCGATCACCAGCCCGGCTGCGGCGATCACTGACGATTGCCAGGCGACGGCCTCCGCAAGCTGCCGCCTCGTGAAGCCCATCGTCTTCAGCAGCGCGAAGTCACGACGGCGGCGGCGTACCGATGCCACCAGGGTCAGGCCGAGCGCGGCTACCGCCCCGGCGGCGAGCGCGCCGGCCAGGATGGTCGGCATCGTGTCCATTGACCGGTAGTTGACGATCTCCGCCGGGCGCTGCGCCGACAGCAGGTTCACATTGCCCGCGAGCGAAGCGCCGTGCGATGCGGCCAGCATTTTCGGTGATTGATACGCCTGGTTAAGCTCACGGGCGACCCGCTGCAGGGATCGCAGGCCGCCCTCCGGGCTGGTACCGGGCCGCAGCCGCACGAAGATGGCGTTTGGCCCCTCCAGCGAGCCGAAACCGCCGCTGCTGAGAACGGCCGTCCGCACCACTGAGGTGGCAAGCAGCGCGCCCGTGCTCATTGAGGCGTGCACGCCCAGGACCGTTCCGATGGTCGGGAGTGTTGCTGTGCCCACGATCTTGAGCCGGACGCCGGGGACCACGCTGCCTTCAGACACCCACACGGTGTCGCCAACCTGCTTGTCCAGCTGGGCCAGGGTCGCCGGGCCGAGTATGATCTGGCGGCTTCCGTCGACCGGGTGCCCCGACAGCATTGGCGGAGCCACCGCGGCACTGGCGGGGGCGGCAATAGCCGGGACCGTTTGCCCATCGATCTGGGCGGTCAGGAAGTACACGCCGGTGGTCGCGGCCACCGAGCGGTCACTCGCTAGCACCGGGTCGACCATATTGGCTGGGAACGATCCGTAGCCGTCGGTCGAGTAGAGGGCATAGTTGAAGTTCCACCCGTAAAGAGCCGGGTGAGAGACCAGCGTATTCAGGCTGGCGCCGAAGGTCAGCGTCGCGGTGACCACTCCGATGGCCAGCGCCGCGCCTGCCATGACCGAGCGGACCGGTACCGCGGTAGGCCCACGTCCGGCCTCCAGGGCGAACCGCAGTCCCGCCACCCCCGAGGCCGGAAGCCCGGCGGCAAGCGCAGCCCGGACTAGCCCCGACCCGCCTTCGCCTGCGGGCTGCCGGGCCGCCGCCCGGTGCGGCGCCTGCCGGTAGGCCAGGGCGGCCGCCATCACGCCCAGGACAGCGACCAGGATGAGCGGCCCGAGCCCGAGCACTACCCAGTCCAGGTAAACCCCGCGCGAAGGCTCTACCTCGCGCACCGGTCCGAACAGGGAGAGCGGCGACAGGCTCATCGCCACGCCGGCGGCGAGCAGTGCTCCGGCGATCACAGCGCCGATCACTCCCAGCAGACCGTCCGCCATCGTGGCGGCCGGTCCCGCGCCCAGGCCGCGCAGCACCCCGGTGTCCTCCGCGCCCGCACGAAGCTGGCGGGAGATGGCCTGGAGCCCGATCAGCAGCGCGGCGAGCCCGGCGATCACCCCGAACACGCCCAGGGCGATAGCCTCCGGGCGGATCGCCCGCTGCGCCTCGTCCTCGATCGCCGACGTGACATAGACCTGGAGCAGCGAACCGGAATCTCCCCTGGTGTAGGAGCTCGTGCTGAGGAGCTGGTCGTACTTCTGCTCGACGAAGGAATCGTCCTTGCTGCCGCCGGCCAGGCGCAGGCCCACGTACTCGTAGGACGCGCAGCACGGAACGATCAACCGGGCCAGAGCGGGCGTCCCCACTAGGAACCCGGTCCTGTCCTTCTCGATGTCGTCCTGAACGACCTGGATGTTGAACACGCCGAGCCCGACCACGGTCAGGTTGAGCTTCCGGTAGAAACTGGCGTGCTGGCTGGCGTTCGCCACGATTCCGACGGAAACGTGCGATCCCACGTGCAGGCCGAGAACCGCGGCGGCCTCCGTGCTGGCCACGATCTGGTCCGCCCGTCTCGGATCAGCCACGTGGCCCGTCGTGATCGTCAGCCGGTCCTCGCTGGAGTAGAGGCCGTTCAGGCTGGCGATCAGCTCCACCTGAGTGAGGAGGAAGGTGCCGATTCGGCCGCGTGGCGTCAGGGTGGCCGCGGTAAACCCCGCGCTGGTCGCCACTTTCCTAACGTCCGGCAGGCGGGCGAGCTGGTCGAGAAAGCGCGGCGAGTAGGTCGGCGTGGTGGTCGGCTGAACGATGAGGTCGGACGGGTTGGTGCTGGCCAGGAACTTCGGGTAGGACGCATAGGTGCGGCGGGCCGCCACCATCGACCCCATCGCCACCCCGCCGACCAGGCCGATCAGCACGGCCAGCGTGAGGTAGCCGCCGAGTCGGCGGCGGAACGTGGCCCGGAACCGGTACCACGCCACCCGCAGCACTGGCCCGTTCATGTCGGCCTCCCCATGCGCACCGGCATCACTCCGACCTCAGCGCCAGCGCGGCGCGGGTGCGAGCCGCCGCCCAGCCGGGGATGGCGGCGACGAGGTTGGCCAGCGCCAGCGCGGCTGCGGCCACCGCGGCGATCGAGGCCACCGGTATGACCGGGTCGGGAACGGCGGAGAGCTGGCCGGCGAACAGCAGCCACAGCCAGCGGCCGGCCGCGATACCCAGCGGTATGCCGATCGCCAGGCCGATGGCGGCTATCACGGTCGACTGCCAGGCGATGGCCGCAGCCAGCTGCCTTCGGGTGAAGCCCAGCGTTTTCAGCAGCGCGAAGTCGCGGCAGCGGCGGCGTACCGATGCGACCAGGGTCAGCCCGAGGGCCGCCACCGCCCCGGCGGCGAGCCCGCCCGCCAGGATGGCCGGCATCGCGCCCATCGACCGGTAGTTGACAATCTCGGCTGGCCGCTGGGCCGGCAGGAGATCCACGGTATCCGCGACTGAGGAACCGCCGCTGGAGGCCAGCACCTGCGGCGAGTTCAGCACCTGCTTGAGTTTCTGGCTGATTGCCTGCAGCGACCGCTGGCCGGCCGCCTGGGCAGTGCCGGGCCGCAGCCGCACCAGGATGGCGTTCGGCCCCGAAGCGAGAGCCCCGAACTCGTCGTATTCATGCGCCGGCAGGACCGCCGTGGAGAACAGCGCTCCGGTGCTCATCGAGGGGTGGACGCTCAGCACGCCGCCGATAGTCGGCATGGTGGCCGTGCCCGCGATCCGCAGCTGGACATGGAGGGCGCCGCTGGCCACCGTCACGCTGTCGCCGACCCGTTTGTTCAGCTGGGCGAGGGTGGCCGGGCCGAGCACGATCTGGCGGCTGCCGTCGAGCCCGTGACCGGAAAGGACCTGCGGGGCCACCGCAGGCCGGGTGGGGGCGACCATGGCGGGGACCGTCTGGCCGTCGACCTGGACGGTCACGAAGTACACCCCGGTGGTGGCGGCCACCAACCGGTCGCGGGCCAGCAGCGGGTCTGCCCATTTGGCAGGCACGGTGCCCCACCCCTGGACCGAGTAGAAGGCATAGTCGAAGTTCCAGCCGTACAGCGCGGGGTGTGAGATCAGGGTGTTCAGGCTGGCGCCGAAGGTGAGCGTGGCGGTGACCACGGCGATGGCCAGCACCGCGCCCGCGATGACCGAGCGGACCGGCACGGCGGTGTGCCCGCGGCCCGGCTCCAGGGCAAGGCGCATGCCCTCCACCCCCGGGGCCGGCAGCCTGGCCATGAGCGCCGCGCGGGCCGCCGCTGGCCTGCGCTCTGCCGCCTGCTCGCGGCCGGCGACCCGGTGCGGCGCCTGGCGGTAGGCGATCATGGCCGCCACGCCGCCAAGAACGAGAACCAGGCCAAGCACCCCAAGCCCGAGGGCTGTCCAGTCGAGGTAGATCCCGCGTCCGGGTTCTACCGTTCGTACCGGCCCGAACAGCGAAAACGGTGACAAGCCGGTAGCCACGGCAGCGGCAAGCAGTGCGGCGGCAGCCACCGTCCCCACGATGCCGAGCAGGCCTTCGGCCGTAATCGCCGCTGGGCCGGCGCCAAGCGCCCGGAGTACTCCGGCGTCGTCCGCGCCGGCCCGCAGCTGGCGGGAAATGGACTGGGTCCCGATGATCAGGGCAGCGAGGCCGGCGATCACCCCGAACGCCCCCAGAGCGATGGCCTCCGGGCGTATCGCCCGCTGCGCCTGCGCTTCGATGGCCGAGGTGATGTAGACGTAGAGCTCAGACGAGCCGCCCTGGATATAGGCGCTGGTAGCTACCAGGCGCTGGTATTCCTTGCTGACAGCCGTGTCGTACCGGCCGCCGTCCAGGCGCAGGCCGACGTTCATGCCGCTGGCGCAGCAGGAGGCGAACCTCCTGGCCAGGGCGGGCGTGCCGAGCAGGAACCCGGTCCGGCCGGAGTCGATACCGTCCTGGAGGACCTGGGTGTTGAACACCCCGATCCCGACGACGGTGAGGTCCACCCGCCGGCTGGCGGGGATGCCCTGCTCGGAGCTGCTGATGAGCCCGACCCGCAGCTGCGACCCGACGTGCAGGCGGAGCAGCGCGGCAGCGTCCGGGCTGGCCACGACCTCATCCGGCCGGCCCGGATCGGCGCTGCGCCCCGCCGTGATCGTGACCCGGTCCTGGCCGGCGTAGAGGCCGTGCGGACTGGCGAGGCTGGCGGCCAGCTGCACGTGGGCGAGCAGCACGGTGCCGGGCGTCCCGCGCGACGTGAGGGTGACCGCGGTGAAGGGCACGGCGACCGCGGCCCCCTGCACGTGGGCCAGCCCGGCGAGCTGGCGGACGAAGCCGGCCGAATATGCGGGCTTGGTGAACGGCTGCACTACGAGGTCGGACGGGTTGGTGCTGGCCAGGAACTTCGGGTAAGAGGCGTCGGTGCGGCGGGCGGCGATCATTGACGCCATCGCCACGCCGCCCACCAGCCCGATCAGCAGCGCCGCGGCGAGGTAGCCGCCCCATCGGCGGCGGAAGGTGGCCCGGACCCGGTACCGCGCCACTCGCAGCACCGGCCCGTTCATGCTGGCTCCGTGATTCGCATCGGCGTCACTCCGACCTCAGCACCAGCGCAGCGCGGGTCCGGGCGGCGGACTGGCCGGGGAGGGCTGCTACCAGGTTGGCCATGATCAGTGCGGCCAGTGCTGCCAGGACGATCGACGTTGCCGGGATGACCGGGTCGGGGACGGCGGAGAGTTCACGGGCGAACAGCAGCCAAAGCCAGCGGCCAGCCGCGATGCCCAGCGGTACCCCGATTATCAGGCCGATGGCGATGACGACTGTCGACTGCCAGGCGACGGCCGCCGCCAGCTGACGGCGGGTGAAGCCGAGGGTCTTCAGCAGCGCGAAGTCGCGGCGGCGCCGGCGCACTGATGCGACCAGGGTAAGCCCGAGACCTACCACCGCCCCGGCTGCGAGCCCGCCGGACAGGAGCGCTGGCAGCGTTCCCATCGTCCGGTAGTTCACGATCTCCGCCGGCCGCTGCGCTGGAAGCAGACTGGCCTGAATCTCCAGGGCCGATGGGCCCCCGTGTGCCACGATCTGCGGCGAATGCGCGAGTTCGTTGTACTCTGTGGCGATCTTCTGCAGCGACCGCTGGCCGGCCGCTGGGCTGGTACCTGGGCGCAGCCGTACGAAGATGGCGTTGGGACCGTTTTCCGGGCCGTATTCGTCGGTGAAGACTGACGCGGGCACGACCGCTGTGGCGAAAAGCGCCCCGGTACCCATCGAGGCGTGAACGCCAAGGGTGTCGCCGATGGTCGGCAGGGCGGCCGTGCCCACGATCCGCAGCCTGGCACCGCGGATGATGTCGCCCAGGTAGATCGCGACGGTGTCGCCGACCCGCTTGTGCAGCTGGTCCAGCGTGGCCGGGCCGAGCACGATCTGGCCGGGGCCGTCGAGCCCGTGCCCGCTCAGCAGATGGGGCGCCACGGCCGGGCGGACGGGGGAGAGGATGGCCGGGACCGTCTGCTGCGGGTGGTCGATCTGGACCGTCAGGAAGTACACCCCGGTGCTGGCCTGGATCGAGCGGTCATGGTCCACCAGCGCGGTAACCGCCGGGGGGAATGGCCCCCATCCGTCGGTCGAGTACAGCGCGTAGTCGAAGTTCCACCCGTAAAGGGCAGGGTGCGACACCAACGTATTTAGGCCGGCGCCGAAGGTCAGCGTGGCGATGACCACGCTGATGCCCAGTACCGCCCCGGTGATGACCGAGCGTACCGGCACAGCGGTCCGGCCGCGTCCTGACTCCAGGGCGAACCGCGCGCCCACCACCACCGGAGCAGGCAGCCCGGCTGCCAGCGCCGCCCGGACCACGCCCGACCCGCGTCCGGCCGCCTGCCTGCGGGCGGCCGTCCGGTGCGGCGCGAGGCGGTAGCCGATGACAGCGGACACCGTACCGAGGACCCCGACAAGGAAGAGCGCTCCCAGCCCCAGGACCGTCCAGTCCAGGTAGATCCCGGCCGCGGGCTCGGCGCCCCGCACTGGCCCGAACAAGGTCAGCGGGGACAAGCCGACGGTTACCCCTACCGCCAGCAGCGACCCGGCGGCGATTGCGCCGAGAATCCCGGGCAGCCCGTCGGCCGTGGTCGCCGCCGGGCCTGCGCCAAGCCCGCGGAGGATCTCGGTGTCGCCGGCGCCGGCCTGCAGCTGCCGGGAGATCGACTGGACGCCGATCAGCAGCGCGGCGAGCCCGGCGATCACCCCGAACACGCCCAGGGCGATGGCCTCCGGCCGGATCGCCCGCTGCGCCTCGGCCTCGATGTCGGAGGTGTTGTAAACCTGGAGGACCTGAAGCGGCTGAGCCCCTCGGCGGGCGTAGAAAGAGCTGGTGTTCTCCAGATGCTCGTACTCTTGCGCGACGGCGGTGTCGTCGCGGCTCCCGCCCGTCAGCTTCAGGCCGACGTAGGCATCAGAGCTGCAGCACGAGGCAAATTCCCTGGCAAGCGCAGGCGCGCCGAGCAGGAAACCGGTCCGGCCTGAATCGATGTCGTCCTGGAGCACCTGGGTGTTAAACACGCCAATCCCGACTACGGTCAGGTCGAGCTTGCGGTAGAAGGGGGCGATCGTCTTCTGGGTACCCGACCAGACTCCGACCGGGACGTGCGACCCCACGTGCAGGTTCAGCAGGCTGGCCGCTCGCGTGCTGGCCACGACTTCGTCCGGGTGTGCCGGGTTGACCGCCCGTCCCCGCCCGATCGTGACCCGGTCCTGGTCGGAGAACAGGCGGTCATTGCTGGAGATGAGCTGCACCTCGGATTGAAGCACGGTGCCGATCCCGCCGCGTGGCGTGATGGCTGCCGCATTGACCGAGATGGCGGTCTCCACCTGCTTCACGTGGCGAAGCCCGGCAATCTTGGCGAGGAAGTGGAGCACGTCCTGATAGGTGCAGCAGCCCCCGTTCGGCTGCACGATCAGGTCGGAGGGGTTGGTGCCGGCCAGGAACCCCGGGTACGAGGAGTCGGTCCGGCGGGCCGCCGTCATCGACGCCATCGCCACCCCGCCGACCAGGCCGATCAGCAGGGTCAGGGCGAGATAGCCGCTCCACCGGCGGGGGAGGGTGGCACGGAACCGGTACCAGGTCAGCCTGATGGCATTCATGCTGACCTCAGGTCACGGGCGCATTGACCGGGACGCTCGCGCCGAGTCCCGGCTCGCTTGCCGCCGGTTCCGGGATGATGCGCCCATCCAGCATGCGCACGATGCGCTGGGCGGCCGCGGCCACCTGTGCGTCGTGCGTAACCATGACGATGGTCTGCCCGCCGCGGTGCAGTCTGCTCAGCAGCTCGATGACCTCCTGGCCGCCGTCGGAGTCGAGCGCACCGGTCGGTTCGTCGGCGAGCAGCAGGGTCGGCTCATTCGCCAGCGCCCTGGCGATGGCCAGCCGCTGCCGCTGCCCGCCGGACAGCACGCCGGGAGCTGCTGCCGCCTTGTCGCCGATTCCGAGCAGGTCAAGCAGGTCGCGGGCTCTCGTCTCGGCCATCCGGCGCTTGCGGCCCGCGATCACCGCCGGCAACGCCACGTTCTCCAGCACCGTCATGCCTTCTAGCAGGTTGAAGAACTGGAAGATGATGCCGATGTGCCGCCGCCGGAGGCGGGCCAGGTCGTCCTCGCCGCGCCCGGTGACCTCCTCGCCGGCTACCGTGATCTTTCCCTCGTCGGCGACATCGAGCCCGGCGATCAGGTTAAGCAGCGTGGACTTACCGCAGCCCGAGGGGCCCATCAGTGCGACGAACTCACCTGGCGCCACGGCCAGGTCGACGCCGCGCAGGGCCCGTACCGGAGCATTCTCGGCCTCGAATGTCTTGCGCACGCCGTGCATCGTCAGCGCTGGATGCTGGTCGTTCGTCATGTCCCCGCCCAGGTGGTTTGGTTGGTTGCGCTGCTGTCCAGCCCGGCCGGGTCCGGCCCTGCTGCGCCGGCGCCGCGTTGCGCGATCTTATAGGCGATTACCGGCGTATCCCGGCCCTTGACCTGCTGCGCGGGCAGCGCGGCGGCGGTCACAGGCACGGTCAATGCGGCGCTGGTGGCCTCGGAGAGCACGGTCTCCCCGGCCGCTGCAAGCTGCTGCAGCCGCTGGGACAGATTGACCGTGTCGCCGACCAGCGTGTACTCCAGGCGTTCCTCCGAGCCGAGCAGGGCCGCCGCGGCCGGGCCGGTCGACAGCCCGATGCCCAGGCCGAACGCAGGCAGCCTGGCTGCCGCCCAGCGGGTGTTGATCTCCGCCTGGAGGGAGTGCATGGCCGCTGCCGCAGCTACCGCGCGGTCCGCGTGGTCGGCCTGCGGGAACGGGGCGCCGAAGACGGCCATCACCGCATCGCCCACGAACTGCATGACGGTGCCCGCTTCGCCGAGGATGGCCCGGTTCATCGCCGCACGGTGGGTATTGAGCTGCCCGGCTAGCTGGGTCGGGTCGGCGTGCTCGGCGATGCTCGAGTAGGACCTGATGTCGCTCATCAGCACGGTCACTACCACCCGCTCGGTCTCGCCGATGGGCCGGCGCTCTTGACGGAGCTTCTCGGCCAGCCCGCCGGGCAGCAGCCGGGAAAGCGTCTCGCCCTGCTCCTCGCGGTTCACGATGGCCTGATGGAGCATCCGGAGGCGGTTCAGCGCTCCCTGGTCGCCGGTGGAGACGCCGGCGGCCAGCTTGAGGAAGACGGCTTCCACCTCGGTGTCAACGGCTTCGGGCGGCAGCCCGCGCGATATCGCGATGGCCTTGATCGGCTTGCCTTCGGCCACCATCCCCAGCAGTTCCTCCTCCGCTGGCAGCAGGCCGCCCGGTGCCACGACCGGCCGGACCAGTGCCTCGACGATGGCCGGGTCAAGCGCGGTACCGCCGGTGGCGACCGCGCGGATGGCATCGGCCAGCTGATCGCCCTCGGCGATCCGGTCCTTCAGCAGATAGCCGTAGCCGGCCGAGCCGGCGGCAAGAAGCGACACGGCATATTCAGGATCGTCGTACTGGGACAGCACCACGACCCCGGTCCCCGGATGACGCTTGCGGACCTCCTTCGCGGCGTCGATGCCCTCGCGCTGGTAAGCCGGCGGCATCCGGACATCGGTGACCAGCACCTGCGGCTCGGTGGCAGCGCAGCCGCTGACCACCTCGTCGTAGTCGGCGGCGACGCCCACGACCCGAAGATCGGCGCACCGCTCGATGAGCGCGCGTACTCCCTCGCGGACAATCAGGTTGTCGTCCGCGAGGAAGACGTCGATCGCGCCCTGGTGACGCGCTGCAGCGTGATCCATCCAGTCAGTTGTCGCATAGACAGGCCATTACTTCTAGTGAGCAGCCCCCCCAAAGCAGGTGGTGCCAGGCACACCCCGCGAATGCCTGGCACCATCCTGGCCCGCGCCACTCCGAGCCGGGCCGCGCAGTTATGCACCCTGGGAGGGGACATTGAACCGGATCATTTCCATTACCGGCGCGCCGCCGCCGCCGTCGTAGCGGCCGGATTGTCACTAGCCGTCCCGGCTGACCCACGGCGCCTACCAGCGGGAAGTCATCCACAACCGGCCCGGCTACTGGGTGCTGGCGTGCTTCATGGACACCCAGGACCACCGTGAGCACACCCAGCTCGGCATGGAGCGAGTCATCCGCATCGTCAAGTAACCAGCTTGTGGCCGAAGCGCAGCCGCCCGCCGATTGCCCGGACAGCAGCCTCAGTGGTGGTAGGTACACCCGGTCATCGGCCAGGCAGCACCCTGGGCAATACTCCAGCCGCGGCCGAGGATGAGCGTATGCGCTACGAAAGCTCAGTCACCTCACTGTCATGGATCCCGTCGGAGGCTGTCGAGGGCGGCGCCAGGGTGGCCTTCGATGCCGGATTCACCCACTACGACGAGCCGCCGCCCGACGTGCTCGGCGACCTTGAGGCACTCAGGGCTGCCGACCGGTTCCGCTTCGCCAATGTGCTGCGCGGGTGGATCGAGATCGACGCCGCGGGGTCAATCACTGGGTGCGGCTACGGCGGCGGCGGCCTGATCGGCTCCACGACGGTCCGCCTGGGCGGCCTCGGGCGCTCGTTCCAGGCTGTCCAGCTGCCCGACGTGTGCCGTGATCCCGAGCGTGGCGATGGATGGGTGCGCTTCGCGCAGACGGTCGGGGGCAGGACGGGACTGCCCGCGCCGCGGCGGGTGCGGCGGCCGCCCTATGTCCAGTGGCAGGCCCCGCTGGTATGGACGACCCTGTCGCTCACCCTGCGCGCTGAGGGCAGCGCCGAGTTCGAGATGACCGGGGCGAGCAGCTTCCCCCGGCACTGGGTCTACGACCGCGACGGCCAGCTCACCCACAAGTCGGGCCTCACCGACTTCCGCGACTGGTACCGCACGTCCTTCGGCCGCCACAGCCCGTGGGGCGACGCCGACTCGCCAGCCCTGGTCACCGCGGTCGAGACCGCCCTGGAGCGGACGCTGTCGGTGCAGCTGATGCACGGCGGCACCACGCCGAGAATCAGCCGGGTGCCTGCTGGGGCGGCACTGGTCCGGCAGGGTGAGCCGGGAACCGACGTCTACCTGGTCCTTGACGGGGTCGTCCGGGTGGACCGGGACGGCGAGCCGCTCGCCGAGTACGGGCCAGGCGCGCTGCTCGGCGAGCGGGCCCACCTTGAGGGCGGTGTCCGCACCTCTTCGCTCGTCGCGGTCACGGCGTGCCGGGTGGCGGCCGCCCAGGCCGGCCAGCTCGATCGGTCCGCCCTGGAGGAACTGGCCGGCGGCCACCGGCGTGAAGACGCCGGCCAGGTCTGAACGGTGCGCCTGTACTTCTGCGGAACCCGCGGGTCGACCCCGGCGCCAGGAGCAGAGTTCGTCCGCTACGGCGGTCACACCTCATGCGTCGCCGTGGCCCACGACAAGGATCCGGTGCCGACCCTCATCCTCGACGCGGGCACCGGCCTGCGCCAGGTCACCCCGTTGCTGGCTGGCCGGCCGTTCACCGGCACGATCCTGCTCTCCCACTTGCACTGGGATCACGTGCACGGGCTGCCGTTCTTCCGGGCCGGGGATACCGAAGGTGCCAGGACCACATTGCTGCTACCCGAGCAGGAGGACGGTGCCTGCGCCGAGGCGGTTCTTGAGCGCGGCATGTCGCCGCCGCACTTTCCGATCGCGCCGCGCGACCTGCGCGGCGCCTGGACCTTCGGCACCCTCGCGCCGGGGCATTACGCGGCCGGCGGATTCGGCATCGAAGCGCGGGAGATTCCCCACAAGGGCGGCATTACCCTCGGCTACCGGGTCAGCGACGGCAGGTCGGTCCTGGCTTACCTTCCTGACCATTGCCCGACCCTCCTCGGGCCGGGGCCCGATGGCTGGGGCGAGTATCACGCCGCTGCCACCGCGCTGGCGAAAGATGCGGATGTCCTAGTGCACGATGCGTCGCTGCTGCCCGAGGAACTAGCTGCCGAGGCCTCGTTCGGCCATGCGGCAGCTGACTATGCGGTCGGCCTGGCAATCTCGGCAGGGGCGAGGCACGCCGTGCTGTTCCACCACCGGCCGGACCGGGCCGACGAGGAACTCGACAAGCTAGGCCGCCGCCTCGCCGGGGCGGCTGTGCCGGTCACCGTGGCCGCGGAGAAGGGCATACTCGGGCTGTGACTTCGCCAGAGGCGGTCGTGGTCGGCTCCGGGCCGAACGGTCTGGCTGCCGCCGTGACCCTTGCCAGGGCCGGCGTTGCCGTTGACGTCTTCGAGGGTGCCGATACGCCGGGCGGCGGGTGCCGGACCGCAGATCTGACGCTGCCCGGCTTCCACCATGACGTCTGCTCCGCGGTGCACCCGCTGGCTGCCGCGTCGCCGTTCTTCAGACAGATGGATCTGGCGGCGCGCGGCGTTAGGCTCCGCTTTCCGCCGGTGGCCTTCGCGCACCCGCTCGATGGCGGCCGGGCGGCGGCAGTCATGGGCTCAGTGGCAGCTACGGCGCAGGGACTCGGCGCCGACGGGGCAGCTTACCGACGGCTCTTCGGGCCACTGGTGCGAGATGCCGACCTCATCGTGCCTGCCGTCCTTGCACCGCTGCGATCCGTCCCTCAGCACCCGGCCGCGATGGTCAGGTTCGGCCTCAACGGTCTGGCTCCGGCCAGCTTGCTGGCGCGGCGATTCTCGACCGATGCGGGCCGCGCGCTGCTGGCAGGCGTGGCCGCGCACGCCATCCGGCCGCTGGACGCTCCGCTGACCAGCGGCTTCGGGCTCCTGCTCACCATGTTGGCCCACTCGGTGGGCTGGCCCGTCGTTGAAGGCGGCAGCGCGCGGCTCGTCGATGCCCTCACCACCGAGCTGACTGCGCTCGGCGGCCAGGTCGTCACCGGCCGCTGGATTGCCTCGCTGGACAGCCTGCCGCCCGCCCGGGCGGTCCTGCTCGACGTCACGCCCCGGCAGCTGGTCGCTCTCGCGGGCCGCCGGCTGCCGGCAGCGTACGCGGCGGCTCTTGGCCGGTTCCGCTACGGGCCGGGCATCTGCAAGGTCGACTGGGCTCTGGCTGGACCGGTCCCCTGGGCGGCTGAGGTCTGCACGGACACGGCGACAGTGCATCTCGGCGGCACCCTGGCCGAGATCGCCCGCAGTGAGTCGGAGGTAGCAGCGGGCCGCCATCCGGAACGTCCTTACTGCATCGTGGTCCAGCCCGGGGTGGCGGATCCGACCAGGGCACCCGCAGGGAAGCAGACGCTGTGGGCCTACTGTCACGTGCCGCCCGGCTCAACGGTAGACATGACCGACCGGATCGAGGCCCAGATCGAGCGGTTCGCGCCCGGCTTCCGCGACCTTGTCCTCGCCCGGGCCACTACGACAGCGGCGCAGGCGGAGGAACACAATCCGAACTACGTAGGTGGCGACATCAACGGCGGGGCGGCGACGCTCCGCCAGACGATCCTCGGGCCCACGCCGAGATGGAATCCCTACCGCACTGCCATTCCCGGCGTCTATCTCTGCTCAGCGTCGACGCCGCCGGGCGGCGGGGTACACGGGATGTGCGGCCAGGGCGCCGCCCGCACGGCCCTGGCCGACCTCGGCATTACCTGACACTGCGCAGGTGCCCTGGCCGATCTCGCCTTACCCGGCAGCGTCGCGCAGGTGCCCTGGCCATGCCGGGCGGGCGTGCTGCCCCAGGGCGGTTCCGGCCATCCGGCTAGCGGACTGCGGAGATCTGCTCGATCGCCGCGGCAAGGAAAGCGGGCATGGCGGCCGGCGAGGCAATCGAGAAGTCCGCCTGGTCCGCAAGCGCGCGGCCGACTTCGCTGTTCGCCACCGCGACGCAGACCCCGAGAAATTCCGGATCTTGTTCGTGCTTGTCGCGGAGCGCCTCGAAACCTTTGGCATCCGCGACATCGTCGCCGAAATACCACGCGCACCGCAGCGAGGTAATCTCGGTGCGCAGCACCGTGCCCTTGTCGGTCGGTATCGGCGGCTTCAGCTCGATGACCATCCGGCCCTCCTGCCGTGCCAGGCCGTGCTCACGTGCCTTGGTCCCGGCCCATTCTTCGACTTCGGCCCGGCGCTCAGGATGCTGACGGTAATGGAACGCTACGGACAGCCGTTTGTCCTCAATGAAGACATCCGGGGATAGCTCCTGCCTGGCCGCTTCCAGGACCGTGTGGATCGTGGCTATCCAGCCTTCGGCGGCCGGATCGCTGTATGTGGCGCCATCGCGGCTGGCCTCGAGGCCATACAGGCCGTACAGCGAGATGCCGCGGGCGTCCCCGATGCGGCTCTGCAGGAAGCGCACCGGACGGGCCGAGACTATGCCGACCTTCTCGACCAGCCCGGCGAGCTCCCCGAGCTGGTCCAGGACGCCGGGAACCGGCTGAACGGCGTCGGGCTCGGGCCCGATCGGTGAAAGGACGCCGTCAAAATCAAAGAAGAACCCGCAGCCTCCGGCCGCCGCCGAGCGGGTCAAGGCGTCGCGGATGGCACCGTCTGGCTGCTGGTCGGAGCCGGCTTTCGACATAGGCCAGACGATAGCGCTGCGGCCTGTCGCTGGCGGCACTGGCGCGCGCGTAACCTGCTGCTGGTGTGGCGTCGCCGGCGCGGGGAGCCGGCCCGGACCACGGCCCGGACCACGGCCCAGCCGCGGCGAGGGGTGCTGGCATCGCTCCTGGGCGACACCGGCCTGGTGGCAGCGCGGGAGGTCCGAGAGCGGCTCCGCGGACGGGTCTTCCGGATCGGGACCCTGCTCATCCTGGCGGTGGTGGCGGGAGCCATCGTCATCCCGGTCGTCAACCGGGGGAAATCACACCCCCAGCAGGTCGCTGTCGTGGGTCCCCTGCCGGCTCTGCTCCGGGCGGCCATCGTCGCCGCCGGCCCGAGGGCCGGGACCACCGTGCGCCTGGTTCCCGAGGCAGGCGTAGAGGCCGCCCGCGACGGCTTGCGCTCGGGCCGGGTCAACCTCGCTGTCGTCAACGCCAGGGCAGTCATGGTGAACACGGCGATCGGTGCAGCCGACACTTCGACGACGGCGCAGCTCGTGCGCGCTGTCGCCAGGAGCCTCGGCGCGGACGAGGCGGTCGAGGCCGCTGGTCTGTCGGCCGCGCAGGCCGCGCAGCTTGCGCGGGCCAGGCCGCTCCCGGTGACGAGCCTCGAAGCTGGTCCCGTCCCGGGGGTTGCCCGCTCCACGTCCATAGTCGGCCTGATCCTCGTGTTCGTGATGCTCACGCAGTACAACACCTGGACCCTGATCGGAGTGATGGAGGAGAAGTCCAGCCGGGTCGTGGAGGTGCTCCTGGCCGCCATCCGCCCGGTCCAGCTGCTGGCGGGCAAGGTGCTCGGGATCGGATTGGTGGCCTTCGCCCAGGCGGCTCTCATAGTGGCGGTTGCTATCGGCCTCGCCGAGGCGGTGGGCTCGGACCTGCTGCACGGGACGGCACCCCTGGTGCTGGTCAGCACGCTGGTGTGGCTGGTGCTCGGATATGCCTTCTACTGCTGGGTCTATGCCGCCGCAGGCTCCCTGGCCGAACGCCAGGACCAGGTGCAGAGCCTGGCCTTCCCGCTCAGCCTGCCGATCATCTTCGGCTACGTCATCTCGCTCACGGCGCTGGGCTCAGGGAGCCCGTCCGGGTTCTTCAAGGTGCTCGCCTATCTGCCGCCGACGGCGCCGTTCGCCATGCCCGTCCTCGTGAGCCTCGGCAGGGTTACCTGGTGGGAGTTCACTGCCGCGGCGGCGCTCAGCGTTCTGTGCACGGTGGCCGTTGCGAGGGTTGCCATCAGCATCTACCGGCGAGCCATTCTCCGCACCGGCCGGCGGGTCCGGCTCCGCGAGGTCGTCTCCGGGGGGACCCGGTAGCGCGTAGCGGGCGCACGGCCGGCGGATACTAGGCAGGTGCGGATACACGGTGCTGCCGATTCTGTCCGCCAGCGCGTCGGCGCGTCGATATTCGAGCGGGTGGCCGGTTCCCAGGGCCCGGCGCGACGCCGCGCGATCCACGAGGCTGAGGGCGAGCGGTGGTTCGCCGGGGACCGCCCTATCCGCCGGGTCCACGGGGATTCCTCGATGTTCGCCGGCGGCATCTGCGCCCTGCTGCTCCAGTCGCTGCATCCGCTGGCCATGGCCGGCGTGGCGGCGCACTCCGGTTACCGGGGCGACCCGTGGGGGCGGCTGCAGCGGACCAGCTACTTCCTTGCCGTTACGGCGTTCGGCCGGGCCAGCGACGCCAGCGCGGCCATTGACCGGGTGCGGGCTATCCACGAACGGGTTACCGGTACGGCGCCGGACGGGCGCCGTTATACAGCCTCGGATCCGCACCTGCTGACCTGGGTTCATATCGCCGAAGCCGACAGCTTCCTGCGGGCGCATACGTGCTTCGGAGCCAAGCCCTTGGACCAGGCCGGACGCGACGGCTACGTCGCCGACCTGGCGCGGATCGGCGCTGCGCTCGGAGTGCCCGATCCACCTCAGACCGAAGCCGAACTCGCCAGCCGGATCAGCCAGTACCGGCCTGAGTTGCGGGGAACGGCCGAAGCGCGCGCGGCCGCCCGGTTCCTGCTGCTGAGCCCGCCGGTGCCGGTAGTCGCGCGCGCCCCCTACGGGGTACTCGCCGCAGCGGCGACATCACTGCTGCCAGGATGGGCGCGCCGCCCGCTGAGCTTGCCCTACCTGCCGCTCACCGAAACGGCTCTGGTCCGCCCGGCCGGCCACGCCATGATCCGCGCGATTCGCTGGGCTCTCACCCCGCCGCCGGCCGTCCAGGCCGGCTAGCTTTCCTGGCCGCCGGGCCGGGATCCGGCGTAGACCTCGAAGCAGCGGCATCCCGCTGCGCCGGTGTAGAGCAAGCGCGCTGCGGAGAACGGAATCGAATCAGTTAAGCAGAACGCCTCGGGTGCGCGGGCAGACGACAGGACGAGGCCGGCGCAGTCTGCCCGGCGCTAGCCTTGCTGCGCCGCGATCAGGTCCCGGTACCAGCCGAACGACGCCTTGGGCGTGCGCCGCTGGGTCGCGAAGTCGACGTGCACCAGCCCGAAGCGCTGGTGGTACCCCTCCGCCCACTCAAAGTTATCGAGCAAGGACCAGGCGAAGTAACCGCGTACGTCGACGCCTGCGGCCATTGCCTCGCGCATCGCCCGGATGTGGCCGTCGAGGTAGCTGATCCGCGGCTGGTCATCAACCGTGCCATCGGCGGCCACGACGTCGTGCGCCGAGCACCCGTTCTCCGTTATGTACACCGGCGGCAATGCCTGCCCGTAGCGATCCCGCAGTCCGGTCAGCAGCTCACCCAGGCTGGCCGGGACCACTGGCCAGCCGAACGCCGTCACCGGATAGCCAGGGATCTCCTCCCGCTGGAACGGCCACGGCGAGCTAGCCGCCGCAGACAGCCTGGCCGGGCTGTAGTAGTTGACGCCGAGCGCATCGAGACTGGCAGAGATGATCGCCAGGTCGCCATCCCGGACTCCATCGGGGCCATTGCCGCCCAGGCCGAACGCGGTCAGGTCCGGGTAGGCCCCGAGCAGCAGTGGGTCGGTGAACAGCCGGTTGTGCAGCGCGTCGTAGGCCTCAGTGGCGGCTATGTCAGCATCGCTGTCGGTAGCCGGCCAGGCGGGGGAGTAATTGTTAGTGGTCGCCACCTGCCGGGCACCGGCGCCGCGCAGCGCCGCCGTCGCCAGGCCATGCCCGAGCAACTGGTGGTGTGCGGCCGGCAGCGCGTCGAGCAGTAGCTTCCGGCCCGGCGCGTGGGTGCCAAGCGCGTAGCCATTGACAGTTACCACGAAGGGCTCGTTCAGCGTTATCCACATCGGGATGCGGTCGGCCAGCCGGCTTGCGGCGAGACCGGCGTACTCGGCGAACCGGTATGCGGTGTCCCTGGCCAGCCAGCCGCCGCTGTCCTCCAGCGGCTGCGGAAGGTCCCAGTGGAACAAGGTCGGCAGCGGGGTGATGCCCCGCGCCAGCAGCGCGTCGGCGAGCTGGTCGTAGAAGTCCAGGCCGGCCGGGTTGACCGGGCCCTTCCCGGCTGGCTGGACCCGGGGCCAGGCGATGGAGAACCGGTAGCTGGTGACACCGAGGTCAGCCATCAGGTCTACGTCGGCGGCCCAGCGATGATAGTGATCATCCGCAACCTCGCCGGTTTCACCATCACGGACTGCTCCTGGCTGCCGGCAGAACACGTCCCAGACCGACTCGCCGCGGCCATCCTCGGCCACCGCTCCCTCGATCTGGTAGGACGAAGTCGCAACGCCCCACGTGAAACCGGGCGGGAAGGGCGGCATGGCGAGGTCGCTCACCCGATGATCGTATGTCCGCCCGCGGGGCGCGCGCTCAGGGCGCGGAGCGCGCAGAACTCCGGATGGTCAGGACGGCCGGGAGTCAGAGCGGCCGGGAGTCAGGACGGCCGGGAGTCAGGGCCTGCGAGCGGTCAGAGCCCGGCACCCTCGGCGACAGCCGTGCCGACCTCGGCTGTGCGAGCGGCAAGCTCGGCCGCGTACTTTTCGGCGTCGACCCGCTCGGCGATGTCTTCGTCGCTGCGCATCAGGGCCTCAAGGTCGGTCTGGGCAGCGTCGAGCACCCAAAGGTCGGCGTAGGCATGCTGGACCTTCGGCCCCCATAGGCCGATGTCCTTCACGCATGGCACGATCCGGGAGAACAGCAGCGTCCTGAAGGCCTGCTGGACCGGGGAGTGCTCAGTGAAGTCCAGGCACTCATGAACGTCGAAGCCCATCCGCTCCCAGACCTCCTGGGCGCGAAACCTGTTGCGCATCAGGTAACAGCCCTCGGCCACGAACTCCTCGCGATCGGCGCGCTCGGCGTCGGTGAGCTCGGCATAGTAGTCGCGCAGGGCGAGGCGGCCGAAGGCCACGTGCCGGGCCTCGTCCTGCATCACGTACGCGAGCAGCTGCTTGACCAGCGCGTTGTTAGCGATATCCCAGTGCACGCCGAACGCTGCCAGCGCCAGCCCTTCGATCAGGACCTGCATGCCCAGGTACGGCATGTCCCAGCGGGAGTCGCTGAGCGCGTCAGCGAGCAGTTGCGCGAGGTCAGGGTTGACCGGGTAGTAAAGCCCGATCTTCTCCCGCATAAACCTGGCGTACAGCTCGACGTGCCGCGCCTCGTCCATCGCCTGGGTGGCCGCGTAGAACTTCGAGTCCATGTCGGGAACCGATTCCACGATCCGCGCGGCGACTGTCAGCGCGCCCTGCTCACCGTGCAGGAACTGGCTCCCGAGCTGGCGTACCTCGCATATTACTGACTGGTAGGCAATTGATCTAGTGCCCGGCTCCGTCCGGTTTCGGGCGTTTTCCGCGCCCTGGCTTGCCGCG
>ODAK010000730.1_pt1 | contig 37612 bp, 35 predicted proteins | sample 1539591 | NCBI WGS metagenome assembly ODAK01 (sample SAMEA3539303, study PRJEB22396) | soil metagenome | biome: tundra; feature: field; material: soil | place: USA | collected 2010-05 | depth 0.15 m | reverse complement strand
TAAAATTATCCTTTGAGTATGACGATAAGAAAGAAATGTTTTCCTGATAAAAGAAATGAGAAAGATCATATAATAACGCCCCGGAAAAAGTCTTGCCGAAGATTGAAAAAGCTAATTAAAACTGAATTCAGCAAAAGAAAATAATGAGCGGCAAAAGGGATTCGAACCCTCGGCCCTTAGCTTGGGAAGCTAATGCTCTACCAACTGAGCTACTGCCGCTTGCGGATATTAAAATTAAAAAAAAATTTCCATTCCAATATTGATATTTTTATTTTCGAAACCATGAATTTGCTGGTTATTATGAATTTTTGTTGTATTTCTGTATTCTTATATATGCTTCTATTTCAAGGCAAAATTCATTTATTCCATTATAAAAAATAAAATTATGGTAGTTCGCTTAACACGCCTTCGCATCCCCCCTGAAAAGATAAAAGAGGTAAAAAAAATTTATCAAAAGCAAATCGTTCGGGAAGTGAGGAAACAAAAGGGAAATCTCAATGTGATGTTATTAGAGCCAGTTGATGATTCAACAGACTATATTTCATTTACTGCATGGGAAAGTAATGTTGATGCTGCAGCATATGAATCAAGCGGAAAGTATCAAGAAATGGTAGAAAAAATTAATGGAATGTTTTCCGGTAAGATTACTTTTAAAACGTATAAGACCTAAATACAGGTGCCGCTTATTCTCTTTTTACTCCTGGGATAACTTTTTGAATCGTAAAAAGGTAGTTGGAATTGTTTTTGTTCAATCAGAATAGAAGGCAGAAATATTGTAAAAAAAAGGAGGTAGAGATAACAACCTGGGAAATCTCTTATATGAATATTAAATTTTTAAGCATCAATAAAAGATATGGAAGTACATCATCACCCGCATCTTGCCTCAGGCGGGGAAAAGAAAAAATTCAAAGAATATTTTTTGGAGTTCTTAATGATTTTTCTTGCAGTAACGCTGGGTTTTTTCGCCGAGAGTCTGAGGGAATATATAACAGAAAATAAACATGCAAAAGAATATGCCCGGGAAATGGTCAGTGATCTTACAAGCGACACCACAGATCTAAAGATTTATATAAAGTATACACGATATGCTGCTAACAATATTGATACCCTTTTGCAATTAATGTCCTCTGACGAACCCCAAAAAATACCTTCAGGTAAATTATATTGGTATGGACTTTTTGGAGGAGCTCATGGACACTTTGTCCCACACGATGCAACCATTCATCAGATGGAAAGTTCAGGTTCATTGCGTTATTTTACCAATGATTCACTTAACCGGAATGTGGCTCAATATGAACAACTTTGCCGCAGTTGGGAGCGTCTCGAAGATGTAGATGTCGGAATTTACACAGAAGTAAGAAAGGCAAGGGCAAAAATTTTCGAGTTTAAATATAATGAAGCAGCCAACGATATTTACCAGGCAAACAAAACTTCATTAAATGAACCAGCGATTGATTCTTTTATCCAATCCAATCCTCCATTATTAACTTATAACAAAACATTGTTTAATGAATATATAGAAATGATTCGGTCAAGATTTCTGCTATACCAGATTGGGGACGCAGACACCTTATTGTTTCATGCTATTACTTTAATTGATCAATTAAAAAAAGATTACAATTTAAAGGATGAATAATATCCGGCAATGAAAAATGCATATCCAACAAATACACAAAGGCCACCAATGATTTTATTTGTGTTCTTCGCGTATTCGTGGGAAAATTTTTTGAGGGCCATTTTGCATTTATAACATTTCATAATATGAATTACTTTAACCAGCTTTTATTTCTTATCCTACTCACATTTGTTTCCAGAACAGCCGCTGCTCAAAACAAGGCAATCGATGTGCAACATTACAGTTTTTCAATTTCACTTAACGATAGTAATAATATAATTCGGGGAACTGCGGGTATTGATTTTATTGCAAAGCGTAATGCCTCCGAGGTTTATTTTGACCTTGTTGGAATTAATGCTTCCACCGGAAAAGGAATGAGAGTACTAAATGTTTCAGAAAAAAATAAAGAATTAAAATTTACACAGGATGCCAACCATGTCAATGTTTATTTCAATGAGCCATTGCCTTTGAATACAGAAAAAAATATTACCATTAGTTATTCAGGAGTTCCGGAAGATGGATTGATCATCAGTAAAAATAAATTTGATCATCGCACTTTCTTTGCTGATAACTGGCCCAACAGGGCACATAACTGGATCCCATGCAATGATCACCCTTCAGATAAAGCTTCTGTTGAGTTTATAGTAACTGCTCCGGATCATTACCAAGTTATTTCAAACGGGATCCTTGAAGAAGAAACCAATCTCCCCAATCATTTAAAACTTTCTCACTGGAAGGAAGATATGGTTTTGCCAACGAAAGTGATGGTGATTGGTGTCGCAGATTTCGCAGTACAGTTGGCAGCAACCATCGGTTGTATCCCGGTAACGAGTTGGGTGTTTCCGGAAAACATGGCTAATGGTTTTATTCAATATTCTGTATCGAAAAATATCCTTCCCTTTTTTATAAAATATATCGGCCCCTATCCCTATAAAAAATTAGCCAATATACAATCCAAAACAATGTTTGGAGGAATGGAAAATGCAGGTAATATTTTTTATTACCAGAATTCTGTGGCCTCTGGGTCTGCCTTACCACTAAATGTTAATTCTGATGAAGCGTTGTTTGCTCATGAAACAGCGCATCAATGGTTTGGAGATGAAGCTTCTGAAACTGACTGGCCGCACGTTTGGCTCAGCGAAGGGTTTGCCACTTATATGACCAATTTGTATATGGAATTCCGGTATGGCACTGATACACTTGAAAAAAGAATGCAGCGTGACCGGGATTTGGTGATACAATTTTATAAGAAGAGAAAAACTCCTGTGGTGGATTTCAGTGAACCCGATAGTATAATGTTGCTTCTAAATCCGAATTCATATGAAAAGGGGAGTTGGGTATTACACATGTTGCGCCGAAAATTGGGGGATAATGTTTTCCAAAAGAGCATACAAACCTATTATGCCACTTATAAAGGAAGTAACGCTTCAACAGGTGATTTCATGCATATAATGGAAAAGGTAAGCAAAAAAAATCTTGGAGTATTCTTCAAGCAATGGTTATACACTGCCGGTTATCCCATTATAAAAGGAGAATGGAAATATGATAATAATGGGAAGTCTCTGCATATTTCGATAAACCAAAAACAGGATTATGTATTTTATTTTCCTTTGCAATTAGCCATTCGTGGAGCTCATCAATCGATTATTAAGACTATCAATATTACTAACAGAAATACCAATATCTCCTTACCGCTGAATTTTGAACCCTCATCTATTATTCCGGATCCTAATGTGAATCTATTGTTCGAAGGAGATATTGCTGAAGGAAAGTGATTGGTTCCTACTGATTTCTTTTTTCGGTTGCGAAATCTTATGACCAAATGGCCTGGAATAAAAATATAAGAAGATTTCTTGTCTTGCTTCAGAATTTAGACTAATTTTAATATCGATCCTTACCCGCTTGATTCCTGACACCCACCCTTTTTATTTCTATTAATCCTTCTTAAAAAGCAAAAACAATGAAGCAATCTAAATTATTGAAAATGCTCACTTTCAGTTTGGGTGTTTCTTTTTTATTATTATCCTGTAATTCAGGAGGTGGAAATGAGTCAGCCGCTCCGGCCAAAGATTCCACAGCCATGGATACGTCTGCCATGAAGGCGCCGGAACCTGCTCCCGCGGCCCAGGTGTCCAAAGTTTTATTCATAAAACAAAATGTGGCTAATTATGATAAATGGAAAAAGGCTTATGATGCCCATGATTCTGCGCGCCTGGCAAATGGTTTGACTAATTTTATTATAGGCCGTGGTATGAAAGATCCGAATGCAGTCCTGGTAATTCTGAAGATGGATGATGTAGATAAAGGAAAAGCATTTTCTGAGTCTACCGATTTGAAAACTAAAATGAAAGAAGCTGGCGTTATAGGAAAACCCGATATTCAATTTATAGATGTCGTAATGAACGATACTACAAAAATTGATCTGAATGGCCGCCTCATGGTAACGCATAAAGTTAAAGATTGGGATACCTGGAAAAAAGTTTTTGATGACCACAAACAAGCGAGAATGGATGCAGGACTAATTGACAGGGGATTGGGATACAGCGATGGCGACAATCATACAGTAACCATCATTTTTGCTGTTAACGATAAGAAAAAAGCAGATACTTTTTTAAACTCAAAGGATTTAAAGGCCAAAATGGATTCAGGTGGTGTAGTTGGTCCACCCACTACTTTCTATTATAATATTGTTCAAAAATATTAGACAGGAATTTTGAAAGATGCCGTTGACTTTTCTATTGCCAACGGCTTTTTTATGCTGTTTTGAATTTTTCTTTCAATTCCGGCGTTGTTGTATTTTATTTCCCGGATTCCCCAAACTGAAGCGGCACCAAAACCTTTATGCTAAAGTTTCTTCCCATATTAAAAACGCCGACCCTTCCCGTAATATAATTAACAGGGTTATATTTAAACCGGCTCATGTAATCAATATATCCTGTATTAAATAGATTGTTACAATTAAGGTATATCTTGCAAAATTCCCGGTCTTTTGAAATAATAGTTCCACCCAAACCTGCACTGAACAATGTATAACCCTTTGTGGCAGCCTTGCTCGCGGCATATTCGTATGGAGTTAGCGCAGTGTTTAGGCCGCTATAGATAGCATACTGCTGGTAAACATCTTTTTGTTCTGAATAGCTTTGAACGCCAATTTTCAGGTAGGCATTCCTGATATGACTTGATGAATTAAAATTGAATTTTAAGTCAGAAGTAATTCTTGCAGGTGGAACGAAAGGTAAATATTTTACAGAATCAGGAACATTGACCAGGTTGCCATAAACCATGCTTAAAGTGGAGTATAATTCAACCCATGGAAGGGAAGACGGATGAATGTTTAAACTTACCTCGCCGCCATACAATGCTGCTTTACCCTGTGTGTACTTGTAAACCGGCGCTGCCCCAAGGCCAACAGCATTTAATGTATTATTGATAGAATCGCCCCCAAAAACACTATTCAAACCCTTTGAATAAATAAAATCACCGATGCTGTTGTTAAATGCGGTGACCTCGAAATCTATATCCTTTGAATTGATACCAAATGTAAGATCCTCCTCGAGACTTGTTTCTGGTGTTAAATTATGATCACCTATTTCATAAACAACGGTTCCATCATGAACGCCATTTGCCCCGCATTCCGCAACATTTGGCGCTCTCCAGCCTCTGGCTATATTCAGCTTTGCGTAAATATTTTTAGTGAAATTATAGGCTCCGCCAAGACTAAAAGAAAAGCCATTAAAGTGCGACGTAAATCCTTCAAATTCATGAAATGCGTTGGGCGCGCCTGCAACTGAAGGCTCCTGTGTGGTGGAATCCACCCAATGATCCAGAGCATTGAAGGTTCGGGTATCGTATCTAACGCCACCGCTTAGGTTCAGATTACCAATTTGCTGACTTGCTATAGCATATCCCCCGATTTGAAAATATTTGTAATTAGGTATCAGCAGCAGCAAACCCAAACTCTGGGAAGATTGATATACGCCGTTGGCTCCAAATGACATATTAAATCCACCTTTTTGAGGGAAAATATATTTCATATCATATGTGAGGGCATTGGAAGAATAATAAATGATTGGAGTGTTGGGATTGGTTGGATCATTGTCCTCCTGGCGCTGGTTTTTTTGCCAGGAAAAGAGGGCCTTTATGGTTCCTTTGCCAACAGCGTAACTGTTGTCCCAAACTATTTTTGAATGTCTGATTCTTTGATTGATTACAAATGGAGTATAGGAAACCTGTTCCTGGTGTGTGGGCAGTTCATAGGTTGGTTCGCCGCCATTTAAATCAGGATAAGAGACAGGCCTTTCCAGTTGCCCGGTGGCGGAATCTCTTGTTCCATCAACAATACCAGTATGCATTTCAAAATAGCTTCCATGCAATTGCGTGTATCCCCATTTTCGATGTAGTCCTATTGTTCCGTCTGTATTGATGTTGCTGAATTGTGAATTTATAACGTAGCCATCATATGGATTTTGGTATGCATGGGCCATGGTATTATCAATTCTGGCGCTCCATGAAATTCCGTTTTTTGTGCCGGCCATATGTGCCATGGCAACCATAAGACCGTTATTGGTTTGGTAATTATACATGGCATCTGCTTTTGTTTCTCCTTCAGGAAGTGGTTGTTCCGGGATAAGATTGACCACTCCGGCTATTGCATCTGAACCATAAGAAAGAGATGCAGGGCCTTTCAGGATTTCGTACCTGTTCACTGCATTTGGATCTGCTTCTATGCCAAATTCATCGAACCAGGGTTGATCAACCTGCTGGACGCCATCATTAATTGTGAGTACCCTGTTATATCCCAACCCCCTGATAACAGGCTTTGTAATACTTTGTCCATCCGTAATACCAGAAACGCCAGGGACTTTGGTAATGGCATCTATTACGTTTGTTGAAGAATTCTGCAACAGGTAGTTATTATCCACAACTGTTACCGGTGTAGGATTCTTTTGATTATCAGTAGGGGTAACCACCCCGGTCACAATCACATCCTTTAATTGAAGAGGTGAGGGTTCCAGTTTAAAATATTCTCTTGAAATTCCGTTAATTCTAATGTCCGCGAGTTTGGTAGCGTACCCTATAAGATGCACTTCAACAAGATAAGTTCCCTCAGGAATATTCCTGATCAAATAATAGCCGGTAGAGTCAGAAACAGCGCCTGTCTTAATGGCCGGAATAGTTATAATTACTCCGTTCAGAGGCTGATTGCTATGCAAATCGAGAACTTTACCAGTTAGCTGATTTTGTCCCTTTGTGAAGAAAGGAATGGTATAAAAAAATAGGATAAATAATATAATTATGTTAGGTTTCATAAATTGAAAAGTTTTACAACTGCCGAATTTTTTTAAATAAGCTGATTGAATTATGACCTCTGGTAATTCATAATTTTTGATTTGAATGAATGCAAACAAATTACCAGGGGTTAGCAATGGTTATTTTTTTAAACATTGAGTAAAAAGTTCTAAAAAATCAGGAGAAGTAAAGATCCGGAGGCGGGGAAAAAATATTTATGGACGGAGATTTATAGAAAAATGAACAATTGTTATTCTTGTGATCAACAAACCCCAACTTAAAGCGAAAAAGGTTTTTCAGGAGAAATTTTTGAATCGTAAAATATTTCGCGATATGCAAATTGATCGTTCGGTCTGGGAAAGAATTTTCATTGGAATTAGCTTTTCCCCAATCGGCAAATTCCCGTGCATATTCATCTTCGTCTGAATCGTGCAAAGTATAGTATACAGTTTCTCCTTCTGAAACCAGGACTTTTACAATATCATACAATTTGCCATCTGCAATAATTTCTTTTTTATTGACTAGTCGATAATCTTTTTTCAAAGAAGAAAAAACAGTATAAGAAGCATAAGGAATTGTAAAATCTGCGTCTGAATAGACATCTGCTTTTATTTTGCAAAGTTGTATTTCTCCCCAGTAAAAGAAAAATAACCCAAACGAGTTGAAGCCAAACAAAACAATTAATAATATGGAAAAAGTCTTTTTGATAATAGCAGTAATAAATTATTAAGTCGGGGCCGAAGTTACGAAATGCAATCGTTCAGGTATACAAGGCTATTATTTTGCAGCCTTTTTTACCTGTTTTCAACCTTTCCTACCTGAATTAATCAGCTTATTTTGATAGTTATTTAATTCATAAGATTGCTCAAAAATCATCTTTTCGGGAAATTCTTGAGTGGGATTGAGGCGGCAGGCTGAAGATTCAAGGGAACACATTCTTTCGAAGCTAAGTTGGATATCGGAAAACAAAAAACCACCCCCTTAAGGATGGCTTTGTTTTGTTTAACTATAAATAATTACTATGACAACTATATAACTAATGGAATCAAGATTTATTGTATTTGCAGACTAATCAAATAAAAATATACTTACTGATATTGCAAATAAAAAGAAATTAATTCACTGCTCCTGAATGATTTAGGGACAAAATAAGCCCGCAAAAAAAATAATCATTTTATGGGTTTAATCATTATTTTCACCTTAAAAAATACCATATGTCTTTCCTTAGAACCATAACTTTTTTTATTTTTTCTTTTATTTCCTGTGTAATATTTGCCCAGCCGCCGCAGGGTATTAATTGGGCTAAAGATGGAAACAGTTTTTATCAATCTACAGATGATGGAATTGAACAGGTAAACCTCGCTGCCTCGAAGATTGATGTAATTCTAACTAAGGAAGCTCTTACCCCGCCCGGTGCATCGGTACCGCTGAAGGTTCGGAATTTTTTCTTTTCAAACGACGGGGAAAAAGTACTTATCTATACTAACTCAAAACGGGTTTGGCGATATGATACAAGGGGTGATTATTGGTGTGCTGATCTTGCAAACCACACCTTAAAGCAATTAGGCAAAGGCCGGCCGGCATCATCTTTAATGTTTGGTAAGTTTTCTCCTGACGGCAAAAAAGTGGCGTATGTGAGTAACTATAATATTTATGCAGAAGACCTTACCACAGGCAAAATGCAGCAACTTACAAAGGATGGCAGCCGCGAATTAATAAACGGAACATTTGATTGGGCATATGAAGAAGAATTTTTTTGCAGGGATGGTTTCAGGTGGAGCGACGACAGTAAAAAGATTGCGTATTGGCAAATCGATGCAATGAATACAAAAGATTACCTGATGATTGACAATACAGATTCAATTTATCCTTTCGCGAAGCCTGTAGAGTATCCTGTTGCAGGGCAGCCACCTTCGCCTTTTAAAATTGGGGTAGTTACTATTTCAGATGCGACTACAAAGTGGATGAAAATACCGACGGATCCCGTTTTGCGATCATATGTACCCAGGATGGAGTGGGCAGATAATAATAATGAACTCATTATCCAGCACCTCAACAGAAAACAAAACACCAGTGACATTATGCTGTGTGACATTTCTACCGGTGCTTCAAAGACTATTTACGAAGAAAAAGATTCAGCATGGATTGATATTTTACCACTGTGGGATGAAGCTTATTCTTACGGTGGATGGGACTGGCTGAACAATGGAAAAGAATTTTTATGGGCGAGTGAAAAAGATGGTTGGCGGCATTTATACAGAGTCAGCCGGGACGGTAAAAAGGAAACGCTCATAACGGTAGGTGATTACGACGTAATGACAATAAGTGCCATCGATGAAAAAAATAATTATATCTACTTTGAGGCCTCTCCTTATAATGCTACACAAAAATATTTATACAGGACCACACTTGATGGCAAAGGAGCTCCCGAGCGTATTAGCCCGTTAAGCGAAACCGGGACACATGATTATGATGTTTCTCCTCAGGCCGGATTTGCTTTTCATACTTTCTCCAACTATTATACACCTCAGCAGGTGGAATGGGTTTCATTACCCGATCATAAATTTATTCATGGAAGCGACGTAACAGAAGCGGTGAAAAAATTCGGTCCGGAAAAAACAAAGTCCAATATTTCATTTTTCACCATAAAAACGGAAGAAGGTGTTTCAATGGATGCTTGGATGGTGAAGCCCACCCATTTTGATTCGACAAAAAAATATCCCGTACTCTTTTACGTGTATACTGAACCGTGGGGACAAAATGTGAAAGATAAATATGGTATAACCAATAATCACTTATACGACGGAGACCTTGCAGATGATGGGTATATCTATATTTCCATTGATAATCGGGGAACTCCTGTACCTAAAGGAAGAGCCTGGAGGAAAATTATTTACAGGAAAATTGGGTTGGTCAATATCCGCGACCAGGCAATGGCCGCAAAGGAAATTTTAAAAATGCCTTTTGTAGATACATCGCGAATAGCAGTCTGGGGATGGAGCGGAGGAGGTTCTGCAACCTTAAACCTGATGTTTCAATTTCCAGCCATTTACAAAACCGGAATTGCGATTGCTGCCGTAGCTAATCAATTGACTTATGATAATATTTACCAGGAACGCTATATGGGATTGCCGCAGGAGAACAGGCAGGATTTTATTAATGGCTCTCCGGTTACTTATGCAAAAAACCTGGAAGGGAATTTATTATATATTCATGGAACGGGTGATGATAATGTCCATTATCAAAATGCAGAAATGTTGCTGAATGAATTAATAAAATATAATAAACAATTTCAGTTTATGCCATATCCCAACCGGTCTCACGGTATTTTTGAAGGGGAAGGAACAACTGAACATCTGCAAACCCTTTATACTAATTATTTAAGGAAATTCTGCCCGCCGGGAGGAAAATAATTTTGGCCACTGCATTTTTTATTAACGGCCTTTCAAGTGTACGATTAGGCGTATAGATTTTTAGCTCGATTGATAGATTATTTTTGATTTAAGTTTTGGCGGAAACAACTATGCTGATTTCCTCAATTGTAGCGGAGCCTAACAATAAAACAAGAACTTCTTTGGTATTATTTCAATTGTAAAGTCTTTTGCCTCCATTAATTCTCCATCGAGGTGGGCCGGAAGAATCTCCGGGGCACTTACAATTATTTTTTTAATGCGGCAATACGCGACAATTGGCAGTGAAAGATGTTCGCCCTTAGAAACTTTTCTTATGAAAAAAAAACGCTGAATGACGGGGATCTTCTTAATATATATAAGGTCAAGATTTCCATCTTCAAGGGAAGCTTGGGGAGCTACCAAAAAACCTCCGCCATACCGTGAACCATTTGCAACATTCACCATAAAAATCTGTTCTTTCAATACATGGCTATTCCAGGTAATGGTGATTTCTTTTTCAGAATAAGAGAGAATTTTTCTCAAAACTACAGCAAGGTATGCCAGGAACCCGGCAGATAAAAACCTTTTGGCTCCCATTGCTTTTACCACTTCACCATCAAAGCCGATGCCCACTCCGTTAATAAAATATCTGCCATTGCAAATACCTGCATCTACTCTCTTGGAAATGCCATCCAATGCGTCTTTTAAATAATCCTCAACTGTTTTATTGCCATACAATTTCCAGGCAAAGTCATTACCACTACCTCCTTTAAACAGGGCAATGGGAACCTGAATGTCAGAATACTTATTGATAAAATGGTTAAGCGTTCCATCGCCGCCTATTAACCATACTTCACTAAAAATTTCTAATTCTTCCGGCCTGGCTGAAGAGAAAGTTTTAAAATGGATTTGCCGTTCGGTGAGATTATTTTCAATAAGGGATAATACTTTTTTAGCCTTACCCTTTCCTGCCAGCGGGTTGATTAATATTGCAATCATTCTGTTTGAAAAAGTATGCGTGCTCATCAAATTTGATTATTCAATGATCAGGATTTCTCAGTAAAAGATGAAATCAAATATAAAATTGTTTAGAACCATTTATTGTTTTGTAATTTCCGAAAGCCAAATCTTATTGGCCTTTTTTCCCCATACTGGTAAGGTCGCAATTAATTTCCTTTATCTCTAAAATAATAATGGTCTATTTTTAAAGCAATATTCGGGATCTAAAAACCCGGTTAGAAACCAGGTTCAAATGCAATTTGTAATATATGAAAACGAGTGCTATATTATTTAATTTTTGAATAGGTAGCTTGGCTATCAATCCTTTTCGCGAATATTTGCTCATCCAAAGCAATTCTTGTAAAAAAGGTCACATGCATATATTCAATTAAATTTTTGATTATTGGATTTTTATTGAAATTTTTTGACTTTAACGATAGATATTTGCAGTACCAGCACAAAAAATAACATGATCATGAGTAATAAACCTTCAACTTTATTTGATAAAGTTTGGGATTCACACGTAGTACGTAAAATTGAGGATGGCCCCGATGTATTTTTTATAGACCGTCATTTTATACATGAAGTTACCAGCCCGGTTGCTTTTCTGGGACTTGAAAAAAGGGGTATAAAAGTAATGTCGCCCGAACATACTTTTGCCACTGCCGATCATAATACGCCGACTATCAATCAGCATCTGCCGGTAAAAGATCCCTTATCTGCCAACCAACTTAAAGCTTTGGAGCAGAATACGAAAAAATATGGTATTTCCCACTGGGGATTAGGGAACCCGAAAAATGGTATTGTACATGTGGTTGGACCTGAAAATGGGATTACCCTTCCCGGGATGACGATTGTGTGCGGAGATTCTCATACCTCAACGCATGGGGCTTTTGGTTGTATTGCTTTTGGTATTGGTACTTCGGAAGTGGAAATGGTTTTATCTTCCCAATGCATTATGCAGCCGAAGCCTTTAAAAATGCGTATAAGCGTAAACGGTAAACTGGGGAAAGCGGTGTCACCTAAAGATGTTGCTTTATATATTATTTCTAAATTAACAACTTCCGGCGCCACCGGTTATTTTGTAGAATATGCTGGGGAAGTTTTTGAAAAAATGAGTATGGAAGGCCGGATGACAGTTTGCAATATGAGCATTGAAATGGGGGCAAGAGGAGGTATGGTTGCGCCGGATGAAACAACTTTTGCATACATCAAGGGACGTGAACTTGCACCGAAGGACGAAGACTGGGAGAAGGCGCTTTCCATTTGGAGAACGCTGAAAACTGATGCAGATGCAATCTTTGATATGGAATGCAATTTTGATGCAGCTGATATAGAACCAATGATTACCTATGGTACTAACCCGGGAATGGGTATTGGAATTTCCAGGAAAATACCCAGGGCTGCGGATCTGAAGGGAGGTGCGACAACGTATGAAAAATCGCTTAAATATATGGGCTTTTCCGAGGAAGAACAAATGATCGGAAAAAAAGTCGATTATGTTTTTATCGGAAGCTGCACCAATGGTCGCATCGAGGATTTCAGGGCCTTTGCATCTATTGTTAAAGGCCGAAAGAAGGCAGATCATGTTATTGCGTGGGTTGTCCCGGGTTCTCATGTTGTGGAGCAGCAAATCAAAGAAGAAGGCATATTAGATATATTAAATGAGGCCGGGTTTCAATTGCGGCAACCGGGTTGCTCAGCTTGCCTTGCCATGAATGATGATAAAATTCCGGCCGGGAAATATGCTGTGAGTACCAGTAACCGTAATTTCGAGGGCAGGCAGGGACCGGGAAGCCGCACGATGCTGGCTAGTCCTTTTATGGCGGCGGCGGCGGCAGTTACAGGATTCGTAACAGATCCAAGAGATCTGCTTTGATAAAAAACAAAAACAATTCAGATAATATTATGGCTTACGATAAATTTAATATTCTAAAAAGTACTGCAGTTCCTTTGCCAATAGAAAATGTGGATACTGACCAGATTATTCCAGCCCGCTTCCTGAAGGCTACCAAGCGGGAAGGTTTTGGTGATAATCTTTTCCGCGATTGGCGCTATAATAACGACGATTCTCCTAAGCAGGATTTTGTGCTGAACAATCCTGTTTATTCCGGTAAAATATTAGTTGCAGGTAACAATTTTGGAAGTGGAAGCAGCCGTGAACATGCTGCCTGGGCATTGTATGATTATGGTTTCCGGTGCGTGGTATCAAGTTTTTTTGCCGATATTTTTAAAGGAAATGCCATCAATATTGGTATCTTGCCTGTACAGGTTAGCCCTTTATTTTTAAATAAGATTTTTGAAGCCATTGAAGCTGATCCAAAAATATCTTTGGAAGTGAACCTTTCCGAACAGACTATAACGATTGTAGCAATTGGAGAAAAAGAATCATTTAAGATCAACGGGTACAAAAAACATAACCTGTTGAACGGGTATGACGATATTGATTATTTACAGGCAATGAGAAAAGATATTTCCGAATTTGCAGCTGCACGGTCAATTTAGCCATTTATTCCGCACCTGGTATATTTTTAAAAAACCATTTTAAAATATTACATAAGCTTCCACAGCATTCTTACGCTACCAAAAAAATGAATAAAACAAGCCGGTACATAGAAATAATGGACACTACACTTCGTGATGGTGAACAAACCAGCGGAGTATCTTTTTCTTCGTCAGAAAAATTGACCATAGCCCAAATACTTTTAACAGAAGTGAAGGTTGATAGGATCGAAATTGCTTCAGCAAGGGTATCGGAAGGAGAATTTGAAGCTGTCAAAAAAATTACCAAATGGGCTAAACAAAATGACTTTCTTAATAAAGTTGAAGTACTCACTTTTGTAGACGGGGATGTTTCGGTTAACTGGATGCTGGATGCAGGCGCGAAGGTGATGAATTTACTTACCAAGGGGTCATTGAATCATCTCACTCACCAAATCAAGAAAAAACCTGCTGAACATTTTTCTGATATTTCAGGCGTTATCGCCCTGGCGAAAAAAAAAGGTTTGGAGTGCAATGTTTACCTCGAAGATTGGAGTAACGGGATGCGAAATTCCAAAGAATACGTTTTCCAATTTTTGGATTTTCTAACCAAGGAACCGGTAAAAAGAATTTTATTGCCTGATACGCTGGGTGTATTGACTCCAACTGAAACGTTTGAGTATGTATCGTCTATTGTTAAGCGATATCCTAAGATTCATTTCGATTTCCACGCTCATAATGATTACGATCTCAGTACTGCAAATGTGCTTGAAGCAGTAAAAGCAGGAGCTCATGGATTGCACCTGACAGTAAATGGTATGGGTGAAAGAGCCGGTAATGCTCCGCTGGCAAGCGCCGTTGCTGTACTGAATGATTTTATGCCGGAAGTTAAGACGTCTGTTGTCGAAAAGTCTTTATACTCCACCAGTAAGCTGGTAGAAACATTTTCCGGTTTCAGGATATCGGCCAACAAACCCATAGTAGGTGAAAATGTATTTACCCAAACAGCAGGCATTCATGCTGATGGAGATAAAAAGAATAATCTTTATTTCAACGATCTCATTCCCGAAAGATTTGGCCGGAAACGTAAATATGCCCTGGGAAAGATGAGCGGGAAAGCCAACATTGAAAATAACCTGCTGCAGTTGGGAATCCAATTATCTGATACTGATTTGAAGAAAATAACACAACGGATTATTGAATTGGGAGACCGCAAAGAGACTGTTACCCAGGCGGACCTTCCCTATATAATTTCTGATATACTTGATAGTAACAGTATTTCAGAAAAGGTACATCTAACTAATTATGTGCTTACACATTCAAAAAATTTACGGCCATCAGTCACTTTATCTATGAGTATTAACGGAGAATGTTTTGAGGAACATGCTCAGGGCGATGGACAATATGATGCCTTTGTAAATGCGCTGAAAAAAATTTATAAACACAAGAATATAGAATTGCCTGATCTTGTTGATTACGAAGTGCGCATTCCGCCCGGAGGTAAGTCTGATGCATTATGTGAGACCATTATTACCTGGTTTTATAAACAAAAAGAATTCAAAACCCGCGGATTGGATAGTGATCAGACAGTTGCTGCAATCAAGGCTACGGAAAAAATGTTGAACCAGATATGGGTAATTTAAAAGAGCAAAATGGATGGAATAAAATTCATTTTGATTTTCTTGGGAAATCCCTTAGTAAGATGGTAATTATTTCTTTGATTATTTGAGGCTTAAAAATAGAAAATGAAGAAGCATATATTAATTGTTCCCGGCGACGGTATTGGCCAGGAAGTTACAGCCGTTGGCAAAAAAGTTTTGGAGGCAATTGCTATAAAGTTTAATCATGAATTTACTTATGATGATGCATTAATTGGTCATGTTGCCATTGAGGCCACCGGCAATGCTTTACCTGATGAGACTTTGGTAAAAATGAAAAATGCGGATGCCGTGCTTTTTGGAGCAGTTGGTCACCCGAAATATGATAACGATCCCTCTGCAAAAGTCCGGCCGGAGCAGGGTTTATTGAAAATGAGAAAGGAACTGGGCTTATATGCCAACATTCGCCCCATAAAATTATTTGATGAATTGTTGGGTGCATCGAGTATTAAACCGGAAATCCTGAAAGGCGCAGATATTTTATTTTTCAGGGAATTGACCGGTGATATTTATTTTGGAGAAAAAGGACGGAAGAATAATGGAGACACCGCATTTGATGTTGCAGAATATAGCCGCTATGAAGTAGAACGAATCGGCCGGAAGGCTTTTGAAGCAGCAAGGACAAGGAGAAAGAAATTATGTTCCGTGGATAAGGCAAATGTTTTGGAAACAAGCCGGTTATGGCGCGAAGTAATTCAAAAATTAGCCCCTGAATATCCTGATATTGAGATGGAATACCAGTTTGTAGATGCAACTGCGATGTTATTGATAAAAGATCCTCGCCGGTTTGATGTGGTTGTTACGGCCAATTTATTCGGAGATATATTAACAGACGAGGCATCCCAGATTGCCGGATCAATGGGGATGTTAGCTTCCGCTTCTATCGGCGACAGCACAGGTGTTTATGAACCAATTCACGGCTCTGCCCATGATATAACCGGCAAGGGAGTTGCTAATCCAATAGCTTCCATTCTTTCAGCTTCCTTATTATTAGATATTTCCTTTGGGTTGAAAGCAGAGGCAGGCTTAGTGATCAGTGCAGTTGATAAAGTTTTAAAAGAGGGATTTAGGACAAAGGATATAGCTGATGCGGCAACGAAGGCTGATAATATTTTAGGAACAAAAGCCATGGGCGAAGCGGTATTAAAGTATTTATAAAATGAATAGTATCGATTTCAGGGAAAGTATCAAAAGGAATGAGCCTCCTTCGGGATCATCTGATTACCTGAAAGCATTATGGTTTGATGCAAAAGGTAACTGGAAAAAAGCCCATGAAATTATTCAGGATATTGATGATAAAAAAGCATCCTGGATACACGCTTACCTTCACCGAAAAGAAGGAGATACAGTAAATGCAGATTATTGGTACAGCCGGGCTGGAAAGAGAAAACCCGCTGTCTCCTTGGAAAACGAGTGGGAGGAATTGGTTGCTTCATTCATTTAATAACTTTACATCCTGTAATAATTTCTGTTTGTGTCTCTCTTTCTTTTTAAAAAGACATAAACAATAAATGCTCGGTTCATTGTTCACAAACAGGTATTTTCATATACATATCAGGATCATTGTCATTAATCAAGGTTTATTCCGTTTTTTTATCTTCAAAAAAAATTGTGCAATGAAAATCCCGCTAATGATTTTATTTTCCCTTGCTTTTACTTCTTCCTGTTATGTGCAGAAGGAATTGAATATAAATTTTAACGGGTTCCATAAGCCATCAGAAAATCCTGTTTTAAGAGCGGATTCCGCTTTTATTTTTAAAGATCCAATTTCCGGTCAAATGGTCAAGTGGCAAAAAGCAGATGTATTTAATCCGGCATCCATTGTAAAGGATAAAAAAGTATACATGCTCTTTAGGGCCGAAGATAATCCGGCGGCGGCTATTGGAGGAAGAACATCACGGCTTGGATTAGCCGAAAGTTCAGATGGAATACACTTTAAAAAATTTCCTGTTCCTGTTTTATATCCTGATAATGACGAATTTAAGCAATTTGATTATCCCGGAGGATGTGAGGATCCCCGCCTCGTGCAAACCGAGAATGGATTATATGTGGTAACCTATACAGCCTGGAATGAAAAAACGGCAAGATTATCAGTAGCCTTTTCTAAAGACCTTATTCATTGGCAAAAGAAAGGACCTGCATTTGCTGTGGCTTACGACGGGAAGTTTAAAAATACCTGGAGTAAATCCGGTTCTATTGTAACCAAAATGGTAAGTGGCAAACAAGTGGCTGCAAAGGTTAGAGGGAAATACTGGATGTATTGGGGGGAACAATTTATTAACCTGGCCTGGTCAAGTAATTTGTATGACTGGTATCCTTTGGTAAATGATTCCGGGGAATTAAAATCGCTGGCGGCTCCAAGGCCTAAGAAATTTGATAGTGACCTGACAGAATGCGGCCCACCTGCTTTAATAACTGATAAAGGAATTGTACTGTTATATAATGGTAAAAATGCAACAAATGATGATGCAGATCCTTCATTGGCAAGGGGTACCTATTCTACTGGGTTAATTTATTTCGATAAAAATAATCCTGCATTGGTGATCGATCGTTCAGATACGAGTTTTCTCAGGCCTTCTCTTCCGCATGAAATAAGCGGGCAATATAAAGCCGGTACTACTTTCTCAGAGGCGTTTATTTATTTTCACGCAAAATGGTTTTTATACTATGGAGCCGCAGATTCTTTTGTAGGTGTTGCTACTTCTGAATAATTTTTTCCGGAACTGCAAATTAATTCGTGTCGTTAGATAGCGTTTTTTTTAGTCTGCGTGAATCGAGATAAATTTGAAATCCAATATTTAAATTTAAATCGCTTTGATAGGTTTCGGTTCCAAATCCTATTAACCCATCATATTTTAGTAAAGTCTCAAGACTAATATTGTGGGAAAGGAAATAAGAGTAGCCCGGTCCAATGCCAACTCCAAGGCCATCTGTGTTGCCGGTGCCGGTAATGTGGGAACCCGCTAAGCCTGCAGTTGCTTCTACAAAAAACCTGGAATGCCTCATTAGCGTCACATTGTTCTTATCCGGAATAAAATAACGGGAGAGAATACCCACACCATAAGTTACCTTTTCACTTTTAGAAACGGATTGCAAATCAATGCTAATGTATGTTCCCAGAGCAAAATTGTTTTTGAAAAAAAATGCAAGCTTGGGGTCAAGTTGCATTTGAAAAACAGCGCCCTTTTGCAAACCCAAATCAAAATTAGCGATGTCTCCGCCAATAAGAATATTACCCTTTTGTATTTGAGAAAAAGCATAGTTTGATATCAAAAAAATGGCAGCAAGCAATAGGCAATACATTTTTTTCATAACTCAATTTTTAATTTTATTGACAAATTCATCTTCAAATCTCTGCCAATTCAATGTTTTTAAGCAAATAAAAGGGATAAAACGAAACAAAAAATCCAAAGAAAAATATAATAGCCATTTGGCAAACTAGCTTCAGGTTCCCACCCGAAAAAACATCTTGCTTAATCCAGTCACGTAACCCCAATTTTCTTCAGGATACAGAAGATTAGGTTTCTAATTATCTATCTCTTTTGGGTGAATTTAATTCTTTTCTCTTTGCATTTTTACATTTTACTTTGTAGATATTTAAATTCATATGATTAAGGAAAAGATTTTGGTAATTGGCGCCTGTGGTCAAATCGGAGTGGAACTTACTCTTGAGTTGAGAAGGATATACGGCGGAACGCACGTAATTGCCTCAGATCTCAGGGAGGAAAATGATTTGTTGAAAGGAACGGGTCCTTATGTGAGTCTCGATGTGATGAACAAGGAAATGCTTCATGTGCAGGTGATCCGCCAAAATATTACCCAAATTTATTTACTGGCGGCAATCTTATCAGCTACAGGCGAAAAAAATCCAAACCTTGCCTGGAGCCTGAACATGCAAAGCCTGTTAAATGTGTTGGAAATAGCAAAAGAGGAACAAATTCAAAAAGTATATTGGCCCAGCAGCATTGCTGTTTTTGGACCTACCTCGCCAAAGAAAAATTGTCCGCAGCAGACTATTATTGAACCCATAACCGTATATGGCATCAGCAAATATGCCGGTGAATTCTGGTGTAATTATTATCATCACCGTTATGGGCTGGATGTAAGAAGCCTGCGATATCCCGGGTTAATTAGTTATAAAAGTGAACCCGGCGGAGGAACTACCGATTATGCTGTGGAAATTTTTTATGCTGCGTTAGAAGATATAAAATATACATGCTGCCTGAAAGTGGATACTTATTTACCGATGATGTATATGCCCGATGCTATCAGGGCAACAATTGAACTGATGGAAGCGAAATCTGCTGCTATATCAGTCCGCACATCCTACAACATATCGGGCATGAGTTTCTCTCCAAAGGAAATAAGCCAGGAAATAAAAAAGCATATTCCCGGATTCAGGACTACTTATAAACCTGACTACAGGCAGACCATAGCAGAAAGCTGGCCTCAAAGTATTGATGACACTATTGCGAATAAGGATTGGGGATGGAAACCGGCCTTTGATTTGTCCAAAATGACTAAAGAAATGCTTAAGAATATGAGAAAGGTTAAGAAATATTGACTTTATAATTAGAAGTCCAGGACATTTTTCATACTAAATACCCCTTTCTTATCATGTATAAACTCAGCAGCAAGAAGAGCGCCTGATGCAAACCCTTTCCTGTTGTGCGCCGTGTGAATAATTTCTATATCATCTACGGAAGAGGAGTATTTTACAGAATGTGTTCCTGCAGCAGGATCAATTCTTTTGCTTATTATAGCAAGTTCTTCCCGGTTGGTTGATGAATGGTTTACCCATTTGTTTTTTTGACTGGATATTAAAATTATTTCTTCAGCAAGTGTGATAGCAGTTCCGCTGGGTGCATCCTTTTTTTCGGTATGATGCATTTCCTCAATGCTTACATCATAGTTCCCCTGGCCTTTCATAAGAAGAGCAAGTTTCTTGTTTAACTCAAAAAAAATATTTACGCCAATGCTGAAATTACTTGCATATAAAAATGTGCCGTTTTTTTCCTTGCATTTTTGTTGGACCATTTCCATTTTTCCTAACCAACCGGTTGTGCCGCAAACTACCGGCACACCTGCTTCAAAACAAAATAAAATATTGGTCACAGCGCTTAGTGGACTTGTGAATTCAATAGCCACATCGGCCTTCTGAAGATTTTCTTTGGTGAATTCTTCAAGGTTTTGGTCATGTATCCTTATTACTATATTATGTCCATTTTTTAAGGCAATTTCTTCTATGGCTTTGCCCATTTTGCCATATCCTAATAAAGCGATATTCATGTTGATTTTTGTTAGAGTTCAAAATAAGCAAACCTTAGGGACATGGCAATAAAACTTTGGAATGGTTGTCTTTTAAAAAAAAGACCAATGAAATACCCGGGCCATTCATGTTATTAAGCACGGGGCGTATTTTCATACTCACATCCGGACTTATATCAAATGCCTTCAAATGCGCATCAACGGTGGCATCTACAATATTCAACCCCCAAAATATCAGGAAAAATAAAACCGAATAGTCAATATTTTGCCTGAATTCGTTGCGGTATGTTCGAAGTGCTGTCACACCTAAAATCCGGTATCTTGGATCAACGAGCGTGTCATTTGAAAGAGACGTGTCCGACAGCAACTTGACATCCTTGCGAAGTATTTTATAGGTGTTCAAATTGTAAAAAAAGATGCCTGCGGTTGTTCCGAGTGCGCCATATATAATAGGTATCTTCCAGTATTTTCGGTTATAGGCCTGGCCCCAGCCGGGGATAACTGCTGAACGAAATGTAGCAATTCTCGGAATGAATTTTTTGGCGGCAGCAGAATCATGAGCACTCAATTTACTGCTATCTATCTCTATCTTTCCTTTGAATATAACAGAATCTTCCTTTTTTTGCGCTAATACTTTGGTACCAGTTAGCAATAAAAGAAAAAAAAAGGTAATACAGAATAAGAATCTTTTTGGCATAGGCTTAATCTACCGGAACCTGCATCTTTTCTAAAATTGAATTTAATTCCTCTATAGAATAATAATCGAGTGTGATACTACCTGTCCCTTTTTTGTTTTGTGTCATTTTCACTTTCGTGCTGAAATAGGATGCTAAATTATCTTCAATTTTCTTTAAAGCCGGAGGCAGTGAGGCTTTTACAGAATTATTAACAGCAGATTTATTGGATGTATAAAGCTTTCGTACCAGGTCTTCTGTTTGTCTTACGGAGAGTTCTTTCTTTTTTATTTCATTAAAAATATGCAATTGTTTATCTATTGCATCTACGTTTATGAGCGCCCTTGCATGTCCCATGCTGATTATCCCATTTCGAACTGCTGCCTGGATGTCAGGGGGAAGTTTGAGTAAACGGATGTAGTTGGTGACTGTGCTGCGTTCTTTCCCCATCCGCTCTGCAAGCTGTTCTTGTGTATAATCAAGCTCATCCATCAATCGTTTATAGCTCAGCGCTATTTCTATAGCATTGAGATCTTCACGCTGTAAGTTTTCAAGAAGTGCGAGTTCTAATATTTTTGAATCCCTGGCTTCTCTTACATAAACAGGGACATCAGAAAGACCGGCAATTTTCGCTGCTCTGAACCTTCTTTCTCCTGCGATGATCCGGTAATTACCGTTAGGAAGCTTCGTAACAGTCAGCGGCTGAATGATATCGTGCATTTTTACAGAAGCGGCAAGTTCGCTTAGGGATGTTTCATCAAAATCATGTCTTGGCTGTTCCGGGTTCGCTTCAATTTGATGAAGTGGTATACGGATATTAGCCGGGCTATATTTGCCGGATGTCTCTTTTTGCAGATTATTTGAGGTGCTTGTAAGGTCTGCTTCAATATTCTGCAATAAAGACCTGATACCTTTGCCTAAAGCATCCTTTTTATTGGGAGTACTCATATTCATTTTTTTTAGAACTTCTCACGTAGTTTCAGGGTGTTCCATTACCCTAAGTTCTTGATGAATTTTCGTCAAGTTATTTCGCTGAAGAATTTCTTTGGCGAGATTTAAATAATTAATGGCTCCTTTACTATCAGCATCGTAAAGTATTGCGGGCTTACCAAAACTTGGCGCCTCACTTAATTTTGTATTGCGATGGATAATTGTGGTAAAAACAAGGTCTTCGAAATGGCGCCTCACTTCACTTACTACCTGGTTACATAACCTGAGTCTACCATCGTACATGGTCATAAGAAGACCCTCAATTTGCAAATCCGTATTAAGCCTGGTTTGAACTATTTTAATTGTATTTAATAGTTTGCCTAACCCTTCCAGGGCAAAGAATTCAGCCTGCACAGGCACCACTACACTGTCTGCGGCAGTTAAAGCATTTACAGTGATTAAGCCTAATGAAGGCGAACAATCAATAATAATAAAATCATATTGATCTTTAATTTCTTTTAAAATATTCTTCAACACGCTTTCCCGGTCTGGATAATTGATCATTTCAATTTCAGCTCCCACAAGGTCAATATGAGATGGCATCAGTTCCAGGAAAGGGATCTCTGTTTTTAAAATGACATCTTTTGCAGGGGAATTATTCACCATACAATCATAAATACCGGTTGTAACATTATGAAGATCGAAACCAACTCCTGTGGTGCTGTTAGCCTGTGGGTCTGCATCTACCAGTAAAGTCTTATACTCGAGCACAGCGAAACTTGCCGCCAGGTTTATAGCAGTTGTCGTTTTCCCTACACCTCCTTTTTGGTTCGCTATTCCGATGATTTTCCCCATATTATTTGAAAACTATAATTTTTCTACATTTTTCCATTCTTCTCTTTGGAAACCTTATGGTGTTTACCAGAAGCAAGCTAAAGTAAACATAAATTTAAACACGAAGTCTTAATAATCGATAATAAACAATTACTTCGCGGGTGCCCACCACCTGATTCCATGCCAGATTGGCAAATTTAAATATTAGGCTTAATATTAGAGAACATTCTAACTGTAAAAACCGTTTAATTAATCAACCATTTTCTAACAATTTATGTATAGTTTAAAATGAAAAACTGTTAATAAAATAAAATGTACACAATCATAAGCGGCACCAACCGGGTGGGAAGCCATACAGAAAAAGTAGTAAAAGAATATAGGAGATTACTTAAGGAAAGAAATATTGATGCAGGCATTCTTTCCCTGGTGGGCATGGATGTTTTGCACAGAACTCCTGAATTCTTGAAAATGGAGAAGGAAATCCTTATCCCGACAAAAAAATTTATTTTCATTTTACCGGAGTATAATGGCACCTTTCCTGGCGTGCTGAAAGCAATGATTGATAATACGGATATTTCCAAAGTTTGGTACTTCAAGAAGGCCTTACTTACCGGCATTTCCAGTGGCCGCGCAGGTAACCTGAGGGGAATTGATCACCTTGCTGCATCGCTTCATTATCTTAAGATGAATGTTCATTATAACAAGTTACCCATTTCCTTAATCGAGAAAGTTATGGATGCGAATGGCAGACTTAATGAAGAAACTTTAAAAGCCATAAACGGCCAATTAGATGAATTTATAAATTATTAATTGAACTAAAAAAGATCGACAAATATGCGTACAACAAGGGGGGCACTCATTTTCATTTTCATTTTATTTTTGATGGACAGCTATGTTTTCAAAGTGCTTACAACATTGAGCAATGCGGTGTCGCCCGGAACAAAAATAGCGCTGTACTCTGTTTATTGGTTGATTTCTGTTTCTTCGATTCTCGGTTTTTTAGTATTTGTTTTTACGCGCCATGATTTTATGCCCAGGAAAGTGAGAACCTACCTTTTTGCAACGGTGATGGGATTGTTTCTTGCTAATTTACTGGCAATTGTTTTCTTTCTGATTGATGATGCGAGGAGGTTGGTACAATGGATCGTTCTAAAATTATTTTCCGGAAATTCTCCTGCAAGAAACCTTGCTGAAGAGGGTATTAGCAGGTCGGCATTTATGAGCTGGCTCGGTTTGGCTGCGGGTGGCAGCCTTTTCCTAAGCCTGATTTATGGATTTGGCAATAAATATAATTACCAGGTAAAAAGACTCTCTCTTAAGTTTCCTAATCTTCCGTCATCGTTCAGAGGATTAAAAATTGTACACTTCAGTGATGTACATTCAGGAAGTTTTACCAAAAAGAAAGCAGTACAAAAAGGTGTTGAAAAGATAATGGCAGAAAAGGCTGATCTGATCATTTTCAGCGGCGACCTTGTTAATGACCGGGCAATAGAAATGAAAGATTATTTGGATGTATTTAAGCAGGTAAAAGCGCCGCTGGGAGTTTATTCCACCCTGGGAAACCATGATTATGGTGATTATGTGAGGTGGCCCCAGGATGGAGTTTCCAAATCTGAAAATATGAATAATCTTAAGCAGATCCATCATGATCTTGGTTGGAAATTAATGATGAATGAACATATTGCTCTAAAAAGAGGAGATGAGGAGATTGGAATCATAGGAATTGAAAACTGGAGTGCAAAGGCCAGGTTTCCCAAGCATGGAGATATGGCAAAGGCTTATGCAGGAGCGGAAAAATATCCTTTTAAAGTCCTGATCAGCCATGATCCCAGTCATTGGGAAGCACAGGTTCAGTCTCACTACCCTGATATTGATCTCATGCTTAGTGGCCACACGCATGGTATGCAGTTTGGCATAGAAATCCAGGGATTTAAATGGAGCCCCGTTCAATATGTATATAAACAATGGGCGGGCCTTTATGAAAAAGGGAAACAAAAATTATATGTGAACAGGGGATTTGGATTTATTGGTTACCCGGGAAGGGTAGGCCTTTTTCCGGAAATAACCGTTATTGAACTGGAGTAATTCCATCAGGCATCAGAAATGTTTCATAACTTCTGCAAAATTTCCTGGTTAAAACTTATTCTTCCACATCATGCTTTCAACCGGCACATTAGGTTGACCGCTGTATTTGGCGCTTGCTTTGGAATTGTATTTTTCTATCACCTGCCCTTCCACAGGAAAATAGATAAGTTGCCCAACAGGCATACCTGTGTACACTCTTACCGGAATCTTACAGGAAATTTCCAGGGTCCAGTTACCACAAAAACCAACATCACCTTTGCCTGCAGTTGCATGAATATCTATCCCCAAACGCCCGGTGGAAGACTTTCCTTCGAGGAATGGAACATGCGCATGAGTTTCCGTGTATTCCAGGGTTACACCAAGATATAATTGACCGGGTTCCAAAACATAACCTTCTTCCGGTATTTCAAAATGGCTTATTTCATTATGTTTTTTAGCGTCAAGAATTTTATCCTTATAAACTGCCAAATATTTTCCTAAATGAACATCGTAGCTGTTGCTGCCTAATTTCTCCCTTTTGTAAGGTTCTATAACGATTGTTTTCTTTTCAATTTCTTCAAGAATGCGGGAGTCCGATAAGATCATTTAATTGGTTTATTTTTCTTTTTGCAAAATAATTCATACATCTGCAAAAGAACTTAAATTTATTTTGAATGCCCTTGTTTTATCAACATAATTTCAACGAAACAACCAAACTTGCCGTGTGGCAAATCCGGGAGCCTGAAACTTTCTTTCTTCAAAAGGTTCATTTGCAAAAGGAAATTAATAATCCCCATAAAAGACTTCAACACCTCGCCGGCCGCTATTTGCTGCGGATACTACATCCTGAATTTCCTTTGCATCTTATAGAGATTGCAGATTCAAAAAAGCCTCTTTTACCAAACGAAGACTTTCATTTTTCTATTTCTCACTGCGGTGATTTTGCTGCTGCTATTATCAGCAGCAATCAAAGCGTGGGAATTGATGTGGAAGTAATCACACCAAAGATTGAGAAAGTAAAAAACAGGTTTCTTTTACCAAATGAAATAAATATGCTTCCTGCTGCTAACCCGGCCTTTCTAACCTTATGCTGGAGTTGTAAAGAAGCGGTATACAAGTGGTACGGGAAAGGCCAACTCAGTTTTAAAAACAATATCAGGCTTACTGATATTGCAGTGAAAGAAAATACCGGAATTACCGGCTGCAGATTTGTGATGAACGGCGTAAAGGAATTAAAAATTCATTTTCATCTTTTTGAAAATATTTGCCTGGCGTGGGTTACCGGCTAAGCTATGGCAAGCTGATTTTCCCTGCAACATTTTAGTTCCATAATTTACATGGAAATTTTTTCAATTAATCTTCCAACAAGTTCGTCTCATCAACAAGACTCAAATCAATAGAATCCTGCCCGGCTATGCCTTCTATGGAGCCCTTCACATGGGCTGCATTCAACAATACTTTTTCCAATTGTTTCTCCCTTGCCTTCCATAGTTTTTCCATAGAATCTCTTTCTTTTTGTATGCCGATTTTCATTGCAAAAAATCCTTCCCGAATAGCCTTCCATTGTTCGCTAAATTCATGGCTGGTTAAATAATCATACAGGAGATGCATTTTTTCGCCCCTATTTTCCTGTGTCTTGGCTGAATTATATATCCGGAAGATATTCTCGCGGAGCACATTGGCCAGCGCCTTTGCTTCAGAAAAGGTACAAACCCATATTCCATCCTTCAGGCCAAAAAAATCCATTTCCCGTGGCATTGTTTTGGTGACTAATACAGCGAGGTCGGCTCTGGTTCTGCGCATATCTTTCTTAAATTTTTCTATCCAGTCGGCTCCAAAGTTTTCTGTTCGTTTGCTTTCATAAATGATCTTACCGCATTCCTGCCCATAATTATTGCGCACAACCTGGATGCAGTCTGCACCGCGGGTGCCCTTGCCAACTTCTTCAATAATGTCGAAAGGGAAAGCATTTCGAAGCATTTCTTCGAGGGCAATTTCCTGAACTTCTCCCTGCAACTGCATGGATCCCTGGTCTGCTTTGCGTTTCATTTCAGCAGCTAATTTCTTCTGATCTTCCAACTGCTTTTCCAGCTCTTTTAATTTCAAATTGTGTTCATTTTCCTTTATCGCGTTTTTATCCATTTCCTGCTTTCGGATTTGTTCAGTTAAATTCGCTCTTTCTTCAGAAAGCTTTTTTTGAAGTAAAATTTCCATTTCTTCTTCTTTGTTTTTCAGTTCCTGTACTTTCTTCAGGAATTCGAGTTCTTTTTGCCGGGCAGATTTTAATTTCTCTTCAATATCTGAATTGGACTCCTTCAAGATTTTCAATTGATTTTCATAGTCGCTGCTGATTGATTTTCTTAATTTCTCCTGTATTTCGCTTTCGATCCTCAGTTTTTCTTTTTGCAGTCTTTCATTAAACAATTCGTTTTCTTTTTCCTTCTTTTTTTCGAATTCTTTTTTCTGGTCTTCCAGTAATTTTTCCTGCTCTGAAAAATGTTCACCCAGCTTTTGCCGTTCTTTATTTAATTTTTCTTCATATTCTTTTTCTAATGATTTTGCGATCGCATCTTCAGGTGCAAATTCATGTTTGCAATTTGGGCATATAATTAATGTAGTCATAGCTTTAAATAAATAGTAAAGTTGTAATTAATTTATTCTTTCAGGCATGTTCAAGCAAAAAATTGGCATCAATTTTAAGAACTTTATGCAATCCTTTTAAAAATGGTACATCAGGTTTTCGTTTTCCCGAAAGTATTTCAGAAACTTTAGACTTGCCTAATCCAAGTTCTTCGGCAAGTTTTGCCTGGGACATTTTATTTTCAAACATTTTTAATTCCACCAGTTCTGCGATTGTTTTTGGCGGTTTTGGTGGCTTCAATCCCAATACCTCGTCCTCATATTTTTCTGCAGCTTCAGTCATGGCCGTTAATTTTTTTATTTCAACTGAAGTCAAATTATTTTCTCCCTTATTCATAAGGTTGTATATGGCAATCATTGTTTCATGGTAGGCTTTTTTAGAATTGATCATGAATTTCATAAAATGCTATTTTTTATAAGTTACTTGTTAGGCATTCGCGTTGTTATAATCTGTATACGTGCCGATAAATAATATTAATACCGTTCTCACTTTAAAAAGGATTAAAGCAATCAAACGATAATTATTTCCCTTAACATTGAATACATATCGGTCATTTCCTACAAAGTTCCACACTGTTGAAAGTCTTTTTTATTTCTGAAAAGTTTTCCAGTCTGCTTCCCTGGCTTCTTCATACCATTTTTGCAAAGCGATTTCTGTGTCCGGATATTTTGCTGAAAAAACATAGATTATGGATTTAGAAATAACAATCATTTAAAGAACTGTAAAAATAGAAATATATTCTGAATTTCAGAATATTATTCTAAAAATAGAAAAATGAAAAACCCGGGATATTTATCCCGGGTTCTTGTGCGGCAAAGGAGATTCGAACTCCCACACCCTTTCGGGCGCTACCACCTCAAAGTAGTGCGTCTACCAGTTTCGCCATCGCCGCAATGATGATCATTTTGAAAAATTAAGTAATGCAAATTTAATCAAACAAAGGAATTAAAACTTAGCGTTTAAAACAATCCTGAAGGTCGTTCCTTTTTGAGGCTCGGATGACTTCACATACAACTGGCCCTCATGGTATTTATCTATAATTCTTTTTGAAAGAGACAGGCCCAATCCCCATCCTCGTTTCTTCGTAGAAAAGCCCGGTTTGAAAACTTTAGATATATTTTGTTTGCTGATTCCCCTTCCGCTATCCGTAACATCTACTATTACCTGTTCCGACTGTTTTTTAATTTTAATAAGGATGCTGCCTTTGCCTTCAAGCGCATCTAATGCATTCTTCAAAAGGTTTTCCACTACCCAATCAAATAATGGCCCTGATATTTTTGTTATAACCGGTTCGTCGGGTGCGTCAACAGAAAAATGGACTTTGTCGGGCGCCCTTCTTTTGATGTAATCCACCATATCCCTTACCTGTTTGGTAATATCAAATTGTTCCAGTTTTGGCGTACTTCCTATTTTTCCAAACCGGTCGCTAATCAATTTCAATCGATTTACATCTTTTTCCATTTCAAGTGAAACAGAACTAAAGGATTCTTTTTCCTTTAGCATTTCCACCCATCCTTCAAGAGACGAAATAGGTGTGCCCAACTGATGGGCTGTTTCCTTTGCCATTCCTGCCCAAACCTGGTTTTGGGTGGATATGTTGCGCGTGGTTATTGAATATAGCGTAATAATTATGAAAAGCGCCACAATAAGTAATTGAACGATCGGGTAATATCTTACCTCTTTCAGTAATTCAGAGTCACCATAATAATATTTGTTGAGAAGCAATGGGTCCTTGTTTATTTCAACAACGATGGGAGGATGTTCCTTCTTAAACTCAGCTAATTTTTTTTGAAGGTAAGATGTATTCTTTCTGATCATCGAGGTATCCATATTTAGGACTTCGCCGGAAGGGATGTCCTGCTCATTGGCTTCAATGATGGGAATGTCGGTATTTTCTGAAGTGATGATATTTGTGAGATTCAATGCGGGTTTTTCGGTCGTTTCGGCTCGGGTCTTCAGCGCCTGAACCCAAATGCTCACTTTTTTTCGCTCTTCAGCTGCAATTTTCCTCGCCAGGTAATTTGAATAAAATATTGTTCCTGTTACTATCGCAACAGCTATCACCCCCAGCAAAGTCCGTATATTAAGAAACTGTGTGAACATTAAACAGGTTTCCCTTCAAATCTAAATTTATAATCTGACATGTAAAATTTTTATGTTTGTACTCAATTAAAATTTAATTATTGATTATTTCTCCTTCTGTAGCTATTGTTATTCTTAACTGGAATGGAAGATCCTTTCTCCAAAAATTTCTTCCATTTACTGAAGCGTCGACTTACAATAATTATAGTATCATAGTGGCAGATAATGCTTCGGATGATGATTCGGTTGACTTTATAACAAAAAATTACCCGGGAATAAAGATTTTACTGAGCCACGCGAATGAAGGTTTTTCGAAAGGCTATAATTCAGCATTAAAGAAGGTTTCTGCAGACTATTACGTTTTACTCAATAGTGATGTGGCAGTTACCAAAAACTGGATAGAGCCTGTAATCGCCCTTATGGAAAGCGATGAGAAGATTGCTGCTTGCCAGCCAAAGATTTTATCTTATAATAACAGCAGGCAATTTGAATATGCAGGGGCATGTGGAGGATTTATTGATAAATTTGGATACCCTTTCGCCCGTGGTCGCATTTTTGACACATGTGAAAATGATACCGGCCAGTATGATTCCATTGCCCAGGTATTTTGGGCCTCCGGTGCAGCGCTTTTTGTAAGGGGAAAGGTTTTTCACGAAATAAATGGTTTTGATGAATATTTCTTTGCCCACCAGGAAGAAATTGACCTTTGCTGGAGAATGCAAAGAGCCGGTTATACCATTTATGCAGTTCCTTCTTCGGTGGTATATCATGTTGGTGGTGGCACATTGCCCATGGGCGACCGGAAAAAAATATATTTAAACTTCAGAAATAATCTTGCCATGCTCAGTAAGAATTTACCTTTTTCAGAATCGTTATGGAAAATTCCCCTGAGAATTATGATGGATATCATTGCTGCGTACCGCGCTTTGATTGGGGGTGATTTCAGCACATTTATATCAATTGCTTCGGCCCACCTTGATTTTGCAGGATGGATCTTCATTGGAAAAAGAGGAAAAAAATTTCCAAAAATGAAAACAAAAAGGATAGTTACCGTTTATGATGGCAACATCGCCTGGCAATATTTCATAAAAAAGAAAAAAACATTTCCTGAAATTGTTCCTTTTAAAAAATGATTTTTAAGCTCAAACGAGTATTTTTGCCATGCAAAATTTAAAATATGGAACAGGAAGAAGTTACAGATAATTCAGGTGAGGATCTCGCTCATAATTGGGTCTCCACTTCAAGGTTTCTTTTCTATGCCCAGGTTATTATGTTCGTAGCCCTTGTGTTGGGTGGGTGCTATACTATGTATCAGCACCGGTACAAGGGTAAACCGGAAGTAGAAGTTCCCGGTAATACTTTGTATAATCCGCAATACAAATAAATTTTGCTTAGGGGGGTTTTACTTATTAATTTTGCAATCCATTTTTTCAGTTCTTAATTTAAAGCGGAAGTAGCTCATTTGGTAGAGCACGACCTTGCCAAGGTCGGGGTGGCCGGTTCGAGCCCGGTCTTCCGCTCATGCTCTTCCCGACTATGTCGGGTTTTTTTTTAAATGTGCTTACCCGGGTGGTGGAACTGGTAGACACGCAGGACTTAAAATCCTGTGATCAGCAATGGTCGTGTGGGTTCAACTCCCATCCCGGGTACTTAATAATCAATAGGTTATACTAATAAGTATAGCCTGTTTTAGTTTTTAGGCAGTAGGCAATCATAGGATTTTGCAAACAATTTGCAAACAAGTCAAAACTTTGACCTTTGAAAATTGATATTAGCCACTGCTTAGACCTGAGATACAAATCAAGAGATCACACTTATCCTGTGTGCATTCGTATTTATTGCAATAGAAGATATGATTATGTGCAGACTGGGATATATCTAACAGAAATAGAGTATGGAGACATACATTCTTCCAAAATAAAACTTTCTTTAAAGGACACCCTTAGAAACATACTTGATGCTGAGGCAAAAGTATCTAATTACCTGGATGGTAATAATGCATATGACATTAGTAAAATACGCTTATTAGTAAAGGATTCCTCTAAATTGAAAATAGTTCATGGAACTAACGTTAGCATTAATTCTAAAAATATATTTGATTGGTTTGACAAGAAGATAAATACCTTAAGAAATAATAGGCAATTTGGTAGTGCAGTATGTTATGCAGTGACAAAGAATGTTTACCGTGATTATTTAAAAGTAACAGATGTAGGCTTTAATTTTTTCACAGTTAAGCGGTTAAAAGATTTAGAAACTGAAATGAAGGAAGAAAGAAGGATGGAATTTCAACTGTGGGAAAACATGCACGTAATCTTAGAGCAATTTTTAATATGGCAATTAGTGAGGGCGTAATTGCTCAAAATGATTACCCTTTTGGAAGGTATAAATATGTAATACCAGAAGTAACTAAAGCAAAAAAATCTTTGTCAAGAAAGATGATGGCAGAATTGATGAATTATTCACCTGCTAATTATTATGAGAGGAGAGCCATCAGTTATTTTATATTCTCCTATTTTGGAAATGGCATGAATTTTAGAGACATGGCAAATTTGAAATTCAAAGATTGGAAAAATGATGTCATTTGCTACATTAGAAAGAAAACCAAAAACACAACAAATAGGCAGAAGGTTATAAAGGTAATTGTGTAATCTACTGCCTCCTCCGCTACCACCTGCACTTGCAAGGCGATTATAGGTTATTTTATATCATAAAAAATTTATCATCTCCACCACGGATAGACTTGTAATCTTGAATATTTATAAATTCGATAGAATTATATTGTCTTAGCCTATCGACATTCTTATTAGTTAAATCATCAAATCTGGCAATTATTTGATCATAAGCCTACTACCCATAGTGATATATTTTAAAAGTCTTGAATTTCATATTAGCAGCATGATCAAATAGGTTTACTGGATTTGAATAGGCACCAAAAAATTGTCTGAAATAGGGTGAATCAGTTTCTCCTAATGAGAGTCCATAAAAGAGTATTTAACTATGGGTCTTTAACAATTCTTCTACGTTCACATTTTTGGAGTAATTAATGCCTATTCCCAGAATTAATTTACCTTTATTTTATGGCAAAGCAATTTGTGATTATTAGAGAACTTTCCACTCAGCCAAATAATAATTGGGGTAGTAAGACAGAAGATTTTGATTTAGATGAAATCTCATCAACACTTGGAGATGCAGAAATTTCAAAAACATCTATTAAATTTTTTCCTCCGGATAAAGTATTCTTGATTTTAACTTGTATAGATAAGACTGATAAAAGTAAACCATCCAAAATCATAGATAAGACTGATAGAAGGAAACCATCCATAAGCCATGAGTAATTTTTTAAATCATTTTGTCCCATTTCCTATATTGTTACCAAAGTAAAAGTTATGGATGGATGTGATGGTGATATACAATTTAGGGCCTAAGATTGGGCATTAAGTATAAGTATAGATGGAAATGGGGTTATTTTCATACATTTCAGTTAAGTTAAAGATGAATTTTAAAAGAGGCAATTAACAAGGACAGGAGGTGCTTTTTTTTAGGTCAAACTAAAAGCAAATCTTCTGATTAGAAGAAACACAAGATAGGTATTAAGATAAATAATGAATTAAAGGTGATGCAAAATAATCAGTTAGCCTTTTTTTTCTTCTCATTACATAACCACTTACGTAAATCACAAATCAAATTCAGATTTCTGTAATCGGTAAATAAGAATGCACAGTTTCGGTAAATAAGAATGTACAACTTCGGTAAATAAGAATGCATGATCTATCATTAAAAATCCAGCTTTACGCTGCCATAAAAACAGTCAGAAAAGTATGGATAAAAAAATGATATGAGACTGGATCATGTATTACGAAGTTCAACGATTAAAAAGACAAGGCTTAAGCTCTATTGCTATTGGTAAAGCGCTGGTCATTGACCGAATTAGTCTAACTCATATTGCAAATCATATAAGTAAATTATACCGAGTTAAAATTTAAAGTCAATAGAAGGAAAGATTTTATGATATTTTATCGAACACATCAAGGGTGGTCATAAAATGACATAACAATTTCCAATCCTGGTGTTTATTATTGTTTAAGCTTTGCGGGAATTAGTATGGTGGGGTAAATGGAACAAAAATTCAACGCGAAAAAACTTTACTTTGGGGAAATTCTCAGCTGGAAATCGGATGCATGAAATATAGCCTCAAATCTAATCAGAAAAATTGATTCGCGATCTACTATATTGTCATTAAATTACGCTTTTATCTTTAAGTTTTCTATTATTGCAATCTAAAACACCTTAAATCAATTAAATTATGTAGTCTTATTCAATTATGAATCATTTCTGAAATATTGATTTTACCGCTAGCCATATCAGAATTCTGTACTTAACTTCTGATTCATCTCTGCAAATATCTGATCAAGGATTAGCATTACCCTCTGATTCAAATTTGCATAATAAGCATACCAGTTTGGCCTGTCTTTAGCTTTATCAAAAAGAAAAATTTCCTCAAATGGCTCGTCGGGCGTATTCGCATCAGAAGAAATTTTATAAAAATCCGTTATCTCAACTTTGTATTTATTATCTTTCACTTTTATAGTAATTGTGGTTTTCACAACATTCTGGAAAACAATATTCGTTACTTCCCTGGTTGTATTAAAAGAAAGATAGACCTGGGCAGAGATAATGCCATTTTCCTTATCCTCGTGCTCATTAACTCCTTTTTTGGCATGGAATAATTTTTGGAAAACATTTCTTGCCTTTAAAAAAAGATCCGTCTTTGAAAAACCGCTATCTACATAAATTCTATTATAAAAAATTTTGCCTTCAATGGTGGGCAACACCATTAAAGTGTCCTCCTGTTTCTGGGCAATTGTTATCAATGGGAGGAGGAATAAGAGATTCAGGACAGTTTTCATATTTATATTGGCAATTGATTGGTGTAAACTTAATAAAAAAGCATTAATCAGATATTTCAAGTATCATCCACGATAATTTTTAGGAATGCGATTCATTTTCCATCTGCAGGGAATTTTGATTTTTTATCCTAAGTTTATTTAATAATTGCTTCTATTTCCCCGGTTTAACTAAAATAAATGTCTTTATTACAATCATCGCCTCCAAACCAACTAAAACGAACCCTTACACCGGCGATGTTGTGGGGGCTGGGTGTAGGCTATGTTATTTCAGGAATGTATTTTGGCTGGAACCTAGGTCTTGAAGAAGGAGGCACTTTAGGCCTGGCAATAGCTACGGTTTTCATTATCATCATGTACGTAACCTTCACCTTCAGCTATGCTGAATTAGCATGCGCCATACCAAGGGCTGGCGGGGCTTTTGATTATGCAAACCGGGCACTCGGGAAGGATTTAGGTTTCATTGCGGGTATGGCACAGAATATAGAATTTATTTTTGCTCCTCCGGCAATCGCATTTGCTATTGGCGCTTATTTTAATTTATTCTTTCCGCAAATTCCTGTTATTGCTATTGCCATTTTTTCGTATATAATTTTTACCGCTTTGAATATTTATGGAGTAAAAGCGGCGGCTATATTTGAACTGGCGATTACTATTTTAGCTGTAGGAGAATTATTATTATTTACAGGCATTACCATTCCACATTTTCATTTCAGCAATTTACAGCACAATGCTTTGCCTCATGGTTGGCAGGGAATTTTTGCAGCCATACCTTTTGCAATCTGGTTTTTTCTTGCAATAGAAGGAGTGGCTAATGTAGCTGAAGAAGCTATTAATCCGCAGAGAACTGTATTAATTGGATTTGGTTCGGCAATTGCAACACTAATAATATTATGTATTTTAACTTTTGTGTCTTCCATTGGTGTGGCAGGGTGGGAAGCGATTGTGTATAAAGCTGATGGAACATCTTCCGACTCCCCATTACCATTGGCTTTGAGTCATATAGTTGGGAGCAATAATGTAATGTATCATCTATTAATTACTATTGGCTTGTTTGGATTGATTGCTTCTTTCCATGGTATTATTTTAGCGGCCGGAAGATCAGTATTTGAGTTTGGGAGGGTAAAATTTGCCCCTTCATTTATCGGTAAAATTCATGCCAGGTTTCAAACGCCGGCTAATGCCTTACTGGTTAATTTAGGAATAGGAACTATTGCATTGCTAACAGGTAAGACTTCAGAGATCATTACGATTTCTGTTTTCGGCGCCTTAACCTTATATATGATATCCATGGTTTCTCTTTTACAATTAAGGAAAAATGAACCAGGAATGATTCGTCCTTTTAAAGTGCCCTTGTATCCTGTATTTCCTGTTATTGCATTGATAATTGCTGCCGTTTCTTTCATCGCCATGACAATTTTTAATCTTGAACTGGCAATTATTTATATTGTGATATTGGGAATTTGTTTCGGGGCTTTTAAGATATTTAAGAAATAAAATTTCCTGCATTCCGACAGGCTGGGCTGGTGGTCAGAAAACAAAAAATTGTAATCATATGACAACAAATGAAATCCTCCAATTTGTAAAGGACCATCCCTCCGGGAAAGTAAAAATTGCCATTGCAGATATTGATGGAATATTGCGCGGGAAATATATTTCTAGAGAGAAATTTTTATCTGCAGTAGATTCCAATACCTCATTTTGCGATGTGATTTTTGGATGGGATGCCAATGATGTCGCCTATGATAATGTATCCTATACCGGCTGGCACACCGGTTATCCTGATACGCCTGCCAGGATTGATCTGGCAACGTTCAGAAAAATCCCCTGGGAAAATAATGTTCCCTTCTTCCTTGGTGAAATGATTGATATAAAGGGTCAGCCATCACCTGTTTGCCCCAGGCAATTATTAAAAAAGGTGTTACAGGATGCTTACGATATAGGCTATACACCTTTTTTCTCACAGGAATTTGAATGGTACAACTTTGCGGAGACTCCACAAAGCATTCATGATAAACAATTTAAAAATCTTACACCTTTAACCCCGGGAATGTTTGGTTATTCTATTCTAAGAAGTTCTTTGGAAAACCCATACTTCTCTGAAATTTTTGATTTGCTTACAAAGTTTGATATACCGCTCGAAGGGCTCCATACTGAAACGGGACCGGGAACGTATGAGGCAGCAATTAATTATTCTGAGATTATAGAAGCTGCCGACAGGGCGGTACTCTTTAAAACTGCAGTTAAAGAAATTGCGTACAGGCATGACTGTGTGGCTACCTTCATGGCAAAGATCAATGAAAATCTTCCAGGCTGTGGTGGGCATGTTCATCAAAGCCTTTGGGATGCTTCAGGAAAAAAGAATCTTTTTTACAATGAAAAAGATGAATTGAAAATGAGTTCCCTGATGAAAAATTATATCGCAGGCCAGCTGTATTGCCTTCCTTATATTTTACCCATGTTTGCTCCCGTGATCAATAGTTATAAGCGATTAGTGGAGGGAGCATGGGCGCCAACTACGCTCACATGGGGTGTGGATAACAGGACAGTTGCCCTGCGGGTTTTAGCGGGGAGCAGCAAGTCGTGCAGGTTGGAGACAAGAGTTATTGGTTCTGATGTAAATCCATACCTGGCGATGGCTGGTGCTCTTGCTGCTGGTTTGTATGGCATAAAAAACAAATTAAAAATAAAACAACCTGCGACGGTTGGAAATGGGTATAGAAATTATTCAAATGGTACACTTCCCAAAACCTTAGATGAAGCAACCAAGATGATGAAAGA
>ODAK010000729.1_pt1 | contig 37654 bp, 25 predicted proteins | sample 1539591 | NCBI WGS metagenome assembly ODAK01 (sample SAMEA3539303, study PRJEB22396) | soil metagenome | biome: tundra; feature: field; material: soil | place: USA | collected 2010-05 | depth 0.15 m | reverse complement strand
GCGCGGGGTGCAGGTGATTGAGGGCGCTGGGCACGTGCCGATCAACCAGCTCGAGCACAACGTCCGCCGCCGGCAGGAGGTCTGCCTCAGGCGGGGAAATATGCTTTGTTCGAGCTTGGGACGGGGAGACCCGTCCTTGGTCGGTCGGGGAACTGTGCCCCCACTTCCCTGACTCTCCGGGGGGCCCAGATGGATCTGGGCCCCCCGGGCCTTTAATTCCGCGTCAGACGAACGGGAAAAGCCCAACCGTCCAACAGTTGCCCCCACTTACATCAACGCGAAGCGAGCCGAAAGGTTGGTCCACGATCGCTGCCCGACGGGATCCTGATGATCAGCCACTTCCAGCACCTCGAGCGACACGACGGGAGAGTTTCGGCCTCCAACTCGTCACGCGTTCGTGAGCGCCCGGGCGCGAGCCACCGGAGCAGGCCGGATCGACGCCGCCGACCTGCGAGTGCCGCAGCTCCGCCGATCACTCACCTACGTGACGGTCTAGGGGGCGCGGCGCCCCGGGGTACGGATGCCCCCGGCGTACATTGAGGATCGCGCGCATTCGACGGCGCAGTCCATCGGGACTCGAGGGCGCCCAGAGGCCTAGCGTGCGTGCGATCTTGACACTTCGCGCAGCCGCCCAGGACTCCGCCGCCGGCCTTGGCGCACGTAACGGGCGCTTTCGGATCTCTGAAGCGTTCCGATGGACCAAACCAAACGACGGGTTCCGTAGTTCGGCGACACAGACGTCGCCCGTCTCGGGCATGCTTTTGGACGTGACTCGATGGCTCTGCGTCGACGTGGGGGGCAGGCGGAAGGGCTTCGATATAGCGCTCGTCGACGATCGTCGGCTCCTCGAAAATTCAAGGCCGGCTGGACTTCGCGGCGGACCTTCCAGTCGACGAGATCGTCAAGGTCGCCAACACAGTCGTTGTCCGGGAGGATCCAGCCCCAGCGGCGACGGCTGGATGAAGAGCCGGCGTCACGCGATTCCCGGGCCGCTATAGACCGGCGGGGCTGAGGTTGTCGCTTTCGCCGAGGCGATCTGCGACAACAGTTCGGGCGGACTGGTGCCGCCGAGCACTTGCAGCCCCGGCAGGCGTAAGCGATCCTGCTGCGGGCTCGCCCATCCTGAAATGACTGTCGTCGAGCCGACGAATCCAGCCGCGCGGACAGCGGCGATCACCGTCGCGTCATAGTGGCCCGAGGGGTAGCTGAACCAGTTCACGGGGACCCCGTAGCGGCTGCGCACCAGCTGCCGTGCGGTTGTGACCTCGGCGCGGAGATGGTCGGAGTCGAGTGTGATCAGGTCGGCGCCGCTGACCCCCTGCGTATCGAGCTCCCAGCCTGCAGCGATCAAGCCGCGAACCTGCGAGTCGGTCAAGCCTCCTTCCGAGGGCGGCAGGCCACTGACCTGAAGGTTCTCGACCCCGACCCAGCCAAGCCGCTTCAGGACCGGTAGCGCGTTCGTGTACTGCGATGCATAGCCGTTGTCGAAGGTGATCACGATCGGCTTGCCGGGTCCAAGCGGCACCCCTCGCGTCCAGTAGGCGTCGAGCTGGTCGAGCGTGACCGCGTGCCAACCATCGGCCTTGAGTGCGTCCATTTGGCTCGAGAACTCCTCGGCGGGGACGTACAGGGCTGCAGACGCCGCGCTCTGGGGTGGCGGCGCGTTGATCACGTGATACATGAGGATTGGCACCGTTGCAGTGCCGGGCTTATCGGTGCCGCGAGAGACGGACCCGGCGCCGGTCGAGTGCTTAGCGGACACCGTGGGCCTGTGCGGGCCTGATCGGTGCGTGGACGTAAGCACGATCGCAGCAACGACCGCCCCGACTAGGACCAGCGACCCGAGCGCGGCGAACCGTTCGCGCCTCACTCGCAGTTGACGCTCGCGCGTTTCGAGGCGACCGGCCTGCGCGTCGCGGAAACTCATTCGGCGCGACGTTACACGGTAGTGCCGTTGCCGAGCCGGAGTCTGGTAGTAACGATGCTCGTGGCCGACCACAAGAGGCGCGCTCACGCGATCAGCCGTCAGCTGCTGATCGCAACGACGAGACGTTGCGACCGCCGACGTCCTTGGCGCCGGCGCCGGGATATCCGCCACGGGGGGTCCAATAGCGTCCGTGCGTCCCCTCCGCTCGAGGAGCTTTCAAACGTGCAGGGCGGCGCGAGAAGCTTCTGAACTGCCAGGCTCGGAGTCGCGCGCGCTGGGCGGGCAGGCTGAAGCTAACCGCAGCGTGCGTGCGACGACGGTGACCCGACCGGTCGGCCTCGCGGCGGTTGCCGCCGGGCGTCTCACTCAGGCCCAGGCGACCGCGCTCAAGCAGCGCATCCAGCAGAGCAACGGTGTGCCGTTCTTCGGCCATCGATTCGGTGGCGGCGGGTTCGGCGGCCGCGGCGCGGTTGCGGCCCAGTACCTCCGGATCAGTCGTGCCACGCTCCGCACCGATCTGCAGTCGGGCAAGTCGCTGGCACAGATCGCGTCCTCAACTTCCGGAAAGTCCGTGGGGGGCCTGAAGGCGGCGATCTTGGCGGCAGCCAAGATCCGCCTCGACAGGACTTCGCGTTCTCGGACGACGCAGCGCGTGCGATTGGCGAGGCGGTCGGCATCGATCGGGCCACGTCGCGGTTCGATGTGGCGCAGTTCCGGATGGGTCTCGAAGTCGAGCTCGAGCATGGCCGTCGTGACCTGGGGACCAATGTCAGCGATGACGATGAGGTCAGGACGGGCAAGATCGCACGTGCGCATCTGAACGAGTTCCCCGACCATTACACTCGCCTCGCGCAGCTGCAAGCCGAAGCCGAGCGCTATTGAGCTCAGCGCGACCAGACCTCCTAGCCGCCGCTGCCGGGCGTCGGGGCGGCGCTGCAGCCGCGCTCTCCCTGCTGAAGCTGCGCGACTGACGGCGGGTCCGCGGCGATCAGCTCGGGAACGGTGACGGCGCGCAGGTGGTCGCGTTTGAGCGCGGCGAAGATGACCGGCAGAGCGCGGATCGTCTGGCCGCGGTTCTCGTGCATCAGGATGATTGAGCCCGGGCGCAGACCCGCGATCACGTTGCGCTCGATGCCTGCGTAGTTGGCTCCGAGCGAGTCGCCGCTGTCGACGTTCCAGAGCACGTCGAGCATCCCGAGCGCCCGCACCTCGCTGTCGATCGGCGGGGTGCGGCTCTCATACGGTGGGCGGAACAGAAGCACGGGCTGGCCGGTCGACCGTTCGATCAACGTCCGGGCGCCGGCGATCTCCTGCACCATCGCCGGGTGAGAGAGTGCCGGTAGGAACGGGTGCGTCATCGTGTGATCGCCAACCGACGCAACCGACTCCTCTAGCCGCGCGAGTCCGGGATGGGCTGTTATCTCCTTCCCGACGAGGAAGAACGTCGCGCGCAGATGCCAATCTCGCAACTTGGTGATCGCGAGCGTCGTGTAAGGGCCGGGTCCGTCGTCGAATGTCAGCGCGACCATCCGCTTCGAGCGCCGGCCGCAGTAAAGCGGCAGGCCGTAGGAGGCGAGTCGCTGCACCGCCTTCAGCTGGGCGCTCGAGCGAAAGCCTCGCTTGACAGCCGCCTGCGGCGTCTGCGTAGACGACGTCAGCGTCGCAGCGGCGGTTGGGTGGACGGAGCGACCCGAAGCCCCCATCGTGACAATCGCAGCCGTTGCGAGCGCCATTATCAACAGGGCAAGGGCAGCGGAGCGCCAGCGGCGTCGCCGCAGCGCTCTGGCGCGGGCGGCGCGGCGTGATCGCAGCCGCTCGAGCTGAGGCTCCATTGCCGGAATGGTGGCACGAAGACCACCCGTCACGGCGCTTCAGCCGCGCCGGCCGAGCGCCAGCACAGCTACGCGGCGTGACCCGGCACCGTCTCCGGTGGAGTGGCGCTCCATGGACCTGAGCGAAGATCTGGCCAGCGCATTGGCGAATCGAGCCGGCTGGGGTCGTAGCGCAGCGCATCGCCGAGGGCCTTTGACAGAGCCGCTTTGCTGCACCACAGCGAGCTCAGGTACGCATCCCGGTTGGCTGAAGCGGTCGCGTCGGCTCGTTCGGGGGGCGTCGAGATCGGGGTCAAGGTAGCGGCCCAGACCGACCCCGCCGGTCGGACCGTACGTGTTCCACACCTCAAGGCGGGCGGCAAGTCTCCATCCCAGTTCCGCCGGACACGCCTCGCCGCCAAGGATCAGCAGCCGCACGCCGGCGATCACCTCGGCATCGACGAATGGCGCCGCGGAGCGCTGATCGAGTTGCACCTCAGCGAGAAGGTGGTGGCTCGGTCGGGCCACGTCGAGGCGAACAGCGAGTGCGCCTTTGACCGAGGGTGAGGCTGGGGCGACCGTCGCTCGCATACGCCGGCGCGCCCTCCCAGAGACAACCGTCGGCCCCGAGCAGGTCTGAATTCAGGCGCACGATGTCGTCGAAGTGCGGGCTCATCACATCCTCCTTGCCCTCGATGATCCAGCGAATTCCGATCGGGAGCTCGCCCCGCTCCTCACATACCGCACGAATCCGAAGCTCGCTCATATGAACAGCCTAGAGGGAGCTGCGCCGTTGCCTTGACCTGGCAAATCACTATTCGGCTCGGTTTGTCCCCATCCGACAACGAGCAAGCCCGAGGCATTCTGCAGAGTGCCGAGGAGGACTTGCGCGCAGCGGTGGCAACGTCGGTCGAGGACATCCACGTTCTCGTGGTGATGGATAACTGTGAGCATGTTCTCCTCGCGGCTGGACAGCTCGCAGCGCTCGTGTTAAGCGCATCGGTCGATGCGCACATCCTGGCCACCAGTCGAGCGCCGTTGCATGTGGAGGGCGAGACGACGTTCCAGCCAGCGCCGCTCGGCGTCCCGGACTCCGATCAGGCTGATCCCTCGGGGCTTCACGCGAAACCAGCAGCGGGTCACACTGCCACTTTGGGCTGCGACCGGCACGACTAGCAGGCTCGGGCGGACATCGTGCTGCTGCTGCTTATCGGGACGCGAGCAGCACAACGAGCCACGTAACGGTCTTCGAATGGGGCCGGTGGCAAACTGCTTGTCGACATTGACACGCTCCTCGGCCAGATGGAAAGCTGCTTTGTCCCGTGAGCGCTTTGCGACGGCGGGTTCCTTGTCCATGCAGAATGATCTGAAGCTGTCGTAAAGCACGTAATGGTGGTCGATGCGGATCGCTGCGCTGGCAGACGAGATGATCCGCGCCCGCGCGGGCGAGCCTGTTCGCAGTTGCTGTGTCTTTCTCGCAGCCGCTTGGAGCCGTAGTTTCCGTGGGGGACATGCGGGGCGCTACGGTCGGCGCTTGGCGAGCCGGGCATTATAGTGAAGCCGTGCTCGGCCGGAGATCTTCCTCGATTCCCAAGGCGGGCGCGACCGCGCTGGAGGTTGTCATCGCCGGCGGGGGCGTGGCGGCGCTGGAGACGGCTCTGGCGCTACACGAACTGGCTGGCGACCAGGTGAAGCTGACGCTCCTATCGCCAACCGCCGACTTCGTCTATCGGCCGGTGGCGGTGCTCGAGCCGTTCGGTCGCATGCCTCCTCGCCAGCTGCCGTTGGCGAAAGTCGCGGCTGAGCTGAATGCAACGCTCGAGCACGGAACACTGGCTGCGGTTGACTGCGAGCGGCGGGTGCTGCACACCACCGGGAACCTCGAGCTTGGCTACGACGCGTTGGTGGTTGCCGTCGGGGCCAGGACCGGGGACGTCCTGGCAGGCGCGGTCGCGATCGACGTCTCCCGCATGGACGAGAGCTTGCATGAGTTGATCGAGGAGATCGACAGCGGGTCCCTTCGCAGCCTCGCGTTCGTGGCTCCTAGCCCGACTTGGCCCTTGCCCGTGTACGAGCTGGCGCTTCTGGCCCAGGAGCACGCTCGCGAGAAGAGCGTCGACCTCGACATCACGATCATCACCGCAGAGCCGCGGCCGTTGGACGTCTTTGGCGAGACCGTCAGCACCGGCGCGGCCCGCCTCTTAGCCGACGCCGGCATCCAGACGATGCTCGGCGCTCGCGTCGAGTCGGCGTTGGGCAGGCTCGTCGTGAACCCGGGCGAGCACCCACTGCGGTGCGACCGAGTGGTCGCGCTCCCGCGCCTGGAGGGACCAGCGATCACCGGGCTGCCGGCGGATGGCAACGGATTCCTGCCGATCACGCCGCATTGTGAGGTGTCCGGCGTTGAGCACGTGTACGCCGCGGGAGACGCCACCGACTTCCCTGTCAAGTTCGGCGGGATCGCCGCGCAGCAGGCGGACGCTGCCGCGGCATCGATCGCCGCCCTGGCCGGCGCACCGACGGAGCCCCGGCCCTTTGATGGCGTCGTTCACGGCGCCCTGCTCAACGGCAGCAAGCAGGTACCTCTCTATTTCACTGCCCGTATCGAGGGAGGCCTCGCTCGATACTCGCAGACCAGCGAGACACCCACCTTGCCGCCTGATGCGAAGATCGCCGCGCGATACCTTGGCCCCTACCTGGACCAGCTGTGGGCGGCCGGGCCCCGGTGGGTCGCCGGTCAGCTGTCGTGGGAGGCTGCCCTCGCGAGGCTCTCCAAGTCGAGCTCGCCGGCGGAGTCTGACCTCTGAGTCTCAGGTGAGCTCAAGAACGCTGCCGTGACTGAAGCCAAGCTCAACCAATGCTACTCGTACGGCGTGACGGAGTTCTCGGGCCAACAGTGATCGGTTGACATCGTGCCCAAGCAATAGGCGCGCGGATCAGAGATCGTCGGATGTGCGCTCCTGATGGCGTCCGCTTGTCGATCGCTCACCGAGCTCCAGCCGCTTCGAAGACGTCGCCACGCGCTCCTCACTGAGTCCAGGCCCTCATTCGCACCGTTTTCTGATCCCATGCTGTGCAGCGCTCGCGAGATACGCCCTCGACCACCCGCCCTGCTTCTGGCGATTTGCGAGGCTACTTCAGCGATGGCATACGACCGCATACGCTTCGCGATTTCATCGTGGTCCGGGCGGTCACCTCGGAGCAGTCAGCACGCAACGCGTCAGTCGTCGAGTACCCGGCGGTCGGAGCGGGCACGGCCCCGTCGCCAGCCTGAGTCAAGTGCGGCAGCCGATTTGATGCCCAATCGTGATGCCCAATCGCGGGTCCATCGCACTCGAGCGATGGACGTAAGGCTCGAAACCACGAAACCACCCAGTTTGCAGGAATTTATCGAATGGGCGGTGACGGGCTCGAACCGCCGACTTCCTGCTTGTAAGGCAGGCGCTCTACCAGCTGAGCTAACCGCCCGCGGCTGTGATGGTATCCCCAGGTGGTGCCGGCGGATGTTCGCCAGACCAATGACCGGCCTGCGCGCCGGGCAGCATCCAGCGGCGGTTGGGCCCCGCGCTGACAGCTAGTACCGTCCTATGGAGAATGAAAGACTTCGGCTTCGATCCACAGCGCGCGCTCGATGTGCTCAAGCAATCGCTCGCCGACGCGCCGGCCCAGCTGGCCGACGGCGTCACCCGGGTCGTGCGAGACGCGCCGCCGGAACGGATCGACCGGCTGATGAGATCGCCGGCCAGGCGGCCGATCCTTGACGGGATCTTCTGGCAGATGCCCAAGCAGATCAACCCCAAGCGCGCTGCGGGCGTCACGACTTCGGTTCGCTGGTGCATCACCGGCCGCTCTGACGGCGGGACCGACATCTACAAGCTCCAGATCGACGACGGTCGAGCCAGGACCAGCCGTGAGACAGGCGACGAGACGCCTCGCCTCACGATCACCGTCGACGGCGCCGAGTTCGTGAGGATCGCTACCCGCAACTCGGAGCCGATGGAGGCTTATTTCAAGGGTCGCGTCCTGCTGGCGGGAGACATCATGTTCGCCGCCACCCTGGGGTCGATGTTCAAGATGCCCGGATCTGTCAACGGCTCGGGCGAGAACAAGCCAGAGCCCTGATCTTGGCCTCGGCCGGCGCCTGCCGCCGCCCGCATTCTCGTCATACCCCAGCCGGAGTCGAACCGGCGATCTCCTGCGTGAAAGGCAGGGGACCAGAGTGCAGGCCCACTAAGTACGGGCAGTTCAGAGGGCCAAAATGCCCGTAGATGGGACACTTCTGACTGAGAAGGTTGCCCGCGACCGTTGCCCGCACTGACGGTTGCCCGACAGTTGCCCGCATCCGCTGGCGCGATTAGACTGCGATCCGACGGCCCGCCCGAACCCCTCGGCTCGCCCCTACATCCGCAGGCGCGCTTCCGGTCCGCACTGGTACGCAAGTGGTCGCGAAACGGACAGCCGGTGGTCCGCGCGCTCGGCAAGGCGTGGGTGGAGGCGGACGGCGAGGGCGGGTGGAAGCGCAAGCGCGGCACGCCCGCCGACGGCGCCCTGACTGAGCCCCAGGCCACAGCACGAATGCTCGAGCTCGTCCGCGAGCATGACGAGGACCAGAACCGGCTGGAGGAGGAGGCCGAGGAGCGCTGCCGGCGGGGCATCACCTTCCGCGAGCTGACGGCCGAGTGGCTCGTGTTCCTGGAGCGGGAGAAGGGCGCCAAGCCGTCGACGCTGATCGACTACGGATGGATGGTCGCCGAACCCGGTCAGCCACACCGACGAGGTACGGGCCGGTCACCTGGGCTCCTGATGGGGGCGCTTGGCGATCATCCGATCGCGACAATGACGACACGCGATGTCGCGACGTTCCTCAGGAGCCTGGACGAGGGCGAAGCCAAGCCGCGGACGATCAACCGCCCGGCAGCTCATCTCGGCGGCGTTCAACTACGCGATGCGTAAGGACACCTACGGCTTGGCTACCAACCCGGCGACGGCGACCAGCAAGCGTCGCGAGCCACCGCCAGCGGTACTCGACTTCTACGAGCCGGATGAACTGGAGATCCTGGCCCAGGGAGCAGAGCGGGGCCTCCATCGGAATGCGGGCACAGCAGCCATCGGGGACGAAGAGCTGGCGACGCGGCGGCGCGAGGATCACCAGGACGCCGAGCTGTATCGGATCGCGGCCTACACGGGGCTGCGGCTTGGCGAGCTCCTCGCGCTCCGTTGGCAGGACGTCAACTTGATCGATCGCCGGCTGGTCGTGCATCGCGCGTTCAGCGCAGGGCTCGAGGGACCGACCAAGAGCTGGCAGGCCCGATTCATCCCGCTGTCAGACGGAGCCGCCCGCGCCTTCGCCAGGCTGCTCGAGCGCGACGAGTTCACCGGCGCTGATGACCTGGTGTTCTGCAACCGCCTCGGTAGGCCCCTCAACGGGGCGGTGCTGCGCCGGCGCTTCAAGCGGACCGCAGCGGCCGCGGGGCTGAGGGTGCTTCGCTTCCACAGCCTCCGCCACGGCGCTGGATCGCTCGTCGCGCGCCAGGCCGATGCGCGCCGGGTCCAGGGCTTCCTTGGCCACTCCAAGCTCGCCACCACTGAGCGCTACTTGCACGCGAAGGCACGGCCCGAGGACGTCGAGCGGCTCAACCGCGCATTCGCCACAGGCGCGGGCGCCCGGCCGTCGGAAATATCTGCCTGAGCAGGGACTTGTCCGAAGATGTCCGCCAGATGCCCCGAGAAGTCCGGGGAGTTTTCCGTGAGGTCGGTGGACGACCGGAAATCCTCAGCATCTGCAGGTTTTTCGGAGCGGCGGGCATCTTCAGCACTTCTTTGTGCGTGGTGTGTGTGTGTGTTCCTGTTGGTGGTAGGCAGCGGGATGCCTTTGGTGAGCGTTGCGGCCGGCGGCGGTTCGGTGCGAGGGCGGCGGCGATCGAGTAGCCCGCGTCAGCGGTCAAGCGCTCGACGGGTGGCGTTCTGGTCGACAGCGCACAGCAGGACGGGCGGGCGAGTGTTCGATCTCATCGCGCGCGGGAACCGGCATCGCGCAGGACGCGCGATCGACGCTTCGCCATCCGCGCGCGTCACTCTGTCGTTCCTCGCGACCACGCCCCAGGCCCCGGACGCGTGAGCTCCGGTGGGCAGGGACGCCCACCGCGTTCTCCCCGCGATCGCAACGTGCTGGGCCCAGTTCCCACCTCACTCGATGGCCACAGCGCCCATGTTGAGCTCCAAGGCCTGATGTTGCTCGCTGTGGGGAGTGAGCCGCTCGTGGCGAGACGGCCTGCGGGCGAGCGCTATGTCGCCACGGCGATCGGCCGCGTCGGCAGCCGGAGAAGGTAAATGCAATCGCCACGGAGACCCGTACGCCGACAGACCAGCTGTGATCAACGAGACCGGCTCAGCTGTCACGTGGCCGCGCGGCCGTTGAGAGCGAGTTCGCCACACTCGAACTGGCTGGCACCAGCCCGGACCAGTCCTGATGCAGCTGTGCCCTGAGGTCGCCAATTGTGGCCGCTAACTGGCGGTCGCGGTCGCCGTCCGTTGATCCCTGATACGGCTCGACCTGATTCTCAAACCGGAGACGCTGGTCCTCAAATGCGCGCTGGTAGCTTCGGTACAACCGCCAGCGATCGTGTGGACGTTCAAATTGGAGGATGCCTGCCGCAACAGCTGAGGCCATCGCCAGCAGCCCCGGCGGTCTCGGCCCTCCTACGTCACGCCGGGGATCTGCAGCTCGGAGATCGCGAGGTTACCGGTGGTGGGGTCGTACGGCGCAGCACTGGTCATGTCGAGCTTCAGCTTGGTCGTCGTCACCGGGTCGAAGGTGATCGTCGACGGCATGTTCGACGCGCCCGCGAACGTCACGTGCTGGTTGCTGACGGGCGCCCAGCCGGTGCCGGTCCAGTAGGAGACGGTCACCGCGCCAGGCAGCTCATCGTTGGCATCGACGATGAACGAGGCCTGCAGTGATCCGACCTGCTTCGCCGGCGCCCAGGCGGCGCTCACCCAGTCCTCCGGCCGCGCGTTGGTCACGCCGTTCAGTGTCTGCGTCGCCACCTTGGTGTATCGATTCGACCAATAGGTGGACGGGTCGCCGTCGAGCATCGCTGCCGGCAGCGTCGTGCTCACGCCGAAGTCCGAGCCGTAGCCGGAGAACACGCCGCCGGTGAAGCTCGCGTCGGCCGCCGGCGGCTGGGAGCTGGGCGGCGGAGTCGCGGGGCTGCGTGGCAGCTGCACCGAGCGGGCCGCCGGGCCACCCCCTGCCGCTTGGCGAGTCGAGCGCAGCGTGATCTCGGCGGCGCGCACACCCGGAGCGGTGACCAGCACATGGATCGGGCCGGGTCGCGTGCTCGCCTGGACGATCGCCAGCATCAGGCCGTTGAACGCGTCGTGGGTGGTGGACTTGTATCCCTCGGCGTCGTCCTGCTTGCCGTTGTCGGCGCCCTGGAAGGTGCCGGCGCCACTGACCGAGACGTGCATCGGGTTATCGGCGTCTGGAACCTGGACGCCGTGGGAGTCGAGAACGTGGACAGTGACGTAGGACAACGATTTGCCGTCGGCGAGCAGGGACGTCTTGTCGCTCGTGAGCCTGAGCGCGTCGGCGCGTCCAGCGGTGTCGACCTCGTCGCGCGCGACGACCGTCCCGCTGGCGTCGCGGGCTACCGCCACCAGCCGCCCCGGCGCAAACGGCACGTTCCAGGTCAGATGCAGCTTGCCTGAGCTTGCATTCGGACTCTGATAGCTGCCCGGGCAGGTTCCGCCGGTGTAGTTCTTGTCGTCCCCGGGGCACTCGGTCGTCTCCAGGTACGGCTGTCCGAACGTCGTCGTCTTGGGCGTGAAGGACTTAGTCCCGAGCGAGACGCCGTTGAGAGACAGCTCGACGTTCGGCTCGTTGGCGTAAGTCCAAACCGGCACGACCGCTCCGGGCTTGTAGTCGGTCCAGTTCATCGGCACGATGTGGACCATCGGGGCGGGATTCCACTGGGACTTGAACAGGTAGTACTGGTCCTTCGGGAAGCCGGCGGTGTCCTCGAGGCCGAAGAACGACGTCTTGACCGGGAAGGTCGAGTACGGCGTCGGCTCTCCGATGTAGTCCCACCCCGACCAGACAAACTGGCCGGCGAAGAACTGCCGGTCGCGGTCGACCTTGAGGCTGTAATCGCCGCTCAGCGTCCAATCGTCGAGATTGTTGTCATACGAGGACAGCGCCTCTTTGCCAGGCGTGAAGTTCTGGCCGGTGTTGAGGAGCGTCGGATCCTGGTAGTAGCCCCGGGTCGAGGTCTCCGAGGAGGACTCCGAGGCGAAGAAGAACTTCGTCGGGTACTGAGCATGGAGACCGTCGATCGCGCCAGCGGTGTCGTAGTTGACCCCGAGGCCGTCGAGGTTGCGCAGCATCTGGTCGGCGACCGAACCGGGAGCCGGAACGCTTCGGTACCGGTCAGAGCCGGCCACGATCGGCCGCGTGGTGTCAATGGAGCGGATGTCGGCGATCAGACGCTGCTCGATCGGGAGCGCCTGCGGCTCCGTCCAATCCGGGATCTCGTTGCCGATCGACCACATGATCACGGCCGGCGAGTTCTTGGCCTCGTTGACCATCTCCTTGATGTCGTAGTCGCTCCACTGATTGAAGTACTGGTGATAGTCGGCGCTGACCTTGCCAACATCCCAGGCGTCGAAAGCCTCCACCATCATCACGATCCCAAGCCGCTGGCAGATGTCGATCAGCTCCGGCGACGGCGGGTTGTGGGACGTGCGGAAGGCGTTGACGCCCATCGCCTTCAGCGCACTCATCTGCCGCCACATGGCGTCGTAGTTGTCGACCGATCCGAGCGCTCCTTCGTCGTTGTGGAGGTCGACCCCCTGGAGCTTGAGGTGCTGGCCGTTGAGGAACACGCCGCGGTTGGGGTCGAATGCCAGCCAGCGCACCCCGAAGGTCACGATGCCCGAATCGACCAGGCGCCCGTCGCGGATGACCTCGGTTCGCAGCCTGTACTGGTAGGGGTCGGTCGTCGACCACAGGGTCGGGTGGACGAGTCGCAGGTCGCTGGCGGTGCTGGCGCCGTTCCGCCCGACGGCGATCGGGCCCGAGCTCCCGTCCGCGACGACACGATCGCTGGCGTCGAGGATCTCGTAGCGGAGGCTGACCCCGGCGGTGGACCCGCTGTCGTTGGCGAGGCTGGTTGAGACGTGAACCTGGGCATAACCGGCTCGGATCGTCGTGGCGAGGTCTGGCGTGGTGATGGACGTGCCCCAGCGAGCGACGTGGACGGGGTTGACCACCGTGAGGTGGACGTGCCGGGTGATGCCGCTGCCCGAGTACCAGCGGCTGCTCGGCTCGAGGTTCTGGACGACGACGGCGATGACGTTCGGCGTGTGGCCATCGGTGTGCACGAGCCGGGTGATGTCATAGCTGTAGCCGGTGTAGCCATAGGGGTGGTTGCCGGCGAGCTGGCCGTTGACGTAGACATAGGAGTTCTCGAACACGCCGTCGAAGTCGATCGAGATCCGCTTGCCCGTCATCGAGCGCGGGAGGGTGAAGGTCTTGCGGTACCAGCCCAGGCCGCCGGGGAAGTAGCCGGTCGCGTTGCTCTGGTCGGGCTGGGGGTTGAGGGTGATGCTCCAGTCGTGCGGGAGCGTCAGCTCCGGCCACGTCGTGTCGGGGAAGCTCGGCGCCGCCGCCCGCGGATCGGACGAGTTGCCGTAGACGCCAGTCGGGTCGCTCGTGTTCTCGGTGTTCACGAGCTTGAAGCGCCAGCCGTCGTCGAAGTTGAGGGTCCGTGCCCCCTGGTTGAGGACGCCGAGGTTGGGGTCGCCGCTGCCCGTATCCCAGCCGACAGGCCCAACGTCGCTGACCGACGCCGCACTCGCGCCGGCCGCTCCGACAGCCATGACCGCTGCCGTTGCCGCCAGCGCCAAGACGACCCGCCGCATCGACACCACACCCATGACTCCGCCTCTCTCTCGATCTCCTCCCGCGCCACTAACCTTTACCGTCGCGGGTACTCCTAAACATAAATGTTAGCGCTAACAACGCCCCGCGCCTGACTCCCTTCGCGAGCTCGAAACCAATCGCCAACGCGGATCCGGTTGAGCCGTTCAACGAGCGGCGCCCACCCTCGCCGCCAGGAGCGCCGAGACCAGCTCTCGTCGTGCCTCGCACATCTAGGACTTGATCATGCTCAGCTGCTGCGCGGCCTTGCAGACCTCGAGCCCCGAGCCTCCCGGATCGTTGGCCGGTTAGGGCTGGCCCTAACCGGCCGTCTCGCGCTCATAGAGCCTGGTGGCGCCCTTCTCCGTCCACGGACCGTTGGCCGGAACGTTCGGCCCTGTGTTGAGCGCACCAACGAGCGCATTGGCCGTACAACTGCTGGTGGGCCCCTGATCGAGCGGCAGGCCGATGGACGGGTGGGTCACCGAGACGATCTTCGCTGCACCCTCGGCCGCGAAGGCGTGGGAGCGCTGGTCGTGGACGATGTGCCGACCCAGGCGCTTACCCTCGACCCGGACCTCGGCGAGCTTGGTGTGACGAACCCAACTGCCGGCGGGGGCTCTGACTTTCGGCGGCTCATACGGGCTGTCCCATTGGGACAGCAGCGACGACCAGGACGGTATGCCGGCCCGGTCGCTCTTGCCCGACGCCGGAAAGATCGTCGGTAGCTCGAGCCGCAGGCGGGGGTCCAACGCCGGCGACAGTGCGTTCTCCAGCTCGCCGGGGTCGGCCTTGACGGCACGTCAGCGGCTCTGGCAGGCGGGAACCTATCGGACGCAAGCCCGCCGCTCCTATGGCTCCTCGCGGTGATCCCCGGCACCCTGATCGCTGTCGCCGCGGGAACAGCAATCCCCGCCCGGATCGGCACCCATCGCTCGGTCGCCGAGGTACTCCGGGCCGAATAGATCACACCCACCGCACGATCCGCAGACACCCGCGATCGCGTCAGGACGAGCCTCGGATCATCGTGAGGTTGCACCCCGCCTTGCGCGGCGAGCGAGACAGATTCGGCTCGCCCGCTGTCATCGGCCTCGTCGAGTCGATGACAGACTCGAGGTTGGCGATTCGGAGGACCCGAAGCGCCGCGCGTGGTGATCCTGCCTCCGTCGCGGCGCCGGCGATGGCGAGGCCGATGAATTTGGCTCTGGATCGCGGTCTCATCATGTGCGGCCAAGGCCGCACCACGGCTACCGATTAGGGAGGACTCAATTGCGCAGCGATGATGAGATGGCCTTTCCCAAACTCGCCGCCCCGGCACGCCGCGCGCTGTCGGCCGCCGGCTACACGCGGCTGGATCAGCTAGCTCAGGTCTCCGAGTCCGATCTCACGAAGCTGCACGGCATGGGGACGACTGCGATTGTGGCCCTGCGCGAGGCGCTTCATGAGCGCGGCCTCTCGTTCCACGCGGGCGTTCCCGCGTCCGACCATCTGCACGGGGTGGCGGGGTCACCCAGCGAGGTCGACGAGTATCTGCGTGGTGTCGAGGAGCCGGGCCGCAGCACGCTTCAGGCCCTGCGGCGGACGATCCTCGAGATCGTCCCGGACGCGGAACAAGTGATCTCCTACCGCGTTCCGGCTTTCCGGGTACGCGGTGAGACGGTCGCCGGCTTTGCCGCGTTCAAGAATCACCTGAGCTACCTCCCGTTCAGCGGCTCGGTCCTCTCGCAGCTTGCGGATGAGCTCGACAGCTACGCGATGACCAAGAGCTCCCTGCACTTCCCTGTTGACCGCCCCCTGCCGAAAGCGCTTGTCAAGAAACTGATCGCGGTGCGCCTCGCGCAGGTCGGCCAGCGCTCGCGCTAAAGCCGCTGCCACAGCGGCCTCCACCCCCGGCGATCCCGGGACAAGCGGCCTCCGTGAAACGGCGCCACCGATTCGGCCCCGCTTTGCGAATCGTTCGGTACTCGGCACCAGCTGAACTGGCGTCCTGCTCCGCGCGGAAACCGCGACTCTGGCGGGTATTGGCATCCGCTTCCACCCCATTCCCAGCGATTGGACTCGTTTGGCCACGGTGCGATGTCCCAACTTGGCCGGCGCCGTTTGTCCCATTGGTCCGTTGCGACGACACCAGCTCGGCGATCGCGACCTCTCGGGCCGGGCAGCGGTCCAGCGCGGGATCGACGCTGCGGGCTCGGCGCCGGCTGACTTGCCTTCCGCGCCGGCTGGCGTGACGGTAATGCCGCCGCCAACCCGCAGACCGTTGCCCGAGACCGTTGCCCGCTCGACCACGAAAACCCAAGCAAGCCGACTCGAACCCCCAGAAACCACGCGCTACCAGCTACAACCGTTAGTACCCCCAGCCGGACTCGAACCGGCGATCTCCTGCGTGAAAGGCAGGCGATCTAGGAGTGCTCTCACCGTCGCTACGTAGTTTTGCAGGTGTTTTGCTTGTTTGAGATCGGCTAAGACCGTCCGAGTGGGGAACACCCCAGGGAACACGCCTGCTACATGGAACTTATGAGCAGGGAGCATGGCGTCGTGTCAAACGGCCATCCTCAGGTGATTGGGGGAAAGGGAAACAGACGCTGGCGGGCGTTCTGGGAGCCGAGAAGCTCTTGACGATCGTCCGGGCGATCTTTGGGTACGCGCGCTCGCAGGGTTGGATCGAGCAGGACCCGACCGCCAGCATCGAGGCCCAGGCGGTCCGCTACTTGGGCGACTACGACTTCTACTCGCTCGGGGAGATCAACCCGCTCGTCGGTGCCGCCGCGACCGAGCAGGACGCCGCGATCTACCTCACCGCGGCGATGACCGAGCCGCGGCGCGGCCAGAAGCGTCCCGATGGTCCCCGACGTCTCCGAGGCACTCGCCAGCCTCCGACAGCGCACGCTATTCACCGGCGACGAGGATCCCGTATTCGTCCGGGCCGCAGGCGGCCACCTCGGCGCCGACGTATTGCGCCGCCGCCACGTGTCGGCGGTCAAACGCGCCGGGCTCCGGGCGCTCCCGTTTCACTCGCTCAGGCACTACTTCGGATCAATGGCAGTTAACCGCGTCTCGCTCGTGCAGGTCCAATCATGGATGGGGCACTCGCACATCCAGACCACGGCCCCAGGCCGACGACGCCGAGCTGCTCGCCCGCGCATTTGCAGGCGCAGCAGCACCCTAACCTGCCGCGGCAACCAGTCAAGGCCCTGAAGAACCGCGGACCATCCCGGATGTCGCGGTTGACGGCGTCCCCACGCGGCATCACCCCCATCACGGCCCGACGATGGCCAGCGGCAATTTCGATTAGCCCGCGGCCGCTCGGACCCGGGGCCAGAGCAGCTTCCTGAAAGATCTAAACGCGCGCGCTCGCCCTCGCCGCCGGCGGCGAGTTGAAGCGCAAATGCGCGGATCACTGCGAGCGTTCCAAAATAGTGGGTGTTCATCTCGAGCTGGATGTCGGGCCGCGGTCCGTCGAGTAGCGCTGCCCCGGTGGATGACCCCGCGTTGTTGATCAGCAGCGTGACGTCGCCGGTGGCTTGCGCTGCGGCCGTGATCGATTCCGCGTCGGTCACGTCGATCGCGATCGGGGTTACGCCCGGCGTGTCGACGGTCTGGGGATTGCGAGCGGCGGCGTAGACGTTGGCTCCACGGGCGAGCAGTTGCTCGGCGAAGTGACGGCCGAGGCCTCGGTTGGCTCCTGTGATCAGAGCTGTGCTTCCGTTGATTTGCATCATTTCCTCCTGAGTAGGTGTTTCCACTTAGTCAGACGGCGGAAAGCTCTGGCCACGCGCGAAGGAGACCGCTGAGTCGGTCGGGCTGTTGGACCACGTGCGCCAAGTCCTCGCCGCAACGCGGACACACGGCATTCAGACGTTCTTTGTGCCGCACCACCGCACGGTCGCTGAAAACGACTACACCACCTGGAAGCATCTGTCGCCGTCGCAGCGAAGCATCCTCGAACACCAAACGTTCGCAAAGGACAGTTGGGGAGGAACCTTTCATCCCGACTTCCAGCCACTGCCAAACGAGATTGTGATCCGTGAACAGTGGGGGTCAAGCGCGCCCCGGCACGGGCGGCGAGGAGCCGTATCCGAGGGCGGACTGCCGCCGGGGACGATGATCGGCCGCGGTTGAGTCCGTCGACGACGCCGAACAGCGGTCCGCCTGGCAGCTCGATCCGGCGCGCCTGCCAGCGTGCGAGGTGCTCGAACCCCCAGTCATCCATGCGGCCTCTCGGCGCCCGAGCGCCGCAGGTCGTGACTGCCGAACTGCTGGGTAACCTTTGCGCATGAGGAGAGTCGTCTTGGTGCTGGCCGTAAGCGCGTTCGGGGCGGCAGTGATCCAAGAGCTTCGCAAGCCCGTTAGCGAGCGGACCTGGGTCGGTGAGCTCGGTGGGGTCGTGCCGTACGATCTCCGGCCGCCTACGTTCCGGAGGCTGCGCTCAAGGTTGTGGTCCCCCGACGACCCGAGGATCATGATGCCGCATGGCTTCGGGGTGGGCTGGACCGTCAACGTCGGTCGCCTGGCCCGGCTGGCTCGCGGAGGGTGACGCGGGTTTGAGCCTCGCAGGCAGGGGAATGCTTCCGAGGATGGCCGCCGGAGCTGCTCGTTGAGAGGTGGTTCCTTGGTGTGCCCGGGAACGACCAGTCCGCTCTCGTAGGCCAGGACGACCAGCCGCGCGCGGAACCGTCGCTCGACGAGTTATGGTTCTTCATCCCGTCGGCGGCCGGGTCAGCACAGTTCGTTCAGCCAGCGCCAGAACGCGGTGGTGTCCGTGGCCCCGCGCTGGCGTTTGCGAGGGTCGCGCACGGCTCGGAGCTCGCGGGTGAGGTCGAGATCGCGGATTGGGAGTGTGTGCAGGGTGCCGGCCTGCGTCTCGGTGGCGACGGCTAGGCGCGACATGAGCGCAAAGCCGTCAGCCGCGAGCGCGCGTTTGAGGCTCTGAGAGCTGGCGACTTCGAGCGCGGGCCTGAGCTCGATGCCAACCGCCGCGAGTGCAGCAGTCGCGACGGTGCGGGTGCCGGACCCGAGTTCGCGCGCGAGGTACGGCTCGGACGGAAGCTCTCGGGCGGGGAGACTGCGTCGCCGCGCCCACCGATGCGTGCATGCGACGACCGCGACGAGGTCATCGCGGTACACGGTGATCGCCTCCAGACCCTCGAGGGGATCAAGGCCCTCCACGAATCCGATCTCGACGTCGTGATTTCGGATCGCAGCCAGCACCCCGGGGGAGTTGACAATGTCGACCTGCGCGCGCACGTCTGGGTGCTCTTGACGGAAGGCCGCCAGCCAGCCCGGCAGCAGGAACTCCCCGATCGTGTGGCTCGCGGCGAGCGCGAGCGCGTGGGCGTTCACTTCGCGTTGTTCGCGCAGCGCCAGTTCCGCCTCGCCCAAAGCCGCCAGCGCGGCCTTGGCCTCGGGATAGAGCACGCGCGCGGCGGCGGTTGACCGCAGGCCGTGGCGCCCGCGATCGAACAGGACCACGCCGGCGCGTCGCTCCAGTGACTGCAGTCGCTTAGTCACCGCTGAGGCGGTGAGGCCCAGCGCATCGGCAGCCCCGTGCACGCTCCCCGTCTCTATCGCGACGACGAAGGCGGCGAGCTCGGCCGAGGAGAGCGGGTCGGCGACGGCAGGGGACACGCCCATAGTTTCCAGAACGGAAACGAATACGTCGAGATCCGACTGGTAACCGCCTCCGGCGAGGCGCACGATGGCGCCATGGACGCACGATCGATTCCCCTCTCCCCCTCGGGGTGCTTTACGCCGCGCCTACCCCGCCTGCTATCGGCGCTGGATTCGCCCGCCGATGCCTTTGCCCACATCGGACCGAACTGGTTTGCCTCGGTCATGGGCACCGGCATCGTTGCCATCGGGGCGACACTGCTGCCCGTGCAGATCGCCGGCCAGCGAGAGCTGGCGGTGGCCGTCTGGGCGCTCGCGGCGGTGCTGCTCGCAGCCCTGCTCGTGGCGACCGCTGTGCACTGGATCCGCCACCCGCAGACCGCCCGCGGGCACGCCTTGAGCCCGATGATGGCCCCGTTCTACGGGGCGCCGCCGATGGCGATGCTGACCGTCGGTGCCGGCGCACTCATCGTCGGCCGCGAGGTGATCGGGATCCACGGCGCTGTGATCCTCGACTCGGTTCTCTGGACGGCCGGCACCCTGACCGGGCTGGCAGCGGCCGTGATCGTGCCATACCTCATGTTCACCGCGCACGAGCTGCGTCTGAGCGACACCCTTGGGTCATGGCTGATGCCAATCGTGCCGCCGATGGTCTCAGCGGCCACCGGCGCCGCACTGATCCCGCACCTCGCCTCCGGCCAGCCGCGCTTGGACATGCTGATCGCCTGTTATGCGATGTTCGGAGTCAGCCTGGTCGCGTCGCTCGTCATCATCACGCTGCTGTGGGGGCGCCTGACCCAGCACGGTCCCGGTCCGGCCCGAACCGTCCCGACGTTGTGGATCGTCCTCGGGCCCCTGGGCCAGTCGATCACCGCCGCCAACCTGCTCGGAGCCCAAGCCCACCAGGTCCTGCCGGCCCCCTACGGCGCCGCGCTGCAGGCCATGGGCGTCGTCTACGGCGTTCCCGTGCTCGGCTTCGCGCTCCTTTGGCTCATGATCGCCGCGGCGATCACGCTCAAGACCGCCCGCGCCGGACTGCCCTTCAGCCTGACCTGGTGGAGCTTCACCTTCCCCGTCGGCACCACCGTAACCGGCACGAGCGAACTCGCGCTGCGCACCGGCTCCGACGCGCTGAAGTGGCTCGCGGTCGCCCTGTTCGTGTTGCTCTTGTGCGCCTGGCTGACAGCGGTGATCAACACTGCGCGTCGCACCGCAACCGGCCAGCTCCTGCTGGGATCCGAGCCCGTGCAACTGTTCGGTGGGTCAGGAACCAGGTGGGCCGCCAAGGAATGCGGCCGAGATGAGCAGGTGGTCGCGACGAGGGAGACGCCACCGCAGGATCCCGCGATTTGATGCCATCAACCCACACATGCAGCCCAGACCGCGGCAACCGATCTTTCGCCCGGTTGGAAGCTGCGGAAGGGCCTCGGTTTGTGGGAGTCCGCTCTCGTGCAGCGCTAGGTTGGGGCCGTGCACGACGGCAGGAACGTCGGAGATGCGCCAGCCTCGGTGAGGCGCGTATTCGCGCGGGTCAATCTCCAGTCATCGGTGCACGCCGAACTCGCAGCGAGCGCAGATGGTCATGTGTCAAGCAAGCGCGTGATCATGATGTCCGGCAACACGAAGAACCTCAGCCTGCACGTCAGCCTATCGGCCAAGGACAGCGTAGGTCGCTGCATCCGCACCCCGGGCCGCGACTTTGGGATCAGCGGCCCGCGGAGGGGTGTTTGGCACCGCTGGCACGGACCGTCCTTGCCTGAGGATCGCAATGAAACGGAGCGACCCGCGCTCACCGAGCACCGCGTCGACGTTCATGACATAGAGGACGGGGTCAACCAGATGCTCGGTCGTGATCCATCGCTGCACCATCCGCCGCGGCTGTCCTGGCACAACCTGATCCACGTGCTCGACGAGGCAGACGTGCCAGTCACCGAGCGCGAACTGATCGACGTGCCGCTCACCATCGAGCTCACGCCCGAAGTTCAAGCCGAACTCGACGGAGCGTAGCTCTGACCCGCGCGCGTCCGCTCACTTGGACGGGGGAGCACGGCTGCCGCTTCTAGTGCTCCCCCGGTAGCGGGCGGCATGTCGTTTGGAGTGCCCCGATCGCGCCCGTGCGTTCGCCGATCCACGACCGGACGACCGCGGGTGCTGCTGAGCGATGATTTGCTCCGGACGTGCACGAGTCGCCAGCCGATATCCAAGCGCTGCAGGGACTCCTTGACCGCAGCTACGCGGCCGCCGGCGCGCATTTGCTCAGCATCCACACGCCTTCTCAGCGCTGAGCCGCCGCTCCGGCAGCTCGCGGTCACCATCCACGGGCGTGCTGTCCCGGCGGGCCAGAATGGGAGGAGTTCATTGACTCGGGGCCGGTCTACGCACGGATCGACGCCGATCGGATGTTCACGTTCTCCATGCGGTCATCCTGACTCCCCGGGCGGCCCGCGTCAGCGCTCGAACAGCGGACGACTCGCGACGGAGATCGGGTATCCGTCGCGGTTTCCCGAGCCGCGGCCGGTCGCGGCCAAAGCGAGCGTGTTCGCTGGGGAACCTTGGGTCCGCGCGGTGATCGCAACACCCGCTCAGTTGGAGGGACTTTCTAGGTCATCCGTGCTCCGTGGTTGAGTAGCGCGCCGGTCGTCGCGAAGCCGGCGGGCGACGATCCGGGCTGCGGGCCGGGCACCCAGATCCTGTAGCTGATCGAGGGCTTGGCGCATAACGAACTGGTCGTCGGCGTCTGCCAGCGCGAGCGCCGCCTCGCAGGGACAGCCGATCTTTCGCCAGAGGTCCCCTGCTCGCGCCCATTTTCCGGCGATCGCAAGCTCGGACTATCCAACGTCGAGATCGCCGAACGTCTCGTGCTCTCAACCCGCACGGTGGAGTCCCACCTCTACCGATCGATGCAGAAGCTCGGGATCAGCGATCGCCGCGACCTGTGACACGGTCTGACGATCGACTCGCGCGGCTGCTCGTGTCGGAATCCCGCAGGTTGATCTCGGACCAGCTCTTGAGGGGACGAGGGACGAGGAGCACTCTCGGGTAACCCACGCCCCGCTGCTGCTCGGCCTAGGAGCAGTAGCGCCCGTCCGCTCCTGCTCGCGGGCGAGCAGGTTGTAGTGGTGCTGCATCGAGACGAACCGCGCCAAGCGGTGCTGCCGCTGCAGGTGCAGCACCTTGCTGAACTCCCACGCGTCCATCGACGAGGCGCCGATGTAACGGGCCTTGCCGGCCTGCGCGACGTCGTGCAGGGCCTCCAGCGTCTCCTCGATCAACCTCAACGTTCAGCGGCGGACATCGCATGGCTGGCGTCCGTGGCAGCGTTGGAGTTGAGGAATTCGTCGATCGCTTGGACGTCCAGCGGGCGGGCGTAGAGGAAGCCTTGGCCGTGGTCGCAGCGCTCGTGTTGGAGCGCCGTGAGCTGCGCTTTGTTCTCGATCCCTTCGGCGAGGGTCTTGAGGTTGAGGCTTTTGCCGAGTCGCACGAGGGTGTGGATCAGGGCGGCGGAGTCATCCGAGCCGGCGATTCCTTTGATGAAGGATCGGTCGATCTTTATCGCATCGACGGGGAACTGGCGCAGGTAGGCGAGCGAGCTGTATCCGGTGCCGAAGTCGTCGATCGCGATGTTGACCCCCAGCTCCTTGAGCGCTACCAGCCGACGAGTCGTGGCATCCGCGTCGCGCATCAGCGTCGTCTCGGTGATCTCGAGTGTGAGCGCGGAAGACTCGAGGCCGGCGCCATGCAGCGCATCGCGCACGTCGTCGATCAGCTCGTCGCGGTCCAACTGGCGCCCGGACACGTTCACCGAGATGCCGATCTCGTGTCCCTGCGCGTGCCATCTCGCGCCCTGCTGGCAGGCCTGTTTGAGCACCCAGCGTCCGATCGCCACGATCAGGCCGCTCTCCTCGGCGATCGGGATGAACACATCCGGCTGGATGACGCCGCGCGTGGGGTGGCGCCAACGGAGCAGCGCTTCCACTCCGATCGTGCTCCCGGACTGCAGATCGAACGTGGGTTGATAGGCGAGGAACAGCTCGCCCGACTCCAGCGCCTCGGTCAAGTCCATCTCCAGCGTCAGCCGGTCCTGGACCACGGTCTGCATGCCCGACTCGAACAACGCGAAGCGGTTCTTGCCCTCCGCTTTAGCCGCATACAGCGCCACGTCGGCGTCGGCCAGCATCTCCTCGGCCGTTGCCCGCTGCCCATAGGCGATGCCGATGCTCGCGGTCAGCGAGAACTGCCGGCCAATCTTGTCGTTCATGTCGTAGGGCTCGCGCAGGACGTCCAACAGGCGCTCTGCGACGAGCTCCGGACCGGCATCCAGCGAGCTGCCCTCCAGCAGAACCACGAACTCGTCGCCCGCAAGCCGAGCGGCGGTGTCGCTTTCGCGGATCACGCTCTGGAGGCGCCGGCCGACGATCTTCAAGAATTCATCGCCTGCCGCGTGCCCAAACCTGTCGTTGACGTGCTTGAACCCGTCAATGTCTACGTACAGCGCCGCCACCGGAACCTGAATGCGCCTGCCCCGGGCAAGCATCTGCTCAGCGCGGTCCAGGACGAGAACACGGTTTGGCAGCCCGGTCAGCGAGTCGTAAAGAGCCTGGTAGCGAAGCTGGCCCGTCTTCTCAGCAACGAGCGTAAGCGCACGATCGCGCGCACGCGACAGGACAAACACAAGCAGGAACAGCAGCAAGCTCAACACAGCGCCGGCGACGAACACAACCACCCCCTGCGTATCGGCGGACAGACCGCTGACGACCGGGACTCCCCGCACGTCCACAGTCCACGTGCCGTCGATCGACAGGGTCGTCTTCTTCGCGAGCTGTCCTGTCCGACCGGATCGCCCAGCGAAACCAGCGAGCACTGAGGGCTCCCCGGGGTTCGTGTGGTAAAGGTCAACCCGCAGGCCTTGGTTGTTCCCAATGGCCGCGCTGATCACTGCCGGCATGTTGAACGAGCTCACAAGCCAGCCTCCGACGGCAGCGCGGCGCTCGGCGACGGTGGCGAGCGGAGCGCCACGCCGATAGAAGGCCGCCTCGAGGAACGTCGTATGCAGCGACGGCAGGTCGACCGCAAGCGCGAGGAACTGATTGCTGTCGGTCGCGACCTGCAGCAGTCTGGACTGAAACAGACCCACAGTCGAGCTCGGAAGGCACCAATCCTCCTGAACGAGGCCGGCGGTCAGGCTCGTCAATGGAACCAGCTCTCCGCCCTCCGAGAGCAGGCAGTAGCGCACCTCCCGCCCACGTTTGACCGGTGAGAGCCATCTGCCCAAAAGCGCGCGGAACGCCGGGTCAGCGTCACGGCCCGATTCAAACGTGGTCAGCTTGGCTGCCGGCACCGATGCAACGACGGCGCTGCCGATACTTCCCACCTGGCGCTGACGGCCCTGCAGCGTCGTGTACCAAGTGTTGAACCCGGTTGCGCTCAGATGCGGCTGCATCGTCAACACGCCACGGAGCGTCGCAACGAAGTCCGCATTACGACGCAACAGCGTGCCGAGCGTGTCCGTCACATCAGAAGCCGTGGCCCGCGACGCCTGGCGTTGGTCCTGCCGCTCGCTCGAACGCCACAGAAGCGCACCCGCCGCAGAGAGCGTCAGACCCGCGAGCAGCACCGCGCACGCGACCAGCACCCACGCCCGACGACGGCGCTTGTCGTCGCGACCCTCAGATTGCGTTGCATCGACCGCCTTGACATTCGCCCTCACCAGATCGCATCGACGCTTTCGCAGCGCACCCACAGCGTACGAAGCCACAACGGACACACGGTCAACTCCATAGCTCCCTGGAGCGCTCCACCGAGCGCGATCGGGCTGCTCGACAGTGCAGGTTCTAGGCCTGGAGAAGAGCCAGCTCGACGTCCGACCGGACTTCTGCTTCGACCGGATCGCTTGCAAGGACTAGTTGCCGTTCAAGCCGGCGCTGCGTACGGCGACTCGGTCAGCCATGCGGTGAGATCCTCCGCCGCGTATGGGCGGCTGAGGTGGTATCCCTGGACGCTGTCGCATCCGTACGCGACAAGCAGGTCCATCGCGATTTTGTCCTCGACGCCTTCGGCGACGACGGTCAGACCCAGGTTGTGGGCGAGGTCGATGGTTGAGCGCACGATGACTGCATCGTCGGTGCCGGCGGCGAGGCTCGTGACAAAGGACCTGTCGATCTTGAGCTCATCGACCGGTAGGCGCTGGAGGTAGGCCAGTGATGAGTATCCGGTGCCGAAGTCGTCGATCGACATGATCTCTCCCATGTCGTGCAGCCGGCCTAGGATCTCGGGAGCGGCGGCTTCGATCAGTGCCCCCTCGGTGAGCTCGAGGATCAGCCGGTCGGGCGCGGTGCCCCAGATGTCGGTCAGCTCGGCGACGGTGTCTGGGAGACCGTTGGTGTGACGCAGGCTGTGCGCGGAGATGTTGACGGCCATCGTGAGGTCGACGCCCTGATCAATCCAGATCCGCTGCTGGCGCAGCGCCTCGTTGAGCACCCATCTCGTCACGGGCGCGATCAATTCGGTGCGCTCCACCTCGGGCATGAAGCTGGCGGGCGACAGCAGACCCTTTAGGGGGTGCTGCCAGCGGAGCAGCGCCTCGACGCCGGAGATCTCGCCTGTGCCCAGGTCGATCTTGGGCTGGTAGTGAAGGACCAGCTCCTCACGGGCGACGCACTGGCGCAGGTCGCGTAGCAGCTCGAGTTGATGCTCTGCCTGCGTTTGCTGCGCCGCGTCCCAGACGGCGTGACCGCCGCCGGAGCGTTTGGCGACGTACATCGCCGCGTCGGCATGACGCAGCAGCTCGGCCGTGGTTCTGCCGTGCTCGGGAAACACGGCGATGCCAATGCTCGCCGCCACGTGAACGACCTCGTCATTGACCACGAATCCTGGCTCGCAGGTCTGCTGGAGCTTCCAGGCCAACGCTGCCGCCGACGCCAGGTCAGTCGAGCCGCCAGGGAGGATCGCGAACTCGTCTCCACCGAGCCGGGCGATCGTGTCGGCTTCCCGCAGCGCAGCAACCAGGCGCTTGCCGACCTGCTGTAGCAGCAGGTCGCCGTGATCGTGTCCGAGCGTGTCGTTGACCCGCTTGAACCCGTCCAGATCCATCACAAACACAGCCCGCGACTCATCGCTCCGCTTGGCCGACGCGAGCGCATGAAGCACGTGCTCCGTGAACAAAGTGCGATTCGCCAAGCCGGTGAGACCGTCGTGGAGCGCCTGGTGCTCGAGACCCTCGGTGTAGGCCTTACGCTCGGAAATGTCACGCACGAACGCGAGCGTCAGGCTCCGATCGCCACGCCTGATCTCGCCGTGCTCCACCTCCATCGTGAACGTCGAGCCATCCTGACGGCAGCCGAGCGTCTCAGTCGCCGTGTTCTGCGGGGTGCTAGCCAAGTCACGAAACTCCTCTCGGAGCGCGGGCGCGATCATCACCGTCAGGGGCCGCCCGATCGCCTCCTGCTCCCGATAGCCGAACAGCGCTCGCGCGGACGGGTTAAGCGACTCGATCAGCCCCCCCTCGCCAGCGGTCACGATCCCGTCCGCGACGTTATCAAGCACCGCCTGCGTAGTCGCCTGGAGGTCGCGCAACGCCGCGTTCAGCGTCGTGATCGAATCGAGCGAGCGCTGCAACTCCTCAGACTGCAAAAACAGGTCGACGAACACCGAAACCTTGGCCCGCAGATCACCGGGCACAACCGGGGTGAAAATGAAGTCGACCGCGCCGCTGTCATACGCGGTACTGGTCTGCGTATCCCCACGGGCATGAGCGGTGATGAAGATGATCGGCGTCCGGCTCGACTCACGCCGCTGCCGGATCAGCTTCGCCGTCTCATACCCATCCATGCTCGGCATCCGGACGTCCATCAGGATCAACGCGAACGTCTGGCGCGAAACAGCGCGCAGCGCGGCGCGTCCCGAGTCAGCCTCGACAACGACCACACACAGCGAAGCGAGCATCGAACGGATCGCGACCCGCTGACCCTCGCGATCGTTGACTAGCAGCACCGCCGGCGGCAGCCGCGCCACCCGCGAAGCCTCAACAGGGAAGCGGTCCACCATCAGCCAAGCACGCCAGACGCCGGCCCCGCAGACGCCCCAGCTGTCAGGGATTCACCCGGGGTAAGCAGGCTGTTTGGGTGCCGCGACGGAAAGCCGCGGCGCGACCAAGCTCCCTGCTTGACCTCCGCCTCGGACAGCAGCAACAACCCGGGACTGTCGAGCGGCTCGGTCGCGTCGTTAGTGATCATCTTGAAACCAGTGGCAGTATCGGCACGAACGACCGCACACTTAAGCCCGAGCGCACCCGCGAACCGCCCTGGGTTCTAGGGTGATGGCCGGCTGAACGGCCTTCGCTTCCGAGGTATGGGCTCTGCTGCTCAGCCCGTGGTGTGCGAGGAGTCGTGCTGGCGCGTCAGCTCGATCGCGAAGTGGTGAGCGGTTGTTGTTCGGTGGCGTGGTGTGTTGCGGGCCGGTCAGCAGCCGGTGATTCTGCCGGGGTTGCGATTTCGGCGAGTAGCGCCTTGATGGTTTGCGGGTCGAATTGGCCGCCGGCGCAGGATCGAAGCTCCTGCTGGGCGCGCTCGAGCGTCATCGCCGGGCGGTAGGGGCGGTCGCTTGTCATTGCGTTCAGGGCGTCGCAAGCGAGCGTGATGCGGCTCGCGAGGGGAATCTGCTCACCGGCGAGGCCGTCGGGGTAGCCGCTGCCGTCCCAGTGTTCGTGCTCGGCCCGCATCGCGGGCGCGAGGTGCGATAGGCCGGGTGTGCCTGCGATGATGTGCTCTCCAACGATTGGGTGCTGGCGCATCAGCTCCCACTCCTGTTCATCAAGCGGCCCCTGTTTCTGCAGAATGGAGTCTGGGATCCCGACCTTGCCGATGTCGTGCAGCAGAGCGACTTGTTCCACGTCCCGGGTGGCGTCTTGGCCAAGGCCGAGGTGGCCGGCGACGGCCGACGCGAGTTCGACCACCTGCTTGGAGTGCTCGCCGGTGTAGAAGTCGCGCGCCTCCAGCGCGACGAGTAGCGTGCGTACGCCGGTCGCGCTCGCCTGTACGCGTCGGATTGCCTGTTGCTCGGTTTCGTCCTCGATCAGCTCGGCGGCGAGGTCGCTCAGGAATCCCAGGAGTTTGGCGTGGCGTTCGCTGAGTTCGGGGTGTGGGCGGGTGTCGACGGCGCATAGCGTCCCGTAGATTTCTCCGGAGCGAAGGCGCACGGGCACACCGGCGTAGGCGCGTAGGCCCAGGCTCTTTGTGAGCTGGAGGTCTCGCGTCTCGGGCTCGTCCGCGAGGTCGGCGACGGTCGAGCCGATCCGGCCGTCGAGCATTCGCTGGCAGTGCGTCACGCTGAGCCGGATCGTGTCGCCCTCCGTGACTCCGAATCGCTCCTGCTCGCCGGCAAAGTGCGCGAAGACGTAACTCTCGCCATCCAGGCGGGTCAGGAATGAGACGGGCATGTCGAGCTGACCGCGCGCGAGCTCCAATAGCCGTGCGATCCCCGCGGCCGTTCGCACCGGGCGAGCGATCGCTGGCGGCCTGTCGTTGGTCGGGAGTCTTCCGCGGACTCTCTCCAGCAGGCCGCGAACGGTGTCGCCGAGACGAGCGGTGGCGTGCGAGGTGCGGATCGCACTGTCGCCGCCGAGCGCATCGCGGATCCGCTGGACGATGGCCGCGGCGTGCAGCGCATCAACGCTCGCAAGCAGCACCGCTAGCTCACCATGGCCAAGGTGGGCGACTGGGTCAGCGTCACGGCTCGCGCGTGCCAGCGCCTCTGCGGCATCGGCGACCGCCTGGTCGTCGCCATCGACTTTAGCGAGCAGCACGCTGCATGTGCTGCCGCCGGCGTCGAGCACGTGCAGCTCCTCTTCGAGCGCGACCTCGAAGGCCCGCTGGTTGAGCAGCCCGGTTATCGGGTCCTGCTCTGAGAGCGCCTCGAGCTGAGCCGCGTAGCGAAGCAGCTCACCCTGAGCGGTCTTGCGATCGGTGATGTCCTGGATCTGCGCCACGAAATGCTGCGGCACGCCGTCGATATCACGGACGATCGTGAGCGTCATAAGCCCCCAGACGATCCCGCCGTCCGGGAGCAGGTAGCGCGTGGAGTGCTGGTAGCTGTCGATCTCGCCCGCCAGCGCCCGGTGCTCCTGCTTGAGCTCGGCGGCCAGGTCGTCGGGATGGGTCACTTCGTGAAACAAGCTGGCCAACAGCGTGTTCTCATCACGAGCCAGTAGCTCGCACAACGCCGGGTTGACGGCAAGGAAGCGACCGTCTGGCGCTACGAGCGCCATACCGGTTGATGCTGCTGCAAACGCACCGGCGAAGCGCGAATGCGCCTCGGTCAGCCGCGCCGCGGTCCGGTTGCGTTCGGTCACATCCCGCACGATCGACACCACACCCGTCACCTCGCCTGCATCATCGAAAAGCGGCGAAAGCGCGACCGCGATATCGACCAGGCTCCCGTTCTTGCGCCGCTCGCGCGTCTCCAGCGACACTGATTTTCCCTCCCCGAGCGCCCGTCGTACGCGGGCGACGTCGTCGAGGTAGTCGGCCGTTCGCAGTAGCGCGACAGACGCGCCGATCATCTCTTTCGCGCTGTAGCCATAAAGACGCTCGGCGGCTGGGTTCCAGCTCTCGATCGTCCCGTCCAGCGAACTGGATAGGATCGCTTCACCGGACGAGGTAACGATCGTTTCGCAGCGCCGACTGCGGGCCTCCGCTTGCTTGCGCTCGGAGATGTCGTGCATAAATGCCGCGAAGCGCGGTCGCCGTTCGTCGACGACCGACAGTCCCAGCTCGATCGGCACCTCTCGCCCGCTGCGATGCACCGCCGCTAGCTCGAAGCGGCCTGCGGTCAACCGTTCGACGCCGCCGGCCACAAACCGGCTCATCGCTGCTCGATACCCCGCACGCAGCCCCTCCGGCAGGAGCAGCTCCCCCATATCAGCGCCGACAGCCTCCTCGCGAGTCCAACCGAACATCGCCTCAGCGACACAGTTCCAGCCGACGATCCGCCCATCGGCCTCCATCACAACGAACGCCTCGACCGCTGCGTCGAGCAACGACCCCAGGTCGCCGCCTGGGATCGCCCAACGATCTGACAGGTCAAGGCGCATCCAACGAGCATCGGCCCAAGGAACCACATACTTGAGCGCAAGCCAGCAACGCGGACCTCGCTTGGCCCATCATCGCCGTCCACGCGGCGCGAACCAGGTCGATCGGCAGATCGGCGCGAGCGAGCCGTCTAAGGGCGACCCTCTCCAGCGGACTCGTGTTCCTTGCGGTGATGGGACAACTCCGCGCGAATCAGGTCCGGTTCGCGTTCCATGGAGCCGACGCCGGCAATCGGCGGACGTGAGGTCACAGTCGTCAGCTCGAGCACGGTCGCTCCTAAGAATCAGCTTGCTCTCGCGTACCGCGCACGACGGCGTCCGGCGTAGAGGGCGACGTCAGCCCGCGCGGTGAGCTCGTCCAGCGTCTCCGGGTTCTCAAGTGCCGCTAGGCCCATACTCACGGACGCCCCCGGACTCCGCTCCTTCAAGTTTCTGGCCACCTCGTCAAACCGCCGGCGAGCGGCTTGGAGGTTGTAGCCCGACAGCGCACAGAGGAACTCGTCGCCTCCGTATCGGACGACAAGGTCGTATGACCGCAGCCCGGCTCTCAGTGCCACCACCACATCGCGGAGCAGCTGGTCGCCGGCGGCGTGGCCCTGCGCGTCATTGATCGCCTTGAGACCGTCGACGTCAACGAAGGCGAGAACGAGTCGCCCATCCGAGCGGCCCGCCCGGTCAATTTCCCGCTGGATATCGACCATGCCGCGGTCCCGTCCAAGCGCTCCGGTCAAGCCGTCAACGCCCGCCTGCGCGCGGTCGCGGGCAGCCTGCCTCCGATCGTGCGCGGCCCGCTCCCGATCGCGCGAACCCTCGCCTCTGTCGCGGGCCGCTCCTTCGCGGTCACGGGCTGCCTGCTCGTGCTCGCTGATCGAAACGCCGCCCTCCCGTTCGCGCTCGTCGGCCGCGCTTTCGCGCCTTTGCGCCGCACTGTCGCGTTCCTCGGCCGCACTGTCACGCCTTTGCGTCGCGCTGTCGCGCTCGTCGGCTGCGCTGTCGCGCGTCTCGGCAGCGGTGTCGCGCCTTTCGGTCGCGCTGTCGCGTTCCTCGGTCGCGCTGTCGCGCCTTTGCGCCGCGGTATCGCGCTCGTCGGTCGCGGCGTCGCGCCTTTGCGCCGCGCTGCCGCGTTCCTCGGCCGCGCTGTCGCGCTCCTCCACATCGTCGGTCGCGGTATCGCGCTCGTCGGCCGCCGTATCGCGCTCGTCGGCTGCGCTGTCGCGCTCGTCGGCTGCGCTGTCGCGCTCGTCCGCTGCGCTGTCGCGCCGTTGTGCCGCGCTGTCGCGCTCCTCCTCATCGTCGGTCGCGCTGTCGCGCTCGTCGGCTGCACTGTCGCGCTCGTCCGCTGCGCTGTCGCGCTCGTCCGCTGCGGTCTCGCGCCTCTGTGCCGCGCTGTCGCGTTCTTCGGTCGCGCTGTCGCGTTCCTCGGTCGCGCTGTCGCGTTCCTCGGCTGCGGTGTCGCGTTCCTCGGCTGCGCTGTCGCGTTCTTCGGCTGCGGTGTCGCGTTCCTCGGCCGCACTGTCGCGTTCGTAGATCGTCCTGCTTTTCGTGATCAAATCTGGCAATTCCTCGCTAACCACTCTAACCCGGCCGCGTAACGAGGATTGAAATCGCACAAACGCGGGACGAACGGCTAGCCCGCAGCGCTCTGCGCAGCGGCGCCACACGGCCCAGCCAGCGAGTTCGTCGACCGTGTCGAGCCACACACCGAGGCCGACCCCACCGCCCTACTCGCCCAGATGCTGGTGGCGTTCGGCGCCGCGGCCGGGCGCCACAGATACATGAGCGTCGAGGGCCGCGCCACTACCCAAACGAGTTCTGCGTCCTGGTCGGCGCGTCCCAGACCACGCAAAACGTCCAGCCTGACCCCCACAGCTATGGAAGCTTCGTCTTAGGCCGATAAGCCAGTTCTGTGCGCGTCTTTGGTTTGAATTTGCGGTCGGAAGGTTCCGAACGTGCGAGCGCACGTGTTGGCCGGTTGCGGCTGCGCTGGGTGAATTCGGTGGCGGTGCGGTTGCTGCTACCCGGGGTCGCGCTGGCTGTCCTGTTGTTGGCGGTGTTCTTTGCTCAGCGCGACGCGACTTCCACTCTGAGTTGGAACGTGCGGGCGCAGGCGCGGGCTGAGCAGGAGGTCTCGCGTGCTTACCAGTCGGAGACGTTGTTGTTGGATCTGGAGACTGGTGTGCGCGGGTTCCTGCTTACGCACGACCGGCGGTTCCTGGAGCCTTGGCAGTCCGCGCGTAGCGCGTTTCCCGCGAGCAGCTCGGTGTTGGTGGGCCTTGAAGCCCACGGTGGAGCGGTCGAGTTTGGCCTGGCTAGGAGAATCCAGAGCGGCGGCGAGGCGTACATCCGTGATTTCGCGGTCCGTGAGATCCGCGCGGTCGAGGAGAACCCCGGGAGCGCTTCGAGCCTTGCTGCTGCCCTGCAGGGCAAGCGACGCGTGGACGCGCTGCGACCTTTGTTCACCGAGCTGATCAAGCTCAACCAGCAGCCGGCCGGTCCTGCCGAGCAGCGCGCTCAGGCAGCGGCCGGCCGGGCGTCGGCTTACGAGTTGACGGGGTTGGCTGTCGCGCTCGTGCTGCTGGCTGTTTCGGCGGTCTATCTGCGGCGTGGAGTGTTGCGGCCGATCCGGCGGGTCGGGAAGGTCGCGGACGAGATGGCGGCGGGGGATCTCTCGGTTCGCGTCCAACCCGCATCAGCAACCGAGCTGTCCCGTCTGGCAGGCTCGTTCAACACGATGGCCGACGCGTTGCGAGACAGCCACAAACGTCTGCAGGATCAAGCCACCGAGCTGAGAGCCTCGGAAGCGTTTCTTGACTCGGTGCTGGAGCACGTACCCAATCTGCTGTCGGTCAAGGACGCCAGCGAGCTGCGGTTCGTTCGCATCAACCGAGCCGGTGAGCAGCTGCTCGGCTACTCCAGGAAAGAGCTGATCGGGAAGAGCGCCCACGACCTCTTCGCGGCAGATGAGGCGGACTTCTTCACGGCCAAGGATCGAGAGACGCTCGCAAACGGCGTGCCGCTCGACATTCCCGAGCAGCCGATCCAAACGCACCACAACGGGGTGCGTTACCTGCACACGAAGAAGATCCCTGTCCTCAATGAGCACGGCGAGCCTCAATATCTGTTGGGGATCTCCGAGGACATTACGGAGCGAAAGCGCGCTGATGCGCTCGTCCGAGAGGCGAAGGAGCAGGCTGAGCGGGCCAACCGCGCCAAGAGCGAGTTCCTCTCGCGGATGAGCCACGAGCTGCGTACCCCTCTGAACTCGATCCTCGGCTTTGGTCAGCTGCTGGAGATGGACGGCGTGTCCGAGAGCCAGCGCGAGCCGGTCCACTACATCCTGGAGTCCGGACGCCACCTGCTGGAGTTGATCAACGAGGTGCTTGACATCTCGCGCATCGAGGCGGGCAACCTGACGATCCACCCCCAGCCCGTCGCAGTGCGAGCGCTGCTATGCGACGTAGTCGCGATGGTCGCTCCGATCGCAGCTGAGCGCAACATTCGGGTTGAGACCGAGCCGCTGGAGACCGAACGTCACGTCCTGGCCGACCCGCAGCGACTCAAGCAGGTGCTGCTGAACCTGCTCTCAAACGCGATCAAGTACAACCGCGACGGGGGCGAATTCAGGATCGCTTGCGAACAGGCCGGCCCGCGGCTGCGGATCCTTGTTCGCGACACCGGCCGCGGGATTCCAGCTGAGCGCCTCTGCGAGGTCTTTGCTCCTTTTGCACGGCTCGGGGCCGAGCTCGGCGATATCGAAGGGACAGGATTGGGTCTGGCGCTCTCCCGGCAGTTGATCGAGATGATGGGAGGAACGCTCACCGTGCAGAGCGAGCCCGGGGTCGGATCTACGTTCACGGCGGAGCTCGAACTCGCCGCGGAGCTCGACGAGCCCGATCCCGTCGATGGCACTGTTGGGACCCGCGAGTACAAGCAGGATGACGCCGAGCCCGCCGTTCGGCTGCTGTACGTGGAGGACAGCGTCGCCAACATCAAGCTGGTCGAGCGCATACTTGAGTGCCGACCGTCGATCACGGTCGAAGCGACCGGGCAGGGGCGGCTTGGCATCGAGCTCGCCCGTCACCAACAGCCCGACGTGATCGTGCTCGACCTGCACCTGCCCGACCTGGCCGGCGAGCAGATCCTGATCACGTTCAAGAGCGACGCGCGGACCGAACGGATCCCGGTGATCATCCTCACCGCCGATGCCAGCGCTGATCAGGCGACACGACTGCGGGACCTGGGCGCCGACGCCTACCTCACCAAGCCGGTCGACGTTCCCGGCTTCCTCGCTGCCCTTGACGAGGTCCTCCTAACCGGCGCTCTGGTATCCAAGTGAAACGCGACCTGGACACCGTGGATCCGCCGCAGAGCACGCTTCATGGCATGCGGATCGTCGTCGTGGATGACGAGCCCGCCAACACAGTCCTGCTTGCCGGTCTGTTGAAGCGCTGGCAGTACACAAACATCGTCGCCATAACGGACCCAACCCGAGTTGTAGCTGCGTTTACCGAGCTCGTTCCCGACCTCCTGCTGCTCGACGTCAACATGCCGGTGCTCAGCGGCTTTGACGTGATGCGACTCCTCGCTCGCTGGACCCACGGCAGCATGCGAGTGCCCGTTCTGGTGCTCGCGGCCGACCGCAGTGACGAGACCAAACACCAGGCGCTGGCTCTCGGCGCGCGCGACTTCCTCACCAAACCATTTGATCCCGAGGAGGTGCGGCTGCGGGTCTCAAGCCTGCTGGAGATGCGCCGGCTTCAGCTCCAACTCAAAGCCCACGCCGACCAACTGGAAGAGCGAGTACATCGACGCACGCTTCAGCTCGACCTGGCTCGCCTGGAGGTAGTCCAGCGTCTCGCATTGGCCGCCGAGTACCGCGATGACGACACCCACCAACACGCGCAGCGCATCGGCCACACGACGGCGCTACTGGCCGCCGGCCTGGGACTACCCAGCGGCACGATCCAACGCATCCGCCGCGCCGCTCCTCTGCACGACATCGGCAAGATCGCGATCCCCGACTCCATCCTGCTCAAACCGAACATGCTCACCGCAGAAGAGCGCGAGATCATCAAGTCCCACACGCTCATCGGAGCACGCATCCTGGCCGGCAGCCTATCCCGGCTACTGCGAGTCGCCTCAGAAATAGCGCTGTCACACCACGAGCGCTGGGACGGCAATGGTTACCCAAACGGGCTGGCGGGAGCCGCGATCCCGCTGGTCGGTCGTCTCGTTGCGGTGGCTGACGTATTCGACGCGCTCGCGCATCGCCGGCCCTATAAGCACCCCTGGCCAGTCAACGAAGCCGCCGCTGAGATCTCGATCCAGAGCGGCCGACAGTTCGACCCGGCCATCGTTGAAGTATTCGAGACGCTCGACCCCCACGTCCTCGTCGCTGGCAAACCAGACCCCAGCCACGCGACCGGCTTGGTGGCCACGAACCGAGACGCAGCCGCTCGCGATGCCCTCAACGTTCGTTGAGTATCGCGCGAGCCTCCTAAAGCTTCGCGCCGCTAGGGCGATCGTCGCGAATCGTCCAGAAATGTCCACGCCGGCTTGTGCTGGCTTGCTTGGTTGCTGATACTGAGGGGTGCGAGTCGGTTTGGGTTGGTGTGAAACACCAACCCCAGGGGGTGCGGCACGCCAAAGATGGCGAGGTAGCCGTGGTGCACGTCGGTCGATCACGACCAGATCGTGCCCCTGTGGCGAGCTCTTCTCTCGCGAAGAGCCCTAACGGAAGGGCATGCGATGGAGTCGAATACCAGTCCAGCAGACGCCGCGACGTCGGAGGCCTCTGATCGGAGACATCCCCGCTCGCGACCATGCCCGCCTCGAACAATGTCTATGCAATCCTCCAGTTCATCGCAGAAGGACATGCTCTGCGGCTTGCCAGCGAGTGCGAGGCAAATGGGGCGCGGGTTCGAGGATTGCAGGTGGGAAGGGACGCTCGCAGGCCTCCACGAGGACGGAAGCAATTTTGAGGCACGCGTCGCGATGACACGTCGACGCAGCAAGACCGGGATGCCGATTGGCTTTCTAGTGACCTCGAGCGACGCGGTGGAAGGGGTCAGACTGGAAGTGGAGCTCCATAGAACTCAGGCTTACACGCATCCAACGCTCGAGTCCGTCCCCGACGCGATGGTGATCGTCAACGCCGCGGACGAGGTGCAGCTCGCGAACGCCGAAGCCGCGATCCTTCGTGGCGACAGCCACGAAGAAGCTGGTCGGTCGCCCGTCGAGATGTTGGTCGCCGATCGATACCTCGATCGCCATCCCGGACTCCGCATCGGGTTCTTCTCGGAGTCGCAGACGCATCCCAGCGGCCCGGGACTCGAACGCTCTGTCCAAAGCCAGAACGGGGGCGCCAACTGCTATGTGCACAAGCTGGTCGAGTTCCAGCGGTGCTGCGACGTGGTGCGCACAATGAGGCTGCTCTGGCTCCGCACCGACCAATCACCGCCGTCGGCGACCAGGATTGCACGAACGCGTGTTCATCGATGGTGAGCGTAGGCAAGTACAACGCCTGTGCATGCTCGGCTTTTGGAATACTTCCAGGTGCTCCGTGACCTCCCGGCTCGGGCTCCATCAGCTCGACGACCTTGTCGTACTGCTCGAGCGTCGCAGCTTCGAAGTCCATGACGAGTGCGATTGTCGTTCCGCTCTCTCCTCGTGATCGGTTGGATCCTCCCGCTTGGCCGATCCTAACCGCGCAGCACACTCGCTAATGCCTCGAGGGCGTGCTCGGCGCCGACCTGGTTTTGTTCCTGCTGTACCGCACGTGAAACCGACAGGCAGGGGGCCGCTCGTGGCGATGTATGAGTTTCTGACGACGTGGTGCATTGATGCGCCGATCGAGGCCGTCTTCGACGTTTTGAGCGATTCCGCAGGGTACCCGCGTTGGTGGAAGGGGGTGCAGAGCGTCGAGGTCCTTGAGCCTGGCGACGAGGCGGGCGTCGGGGAGCTCGACCACTTCATCTGGCGCAGCGTGCTGCCCTACTCGCTTGGTTTCGACCTACGCGTGACGCGCGTCGAGCGCCCGTATCTGATCGAGGGGCACGCCTTTGGCGAGCTCGAGGGCGTGGGCACTTGGCGGCTGTTTGAGGGCCGGGGAACGGCGATCGTCTACGACTGGCGCGTGCGCACGACCAAATGGTGGATGAATCTGTTCGGGCCGCTCGCTCGACCGGCATTCTCGTGGAACCACGACATCGTGATGCGACTGGGCGGCAAGGGGCTGGCGGCCGAGCTGGGCGCCACGCTGCTGCTGCACGACTGACGGCCTGCGTGAGGCTCGGTGCCGGGCA